>Ga0126383_10003531_pt1 | contig 10366 bp, 10 predicted proteins | sample PanSoiMetPlot_35_FD_96882 | JGI IMG/M metagenome (GOLD analysis project Ga0126383, IMG submission 96882) | Tropical forest soil microbial communities from Panama - MetaG Plot_35 | ecosystem: Environmental > Terrestrial > Soil > Tropical forest > Bulk soil | place: Panama | collected 2016-02-17
GATCGCGGCGAATTCAGTACAGCGGAACGGCTCCTCGCGCGACTGATAGAAGAGATCGCGCACAGGCAGACGTGGCTGATCGAGCTGGGCGTGAGCTCCGTAGCCGAAGCACGCGAGCGCGGACACGCCATCCCCTTCGTACTGGTGATCGTCGACGGCTGGGAGGGCTTCGTCGCGGCTGCAGAAGAGCACGACGCCGGACGCAGCGTCGAGACGCTGCTCGCGCTGATCCGCGATTCGGCAGCGGCCGGCTTCACGATCGCGATCGCCGGCGACCGCGCGACACTCACCGCCCGCATCGCCGGCATTGTGGCGCGCAAGTACGTGTTGCGCCTCGCCGACCGCGCTGACTATGCCCTCGCCGGCCTCCCTCCGAGAGCAGTGCCCACATCCATGCCACCGGGCCGGGCCATATGTGCCGAGACCGGCGCCGAGGTACAGCTTGCCTTCCTCGGGGCCGACCCGAGCGCGGCCGGTCAGCAACGGGCGCTTCGCGAGCTCTCGGCGATGTCCTCGCCGGAACCCCACCGAGGACTGATCCGAATCCGGCCACTGCCAACCCGAGTCGAGCTAGCTGCGCTCGGCTCGGTCAAGCAGGGCATGACCGTTTTGGGAGTCGGCGGCGACGAGTCGCGCCCGGTAGCGATCGACCTGTTCACCGGAGACGCTCGGCTGATCATCGCCGGACCTCGGCGGTCAGGGCGTAGCACCGTCTTGCGACTGGTGCTCGATCAGCTGCGCAATCGCGACGTCCTGGTCGCCGCGCCGAGACGATCCCCGCTTGTCGAGGCCGCGCAGACACTGCGCATCCGCGTGGTGACGCCAGACGATCCAGCCACGGCGATCGGGCCGTACAGCGGCCAGCTGCTGCTCGTCGACGACAGTGAGACGTTCCTCGACACCCAGATCGGTGACGCGTTGATCGACCTGCTGCGAAGCGGCCGATCGGGACTCGCTGCAGTCGTCGCCGCTCGCAGCGACGAGCTGGCAGTGACGTACCGGGGCGTCGGCCATGAGGCTCGGCGCAGCCGGGCGGGCCTGTTGCTGCAGCCCGAGCCCGGCGACGGCGAGTTGCTGGGATTGCGCCTGCCCCGGACGTACTCGACGCAACCGCCAGGGCGCGGGGTGCTCGTCGTCGAGCAGGCGCAGCTGCAGGCGATCAGCGGGGGAGCTGCCGTACTGCCGATCCAGGTGGCACTGCCGTGACGCCGTGCGCCGCCCACGGTCAGCCCATATGGGGATACCGGTGGTCGGTCGGCGGAGCGAAGTTCTCCTTGATCGAGCGGGGTGATAGCCAGCGGAGCAGATTCCAGATCGACCCGGCCTTGTCGTTCGTCCCGGACGCGCGACCCCCGCCGAACGGCTGCTGTCCCACTACGGCGCCGGTCGGCTTGTCGTTGATGTAGAAGTTGCCGGCGGCGAAGCGGAGCTCCCGCGTCGCCTTGTCGATGGCGGCACGGTCGGTCGCGAATACCGCGCCGGTGAGCGCATATGGCGAGACGGCCTCCAGCTGCGACATGGTTGCCCGCCATGCTTGGTCGGCCGGATGGGTCACGTCGTCGTAGACGTAGACACCCAGCAGCGGGCCGAAGTATTCGCGGGTGAACAGCTCGTGCGTCGGATCCGTGGACTCGACAATGGTGGGTCGCACGAAGTAGCCCTCGCTGTCATCGGCCTTTCCGCCGGCGAGCACGGTCGCCGACGGCTCGCCATGCAGCTGGTCCAGCACAGCGGAGAGCCGATCGAAGGCGCGACGGTCGATCACGGCGCCCCCGAAGTTCGCGAAGTCGGTCACATCACCGTAGGTCAACGACTCGGTGACAGCGACGAGTTCGTCACGCAGCCCGGCTTCCCACAGCGACCGGGGCAGGTAGGCACGCGAGGCCGCTGAGCACTTCTGTCCCTGGTACTCGAACGCGCCGCGGGCGAGGGCCACCGTGAGCGGCCCCGGTTCGGCCGACGAATGGGCCACCACGAAGTCCTTGCCTCCCGTCTCGCCGACCAGCCGCGGATAGGCCGCGTAGGAGCCGATCGAGGAGCCCACGCTGCGCCACAGGTGCTGGAACGTGGCGGTCGAACCGGTGAAGTGAATGCCGGCCAACGCCGGATGCGGCACCGCAACCTCGCTGACCGCGGCGCCGTCCCCGGTCACCATGTTGATCACGCCGGGTGGCAGCCCGGCGGCCTCCAGCAGCCGCATCGTCCAGTGGGCCGCAAGTTGCTGCGTCGGCGAGGGTTTCCATACGACGACGTTGCCGAGCAATGCCGGCGCGGTGGGAAGGTTGCCGGCAATCGCGGTGAAGTTGAACGGCGTGATGGCCAGCACGAAGCCTTCAAGCGGGCGATAGTCGGATCGATTCCACGTCAACGGCGCGCTCGCCGGCTGGTTCTCGAGGACCTGCCGGGCGAAGTGCACGTTGAAGCGCAGGAAATCGATCAGCTCGCACGCCGAGTCGATCTCGGCTTGCTGCACGGTTTTGGATTGTCCGAGCATGGTGGCCGCGTTCAGGGTGTCCCGCCAGGTGGTCGCGAGCAGGTCCGCGGCGCGCAGGAAGATCGCCGCCCGTTCGTCGAACGGGAGCCCACGCCACGCAGCTGCGGACGCGAGCGCGGCGTCGATCGCGGCCGCTACGTCTGCACCGGTCGCCTGCGCGGTCACACCGAGCACCGCGCGGTGCCGATGCGGCTGCACGACATCGACACGCGGCCCCCCGGCCATCCGCTGCACGCCGCCGACGGTCATGGTCAGGTCCGTGCCACCGGCCGCCAGATTCGCGATCTTGGACGCGAGTGAGCGGCGCTCCGGGCTGTCGGGTGCGTAACTGCGCGGCGGCTCGTTGGCGGGAATGGGTGGGTGCGTGATCGCGTCCATGGCGGGGCCTCCACGTGTGGCGCGGCATCGTTGCCGGTTTCTCGATGGTAATTGCGCCCCGGGCGCGGCTACCCCCGTGACGGTTCGCCTGGCGCGGTCAGCGACTCGAGCAGGGCGGCGATCTCCTGGTTGGCGTACCACGCGAGCTCGAAGCCTTCGGTGTCGTCGACGGCGTCGGATGCATCCGAATCACCGAGGTCGGCGGCATCGATAAGGGTGGTCGCCGCGCGGACGACCGGCTCGGCATCGCGATCGTCGACGTGAACCGACACGACCTGCTGCAACGACACCGAGTAGGCAACGCGCACCACACCCAGATCGAGGTCGTCGCGCACCGTCACGACAGCGTCGGGCAACTCAGCCGCGATCACCACGCGGCGCGCTGCTGCGGCCGGATCGGCCGCAAGCAGCCGAAGCGAGGCGCGCGCCGCCTCGAGCATCGCCGCGTACTCCAGGGATTCGACGTCATCGTCGACATACCATTCCCGCAGCCCTGGCGTCACTGCGAATGCCGTGAGCGGCGCGGGCCCGAACTCGGAGGTCTCGACGAGCTGGCCCAGCACCGGGGTTGTCGCCGGCAGGTAAACCCTCACCCGAGCGGCTGCCCGGATGCCCGGCGGGGCCGTGCCGGTCGCGCCGCAAGGTCCGCTCGGAGTCGGATTGCGGTCGTGCGCATCGCCGACTCGAGCACCTCGGTGCGCCGGCGAGGATTCATCAGGTTGGCGCCGATCACGGCGAGGTCCGCGGGACCAGGCGTGACGAGGACAACGCGCATGCCGGATGCCCGGAGAGCGGCAACGTCGGCGACCAGGCCGCGCGTGATCGCGCGGCGCAGGGCTCGTTCGATGCGCGAGACCGGTGAACGCGGCCGGTCGAGGTCGGTCGACGCCATAGGCGCGAGGACGTACGCCTCATCGATGTCCTCGCCCACGAGAGTGTCCACGGACGTGTTCGACACGGCGCCGCCGTCGATGTAGGGGCGGCGGTCGATCGTCGCAGGCGGATACCACGCCGGGATTGCGCACGAGGCGACGACCGCGTCTGCGAGTGGCACCACGCGATCGCGCCCGAACAGCACCCGGCGTCCACTCCGGTAATCGGTGGCTGCGACCCATGTCCGCGGCCGCTCCGGCCAGCCCGACTCGAGGCCGCTGCTCGCGACTACCTCGGCGACGAGCCGGCGTACCGGCGCGAGCGTGCCTCTCCCCGCCGGCAAGACACCCGCCAGGGGGACCGCCGGGCGCGCTTGCCGCGGGTGCCGTGCCGCGTCCATGAGCAGGCGCGGTGAACCTGGAACTAGCAGCCGGGGTCGCCGCGGCAAGGCGCGCCCGGTACCGGCCGTGTAGTCGAACGCAATCGGGGGATCGGTCGGCGCCGGAACACCCTGGTGGTGACGGCGAATTTCATCCACCGACGCCCCGCATGCCAGCAACGCAGCGGCCACCGCGCCGGCTGAGGTCCCGACCAGCTGCTGCACTGTGCGCACGTCGAAGCCGGCCTCGGTCTCCAACGCGGCCAGCGCCCCGATCGTCCACGCAAAACCGAGCGCACCACCGCTACCCAGCACCACGGCACGCCGTGGCGAGGCGCTCACTTGCACGGCTCCGGGAGCACTACGGCACCGGCTCCTGCAGCGCGGACGAGCGGCGCCGCGTCGTCTCCATGCTCGCCATCACCAGCTCGGCGAGCGACTCCTCGATCAGCGCGGCCAACACGTCGACGTCGGCCATGGCGTCGCGATCGGCGTTCAAGCCGTAGTAGACGCCCCCGGCGTAGGAGGTCAGGCCGATCGTGACGACCTGCCCGCTGGCGAGCGGCACGACCGGGAACATCTCAAGCATCCGCGCCCCCGCCACGTACAGCGGCACCTGCGGGCCGGGCACGTTCGTGACGACCAGGTTGAACATCCGGCGGGTGAGCCCGTTGGCCAGGCGGGCGCCCACCGCGTGCAACGTCGGCGGTGCGAACCCGGACAACGCCACGAGGGCGTCGGCGCCCACCGACTGCCCCGACTCCTTGTGCGCTTTCGTCGCGTAGCTCACTTGCGCCAACCGCATCAGCGGGTTCGGCTCGCCGACGGGCAGGTCGACGATCAGTCCCGACACCCGATTGCCCAGATCGGCAACATCGGACGCCGAGCGCACACTCACCGGCACCATCGCCCGCACCGTGGTTGCCGGCGTTACCGGCTCACCGCGGAACAGCAGCCAACCGCGCAGGGCGCCGGCCACGGTCGCAAGCACCACGTCGTTGATCGCCCCGCCGTGCCGCCGGCGCACCACCTTGTAGTCGTCGAGGGAGGTGCGGGCCACGCCGAAGCGGCGCTGCTCGCCGATCGGCATGCTCAGCGGCGACGACGGGGCAGGGCGCACCATCGCGCCCGCCGCAGAGATGAGGCTGCCCGCCATCTCCAGCACCCGCCCGGCGAGGCTGCGCACATCGTGCGTGCCCAGGCGCACCGTATCGAGCAGGCCGCTGGGCCGGCGCAGCAGTTCATTCGCCGCGGCGGTCACCAGCTCTGTCGAACTTGGCTCCTGGGCCGGCATCCACAAGTCGTCGGGGACGGCCCGCGGGGTGGGCGACGTATCGAGGATGACCTGCCCGATGTCGACACCCCGCACGCCGTCCACCATGGAGTGATGTGACTTCGTGATGATCGCGAAGCGATCTCCCTCGAGCCCCTCGACGAGGTACATCTCCCACAGCGGCCGGCTGCGATCGAGCGGTCGCGACTGAATTCGGGCGCAGAACTCGCGCAACTGCTCGTCGGAGCCGGGTTTGGGCAGTGCGGAACGGCGCACGTGATAGGTGATGTCGAAGTCGGGGTCATCGACCCACACAGGGTTGGCCAGGTGCCCGGGTACGAAGCGCACCTTCTGCCGATACCTCGGCACCAGGCTGATCCGATCCTCGATCAGCTCGACAAGTCGCTCGTAGTCGAAGCCGTCTGTCGGCACCGCGAAGATCGCCAACCCCCCGGCATGCATGGGTGTCGTGCGCCCCTCGAGGTAGAGGAACGACACATCTGAGGCCGAGAGGCGGTCGGGCATCTAGTCGGCTCCTTGACGGCGGTGCCTGCCATTGTTGCGCGGAGTTGTTGCGTGGTCATGCATCTCGTAGGCGTCTTCATACCTGAGCACGTCGCGTGCCGCACCGGTTTCGGCGCGCCGTCAGCCGTGCCGCCGCCGGTGCTTCGCGTGCGGCGCGCCGGCCAGGGCCGCCGCAAGTTCCACGGTGCCCTGGCGCAGCACGCTGTTCGGACGCGCCTCGCCGAGCGTCTTGCCCACGACGAGCGCGGCATCGAGCGGCTCCGGGTCGTAGGGCAGCAGCGCCGCCGGCTGGCGTCCGGCGAAGCGCTCCAGGGCGGCGCTGAGCTCGATGCGCGGATCGCCGGGCACGACGCTGCGGCGCACTTTGTTGAGCACCACCCAGATGGGGGCGGCGACCTCGGCGTCGCGGAGCTCAGCCAGCCCGCGGACGAGCCGCTGCAACCCGATCGGGTCGGCCGCGCCGACGGCAAGCACCACCTCGGCCCCGTCGAGGACGGCCAGCGTCGCTCCGTTCCGGCGCGGCGCCAGCGTGTCGTAAGAGAGCTCCTCGTCGGATTCGAGGGAGAAGCCGCAGTCGACGATGGTGAAGTCCGCTATCCCGCGCGCCGCGCCCAGCACCGACCCGATCGCGGTCGCGCGCAATTCCGGCCATCGTTCCGCACGTGGGATGCCGGTGAGCACCCGCAACGTCGGCCTGAGTTGCCAGCACAGCCCGGCGAGCGTCGCCGCGTCCAGCCGGGTCGACGCTGCTTGCCGGCACGCCGCGGCGAGGCCGGGTGATTCGTCGAGCAACCCCAGCACCGAGGCGATCACCCCGCCGTACACGTCGGCGTCCACGAGGAGGGCGGTACAACCGAGCCGGCAGAGTTCGTCGGCCAGGGCAACCGCGACGGTGGTGCGGCCCGGCGCGCCGGTCGGCCCCCACACGGCGACGACCGAGCCGCGCCTGGTCGGCTGCCCACGTGCCGGTTCAGTTCCCATCGGCGGGACTACCTGCGACGTCGCGGTTGCCGGATCGCCGAAAGTGCGCGTCAGCCGCAGCCGCGTCGTCCAGCCGTCGGCAACGGCCACGGCCTCGGAGATCACCGAACCGACGACGCCCGGCTCGGCGTCGTCGGGGACCAGGAACTCGATTCCCATTGCGCGCAGCCGATCCTCGGCCGTGCCGTCTGCGCGGCGCACTACGCCCACCGGGACGACGCCTGCGGCGTTGAGCCGGTCGACGGCGTCGGCGTCGAACCGCCGCAGCCCGGCCGCGACCAGCGCCGCCTTCGCCTGGCCGGCACCGGCCGCCGCCAGCAGATCGACCACGTCGACGCAGCGGCGTACCACCGCCACGCCATGGTCACCGCGTTCCAGTGCGACGAGCAGTCCGGCTTCCCACCCTGCGCCGTCCGCAGCGGTCAGGATGGGCAGCTTCACGAGCTCACGCCGCAACGCTCGAGATTCGGCAAGATCGTGGACGGCTCGGGGTCGCCACCCAACAGCCCGGCGCGGATCGTCGTCCCCTCCAGGCCCAGGGCTGTGATTACGCGTGTTGCCTGATCAGGCGGGACGCGGATCACGACATTCTCGGTGCTACTCGTGCCGAACGAGCCGCCACCGCTCGACTGGACGTCCTGCACCGTGACGCCGGGTAGCACCACGACCGCCCGGCATGTCTTGCTCGATAGCCACAACTCGATCTGTTCGCCGCGCGCGACGCGCGGCGCCTGATCGCTGGTGAGCGGGACGGTGAGCGTGGTCCCCGCGGGTGTGGCGGCAATCGCGGAGCGGGGCAGGAGTTCGCCGGCGGCCACGGGGCGCGACAGCGTCTTGCTCACCGGGTTGTCCGCGGGGCGTCTGCTGCCAGCGGGCAGGTAGCGGCTGCGATCTTCTAGACGCACCTTGATCGGTTGCAGATCGTCCTGGGTTATGACCGTGCCCGCGGCGAGGCTGCGCCGAGCCGCCCAGACCGGATGCGTCGAGTCCGCCCTGGCGACGACGAGGGCGCCGGCGGCCACGGAGATCAGCACCAGCATTACGCCTGCAACGAGTCGCAGATCGAACCAAGACGGCGTCTGGACGCGCCGCGGCGTGGGGGAAGGCGTAGCCATTGGTTGCGACCGTCAGGTAGGGACGATGTCGGTCACGACATGCCGCAACGGGTCGAACCGGGTGAGCACCGGCAGAGCGTACTAGACCTCTGAGCTCGGTCTCACCGTGTGATGCCAGCCTGTGGACGCGCGCGGGCTAGTCGGCGCAATCGCGCCATACTGGCAGCCTCCGCACGCAAGTCGGGTCGGCTGAAGGGAATCACGCCAATGCCCAGCGATCGGTTCCTGACGCTCGCCGACGTCGCCGACGTCCTGAATATCTCGCCGTCACAGACCTACGCCCTCGTGCGAAGCGGCGAACTCGAGGCGATAAAGATCGGCGGACGCGGCCAGTGGCGGGTGGAGCGCGACAAGTTGGAGAGCTACATCGCCCGGATGTACGACCAGACGAAGCAGTTCGTCTCCGAGCATCCCTATATCGACGCCGAGTGATGGGCGGCTACGTGCTACGGCGCACCACTGCGAGCGCACTAAGGGGCACGAGGGCGACCTCGCGCACCTGATCCCGGCGGCGTAGTTCGCCCGCCGCGTGCTGGGCGACCTCGACGAAGTCTGCCCCCAGCCGGTCGATCGTCCCATCTATGGCGGTGCCGTCGATCACGCTGATCCGCACCGCGGAACGATCGCGAGCGATTCCGCGCAGCGCGTGACGCAACCCGAGGCATGACTCGACGACGCTCTCGGACTCCGGCACAGCGGACAGGCGGCCGAGCCCCGACACGCTGATCACGGCCGCCGTAACGGCCACCGCCTCGCGGCCCGTCTCGTCGACGACCAACAGCCAGTCCGGTCCGACGCATGTCAGCCGGCCCGTCACACCGTCGTCGCCGATGCAGCGCAGCCGCATTATCGCGCCGACCGCGGGGCGCAACCGATCGAGCAGGCGGGCCCGGCCGATCTCGATCCGGGTGCGCTCCTCGACCTCGACTGCGCGCTCGGCTGTATCCAGCGCGGCGGCCTGGCCCTCCAGGTCCGCGAAGAGCGCTTGCCAGCGCGTCGCCACCCGCCTATTAGAGCACCTCGTTGACTGAACGCTAGCTATGGCGTATGAAAGCTAATGAAGGCAAATGAAAGGAAACGGAGATGGGCGGGCGACTGATCCAGTTGGCAATCGTCGCTGCCGCTGACAGCGCGGTGCTGCTGACGATGCCGCCTGACTGGACGCAGCTGGCCACCGATCTGGGGGCGCCGCACCGCTGGCTCGCCCGCGTCGGCGCCGACGAGGCCGCGCTGACCGTGGTCGGTGCGGCTGTGTGGTGCGCGGCACTCTGGCTCGCGATCGCCTTGGGCTTCGCGAGCGCGTCCGCGCTGCCTGGGCGCAGCGGTGCTCTCGCCAGGGCAGTTGCCGCGCGCCTGCTGCCTGCCGTCGTCATGCGGACCGTCGCCGGAGTCGCCGGAGTCAGCGTCCTGATCGCCCCCGTCACAGCGAGCGCGACGACGCCTCGAGACGGCGCGCACCCAGGTGCAGCCGTTCCGGCACCGAGCTGGCCCGTCGATCCGCAGCACGGCCGAGTGCACATCGGCTGGCCGACCGACGCCGCGACATCACCTCCGCAGCGCCCCGACGAGGGACAAAGTGCCTCGCCCCCCACTCCCGCGGGCGCCGAGGCGACCGTCCGCGTCCAGCCCGGAGATTCGCTCTGGGTGATCGCGGCCCGTCGGCTGGGCGAGCATGCCTCGGACTCGGCGATCGCCGCTACCTGGCCCCGCTGGTACGCGGCCAACGCCCAGGTAATCGGCGACGACCCTGCCCTGATCCGTCCCGGCGAAGTGCTGCGCGCACCCGACGCCGGCTAGCTCAAGCCACAGGAGCCCGACATGACCGCCGCCCGCGCCGATCCGGGCACCGCCACTGCACGCCCGATCACCGTTCGCCCGGCGCCACGTCGCGAGCCACCCTTCGACGACGAACTGCCCGAGCGGTACCTGCAGCTGATCGGCCCACACGATCGCCCGCTTCCGTTCGTGCCGTCGCAACGCCGCCTCACCGACAAGCGTGACCTCTTCGCGGCTCGGCCGACCGGACGCGGTGAGCTGCCGGATCCGCGGTGGTTCGGCCGCCGGTTGCTCATCGCAGCACTCGAGGCACTTGGCGGCCGGCGGTCACCGCAGCAGCTTGCGCCACACCTCAGTCACGCCGTCTTGAGCGGGATGCTCGCCGGTTCGCAGCGCACGACGTGGGCGCAACCGGCCACGCTGCGTTCACTACGGGTGTGCGAACCGGCCGACGGTGTCGCCGAAATCTCGGCGGTGGTCCAGGTCGGACCGCGGTTTCGTGCTGTTGCCGCGCGTCTCGAGGGGCTCGACGGCCGCTGGCGCTGCGTTCGGCTACAGCTCGGCTGAGCTAC
>Ga0126383_10003532_pt1 | contig 10365 bp, 22 predicted proteins | sample PanSoiMetPlot_35_FD_96882 | JGI IMG/M metagenome (GOLD analysis project Ga0126383, IMG submission 96882) | Tropical forest soil microbial communities from Panama - MetaG Plot_35 | ecosystem: Environmental > Terrestrial > Soil > Tropical forest > Bulk soil | place: Panama | collected 2016-02-17
CATCTCGATCCTCGGGAAGCCGGACGACAACGGACAGCACAGCGAGTCCAGCTTCATGGGCGACACAACGACCGAAGATTGTATCTACTACGGTACGTTGTCGGCCAACGACAGCTGGCAGCTCTGCTTCACCGATGGCCAGCTCGACTCGAAGAACAGGTGGTGAGATGAGAACCTTCGAAGCCTGGATGGACAAGGTCGGAGACAATGTCTCGAAGCTGATCGAGAAGGCCACCAACCCATCCGTCATCACGTTGCTCTACGACGTTGACACAGCGCCGTACGAGCTTCAGTTCGATGAGTGGTTCAGAGAGGGCATCTCGCCCAAGGAAGCAGCAAGCCTCTTCCTCGCTCTGAACTTCTTCCACAGCAAGTACGTGCTCAAGGAGGTGAAATAATGGCAGATGCGAAGATCAACCTAAGTCTCACCCCAGCCGAGTTCGATCTGGTCCGCGAGACAATCAAGGATCGGATCGAGCTAAGCAACGCTCAGCTGAAGTCCAAGACGGTAGACGCGAGGGCAAAGTCGAAGCATCGCGAGACCGTCATGCGGCTCAACGATCTGATGCGGAACCTCAAGTAGTGCTCTGCCGCCCTGGCTAGATCCAGGGCGGGAGCGCATTGCTCCAAAACCCTAAAAGGAGGGTACCATGCTAGCAAAAGACCTTGTGGAAGGCAAGAAGTACAAGGTCATGTGGAAGCAGCAAGGCGGCAACTATCGCTGGTCGAAGTTTGTCGCTCAGTGGGTTTTCATCGGCGAGGGCAACCTCGGCGAGCTTCTCTGGTCTGGTCGGCCGGTATGCGGTACGCAGCCAATGCAGGTTGCAAACTTCATCGACGCCAACGAAATCGACAAGAACGAAAAGTCAACTCTGCCTCGCCGGGTAGGCCCGGCATGAACATGCGTAAAGGCAAGTATCTGCAGATCGGCGCAGGCTCGCGATCCCGCTCGCAGGCGAAAGCCGAAGACAAGGCGAGACGAAGCCGCAAGAAAGCCGACAAGAGAAGGGCTCTCAAAGATGCAGACTAGGACAGTCTATCTTTGGAACGCCAAAATCTACGGCGACGGCGGTTTGCTCTATTCCATCGTCGTCGGCGCTGAGAGCGCGAAGGACGCCGAGGAAGTTGCGAGAGTCTGGTCTACCGAGAGGCAGCTAGAGTCCCGCGTTCGGCGTATCGACGCCTCTCGCAAGCTCGTACAACGCGAGCAGGCCTGGGTTATACTGCCCGAATGAGGGTAGTTCTCGTCACGCTCGTACTCATCAATATAGCGATCCTTGCCATGATCGCTACGCGCTACCTCAGCAAGTAGTTCTGCGGGGGCGGCTAGATCCGCTCCCCGGAGCACTACTGCTCCATACCAAAGGAGGGTACCATGCAAGAGTCAGAAAAGCGGGCGTCCGCTTGCATCCTCGACATGGCCAACAACGGGCCGATCCAAGAATATGTCATCGCTCAGATGATCATGTCCGCGATTGTCTCGGCCGACGGCGGGATGAACGAGTTGACCGACACAATGATGTGCATCATGTCGAACGTCAACCATCTCGCCACTCATCAGGACGAGATCTGGCTGGCATTGATGCCGGGCGGGATCTTCGAGGATCTCGGCTACGAAGTCGTCAAGAAGCAGAACGAGCAGAAGCCAGACGCGCTCGACGGCTCAGAATACATGATCAGCTACCACGGACGCAAGCCCGAGGGCGGCTGGATGATCATCAAATACGCGCAGCGGCGCTATTCAGAAAGCCCGCTCAATTTCGCTGCCGAGATCGAGAGCGAGATCATGCGCATCGTTCATGACGAGGAATCTGAACACGATTGGGCTCGTCACGATGTCCAGGTCTGGATCACACATGAGCAGTCGCGAGACGATTATCTCATGACCTGGAGCCAGGCTCACGATCTCGTCACAATGGAAGAGCTTCATAGCCACGGCTACGACATGAACGAGCACTTCCAGGGCATCGCCGACGAGATGGCAAAAGCCGGATCGCGCTTCGCATCAGATCGCGGCGATCAGCTGAAGGCCGGCAAGGCGTATTGAGACAGAGGCGGCGGCTCGCTAGAGCCGCTCGCCTGTGCTCAATATAATGTTGGGCACTATCCCAAAGGAGGGTACCAATCATGCCACTCAACACGAAAGTGATCAGGAACGGCAAGGACGTCAAGATGCCTCACGGTTGGGGCTACGAGACGCTCGGTTGTTTCCTGACGGCAGCGATCATCGAGCAGAATCCAGACTTTCCGCTCGACGGCGGCGGAACCGTCGCCGAGATGGAAGGCACTGGGCGCTACTTCGATGTCTCGATGTGGCCGATCTACTACATGGACATGCCCATCGATCTCTGGACGAAGAACAAGCAAGTCCTCGAACGCGATCACAGCTTCCCCATCTACGAAGATGGGAAGTCCATCGAGTTCAAGGCAGGCGACGTTCTGAAGATGTGGAGAGACTGATGTCTGCTGACGACAACGTTCTGCCCGGTCGCGCAATCGATTCGTTCCGCGAGATCATCGGCGACGGATCCAAGTGCGATTTCAAGAAATGTCGTAGGCGCGCGAAGGTCATGGCGTACTACGACGGCGGGCCAGGTCGCGAGCAAAAGCGAGCGTACATGTGCTACGGGCACGCGCTCGGTCTCGCGAACGAGAGCATCGGCTGGTTCAAGTTCCCCGAGTACAGGTCCGATGATCCGCTTACAGCAGCATAGCGCATAGTTGACGCGCGGGTGGGAGCCTCACTGCGGCGGGGCTCGATCCCGGACGTCAACAGGCGTTCGCAACCAAAGGAGGGTACCATATGTCTAACGTCCCCGACGTCATCGAGATCATGATGAACTGCCCCAATTGTGGCGGTCGAGGCGAGTGGGACGAACCATACACAATCATCGACCCGAAGGCGATGGATAAGCACGTCAAAGAACACGCTTACTCCATGCGCGAGGTCGTCGATGACAACAAGAAGCATCCGAAGAAGGAATGGATCGGAGCCAACTGCGACTGTCCCCGCGTTACAAAGACGAAGCACCAAAAGTGCGCGTTCTGTCACGGCGTGGGGATGCGGATCGTCAACTTCAGAACTCCGAAGCCCGGCGATACCGTCAAGGTCAAGCAGGAAGTTCTGACCGCCTTGTTCGGAGCAGGCGAGGAGCCAGATCCTGTGGCTCAAGTGCACAAAGTCGAATATCCGTTTGAGAGCGCGCTCGTCGAGCTAGAACATCCGGTCGGTGTCTATGTGACTTGGGATAAACTGACGCGGGAAGGCGGCATCCCTCGGGGTGTCGATCCCGCAGACGTAACTCTCTGGACACTCGACATCACGGAGTTCACGCGATGAAACGCAAAGGATATGAACCTCCAAAACGAGGCGACATTTGTTACGTTCGAAGCTCATCCGGAGCTTGGTCGGCAGGCTCAGTCGTCGAGATCCTCGACCCTGAGATGCCGATGGAGATGGCATCGGTCAGACATCTCGCTACTAACGAGATATTCACCGTGTTCATCGACAACCTAGTTCGGAAGCGCAATAGATCGTAATGTGCGGCGGGGGATCTCATTGCGGCGGGATCCTCGCGCCGGACACGACGGCCGTTGTGTCCTACCATAGGAGGGTACCAAAATGACTGTCAAGAGAACTCCGGTTCCTGAGCATCTCGTTCAGCAGACTGGACCGCTTGCAACGCCTCCACAGGTCTCGTACCTGATTGGGCTGCGCGATGGCAAGGATCTTTCGAGTCTGGATCAGGCGCAAGTCGAATGGCTGATCTCGACGGACTTCACGAAGATCCCCAAGCAGCGGGCCAGCGATGTGATCGGGAAACTCAAGGAGCTTCCTTGGAAGCCCCGCGACATTCAGCAGCGGCAGACCGAGCTTCATCAAAATCTGCCCGCTTTGGATGTCCCGGCGGGACGCTACTGCGTACTGGGCAATGACGGAGAGTTGAAGTTCTACCAGGTCTGGCGGCCGAAGGACAATCCGTCGATCTGGAAGCTCTACGTCATGTTTGGTCCGTACCAGGGCGAGGTTCAGCCCAATGCGAAGATGGCGATCATGCAAAAGATCGCCGCCAATCCTCGCGAGGCAGCGATCCGATTCGGGCAGGAGATCAAAGCCTGCTCGAACTGTGGTCGTCGACTGACCAACCGCATCAGTCGCGAATTGGCCATTGGGCCGATCTGCGGTGGGCGGCTCTGGGGAGACGAGTTCAAGGCGATGGCGAAGGCCAAGCGTGCCGAGCTAGTCGCCATGGGGCTCGATCCCGACGAGGAGTTGGATGACGATGTCTAGAGCTTGGATCGTCTATCTCAAGTGGCAGCTAGGTCGTGAGGAATGGCGGATCATCTACTTCGACTTGGATGTTAACATCCTCGAAGCGTTGTACCGCGTTCACTACGATCTAGAGAACAGCGACGCTGTTCTGCCCATTCTCGTCCAGATCGTCGGGCCGGTGGAGTAATGCCTGTCTTCTGGAAAGAGGACGGCATGCTAGTCCGCGACAAAGACAAGACGACGATCCTGAAACTGAACGCTCGGATCGTCAACTCGTCGAACGTCGATTGGATAGCATGGCCGGTTTCCGGCGAGCCAGCGCTGTTCGTCCAGTTCGTTGGCGGGGCACGCTATGTTTACCTCGGCGTGTCCCGTCAGCGGGCGGTTGCGGCAGCGAACTCACCAAGCACCGGAGAATACATCAACCAGAAGATCAAGCCGAACTTCAAAGTACGGAAGCTCAGATGATCTGCGATTCCGGCCGGTAGCGGCCGGGGTCGGAGACCATATGTCTCCCGTTAGCAGGGCTTTTTGCCTGTAGACGGGGTGCGGATTTTCCTATAGAATCCGTACCTAGCAGTGGCCATGTATCATCTAACAAAGGAGGGAGCACCATGGCCGAGTTCGATTACGACAAGCTGGTCAAGATCCTCAAGCGTGAGGGCGAGATCAGCCAGAAGGCGGCAGCGGACGAACTCGACATCAACGTCGGGCAGCTGTCCATGCTGAACTTCTGCAAGGCCAAGGTCGATGCGAAGCTCTACAGCACCGCACCGGCCACCGCCAAGTCCGTCAAGAACCTCCGCGACAACGAGGAGAACCGTTGGGAGCTGATCGCAGCGCGCACCGGACTCAGCGTCAAGGACGTGAAGGAGCTTTACGGCGGCGAGGCCAAGTCTCGGTCCAGCTACGTCGGTCGAGGCCGGGACCACACGAACGGCAACGGCTCCAGCACCAAGACGCGGAGCGCGGGTCGCTCGACTGGTTCCAAGACCAAGACTGCCGGCGCGAAGAGCAAGACTGCGGCGGCACCGTCTGGTCGCTCCACGGGGCGCGGACGCAAGGCCAAGTCCGCACCGTCTGCCGGTCGCAGCACGGGGCGCTCGTCGTCCCGCCGCTCGTCGGCGGCAAACCCCTCGTAGCGGCGGCAGTCGCGGCCAACAGATCCGGCGACCACACGGATTTGGAGCGTATGCTTCATCCCGGTCGCCGGATCTGGGTCGTCTGTCCGGCTGAAGAACGGGGCGGGTGGGTTTACCCAGCACATACGTACGACACCCAGATCCAGTCCTTCAGAAAGTTCTTGCCGCGCGGGATCCACGATTCATTACACGGCACTATCGAGCGAAAGCAATCGCTGGTACAACTGTACACGGATCCCGGCGGCGTACGGACGATTGCCGTCGCGAACATTCGGCTTCACGACCCAGCACGACAGAAGGGTTGAGTTGCGATTCCGGCTCTCGCGAGCCGGGGTCGGAGTTCACCCCGAACTCCAAGAAAGGGGTACCAATGCCTAGCAAAACGAAGTACGAACCGATGCCGGTTCGTGACTTTGAGGAGAAGGTTCATCTCTCGATCTACGGCACGATCACGTTGTGCGGTAGGCGAGTCCTGATGACGGAGCTTGCCGGCACGAAAGTGACGTGCGATGCGTGCAAGAACATCGCCAAGCGCCGCTGACTACGTCTCTACGCTTCCCAAGTACCAGGCGAAGCGGAGCGTAGACTTCCCGGCATTCCTGATCGTGACTTGTCCGAGACAGGACTGTCCTGGGACCAAGGCTGACCGGCCATTCCTCGTGGCCGAGCAGATCTGGATGAAGCCTCAAATACTGACGGTGCTACGGACTGGCCGTCAATACCGTATTCTCGGACGTAGCTGCCCGTATTGTTTTAAGGCGGCCCAGATTCCGAAACGGTCTGAGATCCGGTAGGATCTCGTAAAGACCACCCCGGCTCGGATGCCGGGGATGGTGCCCTCCATGGGTAGCCCCCGGTCGATTGGTACCCGGCCGGGGGCAATATTCTCCAAAGAGCAAGTAGCTGCTCCTTGCGAACCGTCTCAGAACGGGACGGTTCGCATAGAACAGCAACAGCTGAAAGGAGGGAAACGTGCCAAGATCAAGAAACACGCGGAACACGCGGGTTGAGGACGTAGAGGAGCAGGACGAGTTTGAGATCGAGTTCGTTGACGAGGTCCCGGCAATCAAGTCGGGAAGCGGCATCGACTGGATGGGCAGGCTCGAAAGGCTCGTCAAGAACCCCAACCACATCGCCCGGATCGGCGTTTTCGATACGCCGGAGCGGGCAGGCTCTGCTCAGTCCAATTTGTCTCGGAGAAAGGTTCACATGCCTCTCAAGGACGACGAGTGGGCATTCTTCGCACGGGGATGCGAGTTGTTTGGCGTCTACCGTGGGAAGGCGGGCAAAGTTCCGCATGTAGCACAACCAGCACCAACTAACAACAGGAAGAAGAGCACCGATGGACGTGTTCGCCGAACTAACAGAACGCGGTGACCGCATCGCGGTGTACTTCCACTATGACCGGGTCATAAAAGACAAGGTCAAGGATGTCCCTGGGGCCAGGTTCGTACAGAAGAGTACGACCAATTCGACGCCTCATTGGACGCTGCCGCTCGACCTCCTCAGCGCCCGAATCCTGCGCAAGCAGTTCGGGGACGGTCTCGTACTTGGAGACGCCGTCAAGGCGTGGGGTCGAGCGGCAGTCCAGCAGGAGCGGAAGCTCCAGAGCATGGCTGCCCTCGATGACTTTGATCTCTCGAAGCTCAAGGTCACCAAGAAGCTGCCGGCTCTGGCAGAACAGTTCCTGTCGCATCGAGCCTACCAGCGAGCCGACATCAAGTTCCTCGCAAGCACGAATGCTCTCAACTTGAACGAGCCCCGTCTCGGGAAGACAATCGAGATCATTGCTGCTCTCCACGAAGCAGATTTGGAGAAAGGCCCGCATCTCGTCGTCGCCCCGCAGAAGGCGTGCGAGTCAATTTGGAAGATGGAGTGGGAGCGGTGGACCAAGATCCCGGCGTTCGTCTGGAACGGTGAGATCACCAACGGAGAGCGGCGCGAGACGTTGCGAGACATCGAGCGTCTGCTCTCCGGAGGCAAGCCGTTCGTTCTAGCCACGACGGCGGACATGATCCGTCGCGGGCTGCCGGACGGTCTCGAAATGGCCATCCAATGGAACTCGTTCACGATTGACGAGTTCCACAAGACGGGACTGCCTGAAGTGAAGAACCGCTTTCCCAAGAAGGCGGCGAACATTCACGCAGAGCGGAAGTACGCCATGAGCGGTACGCCAATGGGCGGCAAGCCGATCAAGTTGTGGGGCGCTCTGAACTGGCTGGAGCCGAACCGCTACACGAGTAAGTGGCGGTGGGCAGGACAATGGCTCACGATCAGTGAAGGGTATCAGAACCACAAGGTGATCGGTGGGATCAAGAAGGGTCTTGAGGACGAGTTCTACAAGGCTCTGGCTCCCCATGTCGTCCGGCGGCTCCGGGTTGAAGTTCTGCCGGAGCTACCGCCGAAGCAGCCAGTGGATGTCTGGTGCACGATGACTACCAAGCAGGCGGCTCAGTACAAGGAGTTCGCCCGCGCGGCAGAAATCCGCATCGACGAGTACCACTTGTCTGCTACCTCGATCCTCGCTGAGTACACGCGGCTCAAGCAGTTCGCCAATGCGCGCTGCGAAGTCGAAGTGTTCGGCGTTGACGAGGAGACTGGCGCTGTGGACATGAAGGTGAAGCCCACGTTCGATTCAGGCAAGCTGCCCTACTTGATGGAGCGGCTGGCTGAGGCCGGCATTGACCCGGACGAGCCGGAAGGTACGTCTCAGGCAATTGTCGCGTCGCAGTTCGCCGAAGTCGTCAATATGGCGTACGACTACCTGACGAGCAAGGGAATCCCCTGTATCAAGGTCACAGGGAAGGTCAAGAGAGCCGACAGCGCCCGCGCTCAGCGGACGTTCAAGGCCGACGCAGACCACGAAGGTCTCAGGGTTATGTGTATGACGACGACGCTCGGCGTAGCAATTACGCTCGACAACGTCGAGACCGTTCACATGCTCGACGAGACCTGGAATCCGGACGATCAGGAACAGCTGAGCGACCGGGCTATCAACACGACGCGGAACCATCAGGTGACTGTCTTCACGTACCGCTCGCGCGGTACGGTTGAGGAGTACATTGCGGACGTGACTGCCGAGAAGGCAGAGATCAACCGTGAGATCCTCGACAGACGGCGCAAGAAGTTCCGCGCAGCGATGAAGGCGGCCTAATGTTCTCTATGGGAAGCCCTTTCTGGATAGTTGTTGCATTCGTGTTTCTCATCGCGTTTGCTATCTATCACAGCGAGGAGAAGCCTCAGGCACAGACCAAGAAACCGGCAACGAAGAAGCGGGTGTTGCGCCAGCCTGAACCTGGCGACGACCCCGCTGACTACGATGCCGCGTTTACCGAAGCCGATCTGAAGGAACTGAGCAGGGCGTTCCAGAAGAACGGCAACGGTAACGGGTATCACTAACCTCCAAGGAGGGTACCATGAGCACAATCAGGGTGACGTACACCGCCGCCTCGATGGACGATCTCGCGGACGCGATGGAGAAGCGTGCCGATGATCTGTCAGAACAGGCAAGCTTTAAGCGGAACACTCTCTCCAAAACTTCGTTCCTGAACGCCCAGGCTTGGGCGTGGCGTGAAGCTGCGGAGATGGTCAGAGCTACGACCATCGACCCTAATCTGGCTTAGTAGCTAGACGGCTGCCCCGTTCGCGCGGGGCAGACGTGTGGCGACCGCCACAGTCAAGAAAGGAGGGTACCATCGCCAAGCAACCTTCTCGCCCCAAACGGTGGGCGGCTGCTTGCTCCCGAGCTAGGGACGCCTACGATGAGTTGGAAGGGGCGTTCTCGGATCTGAAGGAGCTTCAGGAGGAGTATCAGGGTTGGCAAGACAATCTGCCCGAGAACCTCCAGCAGTCCGCTCTGTACGAGAAGCTCGATGCGATCTCCAACCTGGACTTCGACATCGAGTCAATCGATTCGGTCGTCTCCGAAGCGGAGATGGCCGAGCTACCACAGGGGTTCGGACGTGACTAGTAACAAATTCCTAGTCTGGTGGATGAAGCAGATGGACAGGATCGCGGGCGCAATCGATGACTGGCATCTTAAGCACATCGACAACCCGCACCCTGATGTCTACCGCCGCCGCCGAGACCGCGAAGCAAGGAGGCGTCACTATGGCTGGTGACGTTGATATCTGTGCTCGATGCGGACACGAATCCGGCGAACACGATCCGGCTCCAGATGATATGCCGACCGCGTTCGGCGCTTGCGCAGCGTGCGACTGCGAGGAGTACGTGTTCAATCCCGAATGGGAACAGAAGATGGAGAAGTTCCGCGAGGCTTACCAAGCCGTCAAAGACTTCTCTCTCAAGATTATCGAGGATCCGAGCATCCTCGATAACTTCGATCATACCGAACTCGCTTGGCTAGCAGAGCACTTTGAGATGCTGCTAGTCGAGAGCGACGAGTTGAGGAAGCGGATCGAAGAGGTGCTGAAAGCTAACAAGGAAGGGAGCTAGCATATGGCATCATCGAGTCCGGCGATGCAGGCATCGAACGCCGCCAAGAAGCGGGTGTTGGATGCACATCCGGAAGAGTACCAGCGGTATGTCCGCGAGGAGCGTGAAGCTCGCGGTCTCGATGGGAACCCGGAGGAGGCAAAGCTCCGGAAGCAGTTGAAGAAGCTGGAAGATCGGGCCGAAAAGCTCCGGAACCAGCTGAACAGCGGCTAGGGCTTTGCTCGCAACCCTCTACGCCTAGAGGGGTACTAGGAGGTGTCCGGGTTTGCACGTCGTCTCTCGCAAGCCCGGACAACCTCCTACAATGATGTATTCCGCGCGCGTAGGCGGGCGCACGTAATCCGCGTGGCCTATCTGAGATCTCCGGGACATTTTCTCGCTCGGGCGCATATACGCGCGTACGCGAGGAATTGCCCCGCCGTGCAAAAGAACGCCACGCGCCTTACGTGCGCGCCCGCGCGGAGGGAGAACTGGTGCAAATCAAGGCATTCGGGC
>Ga0126383_10003533_pt1 | contig 10365 bp, 9 predicted proteins | sample PanSoiMetPlot_35_FD_96882 | JGI IMG/M metagenome (GOLD analysis project Ga0126383, IMG submission 96882) | Tropical forest soil microbial communities from Panama - MetaG Plot_35 | ecosystem: Environmental > Terrestrial > Soil > Tropical forest > Bulk soil | place: Panama | collected 2016-02-17
CGCAAGGTTGATATGAAGACGGGCGTGATCACGACCTTCGCCGGAACTGGAGAGCAAAGGCCGACGCCCGATGGCGCGAAGATCGCCGGGACTCCGCTCAACGGCCCGCGCGCGATTGACTTCGACCGCCGCGGAGATATGTGGCTGGCGCTACGCGAAGGCAACGCCGTTTATCGTCTGGATATGAAGGCCGGAACGATTCATCACGTGGCGGGAACAGGAGAAAAAGGGGGCGCCGGCAACGGCGGCGCGGCGAGGCTGGCCACGCTGTCCGGCCCGAAAGGTTTGAGTGTCGCGCCGAACGGCAACGTTTATCTGGCCGACACCGAAAGCCATTCGATCAGAATGATTGATGTTCGTAAGCTGACAATTGAATTGATCGCCGGCACGGGAGAGCGGGGCAGCGACTCGAACAACGGATGTGAGGATGGCGACCCTCTGGCTTGCAGGATGGCCAGGCCGCACGGAGTCTTTGTCGATCGCGACAACGTCGTCTTCATCGGCGACAGCGAGGCTCATCGGGTGCGAATGATCCGGTGAACGCGTCGCCGCCGCGCCCGGTTATACCACTAACCGGTTCACTCCCCATCTATCATGTATGGCGGCCTCTCTTCCGCACACGGGGCAAAAATACAAGTGATAGGCGCCTGTTTCTATGGGGTCCCCCGGATTCATAATATTCCTCCATATCACACGCGCGACCCCAACCTTTTTAGTGCCACCATATACCATTGGCTGGCGTCTTCTGGTCTTGATCGTACCTCCGTTCGACGTACTCCAGCTCTCGGAACCGCACCTGATGTTAGAACAATAAAGCACATAGGCGTTTGGTTTCGGCATAGTATTACCTCCTTTTCGTGAAGTTGCGGACAACAGGGATACTTCGTTCTTCGGTCGGATTATGGCTTCACCAAGGATGATCAAGAATATTACCTGCCTTGTCCCACTTACTGACTTCCCTAACCATGGTGAGAGTAACCCTGTCAAGCATAAAGCGCAAGTAAAATTCTTCCTAAGTCGCCACACACACACACACACTATTATTATTCATTGTGTTTACAGCTAGATACCAACTTTCCTAACTACTCATCGATCATCGCGTCAAGAAAATCAGACATGTGTTCTGCCACCTAATCAACTAGAAATATTAAGCTAACGCGTTTTTTACTAACAAAATACGCGGTGGTGGGCTAATATCCATGACCGGCATGACGCTGGAAAACAGAAACTCGGAAGCGCCCCTTGAGGACCTCCTGGACCCGGAGGATGATGGCAGTGTCTACAATCAGATTCGAGATTCATTCAAGAAAGGGCTGTTGGACAAGACTACGCTTGGCAACGCCGAGTTTCTGCTCAACGCATTCAAGCGGAACAAAGCCGAGATCGAGCGGCGGCGCGAGTACGAGTACCTGCACAGCCTCTGCTTCATTGCGGAGATTTTTGAAAGGATAGGAGATAATGGCAGAGCGCTGGCGACACTCGGGATTGAAACCTCAACCATCCTCTCGTTTCCCCACTTCGAGGCGCTACCGCAAGACGCCGATCCGACTATGCGCCGGGTGATGCGTGAGAAAATCCGTTTAGTGCTCGACTGGGCAATTAGCCGCTACTATCGTCGACAGGAGTACCTGACAGCGCTCGGGATCGCCGACAGATGCGAGCAATTAGTCAAAGACAGGATCTACCTCAGCGACCAGATGCCCTGTCTCGGCACTCTCGCCCAAATCTACCGACTGAAGGGAAACATTTACCGCCAGCTCCAGCTCTACCCTGAAGCCGAGAAGTGGTTTGGAAAGGCGATTATCAATTACTACGTCCGCGCCCAATTGCGGATCAAGGAAAGAAATCGGGAGATCGCTCGCTTGAGCGAAGATCATCCGCGGACCTCGGGGGTCGAGAAAAAAATCGCCCGCCTGAACACCGAACTTCAGAACGACCTCAGTCTGGCGACGCGCCGCGTCGCCATGATCCTGACCCAGGGCTTCGGCCGGATCGCATATAGACAAGGACAGCTGAGTCGCGCCGAGTACACCTACCTGCTTCCCGCCCGGTTGTTATTGCTCCTTTCGGAGAGTGAAATCGTGAAAGCCTATAACCGGCTGGTAATCTCGGCTGTTCTGCGATCCGTGGCCGATCCGGACGGCAAGCGTGTGATAAAAGCTCTCAGCGAGGCGCAGGAGGCGGAGCGAACTTTCGAGGAGTTCAATTATCGTCGCTACGTGTTAAGGGCCAAGTTTGAACAGGCGCTGTGTTACTTGCGGATGAAGAACCATTATCAGGCCGGAGAGACGGCCGCCGCCGTAAGAGGGCAAGCCGAACAATTACCCGATCATCGTCTGGCCCATGATTCGATTCTTCTCCTGTCTAGAATCGCCCTGGAAACCGGCAGCCCTGATGGCGCCTTTGAACTCGCCGAAGAAGCGTTCCGGCGCGCAGAGCGTCACGGCCTGGGCAAAATAGAGTCCCTCATCCGCCTCGCGGAGAGCAAATTCGCGCTCGGCAGGCACGGTGAGGCGCGCGCTGAGCTTGAGGCGGCGGCCCGAATCAATCGGCGAAAACCTCCCCCTACTCAGACCAGTCCGGCCTCCACGAATCGTTCGGGGCGGCAGGATGACAACATAGAACTGCGCCCCAGTGATGATTTCGATGTCTGGCAGCCGGATGATTTGTCCAATCCGCCCGGTCAGGACGGCGCCGACATTATCCTCGACGCCCAGATTCACTTCCTTCTGGCCAGGATTCATCTCGCCGAGGGTCATATTCACCGCGCGCAACCGGAATGGAATATTGGCGACCGGCTCGCGAGCAGGATCGAACACGCGTTCATCAAAGAGACGCGCGATAAAATAAAGGATGACATGGACGCCTACCGCGAAAGCCTCGTCATTCGAGTCCGCGAAGACGAATCGCTCGATTACGACGATTATCGTCCGATGCTGCTTGATTTCTTGATCAAACAGGCCACCAGTCGCTCAAAGAGCAAGACCAGCACGGAAATCGCGAAACTCCTGGGCGTCTCGAGACAAACATTGATTCAGTGGAGAAGTGAAATTGAGAAACAGAGAAAAAAGGGCGCCGATAAACAGAGCTGATGAATGCGCGCGCGCCGATTCGGAGGAACCGTGAATTTCAAAGACAAAGTCGTCCTGATCACCGGCGCCGCCCAAGGCATCGGGCGCGCCACCGCGCGACAATTCGCCGACCAGGGAGCGCGCGTGGTCATTCATTACAATAGCGACCGCGAGCAGGCCGAGAAGACGCTCGCTTCGCTCAGAAGCGATTCGCACGCGATTATCCAGGCCGACATCACCGACGCCGATCAGTCACGCAAGCTAATCGAGAGCGTCGTCCGCGATTTCGGACGTCTGGACACCTTGGTTAACAACGCCGCGATATTTGAACTCCACCCGATCGCCACGTCCAGTTATGACGAATGGCGGGAGGCGTGGCAAAATACGATCGGCGCCAATCTGATCGGGACGGCGAACGTGACCTTCTGCGCGGCCCAACAAATGATCCGGCAAGGGGGCGGTAGGATCGTCAACGTTTCTTCGCGCGGCGCGTTCCGTGGCGAACCCGACGCGCCGGCTTACGGCGCGAGCAAAGCCGGCCTGAACGCGATGAGCCAGTCGCTGGCTCAGGCGCTGGCGCCGCACAACGTCTTCGTTTACGTCGTCGCGCCCGGATTCGTCGACACCGAACGCGTCGCCTGGAAGGTCCACGGCGCCGAAGGCAAGGCCATCAGCGATCAAAGCCCGCTCAAACGCGTGGCGAGGCCGGATGAAGTCGCGCGAACCATTCTTTTTCTGGCGTCGGAAGGAACCGATTTTCTGACCGGCTGCATTGTTGACATCAACGGCGCGTCGTACCTGCGTTCATAACGCGAGTTGCGATTCAAATTCCAGACGGGATGGGATTTCCCGACGGGATGAGCATTGACGAAGAGGGAATGCTGTGGATCGCGTTGTGGGACGGCGCGATGGTGGGGCGGTGGAATCTTTGAACTCAAACTCAAACCAGCAAAAGGATCACGATGAAGACCACACCTGTTTCAATTGAAGATTTGCGTGGCGTCTTTCCGGTGCCGCCGCTCGCGCGTAAAAACGACGCCCGGCGCGCTATTGATTTCGAGCAAAATGATCGCATCATCCGCCACATCACCGGCGGCGGACTGACGCGATTCTTGTATGGCGGCAACGCCTTTCTCCATCACGTCACGCTGTCCGAATACGAAGCCTTGCTCGATTGGCTGAACGGGTTCGATGGCGATCACTGGGCGATTCCGAGTCTGGGGCCGTCTTACGGCCGCGCGATGGATCAGGCCGAGATCCTGCGGCGATACAAATTTCCCTGCGCCATGGCGCTGCCGTGCGGCGATCCGCGCGACGCGAAGGGGCTGGAAAACGGCCTGCGCGAGATCGCCGAGAGCGCCGACACGCCACTTATCCTCTATCTCAAAGAGGAGAGTAATTTCGGCGCGGACAAGGAGGCCGGACTGGATGTCGTGGCGCGATTGGTGGACGACGGCGTTTGCGTGGCGATCAAGTACGCGGTCGTTCGACAAAACCCGGCGAACGACGCCTATCTGGAATCGCTGCTCAAACGGGTTGATCGCGCCCGCGTAATAAGCGGCATCGGCGAACGCCCCGCGGTAGTCCACATGCGCGATTGGAAATTGCCCGGCTTCACGACCGGCTCAGGCTGCGTCGCGCCCCGGTTGAGCGGGCGGATTTTTGAAGCCTGTGTGAAAGAGGATTACGACAGGGCGGAGAATCTGCGCGCGGAATTTCTGCCGCTCGAAGATCTGCGCGACGCGTGGAGCCCGTCGAAAGTTTTGCATTTCGCAACGCAACTCGCCGCCGTGGCGGAGACAGGCCCGGCGCCGCCTTTTCTCTCTTCGCTTTCCGAAAAACAGTCGCAGGAGCTTGCGCCAGTGGCGCGCGCGCTCGTGGAGCGAAACGCGCGAGGCTGATCTAATGGCGTTCCTCTGGAGCGAGCGAATCACCTTAACAATACGGTGTGGTCTTCGCGCAGCTCGTTAGCGCCATTGCTGATCGAAGCGCACGTTCTGGAATCGAGCAACGGCAATCTCACGATAAACTCCGTCCCCTTACCCACTTCGCTCTTCGCCTCGATCCTGCCGCCGTGTGAATCGACGATCCATTTGACGATCGACAGACCGAGACCGAAGCCGGCGGCGCTGCGGTCAGCCGTCTTGGCCGAGCGGCGGAAAAATCTTTCGAAGATGTGCGGGAGGTCTTCTGGCGGGATGCCGCGTCCGGTGTCGGCGACGGTGATGATGGCGACTTTCTCTTCGGTCTTCAATCCCAGAGTGATTTTGCCGCGCGGCTCGGTGTATTTGATCGCGTTGTCGAGCAGGTTGAGCAACAGTTGCTTGATGCGCAACAGATCGGCGCTGACCGTAACCGGAGCGGTCTCGGCGCCGGGCGGCGGCTCATAAATCAACGTCTGTTTGCGCTGATCGGCGAGGGGCGTAATGTATTCGGCCATCCGGCGGCAGAGGTCGTTCAGGTCAACCGGCTCGCAGCGCAATTCGATCCGGCCCGTATCGCCGCGCGCCAGCGTCAGCAGGTCTTCGACCAGGCGCGACAACCGCATGATCTCCTCGAGGTTGGACGTCAGCGCGCGTTTGTACTCATCGGCGGATCGTTCGCGACGCAGCGTGATCTCGATGTCGCCGCGCATCACCGCCAGCGGCGTTCGCAATTCGTGTGAGGCGTCCGAAGTGAACTGCCTCTGCCGCTCGAAGGCCGCTTGAAGGCGCGAAATCATGTCGTTGAAGGTCGCCGCCAACCGTCCTATCTCGTCCATCTCCGCCGGTTCGGGCACGCGCTCGGATAAATCTCCGGCGGCGATCTGTTCGGCCGCGCGCGTCATGCGGTCAACGGGGCGCAGAGCCTGATTGGCCAGCAACAGCCCGCCGTAACTGCTCAAGAGCAACGCCAGTGGGATCGCAATGCCAAGCAGGATCAACGTTCGACGTAAGGCTTTTTGGAAGGTGTCAAGAGAATGGCCGAGACGGATGAAATAGGTTCCGCTGCCATCGGGGTCTTTTGCGCGAAGAGTCACGACTCGCAGTAATTCCCCGCTCGGAGTCTTAACCGTCTTGAATTCCGGGACGCCTACCGGCATCCGCGACAGCTCATCTATGTTAATCTCCAGACGGTCGTTGGGCGACGCGTATTCCTCATCCCTTATATGCCAACTGTCGTCAATGATCTGCATCGCATGGGGGATGAGTTCAAGGAGTCTTTCGTTGTGCTCTTCGCCCATTCCGGGTTCGACGCCGCCGGGGCCGAGCCTGATATTGCGCTCGATCTTATTCATTTGATAGATGAGCGATTCGTCGACGATTTTCAGCAGGCTGCGATACACGTAGGTGTATATGGCTACTCCGAAAAAGAACAGAATGGCGGAGAGGAAGGCGAGATAGTAGAGCGTGAGCTTGACGCGCAATGAAAGCATTTTGGGGCGACAGGAATACCACCAGACCACAATGATGGGGGGACGGGAGAACGTTTCATTTCGCCCCGTCGCCCCACCCGATGTTTCCGAGCCTTGCTAAGAAGCCTTCGATTCCGCGACCATTTTTGACGGCGTCGCGGGAGTCTTGAGCATATAGCCGACGCCGCGCACCGTGTGAATCAGCTTGGGCTCGTAATGACGATCAATCTTGTTACGCAAGTAATTGATGTAAACGTCAATTACGTTGGTCAACGTGTCGAAGGTCTCTTCCCAGACTTTTTCCGAAAGCACTTCGCGCGAAAGGATCTCGTCCGGATGGCGCATGAAAAATTCCAGCAGCGCGAACTCTTTGTTCGTTAACTGAACCTCATTGCCGGCGCGCGTCGCCTTGCGGTTGATCAGGTTTAGCGTCAGATCGCCGAGTTGCAGCCTTGTCGTATCCTCCACGGCCGTGCGGCGCTGCAGAGCGCGGATCCGGGCGAGCAGTTCGGCGAAGGCAAACGGCTTTGTGATGTAGTCGTCCGCCCCGGTATCCAGACCTTTGACCTTAGCCTCGGTGCTGTCCATTGCGGTTACGATCAGGATCGGCGTTTTGATTCCCATCTCACGCCAGTCACGCGCCATATCCAGGCCGTTGCGCCCTGGTAACGCCAGGTCCAGGATGATCAGATCGATATTTTCCGACTTCCCGGCTTCGAACCCGACATCCCCATCATACGCCGTTTCGACCTCCATTCCCTCTTCTTCAAGCCCGCGCTTGATTAAATCGGCCATCTTTTGTTCGTCTTCGATTACTAATACACGCATAGCTAATTTTCTGCTCCTTGAAAACTCGTGAGGTTATTTTATCGAGGAGTTGACTGACTCAGCCGGCCTCAACACCTCCTTATGGAGATATTAGCCGGTCGCCGCGAATCGCGACACGGGAGAGCAAGCGAAATCCGGAGCAAGAAGCCTGAGCCAATTTATCAATGAATCTTTGTCGGGTCTAAGGGGGATCGTTAGTACTACTTTACACAATATTTGCGGCTTAGGGCAAGCGCGTATTGCCGCTAATCTTAGGATTGCGTGTCGAATTATTAGAACGGGGATTTGACCGAAGCCGCGAGCCAGCTCAAATATTCGCTCAATCCGGCCTCAATCGGGAGGGCGATAATTTCCGGAGTTTGGTAAGAGTGATGATCTTTAATCACAGCTTCGAGTTGCGGATAGACTTCTCGCGTGGTCTTAATGAGTAGCAGGACCTCACTCGCCTGTTCGATATTTCCCTTCCATCGGTAAATCGAAACCATCGGCGGCAGAATTTGAATGCAGGCGGCCAACTCACGCTCGATCAGCAGTCTGGCCAGCCGCTCGCCGTCCTCATATTTTTCCAAGGTCGTCAACACAACCAGAGCGCCGTGGGCGTCAGGCATCTTTTACCTCCTCTTCTTCCTTTCGCGCCGGCCGCATCGTGTACTACGCCAGCCACTCGCCGCGATAAACAACGCTCGCCCGGCCGGTTTGCAAAATCATTCCGTCATCACGCCATTCGACAAGCAATTCGCCGGCCGCAGTTATCACCTTAATTTTTCTCTCCGTCAATCCGTTGATCATGGCAGCTAGAGCCGCGCCGCACGCGCCCGTGCCCGAAGCCAATGTTTCTCCCACGCCACGCTCCCAGAATCTCACTTCGATCTCGTCCCGATTAATCAAGCGTATGAATTCGACGTTCGTGCGGTCGGGGAAAGCCCTGTGAGTTTCGATCATCGAGCCGAGCTTGCGCCAATCAAAACTCTCAAACTCATCCACAAAAACGCTGCAATGCGGATTGCCCATTGAAGTGGCGGTGAATTCCACGCTCCGCCCGCCAACATCCAACTCCTGTCGAATCACGCGATCAAGACGCATAGGCGTGACGACCGGAATCTCTTCGCTCGCAAATCTCGGCGCCCCCATTTCGGCTTCAAAAACCATGCCTGATTCGGCGCTCTTAACGGGTCGCAGAACTTTAACGCCGGCGCCAGTCGCGATTCGGACTTCAGGCCTGTCCCATTTCTCGACCAGATAAAGATAAGCCGCGACACAGCGCGAGCCGTTGCCCGAGATCGGGGTCTCGCCTCCATCGGCGTTGAACAGCCTGACTTCGAAATCCGCGCCGGAGACGCGCGGCTCATCCAAAAGCAACTCGACTCCGTCCGCTCCCGCCCCGAAATGGCGGTCGCAAATCCGTTTTGAGAAGGCTTCGAAATCATCAGTGATTGCGCCGAGCGCCGATTCACGGACGATCAGGAAGTCATTGCCGAGAGCCTGGAATTTATAGAAAAGCATTGATTCACGAGCGGACAGGAAAATGGCGGACAGGAAAATGGCGGATTTTCCTGTCCGCCATTTTCCTGTCTGACATTTTCCTGTCTGACATTCTAGACTTCAAAAAGTGTTCGTTGCGGACTCAACTCATCATCGAACGCCGCTCCCTCTTCACGTAACCGCCTGATCGCTTCCTGACAATACGTAGGATTGTTATCAATCAACACAGACCTTCGACCTAGAGAGAGCGCGGCGATGCCGGTTGTCCCACTACCGGCAAAAGGATCCACAACCAGCCCGCCCTCAGGGCAAAGCAGCTTGATGAAGAACAGCGGTAAATCAACCGGGAATACGGCGGGATGCCCTTGATTCTTTCCGACCAGAGCCAGGCTGATGACATTCGACGGCAAGACCGTCCGTTTGCCAACCCACCTGGAGATGTCTCGGCCAAATCCGCTTGCGTTTACCGAGTTGTGGCGGCTCAGGTCATTCTCTCCAAGCCTTCTCAGCCGTGACTCGACCCAGTCGCCAATCGGCTTGCGAACGGCGTCGGAATCGAAGAAAGGTCGTCTTGATTTCGCCAGGTGAAAGCAATACTCCCACCCGTCACGCAACCTTGTCGGCCAATAGCCGGGCATCGGGTTGGTTTTATGCCAAAGGTAGTCGTCAATCGCATACCAGCCGCGCTCACACAAAGCCTCGATGGTGCGCCAGACAAACCGATGCCGCACTCCGTTGACGACTTTGTCTTTGATGTTGATGATCAGACTGCCGTCCGCTTTGAGCGCGCCGAAAAAGGGGTCGTGAAAAGACAGGAACCACTCCTCATAATTGTTCGGGTGGATGCCGTCGTAATGCTTCCGGCGAGCGTCGGCGTAAGGCGGCGAGGTAACGATCAAATCAACCAGGCCTTCGTATGTTTTCAACACATCCCTACAGTCGCCGTTGATTACCGTGCAAACGGCCCTGGCCTTTTTCACTGTGGCTTGCGGGGCGGGCAGGCTCATTTCTTCAAATCTCGAAATGCGTGAATTCTTTGAACTGATGGAAACGGGCCCGAATCTCCTCGGGCTTGAGTCTGCGCAAGCGGTCGCAACTGAACTCCTCGACGTTGTACGAAGCCATGACCGATCCGAAGATGATGGCGCGGCGCAGCGTGGTTTCGTCAATCTTGTCGGCCTGCGCCAGGTAGCCCATGAAGCCGCCGGCGAAGCTATCGCCGGCGCCGGTCGGGTCGAAAACGTCTTCGAGCGGATAGGCCGGGATGGAGAAGAAAGAATCGAGGGTGAAGAGGGCGGCGCCGTATTCGCCGCGTTTGACCACGAGCATTTGGGGGCCCCAGCTCAGGATCTTCCTCGCCGCGCGGATCAAGTTCGGCTCGCCGGCCAGTTCGCGCGCCTCGGCGTCGTTGATGATCAGGGCGTCGACGACGGCGATGGTCTTGAGCAGGTCTTCGCGCGTCCTCTCGATCCAATAGTTCATCGTGTCCATGGCGACGAAGCGCGCGTCCACCTGCTCGCGAACTTCGCGCTGCAAGGCCGGCTGGATGTTGGCGAGGAACAGAAACGGCGATCTCTTCGCCGCGTCTGA
>Ga0126383_10003534_pt1 | contig 10365 bp, 9 predicted proteins | sample PanSoiMetPlot_35_FD_96882 | JGI IMG/M metagenome (GOLD analysis project Ga0126383, IMG submission 96882) | Tropical forest soil microbial communities from Panama - MetaG Plot_35 | ecosystem: Environmental > Terrestrial > Soil > Tropical forest > Bulk soil | place: Panama | collected 2016-02-17
CAGGCTGAGCCATCCCAGTGCAACGTCAGCGTGCGTGCTTCCTGTTGGGATTTGCCCACGGCCCAGACATCGTTTGAGGCGACCGCATCTACCCCGAAGAGGATATCGTCATTAACGCCCGGAGCAGGCACGATAGTCCAGGTGACGCCATTCCAATGCATCGTGAGGGGATGATTATTGAAGTTGCTATCGGATGAGTAACCAACGGCCCAAATGTCACTTGCCGACACTACTGAAATCGCTTCCAAGACATTGGAACTGCCGGCGACATTAGGACTGGGAACAATGCTCCACGCCACTCCGTTCCAATGCTCCACCAGCGTGCTGTAAGTGCTGCCGTTCGCGGCCTGACCGACCGTCCAGACATCATTTGCCGCGACGACGGCGACGCCATTGAGGAAATTATAGCCGTTCGTCGCGTTCGGACTCCTCACGAGAGACCAACGTGTGCCGTTCCAATGTTCAATCAAGGTCCGGTAGGCGAAAAGCGGCTGGTTGAACGCCCATCCGACCGCCCATACATCACTGTCAGTGATGGCTGCGACCGACGCTAAACTATTGGCCTGCCTGCCAGCATTAGCGCTGGCGACAACTTCCCATTCAGCCGCACGGGCCGAGTGGCCTGCCAACAGGCTGAAAATGACAAGAACAGATGCATGACGTATTTTCATTGTGAATTATTGCGTTTCGGAAAAAAGGACTTTTACCGGGGGCGATCTACTGGCAACTAAGCGTTAGTAACAGCCTTGTTACTTTCGGTCATCAACCCATGCTTCCTGTTGGTCCCCGTTTTGCTCCGTGCGTCAACGCGCGGCTGCTCAGCTGGCGCTGCCAAGGCTGATTCCTATAGCGAACACCAATATCCGCCTTCGATTACTTCACTGGTAATCGTTTTCGAGGCTGAGATTCGGGCTTCGTTGATCCTGTAGATTATTCGTTCGCTACAATCTCTCCGAACAGGCCGTGCGCCTCGTCGTCGAGGCCCGCAGTGAAGTACAAGTCCGTACTGACAAACAGAAGCGCCCACAAGCCATCGATAACGAGCGGCGTTCCATCGGGTTGTGACAGGATGCCACGGAAGGCACCCGTGTTTAGGTCAAATGCGTGGATTCGGCCGTTGCCGAAATTGCCAACCAGCAATGAACCGCTGGCTTTTCCAAAGCCTTGCGGTGCCCATGCAAGACCCCACGGCGAATTCAAGACGCCGCGCGAAATCAATCGTTGAATGAAATTGCCGCCAGTGTCGAATACACTTACAAAGCCGTGACCCGGACCGGGAACGTCGTCCATCTTGTCGGCGTCTTGTTTCGCATACGTCACGTAGATGAGACCGTTGATATTCTGAATTCCAAAGGGAGCGTAGCCCTGCGGGATAGTTGGATCAACGAAGCTCGCTTCCACCTCCTGCCAGTTTTCATCGTAGACGTCCACTGTGCCCTCGTGGAAATTCGTTACGTAAAGAAGGTCGCCACCGGCCGTGGAAGCCAGCGTGGCGCCCTTGTAGATCGCTCCTTCGGCCCCGTCGTCAACACCGAGAACGGTTTGATTGGGCGAAACCTGCGGATTCCAGCCCGAGATACCTCCGTCCTCGCTCGCAAAAATGAACAGGCTCGGAGCCGAGACTCCATTTTGTGTAATCACGAACCCCGATCCGTTATTGACGACCTGGCCGGTCGCGTGGCCGCGTCCTTCGGTGCTGCTCGCCGAAGGTGAGATCTTGACCAACAGCCGCACCTGCTCGCCTTCCTCAGTGTAGACTGTCGCCACGCCTGTTCCGTTATCAGCTACCCAAAAGTCTCCGGTGCTCGAAACTGTGAGACCCCACGCGTTTACTAAATTGGGGTCGGTGTGAAGGGCCACTCCGGGGACGTCGGAGACAAGATTGGTCGAACTGTAACCGGCAGCCCAACCTGAGGTCGCCGTAAGAAGCAAAGTCCCGGCCGCGCAGATGCACGTGAAACGCTTCACTGCTCTGAGGAACAGGGAGTCTGTCGCTGTGGGTTTGCTGTTTGATTGTATGTGATTCATTTTCATAATTCTCCAGTTGAGGGTTTAATTTTTAGACCGTGCGAAGCGGTCGACCAAAGGCCTTGGCCTTGTGCGGCATCTCCCCACGGATTTGCAGGTGGCTCTGTTGCCTTGTGCCTTGAAACCGCACCGTGAATTGTGCGGCAAAAGTATGGGCAACATTGCGAACTACTTCTTTCGTACCAAAAAAATTCGCGCGGGACCATCTTGCTGGTTGCCAGAGAATAGTAACAGTTTGCTACTTTTGGTGATCAATCACGCTGGTGTTGTGGCCTGTCAGAAGAAGTTGGTCCAAAAAAACAGCGGGGTGAATGAGTCAGTCTCTCTTCACAAATGAGCGCTGCAGAACGCTTTCACGCATAGGAAGATTTTGCTCGACAAGAACCGGCGCGATTGATGGAATCTCCGTTGTCGGATCTGGATGAGGCGGGAACGCTTTATCCTGGGAGTTTTCCGCCTTTTTTCAGACCTGAAGTTGTAGTCGTAACCACCGGGTAAAGGAAAACTGTAAAGGAAATCAAACTCCATTAACTCAATCGCACAGCTTAACGACTCGCGCAGTGCGCTCGGCCGGTCTGCTCAATCCCGTCGCGGAGGAAAACAATGAAGACGACATTTCCAACACCTGACTCACGCGCATCGGCGCGTTACTCCTGCTTCGTTTGGGCCGTGGTTCTGCAGGTCTTGATAATGCTGCTTGGCCTGCGGTCCAGTCACGCTGGCAGCGCGACGTGGAACCTAAATCCAACCAACGGCGACTGGAACACCGGTGCCAACTGGACACCCGCGACCGTGCCGAACGGTCCGATGGACACGGCGACCTTCGATGTTTCCAACATCACCGATCTTTCGCTTTCCATCAATACGGAGGTGAAAGCAATGATGTTCAACTCAGGTGCGAGCGCATATACGATCACTGCCGGTCCCTCCTACATGTTGACTATCAGCAACACTGTCAACGGCATTGGAATCGTTAACAGGTCTGGGGTCACACAGACGTTTGTGACCGCAGCAGCCAGTCTCCCGGGATCGATATTTTTCACAAACGGCGCCAATGCGGGGAGGGAGACGCTGTTTATCAATAACGGCGCCGAGGTCAGCCACGGAAACGCAGGGTATATAGAGTTTCTTGACTATTCGGACGCAGGCAATGGCACCTTCATCAATAATGGCGGTACCGCCGACGGTGCATTCGGTGGCGAAGTACAATTCCAAAACTTCTCTGGGGCCGAGAACGGCACCTTTGTCAACAACGGCGGCACAGCTAACGATGCGCTGGGCGGCGTGACCAGTTTTCTTGGCACTACTTTCGCTGACAATAGTACACTGATCGCGAACGGCGGCTCGGGCGGGGGGAAAGGGGGTTCCATCACGGTTAGTGATTTTGTTAATGGCGGCACGGCGCGTGTGGAAGTCTTCGGCGACGGCAACTTGGACATCAGCTTTACGGGTACTGGCGTGAAGTTCGGATCCATTGAAGGTGACGGCCTCGTGTTTTTGGGAGCGAAGAATCTGACCGTTGGCAGCAACGATTTGAGCACAACCTTTTCCGGGGTGATTCAGGATGGCGGCTCCGGCGGCGGGACGGGCGGCTCGCTGACCAAACTCGGAAATGGCAGGTTGGTTCTTGCATCGGTGAGCACCTATACCGGAGGGACGACCATTAAGGGGAAGGGCGAATTTGTGGTAAGTAACATAAGTGGCTCCGCCACAGGGAGTGGTCCAGTGCAGGTTGGCGGTGGAATGTTCGGCGGCACAGGCACAGTTGCCGGCCCGGTCACCGTCGGAAGAGGCATCGGTCGCGGCGCAGTGCTCGCACCCGGGAAATCCGGGGCGCATCCCGGTACGATCACCATCCAGAGCGCCCTGATATTCAATTCAAACGGGACATACCTCTTTGGATTGAACAGTGACACCGGCACTGCCGACCAGGTTGTTGCCTCCGGCGTGACAATTAATAGCGGCGCGCCGTTTTCTCCAAGTGACGTCGGTGTGAGTGCACTGTCGCCTGGCACGGTGTTTACCGTCATCAGCAATACTGCCGCGACATCAATCGCCGGTACCTTTAGCAACTTGCCTGATGGATCAACCTTCACGATTGGCAGCAATACCTTCCAAGCCAACTATGAAGGCGGCGACGGCAATGATTTGACCCTAACGGTTGTGTCCTAATTTTCGCAGAACTAGCCAGCGCCTGACCGCTTGGCGGATTTTTGAATATTTTACGGCTGGCGCACCCGCATCTACAGCCTTTAATCCTCACTTCAATGCCTGCCATCGGGATCACCGGAGGGATTTCCACGGGTAAAAGCACGTTTTGCGAATGTCTGCGCGGGGTGCTTCCCACGGCGAAATTCTTCAATGCCGACGAAGCAGCTCACGCTCTGATCGAGCTTTCGCAGGTCCAGCGAGAAATCCGAGAAACGTTTGGCGAAGGAATTTTCTCCGACACCGGGGACTTGAATCGAGACAAACTTCGCGCCATAGTATTTGGCGACGCAGCAAAAAAGCGCGCGCTCGAACAGATCCTGCATCCGCGGATTCGCCGCCAATGGAGGACACAGGCGAAAAGGCATCGCAATTCTCCCGATTTTTTCTTTGCTGACATTCCACTGCTTTATGAGACCGGCGCTGAAACCTTGTGCGACCAAGTGGTCGTGGTGGCCTGTTCGCAGAAGCGGCAGCTAGGCCGCTTAAAGAAACGGATGTCGATCAGAGCTGCCGAAGCTAGAAAAATGATTAAATCGCAAATACCACTCGAGGAGAAAATCAGACGCGCGGATCACGTCATTTGGAACGACGGAGATCGAGCGACGCTTTACGAGCAGACGCGATTTTTGGTCGCATTATGGCAAGGGCAAACATGGACGAAAAAGTAGAGACATTCATTTCCCAGACGCAAACTGTGGAAGCAGGCGTGTCGCCTGCTGAGAACCGGGACGCGGCCGACACGGCCGCCACTACAGCCCCTCGCTTACTAGATTTGAATGAGCTGCAGGAGTTCTCGGAGCAGAAGTTAAGAATAACGGCGCGTGATTTCGATTTGCATCTGCATCCCGCCCGCACGCGGCATCAGCATATTCTCGACATCCTCCGCGCAGCAATCTCGAGTGGCGTAACTGTTATTGCGGAAGGCTTTGTCGATCAGGTGAGCGACTCGTTCGCGATGCTGCGCTGGCCCAAATTAAATTTTCTGCCTGTTCCCGAGGATGTGGCCGTGCCGCGGGCACTGATTGAGCAACACGATCTGCGGCCTGGGCAAAGAGTTGCCGGCACGGTGCGACTGCCGATCCAGCGCGAGAAGTTCCTGTCGCTCGATAAGGTTACAAAAATCGAAGGACAATCGGCCGAGGAATGGAAACAACCGGCCGCCTTTGAAAAGCTAACACCTCAGTTTCCGCAGGGCCGAATTATTCTCGAGAATCCAAACACAAGCTCGATCTGTGCCCGCGCTGTGGATTTGTTAACGCCGCTCGGTCGCGGCCAACGCGGTCTGATCGTTGCACCGCCGCGAGTCGGCAAGACTATTTTGCTGAAGGAAATTGCGAAATCGATTCGGGCAAATTATCCGGAGATTGTTCTTATTCTACTGCTGGTGGACGAGCGGCCGGAAGAGGTGACGGATTTACAGCGCGAAATCGATAGCCAGATTTATCATTCAAACTTTGACGAAAACGTGCAGCGCCATGTGCAGGTCGCCGAGATGGTGCTGGAGCGCGCCAAACGCCTGGTAGAAGTGAAACATGATGTCGTGCTGTTGCTCGACAGCCTCACGCGTCTTTCACGCGGATATAATAACCTGGAGCCGGGTAAAGGCCGCATCATGTCGGGCGGGGTCGAAGCGAAGGCGCTCATTAAACCAAAGAAATTTTTCGGCTCGGCGCGAAATGCCGAAGAAGGCGGCAGCCTCACCGTGCTCGCGACGGCGTTGACCGAAACGGGCAGCCGAATGGACGAATTAATCTTCGAAGAATTCAAGGGCACGGGCAACATGGAGTTGCACCTCGATCGCGCGCTGCAGGAGAAAAGGATTTATCCCGCTATTCATCCGCTGCTCTCCGCTACACGACGCGAGGAGTTGCTGTACCATCCCGAAGAATGGGACCGGGTGTTGATGTTGCGCAAAACGATGGCCGCGCTTCCGCCGCTCGAATCGATGGAAAAACTGATCGACAATCTGCACGCAACCAAAACCAACGCGGAATTGCTGCTGAGCGGGCTGCGCTAATGGGAGCGGAACTCGCCAAAGCCGGTTCACATGATGTAATCGCGTCGGCGCAGCAGTTGGCCGATTTGATTCGGCAAGTCCAGGCCGCCGATAGCATCGCGCTCGATACCGAAGCCGACAGCCTGCATTCGTATCGAGAGAAACTTTGTTTGCTTCAGATCAGCGTGCCTGCCTCGGTCAACGTTCACGGCTGCCAAGATTTCATTGTCGATCCGCTGGCTGATCTCGATTTGCGACCGCTGCGCCATGCACTGGAATCGAGAAAGATTGTACTCCACGGGGCGGATTACGATTTGCGGATGCTCCGGCGTGGCTTGAATTTCGCGGCCAGCAGAATCTTCGACACAGTCATTGCGGCGCGGCTGCTTGGAATTCGCGAGTTCAGTCTGGGTGCGCTGGTGAAGCGCTTCTTCGGTGTCGAGCTTCACAAACATTCGCAGAAAGCCAATTGGGCGGTGCGGCCTCTGCCGCCGCGCATGACGCAATACGCGCTCAACGATGTGCATTATCTGTTGCCGCTTGCCGCGAAACTGGAGGAAGAGCTGGAGCGATTTCAGCGCCGCGATTGGTTTCGGCAATCTTGTGAACGCGCAATCGAGTTGGCAAGCGTCGGGCGCGAACGCAGTCAGGATGAACTCTGGCGCATCGCCGGGGCCGGCGCGCTCGATCCACGCACGGGAGCAGTTCTTCGCGCGCTATGGCAATGGCGGGAAAAAGAAGCGGAAATGGCTGATCGACCGCCATTTCACATTTTACAAAACCGCGACCTTTTGAAAGCGGCGGAAAGTTTCACTTCAGGACGTGTGCCTGATTACAGACATTTTTCGGCTCGCCGGCAGCAGACCTTTCGTGAAGCAGCAAAATTTGCGCTCCAAATGCCGCAGTCGGAGTGGCCGGTCATGCGTCGTCGCTCTGGCACTCGACCGCCCGCCGACATCGTTAGGCGCGCAGAGCAGTTGCGGCAACGGCGCGACAAATCGGCTGAGCAACTTGGATTGGAGCCACCCTTCATCGCGGCGCGTGGCACGCTCGAAGCAATCGCTGCCGATCCGGCACGGGCAACCACATTAATTGCTGCGTGGCAGCGCGAATTGCTCGGGATCGGCTGACAGACCTTAAGGAATTACCAACGTTTGGCCGACCGTCAGGTCTTTTGGATCGCGAATATTCTTTTTGTTCGCCTCGAGGATCTGTTTCCAACGTTTGGGCGAGTTGTAAAACTTTCGCGAAATGGAGAAGAGCGTATCGCCTGACTGCACAACATAGGTTTGGCCTCTTTTCGCTCCAGCTTTCTTTGAACTGGCGTCGGTTGCCTGCAATTTCTCCAATGGGTTTCGTTGCGGTACGCGCGCTTCAAGCTCTTTGTGCAGGGCGAGATTTTCATTGCGCAACCGCGCCGCTTCCGCCCGAGTGATGACGGAATCGCCGGATAATGCGGTCAGCGCGGCGATTTCGTCGCGTTTTATTGAGCTGTTGACGTCTTTTGCGTGCGGGCCGTTTGGACTTAGCGCGAGATACCGCTTGAAATGGTGCAACGCGCTCACGGGATCGTTGAGCTTATCGTCATACAGAAGGGCGAGTTGATAGTGTACCTCAGCACCGCGTGGGCTGTCATCGAGCGCGGCTTCATAGAGATTCACCGCTCGTTCGAAGTCGCCCTGGGCTGATTTGCTGTCTGCGTCGTGCATCAATTGTGCGTAGCGCGAACTGCCGACTCGATCGCAGCCAGCTAACCCCCAAAGGAAAAAAATCGAGAGACCAATGCAAATCAAGTCCGCGCCTGGCGGCCAGGCAGAAATCGAGCGGGAGTGGGCATGCCCGTGGTTGTCAGTGCAGCGCATTGTCGGCAATTTGCTTAGTTGTGAGCGTGCGTGCACTTCAAATCTTTTTGTTCGTGGCGACGGCGCTTCTCCTTCCCGCCGCGCTTCTGCATGGGACGCTTTCAACCGGCGCGAATTATTCGATCAGTTTTGTCGATATCGACGGCAATAAATTTTCCACGGCTGACGGACATGTGACCATCGTCGCGCTGACGACGACTGCAGAACACGAAAAGGCACGGACCGTTGGCGACCGTGTTCCCGGCTTTTGTCTTGGCAATCCGGATTACAGAATGATTACCGTCGTATATTTCACCGGAAGGCACACGACAATCGGACGCCGGATCGCAACTGCCTTCATCCGCCACCGCGTGCGTGAAGAGGCAAAACGGCTTCAGGCGCGATATGACGCACAAAAACTCTCGCGCGACGCGAAAAGCGACATATTCGTCGTAACCGATTTTGACGGAACCACGGCTTCGCAGTTGGGCGAGGCCGAGGGAGCAAAAGACTTTCGCGTGTTCGTGTTCGGGCGAACTGGGGAATTGCTGGCGCAATGGAACGACGTTCCCAGCGCGGATCAACTCGCCGGCGCGCTGAAATGAAATGCCTCAATATTTCGGCACGCTCGGATCGATGAAATCCGACCACGCGTCGATGCCGCCTTCGAGATTGTACACGCTGGCAAAACCGCTTTGCTTCAGCAGTTGCACCGCCTGTGCGCTGCGCCGGCCTGTGTGACAATGGACAACGATCGGCTGCTCGCGTTGCAGCTCATCTGCGCGTTCGGCAATCTCGCCCAGCGGTATTAATTTCGCGCCATCGATCCGCGCGATCTCGAATTCGAATGGCTCGCGCACATCAATCAACTCGAACGCTTCGCTTGCGTCCATTTTTCGTTTCAGTTCTTGCACGGATATCGCAGGAACTGTTCCGTCTTCCCGCGAACCGCAAAACTGGTCGTAGTCAATCGGCGCGAAAATCGTTGGGTTTTCACCGCAAACGGGACACTGCGGATCGCGGCGAAGCTTTAGCTCGCGAAAGTGCATCTTGAGCGCGTCAAAGTGAAGCAGGCGTCCAATCAGCGGATCGCCGATGCCGAGTATCAGCTTGATGATCTCAATCGCCTGAAGCATTCCAATGATGCCAGGCAAGACCCCAAGCACACCTGCTTGCGCGCAGTTCGGCACTGACTCTGGCGGAGGCGGCTCGGGAAAAAGACAGCGATAACATGGTCCGCCCAAATGCGGTGCGAACACGGTCGTTTGGCCCTCGAACCGAAACACTGAGCCATAGACGTTTGGCTTCCGCGCGAAAACGCAGACGTCATTCGAAAGATACCGCGTGGCGAAATTATCCGAGCCATCGACGATCCCGTCGTAGTCAACAACGATTTGCTCCGCGTTCTCGCTGGAGAAGCGGCACTCATGTAATTTAAGTTCGATCTCCGGATTGATGTCCCGCAGCCGGTCGCGCGCCGATTCCAGCTTGGTGCGGCCGACGTCCTTTGTTCCGTGAAGAATTTGTCGCTGCAAATTGGTGAGATCAACACGGTCGAAATCGACAAGTCCGAGCGTTCCGATGCCGGCTGCTGCGAGATAAAGCGTAGCAGGGGAGCCCAGACCACCGGCGCCGATGCACAAAACGCTCGCCGCCTTGAGTCGCTTTTGTCCCTCGGCTGTCACTTCGGGCATGATGAGATGACGCGAGTAGCGTTGCAGTTCCTGGCCCGTTAGGCCGGCAGCGGAAGCTCTCTCCTGGGCGATCACACTCTTGTGCATGCTTTCATACGTTAGCACGACTCTCAGGCCGGAGCATACGCTGCGATGTGTAGTCGGAGCGCTAGCCGTTGAGGGTTTGCCGCGTAATATGGCCGTCTTCTAATGCGTGTTAATCATCGCCCGGCATCCCGAAACGTTGCAGATGAGCAGAGTCGCAAGGATGCAAAATAGAAAGAGTATCGTGCGCAAGCTTTGCGCGCGAAAATAAAACCAGGCGTGAATGAGGTAAACTACGATGCAACCCGTAAAAACTCCCCAGCCGCCGCTGTTGGCCCACTGCCGATCGATGAACGCGGCAAGACCGAGAGGAAACATCCAAGCCAGAGCCCAAAGGCCGCCGTTAGGATTTGTCGCAAACAGCGCGGCTGACCATGCCACGGCATAACAAATGATTTTGTATCTTAGCCGCACCGATTGCTTCGAGGTGGTTCCAGTGCCCGGAGCTGGATCAGGCATGACTATTCAGTCACCGTGACCGGAGTTCCGACGGGAGCGTTTTCAAAAAATC
>Ga0126383_10003535_pt1 | contig 10364 bp, 3 predicted proteins | sample PanSoiMetPlot_35_FD_96882 | JGI IMG/M metagenome (GOLD analysis project Ga0126383, IMG submission 96882) | Tropical forest soil microbial communities from Panama - MetaG Plot_35 | ecosystem: Environmental > Terrestrial > Soil > Tropical forest > Bulk soil | place: Panama | collected 2016-02-17
GGCGGCGTGGTGACGCAGCCGACCGTGGCGCTGATCGGTGAGGCCGGTCCCGAGGCGGTGGTGCCGCTTTCTGATTACCAGGCGCCTGGAGTCTCGGAGAGCCTGAATCGCATCGGCGCCAGCATTGCGGACCCGAGTGCCATCGCCCCGTCGCATGGCGACATCCAGAACTACATCGACCAGGCCGCTCGGGCGCGCGGCATCGATCCAGCTACCGCCATGAGCGTGGCCTACTTCGAGGGTGGGCGTGATCCGCAGAAACCGGATCAGCCGGCGTTCACCGACCCGGCCGTGCGCGGCACGTTCCCCACTGGCAGTAGCTGGTGGCCGTTCCAACTCCACTATGGTGGATCTGGGTACGAGCAGTACGGCACCACCGCCGGCATGGGCAACGACTTCACCAGGGCCACCGGCTACCAGCCAGGTGACCCTGCCGCCTGGCGGGCGAGCGTTGACTTTGCGCTCGATCAGGCCCTCCAGCGGGGTTGGTATCCGGGTTGGTACGGCAGCAGGCCGGCTGGCGTGAGCCAGTGGCAGGGAATTCCAGGGAGGTAACCGCGCATGCCCACCTACGCCGATTTGCTGGCTTCCGCCGACGCCCGTGCCTGGCAAGGCCAAGCCTGGAACCAGGGCAACAGCGCCGCCGCCACCCAGCTAGCGCGCGACCAGTTCAACTGGCAGAAGGGCCTGGACACGGCCAACCAGACCGGCATGTGGAACGGCCAGTGGAACAACCCCCAGGAGCAGTGGTTCACCGGTCAATTCGGGCAGTGGTACGGCCCTGGTGGCGCGCCGGCCGTGGGTGCCCAGACGCTCGGCGCCCAGGCGCAGGGCGCCAACATCGCTCAGGACTGGTCGCAGATGTTCGGCCAGTACTACGCGCCCGGCACCGCCCCCGACCAGGGCACCCAGACCGAGGCCGCGCGTCAGGCCGCGCTCGCCAACGCCGCCACCGTGGCCGGCCTGACCGGCACCTACAACGCACCCGGGGCAACCGGCGCGGGCACCCAGACGCTGGCCGGCCAGCAGCAGCAGTGGCAGCAGGCCTTCCAGCAGCAGCAGTTCGCGGCGCAACAGGCCCAACTCGGCCAGCAGAACGCCCAGAACTACCTGCAATTGCTCAGCACGCTGCGAGGTCCGGCCGACTGGGCCAAGTACCAGCAGGTGCTCGGCTCTACCCCCGGCGGGATGCGCGACCTGTATGCCGCCGCGATGGGCCAGTACATCCCCGGTGGCGGGGCGACCACGGGCGTGCAGCCCGAGGCGGCCAACCTGAATTCCATGTACGCCCAGGTGCAGGGCTCGCCCAACACCTACGCCTATCCGGGGCAGATGCAGGAGCAAACCTGGGGCAGCGGCCTGGGCGTAGGGGGCGGCCAGGCCACTGCAAACCAGGCAGTCCAGGCTACCGGCAACGGCACCAATATGTATGGCGGCCAGCCCCAGCAGTACAACCTGCCCGCGCCGAATCAGATCTCCTCCCAGGCCTGGCAGAACTTCACCCCCAGCCAGCAGCAGATGCTGCTCGGCCAGTACGAGTCGGCCGGCTGGGACAAGGGCGACGTGCAGGCGCTCTACAACCAGAGCCTGCCCAAGTACGGCTCGAATAACGCCAGCGCCGGGACGTGGCGGCTGCAGGGATGAGCATGCCTGAGGCCGAGGTCAACCGAAAGGAGTCTGTACCTACCAGAGCCTCGGCCCCAGGCGCCCGCGCATGACCATGCTGCCGGACATCGACGAGCAGGACTGGAACACCTACCAGTCGCAGAACCTGCAGGACCAGATCCAGCAGAAGATCAGCAGCTTCAGCCTGGACCGCATGATCGGCGATAAGGTCGCGGATCTGCAGAGCCTGGTCGGCCAGAGCCAGGCCGAGGAGCCGCCACCCCCGCCGCCGCCCGAGCCACCTCCACCACCGCCCCAGCCCGAGCCGCCCGAGGTGACCGCCGCGCGAGCGCAGTACAACGCGCCGACCGAGGAGCCAGCCGCCGTCAGCGCTGCTCGCGCGCAGTTCGCACAGCCCGCTCCCTCACCTGCACCGCCACCCGAGCCGTCAGCCCTGCCTGACTACTCGGCACCCGTCGTTGCCCCACCTCCAGCCCCGACGCCCGCCCCAGCACCTGTGCCGCCACCCACGCCGTCGCCCTCTCCCTCCCCGAGCAGTAGCAACGACTGGTTCGGCCAGATGTTGGGGCGGGTTGCCTCGACTGGCGGCGACGTGCAGACCTTCGCCAACAACTTCTCCTCGGGGGCCAGCGACCAGATGAGCAACCTGCTGGGCGCCGCTTCGTCGGCCGGCTCCAACGTGCAGGACTTTGCCCAGGGCCTGACCCTGCCACCGCCTCAGGCCGCCGCAACTTCCGCTGGCGCCCTCGGGCCGTCAGGGGCGACCGGTGCAAGCGGCGTGCCTGGCTGGCTCAGCGACCTGATCGCGCAGAACGCCCCACCAGGCCTGGCGGCTGACCCCGACTTCATTAGAACCGTCGCGGCCGGCGCCAAAGCCGAGAGTGGCTGGGACCCAAACCGTATCCAGCAGGGTTTCGCGATCGGGTCGGGCAAGGGGGCGCGCGGCCTGTTCCAGTTCGACATGGGCGGCATGGGCGCGGGCATGGACGAGTCATCCCTGCTGGGCGACCAGGGCGCCGCGTACCAGGCTTCCAAGATCGTGCCGCTGTACGCCCAGGCCTACATGGCCGCGCCCCAGAATCTGAGCGGCGCCGAGAAGGCCTCCTGGGTCGCCTCGCGCGCCGAGCGCCCGCTGGGCATGGATGACCCCGGCTCAGCCGCACGCCGCAACTACGCGAGTGCCTATAACGAAATAGGCGGCGGCGACCAACCGATCTGGCAGCAAGCTGGTAACGCAATTGCCCAGGGCGCGCAAGCCGCCGTGTCGCAGATCAGCCAGTTTGGCGACAGGCAGCTTTCCGCCGATGAAGCGTACGCGGCCTGTGGGCCTGCGGCGGCGGTGCGCTTCGCCAGCCTGTACGGCCGCAATCCCAGCCTGCGCGAGGCGACCGACCTGGCCGCTCAGGTGGGCTGGACGAGCGCCCAGGGCATGGCCGGCCTCGGCTCGGAGAAGGCGCTGATGGACAAGCTCGGCGTGCCCACGCACATGGTCGGCGCGGACATCACCGCGATGGCGCGCGAGGCCTCGACGGGCAACCCCGTCACCATCTCGACGCCTGGCCACTACTTCTTTGCCGACGGCTACGACGCCAACACGGGGGCCTTCCACGTTGGGCAGAGTGGCCTGGACCTCAAGGGCGGCAGCGAGTGGATGACCGCCGACCAGATCCAGCAGCGTATGGGCACCATCCAGGGAGCGCTGTTCGCCGACAACCCGCAGGTGCCGCAGCCCTCGACCGCTGATGCGGGCACCAACCCGCTCGGGTTTTTGGACCGCGCCAAGGATGCCATCACTTCGAAGTGGCAGGACCTTACCCAGCCCCAGGACACCGGCCCCACTGTCGACCCCATCACCGGCAAGCTGCAGGATCTGGGCACCGGCGCCCAGGCGCTGAACGCCTCCACGCCAGGCTCAGACATCCTCGACGCCCTGGGCCAATCGGATGTGGCCAGGACGATTGCTCGGGCCAACGCGGGCATCATGGCCACCGAGCCGGGCGCGCCCGCGAGCGCCGTACTGGAGGGCCTTCAGGGTCGCCTGACCTCCGCAGATGTGGGTGCCGTGCCTGGCTGGGAGGAGCGTGCCCAGACGCCTGGGGATACCTTCCAGTTAGGCCCGCTCGGCCAGGTGCAAACACCGCTCGGCTCGGCCGGCCAGGCCCTGGGCAAGAACCTCTCGCTGGTCGGCACGGCCTTGAAGCTCGGCGCCGACATCGGCAACGAGGTCAACCCGCTGGTGGCTGGCTCGCGCGTCGAAGCGGGCACCCAGAACATCCTGTGGGCCGATCCCGAGTACCGATCCCTGATGGGCCAGTTAGGCATCGATGAGAACACCGGCGAGGGCGATCGAGCGACCCGCCTGGTGAGCCTCACCCCCGCCGAGCGGCCGATCGCGGATGCCATCACTCAGCGCCGCCGCGAGCTCCTCGGCGGGCTCTCGCAGGGCGACCTGGCCGCCGCAGCCTGGAACGACAACGCGCGCCGCGAGGACTACGAGGGTCGCGCCCAGATCCTGAGCGGCCTGGCAGCGATGGCGGTGGCGCCCGAGGGCCTGGCGAGCGGCGCTGGCCGCTTCGCCGCTTCGCTCGCCCTGGACCCCGGTGGCGCACCGATGCAGGGCCTCTCCGCGCTGCCCGAGCTAGCCAAGCTGGGCCGCGTCGCGCCCGAGGCCGCCGATGCGCTGCGAACGGCCTACGGCACGGCCGCCGAGGACCTCGCGCGCAACCTCAGCCCTGAAGAGGCCCAGGCGCTCGCGCGCCGCTCGTCAGAGGCCGGCGTGGTGGTCGGGCAGCCAGGCAACCAAACCTGGGACCAGGCCGCCCGGCTCGCCGATCAGGCCCAGGGCATCGCTCCCGAGGACCTGGCCATTCGCCCGTCCAGCCAGGCGGAAGCTCGCGCCGCAGTCGGCGCCGCCTGGGATCCTGGCAGCCGCGTCATCAGCGGTGAAGGCGCCTCCGAAGCCGCGCGCTTCGCCGAGCCGATCGAGCCGCCCAACCCGGCCAAGACGCGGACGACACCGTTCAATGGCAATGGCTACACCAACGGCAAGACCGACGAGGGCCTTACCAAGCTGATACTGCCTGGCGCCGAGCGCGCCCCCAGCAGCATCACTGACCTCGTCAGCCCGGCGGGCAACCTGCTCTCCACGGTCACCAGTGGCGAGGCGCGCGTGCCGGGTGCCAAGCCAGCCTGGAACGACATCGCCGGTATCAGCCGCCAGCTAGCCGGCTCTGAGCCATGGACGATCAACGCGCCCAGCGAAGAAGTACGCAAGGCGATGCCCAACCTGCTGCACATGGCCAACGACATGCCCGAGGTGCAGGCCACCATCCAACGCATCGCCGAGGACAACCCCGAACTGATGGGCCAGTACACCCAGGGCACGATCAGCCACGCCGACCTGACCGACCTGGCCAGCAAGCTGGGCATGACCACCCAGGACTTCCTGAACAGCAAGGTTGGCAAAGCCTTCAACCCACAGGAGCTTCTGGCGCTGCGTGGGGCGATTGCCGACAAGCACGATCAGATCGCCGAGATGAGCCGCTACATCAAGGCCACCTATGGCAGCGCCAGCAAGATGCCCGACGAGGTGAAGGTCGCCGCCGTGCGCCAGATCCTCGAAGCCGCCCAGCTTCAGGCCGTCGGCCGAGGCGCCGCAGCCACCGCCGGGCGCGCCCTCAACCAGCAGAAGATCAACGTCGATCGCGGCATCGCCTCGATGCTCACACGCGGCAACGAGCTAGCTAGCTCCAGGCGGGCGGTCAGTGCAGCCAAAGCGCGCGAGGCCTGGGCCAACGCCAAGGCGGGCAACCCGTTGCCAGAGGTGCAAGCCGCCGCCACCGAGGCGGCAGGGCGGGGTGGTGACGCGATTCGCACCCAGGCCAGAGAGGCTGGCTCGCTGTACGACCAGTGGATCAAGGCCGCCCAGGACGAACTCAAGGCGCACAACAACTTCGACGAGAAGGCCTGGGACCAGGGCCTCAAGGATGCCGAGGCCAGGGCTGCCAAAGCGCTGCCAAAGGACGCCACCGCCGAGGGCCAGCGGGCGTGGGCGCAAGCTGAAGCACGCAACGCGGCCAGGGACGCCGAACTGGAGAACCGCCGCGCTGTCGCCGCCTGGAATCGCAAGCTCGCCGAGGGCGAAACGCAGCGCAACATCGCCGGCCGCATCCTCGATCGGGTGGGCGGCGAGAACATCACCAACGACATGATCGACCACCTCGTAAAGGTGATGAACTCGGACAACCCGATGGACGCCGCCAAGTACCTGCAGAGCCTGCAGAAGGTGACGTGGTGGGACCGCCTGGCGACGATGCGCTACGCCAGCATGCTCTCCTCGACGGCCACCCACGCGGCGCAGGCCGTCTCGAACACCGCCCAGCTTGGCATGGCCCTGGGCACGCACCCGCTGGCCGTCGCCGCCGATATCGCCACTCAGGCCGTCAAGGGCGGCGAGCGTCAGAGGTATATGTCGGAGCTTCCGGCCATGCTGCGCGGCATTATCGGCCAGGCGCCCAGCGAGCTTGCCGACTCCCCGTACATGGTGCGCGGCGCTGCGGGCGGCCTGCGGCAGGGTGCCTCGGATGCCTGGGAGATCATGAAGAGCGGGCTCAATCCGGGCGAGATCTCGCGCAACTGGGAACAGGTTGGCCAACCCGGCTTCGGCTTCGAGCAAACCGCCCTGGGCAAGAAGCTCGGCGCGGGCATCTCGGGCAAGGTCAACTTCGTGGCCGAGGGGCCGCTGCGAACCCTGGAGGCGGGCGACTCGCTGATCCGGGGTGCGGCGCGCGGCGCGTTCGCCCACGGTCTGGCCGAGCGCCAGGCGATCCGCGAGGGCTACTCGGGCGCCGCCAAGGCCGACCGGGTGAACGAGATCATCCGCAACTTCGATGAGTTCCCCGAGCTATTTGCCCAGGCCGACGACGCCGCCAAGCGGGTAGTCATGCAGGAGCAGCGTCCGGGCGGGCTGGCCTCGGGGCTGATGAGCGCTCGCCGAGGCAAAGAGGGGTTGGCCATGTCGCTGGTCATGCCGTTTGTTCGCACCCCCTGGAACGTGGCGGCCCAGGGCGCGGGCATGACCCCACTGGGCTACCTCTCGGCGCTGAGCGCTGCGGGTAAGGGGCAACGCGGCGAGGCCGTCGACCGCGCCGCCAGGGCCACGCTGGGCACCGGCATCATGGGCGCCGCGACTGCCCTGGCGGCTAACGGCTACCTCACTGGCGGCACGCCCAGCGACCCGTCCGAGAAGAGCAGCCTGGAGCCAGGCTGGCAGCCTTACTCGCTGCGTATCCCGCACGAGGACGGCTCGGCGACCTTCGTCAAGTACTCCAATCTGGGGCCTGCCGGTGTACCGCTGGCAGCCGGGGCGATCCTGGGCGACGCCTGGAAGGATGCCCAGAAGCGTGGCGCGGAAGATCTGCCCGTCGATCCAGGCGCGGTGGTCGGCAAGCTGGCGGGCGGCATGGGCCGTTACATGGTCGACCAGACCATGCTGCAGGGTGTAGCCAACACGCTGGACGCGATCGGCGATCCCGAGCGCAAGGGCGACAACTTCCTGCAGGGCCTGGTGACGCAGTTCGCGCCGTACGCCGCCCTCGGCCGTCAGCTAGACCGTGCCCTGGGCACCGGGCCGCGCGACACGCGCACTGGCACCCAGGGCCTGCTGGATGCGGTGATGAGCGTCTACCCAGGGCTGAGCGGCAACGTGCCGCAGCGCCAGGATCCGCTCGGTCGACCGGTCCAGGCCACCCAGACTGGTCTTGGCGCCTTCCTGTCGCCCGCGACCTACTCGCAGTCGCCGTACGACCCGTACACCGAGGCCATGCGTGGAGCCGACGTGGGTATCGGCGCCCCAGAGAAGGCGTGGAAGGGCTTCGCGATGAACGAGGACGAGCAACGGTTAGCCCAGCAACAGACCGGCTACTACCTTGAGCAGATGATGCGCCCGTACCTGCAAAGCCCTGACTGGAACCGCGTGCCGATCGAGCAGCGCCAGGCCATCCTGCGGGACCTCATCTCGGCGGCGCGCAACGCTGGCGGGGCCGACATCATGAGCCGCCTCGGCGAGACGGAACTCCAGAAACGCTATACCCAGCAGAAACAACTCACGGCCCCGGTGCCGCGCTAGGAGGTCGCATGCAGCCAGCACAACCAGCAGTAGCCCCAGGCGGCGGGGCCGCCGGCGACCAGAGCGGCATCCCGATCTTCAGTCGCACGCCGCAGCGGCCCAACAACGTCAACCTGACCCCCCAGGAGCAGCAAGCACTCATCGCCTCGCTCGGCTCGGGCGTGCCGCCTGGCAGCTTCATCGTCGGCGGGACCGCCGTCAGCCAACCCAAGATGGGCACGGCTCCTGGCGGGGCCAGCGTGCAGATGGACGTGGGCGAGTATCAGGTCACCGTCCAGACGCCCGACGGCCGCACGGTCCCGATGACGGTTACGCGGAGCACCGATCCCGGCGGTAACCCGTCATGGATTGCCCAGCCGCCTAAGGACATGACTCCCACCACCAAGGCGACCAGCCCGACCGATTACGTGGTCAAGACCACCGATAACGGCACTTGGTACCCGGACGACGTCAACAACCCTGGCGGCGGCTACCACCAGATCCTGCCGCCAGGGATCAAGAACGAAGACGAAGAGATCACCAAGGCCGTCGCGCGCCAGGTCGCCGAGGGCGAGCGCAACGCTCGCCAGGCCAACTTCGCCAAGTACGGCTTCTACGGCACGGACACCGAGTACGCCAACTTCCAGCACCAGGCCGCCGCCGACAAGCTGAGCGCCGCCGAACTGAAGCAGCGTCAGGACGAGTTCAACCAGACCCACAAGTACGACGACGAGAACCAGGCGATCAAGGACAGGGCAGCCGCCGACGCCCTGAAGACCTCGGCCGTTGGTCGCGAGGCTACTACGGCCGGTACCGCCCAGACCAAGGCGACCACCGCGCAGACAGCGCAGACCACCGAGCAGCAGGCGCAGAGGTTCCCAGGCGAACTGAAGCAGCAGGCCGCGACACTGGCAGCTACCGAGGCCAGTACCGCCTCGACCAAGCAGGCGACCCAGATCGCCGGCGCACCGCAGCCCACGGTCACCTCCACCGACCCGTATATCACGAGCAAGAACCCGCTCACCGGCGATGTCACCCAGAGCCAGCAGAACCTGAACTACCAGGCAACCACGCAGCCGCAGATCGCTGCTCGCGTGGGCCAGCTTCAGGCGCTGATGAATCAGAAGGGCGCCGAGGTCCAGGGCAAGGTCGGCCAGACCATCGACGGCAAGATCTACACCGCCGACGACGCGCTACGCGATTTCAACGCCTGGCACGACGCCAACATCGCGCCGCAGCAAGCCAGCCTCCAGGCAGCGCAGGAGAACGTGCAGTTCGCTCGCGCCAAGGACGAGGCCGAGATGCGCCGCCAGGCGTACCAGCAGGCCCTGGGCGCGGGCACCCAGAACATCAACGCCATCAACGCCAGAACGTCCATGAACCCGGTCGGCGATAGCTACGCCTCGGTCATGGATCAGGTGCGCCAGGGCAAGATGCCGAGCGGCGCGGATATGGCCGGCGCCTTCACCTATCAGGCTGAGGATCCGACCGTCTCGGCTCAAAAGGCCACGATGGAGGCGCTCAAGTACATCGACCCGCGCGTGGCTGCGGCCAATGGCATGCCGCCGCCTAACCCGCAGGGCATCGACATCGCCGGCATGCTCAACCGCACCAACTATCTCGGCCCGCCCGGTGCGCCTGCGGCGACTGGTGCGCCCGCGCCAGGAACCGTAGCGGCGCCTGCCTCCCAACCGATCGGCGAGGCACCGGATGATTGGTATGCGAAGTGGCAGGCGCGTCAGGCAAACGATGTGCTGCTGCAGCGCCAGCAGGCTCAGGCTCAAGCTGCAGCAGCCGGGCAGCCCAACCCGTACAGCTTGATCAAGCCGCAGACCACGAACATGCCGAACTTTGGCTCGCCGGTGATGCCTTGGGATTTAGCTCCCAACTACGTGCCTGGTGGTTAGAAAGGGTCTATGATGGCCGACGAACAACCAAACATTTCTTCGGAGGGTGCCGAGGCACCCGATGGGACACCATCGGAATCAGTTTCCGACGAGTCACGCACGGAGTCTTCACCAGGCTGGTGGTCGCGCCTGTTCAACCGCCGACCAGCACAGGAGGCCACCGCCGAGGACGGGGAGCAAGGTTCGGCAGATGGAACGTCGGGCGCTTCCAAGCTGACCCAGGAGGAATTAGAGCGTCGGGTACAGGGCGAGGTTGATCGCCGCGAGGCGCAACGTATTGCCGCCGACAAGCGAGAAGCGCGCAAGAAGCTGCGCGACTCCGATCCCTGGGCGTATGCCGAGCAGGATCGCCAGGCCGAGCAGAGCCAGGAGCAGGACAACACCACTCTGGCGTTTTTCCACAACGTCGGCACTCAGCACGATCGCATCGCCATCGATCCGCTCATGGAGTCGCTGCCCCTAGCTGAACGTCAGCGCATCATGAAGATCGAGGGCGCCGGCCGAGGCCTGGATGGACGCAAGCTGGTTGTGAGCGAGGCGCTCAAGAGCCTCGAAAAACACTGGAAGGCTGAAGGCGAAAAACAGGCCGAGGAGAAGCTCAGGCGGAACCAGGCGTTTCGCAAGCAAATCCTCGCCGAGAGCAGGGGCCAGGTTGTCGAACCCGAGCTACTACCCGCCTACAGCGGATCCGCAGCAGACCAAAAGGTGTCGGACATCCTCCGCAA
>Ga0126383_10003538_pt1 | contig 10361 bp, 7 predicted proteins | sample PanSoiMetPlot_35_FD_96882 | JGI IMG/M metagenome (GOLD analysis project Ga0126383, IMG submission 96882) | Tropical forest soil microbial communities from Panama - MetaG Plot_35 | ecosystem: Environmental > Terrestrial > Soil > Tropical forest > Bulk soil | place: Panama | collected 2016-02-17
GAGCTGTGGCGGGCGAACAAGCTCGTGGGGACGCTGCTGAATCAGGCGCTCGGCGTCGGCCCCGCGCAGTTCTCCTGGGACGGCAAGTTGGGCACGAAGCGGGTCGCCGACGGCAGCTATCAGCTCGTGCTCAAGGCCAAGGACCCGGTGACGACCGTCACGCAGTCGTTCCCAGTCGTCGTCGACACGAAGCCGCCGAGGCTACGGCTCGTCTCGCGCCCGCGGCTGCAGTTCTGGACGAACGAGCCCGCGACAGTGAGGGTGAGCTTCGGCTCCCGCCGCGTCGCGAAGCCGAGATTCGCGTTCTTCCCATCCCTGATACCTTCTTCCCGTGCCCTTCCAACCTTTTCTTCCTTTCGATGCCGAGCCCGAGCCCGTGCGTCCGGCGGAGACCTCCGAGCCGCCGGCCCGGGCCTCGCGCTGGATCGAAGAGCTGGCCGCCATCTGCCGCGAGCGGCCGCTCGAAGAGAAGATTCTGATCGCGCCGAAACTGGCGATCGGCCACACTCTGGCCGAGAGGCTGGCGCGCGAGGGTCATCCCTGGATCCATCTGCGGGTCGCCACGCTGCGTACCCTGGCGGCCGAGGTTGCGGGGCCGGCCCTGGCCCGGGAAGGACGGCGGATTCTTTCGCGAGCCCAGGCTCTGGCCCTGGTCGAACAGGCCTGCGTCGAAGAGCCCGAAACGGATTCCTACTTCGGAGCGCTTCTGGACCGTCCGGGCCTGCACCGCGCGGTCCACAGTGCGCTGGACGAGCTTCGGGGAGCGGGGTTGACGGCGGATTCGCTGCCGGCGGACGCTTTCGCGGACCCGCGCAAGCACCGAGAGCTGTCGGCGATTTTCCGGCGCTATCTGGCCGGACTCGAGAGCGGACCCTATGCCGACGGGATCGAGGTGCTGCGGAGGGCTGCGGCATCGCTGACGTCGCGACGGCCGCGGCCCGAGGCGCCGGTCTATCTCCTCCTGGCGGGAATGGAGCCCTCCTGGCTGGAGAGGCAGTTTCTTCACGCGCTCGCCGCAGGCCGGCTTCTCGAGATCGAAGGCGATCCGCCGGAGGGGTGGTCCCGCGAGGCGCGCCACGCCGACTTCTTTCGGGCCACGGGCGAAGAGAACGAGATCCGCGAGGTCTTCCGCCGCGTCCTGGCCCGCGGCATCCCCTTCGACGAGGTCGAGATCCTGCATTCCGATTCCGCGGTATACCCCGCGCTCGCCTGGGAGCTCGCGCGCGAGCAGGACATCGCCTGCACCTTCGCCGAGGGCGTGGCCGTTGCGTACACGCGTCCCGGCCAGGCCGTTCTCGCGTTTCTCGACTGGATTGCCGGGGGCTTCGATGCGGAGGCGCTCAGGCGCGTCCTCGAGTCCGAGACCATCGCCTTCGCGTCCGCTGTCCCCGGCGTGGAGACAGCAAGCCCGCGCGCCGCCGCGAGGGCGCTGCGCGACGCGGAAATCGGATGGGGGCGGGAGCGGCACCGCCGCTGCCTCGAACGGCTCATCGCCGGGCTCGAGCGGCCGGAAGTTCCCACGCGCCAGGGTCAGGACGCGAGCGAGGCCCAGACGCGCGCCCGGCAAAGCGCGCGGCGGCGCCGGCTTGACGCGGCCCGTGCGGCCAGCGCTTTCGTGGCGCGCGCTCTGGAGCTCGCTCCGGCAGCCGGCCCCGACAGCGTGGACCTGGGCGCGCTCGCCGGTGGAGCGCGGAGATTCGTCGCGGAGTTCGGCCGCGTCGGCGACGAGCTCGATGCCGCCGCGCGCACGGCTCTGGAGGCGCTCTTTCAAGAGCTCGAGGAGCTCGTGCCCCTTCGGCTGGATGCGGAGGTCGGATGCGAACGCCTGCGCGACGCAGTGGCCCGGTTAGCCATCGCCTCCGACCGGCCGCGCCCCGGGCGTATCCACATCGCCCACTTTCGTAGCGGCGGATACTCAGGACGGCCTCACACATTCTTTGTGGGGCTGGACGAAAACCGGGTTCCCGGAAGGGATCTGGAAGATCCGGTGCTCCTGGACGAAGAGCGCCGCAGGATCAATGACTCGATTCCCGACGTCTCTCTCGCGCTCGGCCGCGAGCAGCCCCGCGAGACGGCGCGCGCTCTGCGCGCCTGCATGTCCCGGGTGCGCGGAAGTCTGACCGCGAGCTACTCGTGCTACGACCTGCGCAATCTCTCCCAGGCCGGCGAGCCGGGAGCCTCCCCTTTTCTGCTCGAGGCCTTCCGGGAGAGCTCCCGAAGGCCCGAGGCGGACTTTATGGATCTCGCGGCGGCGCTGGAGCGGCCCGCGGGCTTCGTGCCCGAGAGCGGCACGGCTCTGGATGAGACGGAATGGTGGCTCGAGCGGCTCTCACGAACGGATCTGGCGCCCGGGGCCGGGGCTCCGCTCATCCGCGCCGTCTATCCCTGGCTCGGGCGGGGTCTGCGGGCGTCGGAAGCCCGAGACAGCGAGACCTTCACGATCTGGGACGGCCGCCTGGCGTCGCCGGCGCCGGAGCTCGACCCGCGCGCGGGCGGAGAGCCGTTCTCCCCTTCGCGCGTCGAAGACCTGGCCAGATGCCCGTACTCCTACTTCCTGCGCCATGTGCTCGGAATCGAGCCGGTTGCCGAGAGGGAGCCGGATCGGACCCGCTGGCTCGAGCCGATGGACGAGGGGTCGCTTCTCCACGAGGTCTTCCGGCAGTTCTTGGAGGAAGTGACCGCGGCCGGCGAAAAGCCTGAGGCGTCGCACCTCCCACGGCTCCTGCAGCTCGCCAACGAAAGAATGGAAGCGTGGAAGGAGCGCATCCCGCCCAAGAACGAGCTGGCCCTCGGGCAGACCGAGGCCAACGTGCTCTTCGCCTGCCGCACCTTTCTCCGCCTGGAGGAGGAGCACTGCCGCAAGGTCACGCCACGCTATTACGAGGTGCCCTTCGGGCGTCCTCGAGAGCTCTCCCGAACGCGGTGCGAAATCGCCCGCGCCGAGCCGGTCGCCGTCGATGCTTGAGACGGTCGCTCCTTCCTGCTGCGGGGCTCCATCGATCGAGTGGACGAGGCGCCCGACGGCACTTTTCACGTCTGGGACTACAAGACCGGCGCCGCCGGCAAGATTCGGGAGGGCGTGGGTCTGAGAGGCGGGCGGCAGATACAGCCGGCCCTCTACGCGCTCGCGCTGGAAGCCCTGCTCGCCGCGGCGGGCCGCCCGGCCCGCGTTTCCCGATCCGGCTACTTCTTCCCCGGACGGCGCGGGGAAGGCCAGCGGCTGGAGGTGCCCCTGGACCGCGCCGAGACGCGCGCCACCCTGGGCGGGCTGTTCGACCTCGTCGCGGCCGGATATTTCCCGCACGCGGTCGCGGAAGACGATTGCCGGTTCTGCGACTTCGAAGAGGTGTGCGGCGGCGTGCGTCTGGCCAGCGAGCGCGCCGCGCGCAAGCTCGCGGCCACCGACGATCCGACGCTCTCCGCTTTCTACCAGCTCCATCGCGATGCGGACCAGGACTGAGGCCGCAGCCTTTCTGGCGGATCAGCAAGCCCGCGACGCGATCCGGGAGGATCTCGACAGCACCATTCTGGTCGAGGCCGCCGCCGGCACGGGCAAGACCCGAAGCCTGGTGGAGAGGATGGTCGCACTGGTGGCCACCGGCAAGACATCCGTCGATCGCCTCTCCGCGGTGACCTTCACCATCCGGGCGGCGGCGCAGCTCAAGCAGCGGTTCCAGGGCGCCCTGGAGGAGGCGCTGCGGGAAGAGGCGCATCCCGGTCGGCGAGAGCGGCTGGCCGCGGCCCTGAGATCGATCGATCTCTGTTTCGTCGGCACGATCCACGCCTTCGCGGCGCGCCTTCTGCGGGAGCGGCCGGTCGAGGCGGGCATCGAGCCGGGATTTGCCGAGATGGACGAGCCGGAAAACGGCGCGGCCCGGCAGGAGGCGTGGAACCGCTTCACGGAAAGACTCTTCGTCCGCGGCGACCCGCGGCTGGCACGATTGATCGATCTGCACGTCCGCTTGAACGATCTGACCGAAGCCTTCGCCGACGTCTGCGAAAACTCCGATATCGAGATGGCGCCGGCCGAGCGCCTGCCGGAGCCGGACTTCTCGCGGGCCCGAGCGGCCGTCGCCCAATTCCTCAAGCTGGCCGCGGGGTCCCTTCCGTCGCAAGCGCCGGCGGGGGGATGGACAGGCTTTCAGGCGGCGGTGCGGCGGGCCCTGCGTCTTTTCGAGCTGCTCGATCCCTCCCGGGCCGCGGACTTCGTCGAGATTCTGCGGGTCTTGAAGCCGTCGACAGTCGGCGACTCGGCGGGCGCGTGGAAAGCGCCGATCAAGCGCTTGCGCAATGAGGTGATCAAGCCGTCGCTGGCGCGCTGGGCGGAGTACGTGTATCCCGACGTCTTGCCGCTGCTTCTCGAGGCGCGGGAGGAGTTCCGGCGATGGCGCCGCCGAAACGGCCGCGCCAATTTCCAGGATCTCCTGGTGGAAGGGCGCAATCTCCTGCGCGATCACGAGACGGTTCGCACGGAGCTCTTCGCGCGCTTCACCCCGATTCTCGTCGACGAGTTCCAGGACACCGATCCGATCCAGGCCGAGATCCTCTTCTACCTGACCGGGACGGACCGGCAGGAAACGGACTGGCGGAGCCTCCAGCCGGCGCCTGGCTCGCTCTTCGTGGTGGGCGATCCCAAGCAATCGATCTACCGGTTCCGGCGGGCGGACATTCTCATCTACCAGCGGGTGCGCGAGTCCATCGAGCGCTGCGGTCGTGTCTTGCGCCTCTCCACGAACTTCCGCTCGACGCCGTCTCTCTGCGACTGGGTCAATGGGACGTTCGGCGGCAAGGGTTTCTTCGGTGGGGACTCGACGCCCCTCCAGGCCGAGTACGTTCCGCTCGTCGCCTCGCGGGCCGACTCTTCGAACAAGCCGCCGGCCCTGCGCATCGAGACGCCCGCGGCCGGAAACTCCGATCTGCCCGTGGTGGAAGCCGACTCCGCGCGGATCGCCGACTTCATCGCCGCCTCGGTCGGCAAAAGAGAGCGCCGGCCCGAGGATTTTCTCGTTCTCTTCCGCAAGCGCCGGTTCATGGGGGAGTACGCGAGGGCCCTGGAGGCGCGCGGCATCGCCGCCGACCTCGGAGGCGGCAGGGCCTTCGGCGACTCGGAGGAGCTCTCCACGCTGATGCCGATTCTGCAGACCCTGGCCGATCCGGACGACCCCGTTGCTCTGGTTGCTGCGCTGCGCGGTCCCGTTTTCGGCGTGGACGACGACGCCCTCTACCGTTTTTCGCGCGTCGGAGGGCGCTTCCATTTGCGGACCGGCATTCCCTCGGGAACCGACGCCGGTCTCGCCGAAGCGTTCGAGCTGCTGCGGGAAGGCGAGGAGCTCGCGCGGACGCTGCCTCCGGCGGCGGCGATCGCGCGGCTGGTGCAGCGGCTCGGACTGGCCGCGCTCGCGGCGGCACAGCCTCTGGGCCAGAGCCGCGCCGGGAATCTCGCCAAAGCCCTCAGCGCCGCTCGAAAATTCTCCGCCGAAGGCGCGGACTTCGGCGGGGTCGTGCGCGAGCTCGAGAGCCTCCGCCATCAGGACCTGATCGAGCAAATGAGTCTCCAGCCCGGCCGCGCGGGCGCCGTCCGCCTTCTGACCATCCATGGAGCCAAGGGCCTGGAGGCGCCCGTCGTGCTGCTCGCGGCGCCGGTCGGAAATCCGACCCGTACGCGCAACGTCTTCGTCGATCGAGATGCGTCGCCCCCGGTTGGAGCCTTCCGCGTGATTCACAAGACCGGCGAGTTCAGCGAGCAGGAGATCGCACTCCCCCCGGGCTGGGAGGAGATGAGAGACATGGAGGAGCGCTTCGAGAAGGCTGAGGAGGCGCGTCTGCTCTATGTCGCCGCCACCCGTGCCGAGGAGCTCCTCGCCGTTTCCGTCAAACGCAACAAGAACGCAAGCGCCTCCGGGCCGTGGTGCCGGCTCGACCCCTTCCTGAGAGGAGAGCTCCCGCAGCCGGCGGCCCCGCGGGAGTCCGGCCTGCCCTGGGCCGGCCATTCTCCGATCGAAGAGCTCGCCGCATTCCGCGCGCGCAGCGCGGAACGCCGCGTCCGGGCAGGCCTCCCCGGATACAGCGTCGCCTCGGTGACCGCCGTTGCCCACGACCGGGCGGCGCGTCCCGGCTGGGACTGGACGGGAAAGGGAATGTCCTGGGGACGCGTGCTGCACGGATTGCTGGAGGCGTCCATGCGGGACCCCGAGCTCGACCTGCGCGCCTGCGCGGCCAATCTCCTGGCCGAGGAGGGACGGTCAGCCGAAGAGGTGGACGAAGCGGTGCGCCTGGTCCGATCCGTTCACGCTTCGCCGCTCTGGCGGCGGGCGCTCGAATCGCCAGGCTGCCTGGTGGAAGTCCCGTTTGCTCTGGCCGCTCCCGGCGGCTCCGCCGGAGCCATCTCGCAGGCGCAGGCCAACCTCCTTACCGGAGCCATCGACCTGGTCTTCGAGGAAAAGGATGGCTGGATTGTCGTCGATTACAAGTCCGATCTCGTCTCGGGCAATCGCGCCGAGCTCATCGACTTCTACCGCCCGCAGGTCCTGCGCTACCGCGATGAGTGGCAGCGCCTCACCGGCAAGACGACGAAGGCGGGCCTCTACTTCATCCACACAGGCGAAGAGGTGTGGCTCGACTAACGCCGGGAACGCGCGGGAACGCCGAGAACGCCGAGAAGTGAAGCCCGAAGCTGGAACTCGGGGGAGCCTCTGAGAAACTCGGCCCGCGGCAAAGAGCCTGACGCTCGCGGCGTGCGCAGTCTCCCGAAGTAACCGAGGGAGGAGGCGCACGCCGCGCGAGCCGGAGCGGAGCTTTCGGGATCAGGCGTTTGGTCGAGTGCCTTTGCACGAGCCAAACGCCGGTGCGCCGAAGGCGCAGATCCCGATGCGCAGCGTAGGCGAGGGGGCTTATCTGATCCGCGGCGGCCGCCGGGCGCCCGGCTGTCCCTGCACGTAGGAAAAGACGAAACGACCCTTCGGCTTTCCGACAACCTCGTCGAGCCGCATGGTCAGCGCTTCCAGGAACTCTTTGTCTCCTTCGAGGACTTCCGTCATCGAGAGAGCTCCACCCGCCAGTTCAGGAGCGGGGGTCCCGTCGGGAGGCATCAGTACGATTCTCATGAGCGTCGCCCTTGAGAAGAGCAATCCTGAAGCCAGCCGCCGACACAAGAATCTTCTCATTCTAAAGGACTTACTGAGTGCAAAAATGTGGACGGTGACAGAGTTTGGGAATCTCTCGCGGGAGCCCGGAGACAGTTTTTGCCGCGAGCTGAAAGAGTTCGTCACCGCTATGCCGATTTGCGCCATAAGTCATCAAGCGCGAGCCAATGTGTCGAGCGATCCGATAGTCCCTGTACAGCCGCCGTCAGAACCTGCGGCCGGCTTTTTCGTCTTCAGAGGTACGAGGCCCGGGACCGGAAGGACTGTCCCGCGCGATCCCGGACCCTCGCGAAACGAGGAGAAATCATGCGTCTCACCGCCGCGCTGCGCCGCGCCGCACTGCCTTTCCTTTCCGCCATGCTGGCCCTGTCCGCTCCCGCGGCAGCAGCCACCCGCATTGAAAAGACGTTCAAACTCGAACCGGGAGGCCGGTTTCGCCTGGAGACCGGAATGGGCCGTGTCCGGGTGACCGGAAAATCGGGCGGCGGCGCCCACATGGTCGTCACGTCCAAGGGGCGCGACCTCGACGACCTGCTGACCTTCCGGTACGAGGAGAGCCCGCAATCGGTGACCGTCGTGGCCCGCAGCCACCATCACATCTTCTTCGGCCACGACTCCGTGGAATTCGAGATCGAAGTTCCGGCGGAAACCTCCATCGACATCGACACTTCTGGCGGCGCCATCACCGCGGCGGACCTCAAGGCGCCGGCGAAGCTCGAAACCTCCGGAGGGGGAATCACGGTCACCGGCCTCTCCGCCGACCTGGACGCCCACACCTCGGGCGGATCGATCAAGCTGCGCGACATCCAGGGCCGGTCGCGGGTCGAAACCTCCGGGGGAGGCATCGAGGCGGTGAGTCTCCAGGGCCCGTTGCGCGCGGAGACTTCCGGCGGATCGATCCACCTCGAGGACGTCACCGGCGACGCCGACGTCCACACTTCCGGCGGCGGCATCACGATCCGAAACGCCGGCGGCCGTGTTGCCGCGGAGACCTCGGGAGGCTCCATCGACGCCAGCTTCGCCAGAGGCAACGCCCGCGGGGGAACTCTGGAGTCCTCCGGCGGCGGCATCAGCGTCGCGCTCGACCCGGCTGTGGGCTTGAACATCGACGCCGAAGGCAATCACGTCCGGAGCGATCTGCCACTGCGCGTCCAGGGAGAAATCTCACGGCACTCGCTGCGCGGCACGCTTGGAAACGGCGGGGAGAAACTGTATCTCCACACCAGCGGCGGCGGGGTGAAGATCTCGGGACTCTGAAATAACGCCGAGAACGCGCGGGAACGCAACGGGAACGCCGGGAAGTAAAGTTTGAATTTGGAAGTGATGAAGTAACGCATCTCCGTACTTCTCGGCGTTCGCACTTCACTTCCCGGCGTTCACGGCGTTCCCGGCGTTCCCGGCGTTCGGGCCTAGCAGCTAGAATCTCTCCGTGGCGCAAGACCTCCCTCCCGTCGCCATCGTGGGCGCTGGCCCCACCGGCATCGCCTGCGCGATCGAGCTCGGCAACCGCGGCGTCGAGGCGGTGTGCTACGAGGCCGGCTTCCTGCTCGACACGATCTTTCACTTTCCGGAGGAAATGCGCTGGTACTCGACGCGCGACCTTCTGGACATCGCCGGGGTTCCCTTTGCCGTCCCCGATGCTCATCCGAACCGCCTGGAGACGCTGGCCTATTACCGCGGCGTGGCCGAGCGATTCCGCGTGCGGGTCGTTCCCCATACCCGCGTGGCGGCGATGCGGCCGCGCGGCGAGGGTCTGGAGATCAATCTGGAGGATGGCCGCGGCAGCCGGTCGATCGCCGCGCCGGCCGCGATCCTTGCGACGGGGTTCTTCCACACTCCGCGCCGGCTCGGCGTGCCCGGCGAGGACCTGCCCCACGTCCACCGCCGGTTCATCTCCTCCTATCCCTTCCATGACCGCGACGTGGTGGTGGTCGGTTCGCGCAACTCCGCCGCGGAGGCGGCGCTCGACCTCTACCGGCACGGCGCTCGGGTGACGCTGGTGGCGCGAGCCGAGACAGTCTCCGACCGCGTCAAGTACTGGATCAAGCCGGACCTGGAGAACCGCATCCGCGCCGGCGCCATCCGGGCTTTCTTCCGGACGCGGATCCTGGAGATCACGCCCGATGCCGTGCTGGTGGAGGGTCCCGCCGAACGCCGGGCCCTCGCCGCCGACGCCGTTTTCCCCTTGATCGGATACGAGCCGGACTTCGCGCTCTTTGCGCGCTGCGGCGTCGCGACGGAGGGGCCCGGCCGGGTCCCGGTGCACGACCTCGAGACGCTGGAGTCCAACGTCCCCAACCTCTATCTGGCCGGGGCGATCCTGGGAGGCACCGAGATCGGCAAGATCTTCATCGAGAACAGCCGCCACCACGCGGGGAAGATCGCCGCGGCGATCGCCCGGAGGCGCCATCCGATCGCCGCCTCGGCGCCGGGAGGGAAAGCATGACGCAGGGGGATCGGCCCTCCGACGAGCACGTCGAGCGCGTCCAAAAGACCTTCGATTCCTTCACCGAAGGAGTGGGCGACCGCCTGGACGATGCGGCCCGCGGCTCCGTAGAACGTTTGAGGGAGGCTGCGGCCGCCCGGGACGCGGAGACCGTACGGCAACATCTCGAAAACGTGCGCGAGCGGCATGGCTGGCTCTACCGGGAGCTCGCGGCGCATCCGGGCATCGCCACGCTGCTCGACGAGCTCGCCCTGTGGGGGTTTTGATCATCCGACGCAGCGTCGGACGCCTGTAACCCCGTGTACGAAAAGTTCTACGGCTTCCGCGAGGCTCCATTCAACATCACGCCCGACCCGCGGTTTCTCTTCTTTTCCGACAAGCACCGGGAGGCCTTCAACCACGTCCTGTTCGGAATTCGAGAGCGGAAGGGGTTCATCCTCGTCACCGGGGAAGTCGGCGCCGGGAAAACGACGGTGTGCCGGGCGGTTCTGACCGCGCTCGACTCCCGGTATCGGACCGCGCTCATCCTGAATCCCATCCTCACCGGGACCCAGATGCTGCGCGCGATCTTAGTCGAGCTGGGCGCCAAGTCCCGAAAGCTCGACCGGGCCGGCTACCTCGACGCGTTGAACGCGCTCCTTCTCGAAGCGGTGGCTAAGGGACAGGACGTCGTCCTCTTCATCGACGAAGCGCAGGATCTCGAGCCGGATCTCTTGGAGCAGCTGCGCCTGCTCTCCAATCTCGAGACCGACCAGCGCAAGCTCCTCCAGATC
>Ga0126383_10003540_pt1 | contig 10356 bp, 11 predicted proteins | sample PanSoiMetPlot_35_FD_96882 | JGI IMG/M metagenome (GOLD analysis project Ga0126383, IMG submission 96882) | Tropical forest soil microbial communities from Panama - MetaG Plot_35 | ecosystem: Environmental > Terrestrial > Soil > Tropical forest > Bulk soil | place: Panama | collected 2016-02-17
CCGCGCGGGGTGGTGTGGGATTGCTGGGAAGTGGAGCGGCTCGCCAACGAGCGCAGGGTGTCGCTGCGCTCGGGCTGCCACTGCAACCCTGGTGCGCGGGAAGCTGCGCTCGGGTTCGGGCCGGAGCTGCGTGCCTGTTTCGAAGACAAGGACGAGCTGAGCTACGCGGAGTTCGTGCGCATGATCAAGCCGAGCGTGCAGGGCGTGGTGCGCGCCTCGCTCGGGCTGGCGAGCAACTTCAAAGACGCGGCCCGCCTGCTCGCGTTTGCGCGCGAGTTCATTGACCGACCAACGCAGTAGTCATCAGCTCGCCGCGCCAGCGGCGACCCGCGCGCAGCCTCACAGCAGCGCTGGCAGGAGCTTCACCCCAGCTACGTCGAGGCGACGGGCGGTCGCACGATGACTTACAACGAGGCGCGCGAGTCCGGTTGCTCATCCTGGGCTTGTCGAAGGATGGGCGAGCCGCTCATGATTCGACAGGCTCACCATGAGCGGCGTCTCAATTAGCGCGACAAGCGGCGCCGGCGGGTGACCGCGACGGTCACCCCGGCGAGCACGACCACGAGCACCAGCACCATCCCGAGCAGCGCGTACAACTTGTCGATGCTCGGCGCCTCGGGCGGGGTGTGCAGGCTCAGCCCAATCACCCCCAGGATCGCCGACAGCATGTACAGCACCAGAACCGTCTGGGCGGTGGTCAGCCCCAGGTCGTGCAGCTTCATCGGCAGGTGCTCGCGGTCACCGCCGACGGTGGGCCGCGCACCGCGAGTCAGCCGCCGCACAATGACCCACGCGGCATCGAGGATCGGGATGCCCAGCACCAGGAGCGCGGTGCCCACTTTGGCGCCGCCCAGTATGCCACTGCCGGCCAGACCAAAACCGAGCAGCAGTGAGCCCGAGCTGCCCATGAAGATCGTTGCCGGCGGGCGATTGCGACCCAGGAAGCCCAGGCACGTGCCTGCCAGCGCCAGCGGGAAGAGCGCCACCGAATACTGCGTAAACAGATAGGCGCGGGCGAACAGCACCAGCGCCGCGCCAAACGCGACGCCGCCAGCCAGCCCGTCCATGACGTCCACCCAGTTGAGCGCGTTCATCATGCCAACGAACCACAAGACGCTGATCGGGACGTCCAGCCACAGCGGCAGCTGCAGCGGGTCGCCGAAGGGCTGCGCGATGCTCGACACCCGCAGCCCGAACACCACCGGCACGGCGCCGATCAGCACCTGCCCGACCAGCTGCGGCCATGGCCCCAGCCGCCGCCGATCATCGAGCACCGCCAGCGGCACGATGCACAGCGAGCCGAGCACCAGACCCAGCATGCGCAGATCGTCGGCCGGATTCCACTCGGGTCCGAGGTCCGGATCAACCAGCAGTCGCCCGCGCAGTACGTAGCCGACCAGCAGCGCCAGCCACAAGCCGCCGAGCATCGCGTAGCCACCCGTGCGCGGCACCGTCTTACGTTGCACTTCGCCGGCGCGCGGGATGTCGATCACGCCCAGGCTGCGTCCGAAGCGCTCGGTCAGTACCGCCAGGGCGTAGGTCGTCGACGCCGCGACCACGAATGCGATCGCCAGCCACACGACCGGGTCGATCACTGCAACGCCTCGGCCAGCTCCAGGCAGCGTTGCCTCAATCGTTCGCGCTCCCCCGCGCGCACCAGCTCGCGCAACTCCGCGACGGCCTCGGGCAAGACCTGCAGCCGCCCTGGCTGGCGGTGCGTGTCGACCAGCCGCAGCCCTGTCACGGGGCCATCCGACACGAATTCGTTCTCGGACAGGAGCACCTCGTGCAGACGCTCACCGGGGGCCATCCCTGTCCAGGCGATCGGGTACGGCTGCTGGTGCGGTCGGTACCAGTCGACCAGACGTTGCGCGGTCTCGAGCAACGGCATCGGTTGGCCGCACGCTGGCAACAGCACCTGGCCGGGCGTCGCCATGAGACCGGTCATCAGCAGGCTCCACAGTGCCTCGTCCATGCTGATCCAGTAGCGCGTCATGCGCTCGTCGGTCACACTCAGCGGCCGATCCTCACGTACCTGATTGGTGAAGATCTCGATGACGCTGCCGCGGGTGCCAATGATATTGACGTAACGCACAACCTTACCTGGATGAGCCTGCACCAGGCACTCGGTGATGCGTTTGGTCGCCCCGTACAGGCTGGGTGGCGCCACGCTCTTGTCGCTCGACGGGTAGACGAACTCCTCGACGCCCGCTTGCTGCGCCAACTGCAGCAGCGTAGCCGAGGCCAGCACGTTGGTGTCCACGGCCCCTTCAGGGAACCGCTCGCCGTAGCCGACGTGCTTGGCCGCGGCGAGGTGGAAGACAATCTGCGGTCGGTGCTGCTCGAATAGTCGCTGCAGTCGCGGCGTGTCGCGAACGTCGGCTAGCTCGTAGCTCAGCCCAGCATGTGGCCGAGCCAGTGAACGCTCCAGGTTGAACAGCGAGTACTCGTGGTGATCGAGCAGCGCCAGGTGCTCCGTCTCGGCGCGCAGGAGGATGCGCGCAAGCGGTACGCCGACGCTGCCCGCGGCGCCGGTCACCAGCACGCGCCGACCACGTACCCACTGCGCCGCCACGCGCACGTCGCCGGCGAATTGGGGCCGACCGAGGAGCATGTCCGCCGGCGGGGCGTCGGGGCTGCCCATCTCGGTAGTAGGCGAGCTCACCCCAGCACGGCCCGCATCCGTCGCAACGCCTCGCGCATGTGCACCGCCTCGTCGTGGTTGGCCTCGATGGTCTCGGTGACGATGTGCGCTACGTGCTGGCCCAGCCAGCCGATGATCGGATCGAGGTCGAGATCGCCTTGGCCGTAAGGCAGGCCTTCGCCGAGCACTCCCTCCGCGTTGGAGATCTGCGCGTTGGCCAGCGCGGGGCCGAGCGCCTGCCCGTAGCCGAGCACGTCGGTCGGCTCCGCAGGCAGCTGCCGTAAGTAGTCGCGCAGCGGCTCGCCCCACGGCTCACCAATGCCAGTCATGGCGCGGGCATTGAGGTACAGCCCCGCGTGGGAGGTGTCCACGAGCAGCCGTAGGCCGGGAATCTGCTCGACCATCCAGCACAGGTCCGCGCTGGCCATCCCAATTGGTGTGAACGCGAAATCGCTCCGCCGCATGCGCAGCACTGGCGGCATGTTTTCCACGGTGGGCACCGCTTGGGCTGCGCACATCACGTCGACGAATTCGCGAAGGAATGGGACGCAACGTTTCAGCAGTGCGGCGCGGCAATCCAGGGTGAGCCGTCCGGTGTCCGTGCTCGGCGAGATCAGGTGGATATTCACGGCGCGTGCCGAAAGCCGGTGGGCAAGATCGGCCAGGCGGCGCACTACTTCACGATCGGCGTCGCTTTCGCGGGCGGGATCAAAATCGGCCCCGTCCAGTGAATCGACCGGGCCCTCGATCAGGAGGGCGAAATCACGTGGTAGGCTGCAGCCGCCGACGCGCGCGACCACACCGTCCATCGCCGCCTGACTGGCCAGGTCCTCGGCCGCGAGATACAGCTCCAGGCCGTCCGACACACAGCCATCGACCGGCCGCAGTCGGTCAGCCAGCTGCGTGACAGTGGGACGCGCTTTCAGACAGAGCTTTGCCGTAGCCATTCCACGTATCTTTCGAGTCCCTCGCGCAGCGGCACGCACGGCTCGTACCCCAGCTCACTTCTGGCGCGGCTGATGTCCGCCACCAGGTCCTGGCCAGGCGGCTCATCGATGTGTTCCTCGACCGCCGACGGCGCTCCTGTTATCAACACGACCAGCTCCGCCAGCTCGCGAAACGTCGTGCCATGCCCGGTGGCGATGTTGTACACACGATGCCGTGGTTCGTTCGGCCGCTCGACCACGCGACAGATCGCGCGGGCAACATCTCGGGCATCGGTGAAGTCGCGTTTGCCTGCTGATTGGACGACCAGCGGCTGATTAGCCAGGGCCGCGCGGGAAAAGATTGTCACCACGCCGCTGCCGCCGTTGGGCTGCTGCCCTGGGCCATAGACCGAAAAGAAGCGCAGGATCGTGGTCGCCACGCCGAAGTGTTCGCTGACCATGCGGCACCACAGCTCAGCCACCCATTTGGCGTAGCCGTACGGGCTGTCGGGCTGCAGCACATCGTCTTCACGGCACGGCTCTGGCCGCGGCGGGTAGACGCGCTGCGTGCCTGCGAACACCAACGCCGCCCCAGCATGGCGCGCTGCCTCTAGCGCGTGCAGCGTGCCGCTTGCGTTCAGCTCGCCGTAGCCGACCGGATCGCGGCGCGACTCGGCGACGTCGCCGCGCCCAGCCAAGTGGACGATGACGTCACAGCCGCGTGCCGCCCGGCACAGCTTCGCCCGGTCAGTACGAACGTCTCCATTAACGTGCTCCACGTCCGCGCTCAACGGCGCACTGCGCTGAAATGTGCGGATCGCGACCCCGCGCTCGCCGAGAGCGGCGATGGCGTGCCGCCCGATCAGGCCCGAGGCGCCCGTTATCAGGACCCTCATCGGGCGACGAAATACTCCAGGACCGGCGCCAGGCCATCGGTCAGCGTGTGCATCGGCCGAAAGCCCGCCGCGTCCAGACGTGAGGCAACGCGGAATGACGCTTCGGACGATGCCGCGCCGTGCAGTCGCACCCAACCGCCGCGGCGCTGCATCAGCCGCTGCACGGTCCGCGCGACCTGGCCAATGGTGGCCACCTCGGGCGCAGCGTTGACGATCTGCCAACCTGCTTCGGCGCACTCGGCGGCCAGCAGCAGCGCACTGACCGCGTCGTCGACGTGGATGAACGCCAGCGGTCGGTCCTCGAGCACGTTCAGCACCTCGCCCTGCGCGGCGCGCTGGCAGAACAGGTTGGGCACGGTCATGAACGCGGGCGTCGTCTTCATGATCGGGCTCACACCATAGGTGACACCCAGGCGTACCGACACGAACTCGCCACCCAGCATGCGCGCCAGCTGCTCGACGTACACCTTGCTCAAGTGCGATAGATCGCCGACGCGGCCATATGGCTGTGCTTCGTCAACCGTGTTTCCGACCAGCTCATCACCATACACGCGAGACGATCCGCCGAACACGACGCGCGCGCCGCGGTCGCGAGCCGCCTCGAGGACGACTCTGGCGCCGACCAGATTGGTGCGCTCGGTGATCTCGGGCTCGCGCTCGGCGATGGCTGCGCTCGGCTGTGCCGCGAGGTGATAGACCGTCAGGTGTTCGCTTGTCTGGCTTTGGGCCCGCTCAAAGGCCGTCGAGACCACCTGGGGATCGGCAACATCGCCCTCGATCAGCTCGACGCCGCTCGGCAGCGCGGCGGCGACCGCCTCCCGCCGGGTGGAATAGAAATTGTCGAGCGCGACAACGCGGTCGTGGCGCTCCACCAACCGGCGAAGCAAGGGGGCGCCAATGTACCCCACACCGGTCAGCAGCGCCGCCACCGGCCGCATTCTAGCGCCCGCTCCTCGCGGCTCCCTGGGAAGGAATTACTGTTCAGACACGATGAGATCGGTGCGTGTGCTCGGCGTCCGCATCGACGACGTCACGTACGCCGAAGCGCTAGCAGTGCTGGTGCGTGCCGAAGCAACGCGCATCCCGCACGCCGTCACCACGCCCAACCCCGAGATCGTCATGCTGGCGCGCCGCGATGCGGCGTTTCGCGCCGTGCTCGACCGCACCACCTTGAACATCCCCGATGGCATTGGTCTGCTGCTTGCGGCTCGCTTGATGGGCGACCGCCTGCGCGAGCACGTGCAGGGCACCGACCTGGTGTTGCGACTTGCCGAGCGGTCGATCGAGCCTGGCTGGCGGTGGTTCCTGCTTGGCGGTATGGGCGACGTTTCCGCCCGCGCGTCGGCTGCCCTGCAGCGGGCATACCCGGGCCTGCAGGTGGCCGGCGCGATGCCCGGCTCGCCCCTCGAGTCCGACGACGCGGATGTCCGCGCCGCGATCCAGGCCGCGGGTCGCGTCGACGTCATTCTGGTGGCCTACGGCGCCCCCAAACAGGAGCGTTGGCTCGACCGCAACCTGGCCACGCTGGGCATCCCGGTGGGCATCGGCGTCGGCGGCGTGTTCAACTATCTGAGCGGCGATGCGCCGCGCGCGCCGCGATGGCTGCGGCGCCTGCACCTGGAATGGCTGCACCGGCTGCTCACCCAGCCGTGGCGCTGGCGCCGCCAGCTGGTCTTGCCCCAGTTCGCCGCGGCGGCTGTAGCCGAAGCGATGCGCCGCCGCCTCACCTCCTCGTAGGGCCGCAAAGACGTCCGTTTCGTGACCCCAACGCGGGCCGATCCTGTCCGCATTCGGCCCTAGTCTTAACCCGGTGAAGCAATCAGCCGGAGCGCTGAGTTCGAAGCCGCTGGTAGTGCCGCCGCGCCTTCTCGCGATTGCCGCAGCTCTGCATCGAGCACCATTGCCGCGTGCGGTTCTTGCTGGTGTCCAGGAACAGCCAGCGACAATCGCCGGCGCCGCATTCACGCACCAGCGGCCGCCGCGTCTCCGACGTCAGCAGGTCCGCTGCCGAGCGCACGATCGGCCACAGCATGCTGTCCAGCCCGTCGCCCGACCAGCCCCAGGCGAGGCCTCCATCGCCATGCTCGACCACTCGTGCGTGGGCCATGCTGCTCGCCACCTCGACGTTCAGCGTGTGCAGGTCACTCGCGGGCGGCGTCTTCGAAGCCGCGATCGCCGAGAAGATGCCGGACAGCGCCTTACGCAGCCGTTTGGCCCGCTGCAGGACTTTGTCGGCAGCTGCCGGCTGAGCAACCGCCTGGGCGTGCAACCGTTCCGTGCGCGGTTGGGTTAAGAGGGCTGATTGGTGCGCGAAGTCGACCAGGTCGGCGCAGCCGTTGAGGTGCTCGCCCGACGTCGAGCTGAGCGTGTTCACGAAGTCCAGGCACAGCACCCCCGCATCGAGCTCGAAGAGCCACGCGGTGCGGGTGCCGGGTGAGGTTGTGTATGTCGCGGAATCCATTGTTCCGGCGTGCCCACTATACGTCAGAAGATAACCACCTTCAAGTGCTTGACTGGTTAGACGCCGAGTGCTAAAGTGTAACTACTCAAACGCGGTTCGGAGGTTATAAATTCCAATGATGACATCACCCCTCCTGCTCGATGACTATGCGCGCAGCGTGATGCGCGAGCGGATGGCCGAAGCGCACCAGGCGGCACTGCTCGCCGAGGCGCGCCGCGCTCCGCGCATCACGCTGCGCCCGTCCCAGCCGGTCATTGCCTCCGCCCGCGTCCGTCTGGCCGAGGGCCTGCGCTGGCTCGCTTGCCGCCTTGACCCGTGCGCGGTGGACAGCGAGCCGCCGCGGCTCGTGGTGATCGCTCGCGCGCGCGCCTCGTAGATCCGCTGTGCCTGAGTAGACGCGCCTGTCGCCCCAGAAAGGCCACCCCCAATGGAAATCGTCGTGCTGCTCCTCATCGCCATCGTCGTCCTGGACCTGGCTGCGCTGCGCTGGGGCGTGGATACCCGAGACGGCTTCGGCGCCGTCCGCCCTCGCCCCCCGTTCTGATCGTTCCTCCAACCCATTCGAAGCGACCCTCGATGGCTGTTTGGCCTCGAGGGTCTTTTCGCGTTTGGCGGCACGTATAGTGGGGAACCGCTTGGGTGATTAGCTCAGCTGGTTAGAGCGCCGCGTTCACATCGCAGAAAGACGTCAGCGGGCGCGATCTTGAGAATCGCGTGCGCGAATTCCACGCGACACCCGCTTCATTTCCGCTCCCGCCGAGCGCCGGAGCGCCCGCACCCCGGCCCAAGCTGAACTGCCCCGCGTCTCTGCGAGCTTCCGCCGCTCTCGCACCTACGCGGGGAGAAGCGTCGCGATGTTCGCCGAAACCCAGGAGATCGCTCGGCTGCTGGCGACTGTGACCGAGATACAAGAAGCGACAAGGTGGGCGACATAGGATTTGAACCTATGACCTCACGGATGTGAACCGTGCGCTCTAACCAGCTGAGCTAGTCGCCCGTGAAGTTCGATTGTATCCCCGCCACGGTGGCGTAGGCCAACCTCGGCGCGCGTCATTTGTGCGGTGTTCGAGGCCGGCGCGACGGACTAGCTACGTCCTCGTTTGCGCAGTAAAAACAGCACACTTTTCGAACGCATGTGCTACGTGGTCACATCGACGAGGTGGTTCGCGAGCAGTTGTGCAAGGGCGCTTTCGAAGCGCGGTGCGGCTCAGTCGTTGGCTGGGAACAGGCAGAAGGGGTGGCCAGCGGGATCTAGCAGGACGCGCACTTTTTCCTGCGGTTGGAACGAAGCCACGGTGGCGCCGCATTGCACGGCCCAGGCGACGGCGGACTCGAGGTCATCGACGGCGATGTCGAGGTGCATCATCATCTGTTGTTTGCCTGGTACCTGGGGCCAGACCGGCGGCTCGTGGGTCTCCTCGAGCTGAAAGGACAGGCCGGTGGCGCCGTCGGGCGGCTTGAGCATCACCCACTCGGGCTCGTTCCAGGTAATGGGCCAGCCGAGCAGCTGCGAGTAGAAGCTGGCCAGGCCGCGCGGGTCGGGTGTGCCGAGCACGGTGGCGGCGATGAACATCCGCGGCTGTGTCATGGGCTTCCTCAGGCTACTCGGGTATCCTCGACTACGATGGATGGGCGGATTGCAATTCTCAAGGGCAATCACGGGCCGTGGGAGATCGAGTCATACCCACTGCCTGACCCTGAGCCCGGGGCAATCCTTGTCAAGATTTCGTATGCCAACGTGTGCGGCAGTGACCTGCACTGGTGGCGTGGTGAGAATGTCATCCCCGAGCGCGGTCGGCCGCTCGGTCACGAGATGGCCGGTCGGGTGCTGGCGTTGGGCCGGGGCGTCGCGACGGACTCCACCGGCCAGCCGCTCAAGGAAGGCGACCGCATCATCTACAACTATTTCTTCCCGTGCGGCCGCTGCGTCGCCTGCCTGCGCGGCACGCCCGAGTGCTGTCCGCGCAAGCAGCGCCCGGGCGGAGGGGTGGCGGGCAACTACCCGTACTTCGTAGCTGCCTTCTCGGAGTACTACTACCTGTTGCCAGGCCACGTGTGCGTCAAGGTGCCCGACGACCTGCCAGACGCCGTGGTGGCGCCGATCAACTGCGCGCTGGCACAGGTCATCCAGGCACTCGACTCGGGCGGCTTCCGCCAGGGGGACACGCTCGTGGTGCAGGGCGCGGGCGGACTCGGGCTCAACATGATCGCCGCCGCGCGCGACATGGGCGCAGCCACGGTCATCGCCGTCGACGGCATTCCCGGCCGCTTGCAACTGGCCCGCGATTTCGGCGCTGACTATACGGTCGATATTCGCGACTGCCCGACCGCGAAAGACCGCGTTTCCGCGGTGCGCGAGCTGACCAGCGGCCAGGGCGCTTCTCACGTCGCCGACGTCGCTGGCGTCCGAGGCGTCGTCGAAGAGGGCATCCAGATGCTCGGTCCGGGTGGCACGTACCTCGAGGTCGGCTCAATCGTACCCGGCTTCGCTTTCCCGCTCGATCCGCTGCTGGCGTGTCAGCGCGGCTTGCGCTTCATCGCCTTCTCTCAGTACGACGCGCGGATCCTGCCGCGGGCGTTGAACTTTGTCATGCGGACGCGCGACCGCGTGCCCTGGGGACGGGTTATCTCGCATACGTTTCCGCTGGAGGGCATCCAGGACGCGTTCGAGCGAGCCGACTGGATGGGACGCGAGCCGGCAGAGGCAGTCATCACGCGGGCGGCCATCACCCCTGACGGCGACGACGCGCCGCAAGGCCAACTGCAACCAGACTGAAGCCAGCCGCTGCCAACGGCAATGTGAGATCAGGCATGAAGCCGGTGGCGGGCAGACCGGAGGGCACCTGGGCGGGCGCGGCGGTAATGGTCATTGGGACGACGACGGGTCCGCTCGCGCTGGTTTGCACCGTGTACATCACGCGCGAAAGGCCCCGTGATGGGCAGCACAACGGGTCGGTATCGGCGTAGCGGATGAACTTTGCTGCGATTGTGCCGCTGGGGCTGATCTCGGCGACCTGGCCGCTGACCGGCGCGAACAAAGAGCCGTCGAAGCGCGAGTTCATGTTGACCGGCGACAGCGTCCCGGCGTACTGGCCCTGCGAGAAAACGAACACGTTGTAGTCGAAGGGTCGGCACATGCCGTCGTATTCGGCCAGGGCGGCGATCAGCACGCGTCCGCCGCTCGAGACGGGTGGCCAGAAGTCATTCAGCCGCCAGCCCTTGTCCGCGAGCGCGCTCTGCTCGGGTGTCGTCGGTGTGACCTCACGGGTGCGGCATCTCAGGTCCGGGTTATGGATGGGCGACGCCTGCGGCACGGGCGCACCGGGCGTGTTCCAACCGGCTGGCAGCGCGTCGAGCCACGCGGCCTCCGCCGCCGCGCCCGAGGCGGGTACGAGGAGCAGGAATGCCACTCCCAGGACGGCGTAACGA
>Ga0126383_10003542_pt1 | contig 10354 bp, 9 predicted proteins | sample PanSoiMetPlot_35_FD_96882 | JGI IMG/M metagenome (GOLD analysis project Ga0126383, IMG submission 96882) | Tropical forest soil microbial communities from Panama - MetaG Plot_35 | ecosystem: Environmental > Terrestrial > Soil > Tropical forest > Bulk soil | place: Panama | collected 2016-02-17
CCCAGGCGCGTCAGTTCCTCGCGCATGGGAACCACCATGATCTCTGGATACATTCCTTCTCCTCGCTGAAATTGTGGCTATTGTAATACGCGACCGGGTCCTGCCGGGGCGTCGGGTATAGTGGAATTTCATGCAGATCCAGGAAAATGTGCCCCTGGCGCCGCTGACCACGTTCGAGATCGGCGGCCCGGCGCGTTTTTTTGTCGAAGCCCGCACCATCGACGAAGTCCAGGAGGCAGTCCGCGCGTCCCGCGCGCGCGGTCTTCGACTGTTCGTGCTTGGCGGCGGCAGCAACCTGGTCGTCTCCGATGCCGGGTGGCCGGGACTGGTGCTGAAAGTCGGCATTCTTGGCGTCAATCATGTCCACGGCCATGGGCGCGTGATCTTTGAAGCCGGCGCGGGGGAGGAGTGGGACCGGTTTGTGGCCCTCGCCGTGACCCACCAATGTGCCGGCGTGGAGTGTCTTAGCGGAATCCCGGGCAGCGTCGGCGGCACCCCGGTGCAGAACGTGGGCGCCTACGGGCAGGAGGTCGCTGAATCCATCGACGCTGTTGTAGCGCTCGACCTCACGAGCGGAGAAGTCACCGAACTGAGCAACGAAGACTGCGCCTTCCAGTACCGCACAAGCATCTTCAACACCAGCGATCGCGGACGCTACGTCATCCTGCAAGTGAACTTTGCTCTGAAACTTCGAGGCCCGGCGCGTGTCGAGTATGCCGATCTGAAGAAGTATTTTTCCGGATGGCGCAGCGCTCCCACTCTCGCCCAGACCCGCGAAGGGGTGCGCCAGATTCGCGCCCGCAAAGCCATGCTGATCACCCCGGGCGACGAAGACTCTTGCAGCGCGGGATCGTTCTTCAAGAATCCCGTTCTTTCTGCCGAGGCGCACAACGAGCTGGATGAGCGTGCCGCTGCCAAGGGTCTGCGAATTCCCAGCTACCCGGCGCTCGACGCTCAGAGAAAAGTTTCCGCCGCCTGGCTGGTCGAACACTCCGGCTTCCAGAAGGGCTACACGCTGGGCCGAGTGGGCATATCGCGCAAGCACGCCCTGGCCATCGTGAATCGCGGCGGAGCGACGGCCGCTGAGGTGATCGCGCTCAAAGAACAAATTCAAACCCGCGTCGAAGAGGTCTGGGGAATTCGCCTCGAGCCGGAACCGGTTTTCGTGGGGTTCTAAGGAGGCACGCGCGGTCGGCCCCTCCCTCCGCGGAGTGCACACCGTGGTGGGGCAGTACACCCCAGGTCCGGGCCTGACACGGATCAGATTCCCGCGGCGGCCCCACTCCCTAGATTAATCGGCAGAAATCGCTCCGATCACTTCTCATCAACATTTTTCTCGAACGTAATGCATTCTCGGCCGTTCTTCATCAGTGGACCCAGGTGAGACCGTGAGTGCTGACCTCGTAATGGCGGAAAAAGCCATCGCAACGATGCAGGAGAAAGAGAACCTCTTCGAGGACGCCATCCGGGCTCACGCGCGCATGGTGTATCGCATTGCCCACTCGGTGCTGCGTGATGCCGCGGAAGCAGAGGACGTGACGCAGGAGGTGTTTTTGCGCACCCTGCGTCAGAAGGACATTTCGCGCATTCAGGATCAGAAGGCGTGGCTGGCGCGCGTTGCCTGGCGGCTCGCCGTGGAGCGAAACCGGAAGGCGATATCCACTGGTCTGACCGGTGAAGCCGATCAAGTCCCTTCGCGGGAGCTTGCCGCGGACGAAATTTTGTGGCAGCAGGAACGCGCGGCGTTTCTCCAGCAGCTGATCGAGGCTCTGCCCGATCCACTGCGCCACCCTTTGGTTCTCTCGACCCTTGAGGAGTTGTCGCCACGCGAGGTGGCGGCGGTGCTCGACGTCAGCGAGGCTGCCGTGCGGTCACGCGCCTTTCGCGCACGGCAGATATTGCGAGAGCGGCTGACCGCGTGGATGGTACGAAGGAGATGAACATGAGAGAGCAGCAGGACATCGACCGTTGGCTGGACGAGGCTCTCTCCCGCTACGTCGACGTGGAACCAAGGCCCGGTCTTGAAAGCCGCATGGTCGCGCGGCTGGCGGCTGAGCAACCAGCACCCCGAACGATCAGTTGGTGGGCACTCGCCTTCGGCACGGCGGCGTTTGCCGGGCTTGTTCTCCTGTGGTTGCGCCCGGCACTGCAGCCGGTCAACACGCCTGACATGCGCTGGACGGCTCAGCTTCCGCCGGTTGTCTTATCGCTCCAGCACACAACTTCGCCCACCGCCGCCGCTGCGCGGAGTAAACAGTCCCGGAGCGCAACCCTTGCCGGGCGGAGCAAAGAGGCGAAGCAGGAGCGCTTCCCTTCGCCATCGCCATTAACCGAACAGGAAAAGATGCTGGCTCGCTTTGTCGAGAGTTTCCCCCAGAGAGCGGCGTTGGTGGCTCAGACGCAGACGGAACTTTATCAGCAGGATCAGAAGGAAATGGCCCGCCCCTGGCCGGCCAAAGAAAACGACTAGAAATCACGCAAAGGAGAGCGTCATGTCGAAAAAATATCTGGCTTGGTGGGTCGCAGGGTTGGTGCTGGTGTTGAGCCTTGGGGCGCGAGCGCAGGAAAACGCCGAATCGAAGAAGAATGCGGAAGACACCGACAAGGCGCTCACCGCCTTCCGCCTGGAGTTTTCTCTGATCGAGTCCGAGGATGGCAACAAGATCAACACCCGCCACTACTCCATGAATCTCGTGCCCGGCTACACTCCTTCGAACGAGATCAAGATCGGCAGCCGTGTCCCTGTCGAGGGCAAGCAGGGCGACATGCAGTATATCGATGTGGGGACAAACATCTGGTCGCGGCTGACCGAGCGCGGAGGCGCTCTGCAACTCGAAGTGCGCGCGGAACTGAGCAACTTCGCCAATCCCGAGCAGGAGAATCGGACCGCGATGCCGTTACTTCGTCAGTTGCGGATCAATGCCAGCACGGTGGCGATGGCAGGCAAGCCGACCGTATTGGGGGTTGTCGATGATCCCAATTCGAAGCGGCAGTTCCAGCTGGTCGTGACCGTCACCAAATTGCAGTGAATTGAGGAGGCGGCGCGCCTCCTCAATCTAGTCTCTTTCGCTGCGGTTCTCGCCGACCCCTCGGCCGTTCTCCGCTTTCTTTGCGTTTCAAGATTCTCTTCGCGTACTTTGCGCCACCTTCGCGCCCTTTGCGGTTCGCCTTTGAGCAAGTCGCGCGGCCTGCCGGAAGATCTCAGTGAACATCTGCTTCGTCAGCTTTCCAGTCTGAGTGTTCTGGTTCGACGGATGGAAAGACGCCAGCAGAATTTTTCCGTCCGGCATCGTGTAATTCGCGCCGTGCTGAAAGACGTACGCTTTTTTGCGGGCAAGCAGCCCCTTTCGCTTCAGGTAGTTCAAATACGCCTCGAAGCCGATCCGCCCCAGGGCCACCACGACTCTCACCTGGCTCAAGATCTCGATCTCGCGATCGAGATAAGGGGCGCAGTTTGCCAGTTCGTTGGGCTGCGGCTTGTTCTCTGGAGGCGCGCAGCGAACGGCCGCCGTGATGTAAAGGTCCCGCAACTCGAGGCCGTCGTTGCGGTCGGTGGCATTGGGCTGGTTGGCAAAGCCGGTTTCATGCAGGATGGGATACATGAAATTGCCGGACGCGTCCCCGGTGAACGGGCGCCCGGTGCGGTTGGAGCCGTGCGCGCCCGGCGCCAGCCCAAGAACCAGAACTCGCGCTTTCGGATCGCCAAATCCGGGAACCGGTTTGCCCCAGTACTCGCAGTCGCGGTAGGCGCGCCGCTTTATCCGCGCCACTTCTGCGCGGTACTCCACCAGCCGCGGACAGCGTGTGCACGCGATCACTTCCGCATCCAGGCGGGAAAGGCTGTCTTTGGTCGTTGACCGTCGGTCGCTCGTCGTCAGCCGCATCATTGTCACCTTATCCGAACTGCACTATAACGTCCCGGCCCGTACTGAGCCTGTAGTACCCATCGCACTTTGGCCAAAGGCTGGCGATTGACGACTAATGACGGCCTTTCAGCGTTTGACGATGTTCTCCATCTATCTTTACACTCAAGTTGGACTATTCCGTTCGGGTGAGACAACCGCGCGGGCGGTTCGCAGCGGAAAGGTAAATTGTGAGTCCCACCGAAACCAATACCAGTACCAAGCGAGAGATCGCGGTCGAGATTCCGGCGGATGCCGTGGCGCGCGAGACCGAGACTCTGGTTCAGAAGTATCAGAAACTGGCCCGCCTGCCGGGTTTCCGCAAAGGGCACGTACCCGCTTCTGTGATTCGCCAGCGGTTTTCCGCAGACATCAAGTCCGACGTGGTCGATGCCCTGGTTCCCCGTTACTTTCGTCAGGAGACCGACAAGCTGGGCCTGACTCCCGTCTCCCAGCCCCGAGTCACGGACCTCCATGTCCATGATGGCGAGCCCCTCCGGTTCAAAGCCAGCTTCGAAGTTATGCCCGATATCAGGATCGAGGGTTACAAGGAGCTGCGCGCGGATAAACCCACGATTACTGTCCGCGACCAAGAAGTCGAGGAATCGCTCAACAACCTGCGCGAGCAGCATGCCGCCTTCAGTTCCATCGAAGGCCGCACCCTCGCCGACGGCGATTTCGCCCAGGTCTCCCTGCACGGCGAACCCAAGAACAGCGAAGGCAAGCCGGTCCATATGGACGACATTCTGGTGGAGATCTCGGGCAAAAACACCATGCCCGAGTTCACCGAAAATCTCCGCGGCACCACGGCCGGCGACGAGCGCACCTTCGAAGTTACGTACCCGCAGGACACGTCCGACCAGCGCTTGGCCGGCAAGACGTTCAACTATACAGTCAAGGTGCTAGGGCTGAAGCAGAAGTCTCTGCCCGAACTGAATGACGACTTCGCCAGGGAGTTGGGCGAGGAGTTCACCAGCCTTGACGTGGTGCGGCAGCGTATCCGCGAAGGCATGGAAGCCGAGCGCAAGCACGCGGCCGAGCACGCCGCCAAAGACAAGCTGGTCGACGAACTGGTCAGGCGCAACGATTTTGAAGTTCCAGAGGCCCTGGTGGATCGTCAAATTGATGTGCGGCTCGAGCGCGGGCTGCGCGCTCTGGCGGCGCAGGGCATGCGCCAGGAAGATTTGAAGAAAATGGATCTCAACCGGCTGCGTGCCGGTCAACGTGATCAGGCGTTACAGGAAGTGAAAGCATCGTTATTGCTGGAAAAAATCGCCGAGGAGGAACACATCGAGGTCAGCGACGAGGAGATCGACCGGGAGATTGAAGCGCTCGCAAGCCAGTCCAAACAGACGCCGGAAGCCATCCGCGCTCGTTTGACACGGGATGGAGCGCTCGATAGAATCCGGCATAGACTCCGCAGCGAAAAGACCCTCGATTTTCTATACCACCAGTCCGCTTAAGCGGACCAGTTTCGATTTCCCCCCGCAAGTTCAAGTCGTCTAGAGGGGTGGAGTGTGGCGGGTGAACGCACGAAGGAGCAGATGATGCTGGTACCCATGGTGATCGAACAGACCGGGCGGGGTGAGCGGGCGTACGACATTTATTCCCGGTTGCTGCGCGACAATATTATTTTCATCGGCACGCCGATCGACGACAACATCGCCAACCTGGTCATCGCCCAGATGCTGTTTCTGGCTCAGGAAGATCCCGAAAAAGACATCCAGCTTTACATCAACTCTCCGGGCGGTTCCATCACCGCGGGCATGGCCATCTACGACACCATGCAGTATGTGAAGAACGACGTGACCACCATCTGCATCGGCCAGGCGGCCAGCATGGCCGCCCTGCTGCTCTCGGCCGGGGAAAACAAGAAACGTCTGGCCCTGCCCAATTCGCGTATCCTGATCCACCAGCCCTCAATGGGCGGATTGTCAGGCCAGGCCACGGATATTGACATTCATGCCCGTGAAATCTTGCGTATGCGCGAGATAACCAACCAGTTGCTGGCCAAGCACAGTGGGCAGAAGCTGGAAAAAGTGGAAAAGGATGTGGAGCGCGACTTCATTATGAACGCGCAGCAGGCTAAGGAGTACGGAATCATCGACGATATCATCTATAAGACGAGATGAGGGTATGATCGGGACTTCGCTGGCCAGTTTCCTCGAAGTCTCGGCGGCGTGAGCCTCAGCCCTGACTGCAAACCGGGTGAACGGTGCCGGAAGCGAGACAGGTGGGGAAAAAGGAGTAAAGCCGAGTGAAAAACCGGACCGGCACCGAGGAAATTCTGCGTTGTTCGTTCTGCCACAAGTCGCAGGACGCCGTCGCCAAGCTCATCTCTTCCCCCAGCGACTATCCGCGCGCCTACATCTGTGACGAGTGCGTCGCCGTCTGCAACTCCATTCTCGAAGACGATCGCGCCGCCACTCCGCCTTCCACCACTCCCAACCAGCTGCCCAAACCGCAGGAAGTCAAGACGTTCCTCGACGAGTATGTCATCGGACAGGAGCAGACGAAAAAGAAGCTGGCGGTGGCGGTCTACAACCACTACAAGCGCATCTTCATGAACCGCCAGCGGGCGAGCGATGGCATCGAGCTGACCAAATCGAACATCATGCTCATCGGCCCGACCGGCACCGGCAAGACACTGCTGGCGCAAACACTCGCCCGCATGCTCGACGTGCCCTTTGCCATCGTCGACGCCACCACTCTCACCGAAGCGGGCTACGTCGGCGAAGACGTCGAGAACATCATCCTCAAACTCCTCCAGGCCGCCGACGGGGATGTGGGACGCGCGCAGACCGGCATCATCTACATTGACGAAGTAGATAAGATCGGGCGCAAGGACGAGAATCCATCCATCACCCGCGACGTCTCCGGCGAGGGCGTGCAGCAGGCCCTGCTGAAGATCCTCGAAGGCACTATCGCCAACGTGCCCCCGCAAGGCGGACGCAAGCACCCCCATCAGGAATTCACCCCGGTAGACACCACCAACATCCTGTTCATCTGCGGCGGCGCCTTCGTGGGACTGGAGAAGATCATCGGCCGCCGCGTGGGTAAGAAGTCCCTGGGCTTCAAGGCAGGCGAAGATGCGGAGAAAGACGAGGCCAACGTTCCCAACCGCAGACGCAACTTCGAACTGCTCAGCGACATCCAACCCGAGGACCTGATCAAGTTCGGGCTGATCCCCGAATTTGTCGGCCGCCTGCCGGTGGTTGGTGTGCTGGAGGAACTGGACGAGTTTGCCCTGATCGAAATCCTCACCCGTCCGAAAAATGCTATCGTCAAGCAGTACCAGCGGTTGTTTGAGTTTGAAAATGTCCGGCTCAAGTTCAGCGACGACGCCTTGCGCGCCATCTCCCGCCAGGCTATGGCCCGGAAAGTCGGAGCCCGCGGCTTGCGTATGATCCTCGAGGAACTTATGCTGGACTTGATGTATAACCTTCCCAGCCAGAAGAAGGTGAAGGAATTTGAAGTCACGCGAGAGATGGTCGAAAAGCACAACATCTCGCTGGCGATGATGGAAAAGGCGGGCTAGTGGCCGATCAACCCGGAGCAGACAAACCCAGAGTGACTACACCCAAGGAAAAATTCGAGACCCGAAAGTTGCCGATGATGCCCATCCGCGACGTCGTCATCTTCCCCTACATGATGACGCCGTTCGTCGTGGGCCGCGAATCGAGTGTCCGCGCTCTCGAAGAAGCTCTCACCGCCGACAAGAAGATCTTTCTTGCCACCCAGCACGACGCCAGCATCGACGAGCCCAAGCCCAACGAGATCTACCAGGTCGGGACCATCGTCAACATCGTGCAGAGTCTCAAACTCCCCGACGGAAACATTAAAGTTCTGGTTGAAGGCATCGAGCGGGGAAAGATCCTGCAGATCACCGAGACCGAGGGCTTCATGCAAGCCTCGGTGCGAGTGGCGCGTTACGCTACCGAGACCACGGCACAGATCGAGACCGGCATGCAGCGGGTCACGTCGTTGTTCGAGCAATACGTGAAGCTCTGCCAGTCGCTCAACTACGAGACCATGATCGCGGCGGTGCGCATGGAGGATCCCGCCAAGTTAACCGACACCATCGCCGCCAATCTGCAGCTTTCGATCGAAGAGAAGCAGGAGTTGCTCGAGATCTTCGATCCTGCCGAACGACTGAACCGCATCGGCGATGTGCTCGATATCGAAATCGAAAAGCTCAACATGGACCGCACCATCCAGTCGCGGGTGAAGCGCCAGATGGAGCGCGCCCAGAAAGAGTACTACCTCAACGAGAAGATCAAGGCCATCCAGAAGGAACTGGGCCGCGGCGAGAAGAGCGAGTTCGACGAGCTGAAAAAGAAAATCGAAGCTGCGGGTATGCCCAAGGAAGTCCGCGACAAGGCTATCCAGGAGCTCAAGAAGCTGGAGGCCATGCCGCCCATGTCGGCCGAGTCCACGGTCTCGCGCAACTATCTCGACTGGCTGCTGGCCGTGCCCTGGAAAAAGCGGTCGAAGGAAATCCGCAACATCAGCCGCGCCGAGAAAGTCCTCAACGAAGATCACTACGGCCTGGAGAAAATCAAGGAGCGCATCCTAGAGTTTCTCGCTGTCCGCCAGCTGGTGAAAAATCCCAAAGGCTCCATCCTGTGCTTTGTCGGGCCTCCCGGCGTGGGCAAGACCTCGCTCGGCATGTCGATCGCCAAGGCCACCGGGCGCAAGTTCGTCCGCATGTCGCTGGGCGGCGTGCGCGATGAAGCCGAAGTCCGCGGCCACCGCCGCACTTACATCGGCGCCCTGCCCGGGCAGATCATCCAGATGATGAAGAAGGCGGGCACCAAGAATCCGGTCTTCATGCTCGACGAAGTCGACAAGATGGCCATGGATTTCCGCGGAGACCCCTCCGCCGCGTTGCTCGAAGTGCTCGACCCGGAACAGAATTTCATGTTCGTCGACCACTACCTCGACGTCGAGTACGACCTCTCGCAGGTGTTCTTTATCGCCACCGCCAACGTCATGCACACCATCCCGCCGGCCCTTCAAGACCGCATGGAAGTGTTGCGCCTGCACGGCTATACCGAGCAGGAAAAAATGGAAATCGCCAAGCAGTTCCTGGTGAAGAAACAGATGCAGCAGGCGGGCTTGAGCGAGAAGAATCTGAAGTTCAGCGATGACGCCATCCTCACCCTGATCCGCTCCTACACCCGCGAAGCAGGCGTCCGCAACCTGGAACGCGAAATCGGCAATGTTTGCCGCAAAGTCGCGCGCAAGGTGGTGAAGGAAGGGGAAAGCTACCACGTCATCGTGAATGACGAAAATGTCGCCGAGTTCCTGGGGGTCATAAAATTCCGCGACACGCTGGCCCACGAAAAAAGTGAAGTGGGACTGGTCACCGGTCTCGCCTGGACCGAAGTCGGCGGTTCCATCCTCAGCACCGAAGCCACCGTGGTCGACGGCAAGGGCAAACTCACGCTCACCGGCAAACTGGGCGACGTGATGCAGGAATCGGCCCAGGCGGCCATGTCTTACGTCCGGTCTCGGGCTTCCCGGCTGGGCCTGCAGCGCGACTTCTACCGCAATATCGACATTCACGTGCACGTGCCCGAAGGCGCCATTCCCAAGGACGGGCCCTCCGCCGGCATCACCATTGCCACCGCCATCTCCAGCGCACTGAGCAAGATCCCGGTCCGCCGCGATCTCGCCATGACGGGCGAAATCACCCTGCGCGGCAAGGTGCTCCCCATCGGCGGGCTGAAAGAAAAACTCCTCGCCGCTCACCGTGCCGGCCTGTTCGAAGCCATCCTTCCCAAGGACAACGAGAAAGACCTCGCCGAAGTGCCGGAAAACCTGCGCACCGCGATGAAGCTCCACTTCGTCGAAACCATGGACCAGGTTCTGGCCATCGCGCTCGAACAGCCGCTGCCGCAGCAGCCCCCGGTCGAAACCGCGCAACCCATCGCATCCCTGACCCCGCCCACGGAAGGCACCGCGGCGCATCAATAGTCAGCTCTGGGGCTCTGGGGTCTAGGCCTTAGCTTCCGGGATTTCGCAAGGCTCGCTCTCGGCGAGCCTTTTTGTTTGCCGGCAAACGACCGTTGGTAGAGACGCAGCTGGGTATCTATGGTCTATGATCCTGACGAAGGCATAGGTCCGCAGGCTCCAGCCGAGCAGCGGCGGCATTCAGCAGCCTACGCGCAAGCGGCGGGAACGCACGGCCAACGATCCGGGTCCGCTGCCGCGGACGCCATCCACTACCCCTACCACTCCCCCCGGTTCTAGAATGCTAGACATCCATGGAGCCTCCCGTTGAAAAGCGAAGCTTCTTTCGCGGGGCCGCCGGGCTGGTCGTGGCTATCGCGGTGGTGGCCATCCTGCTTGTCATGCTTCCCGCCTACCGGATCTTCTTCGTGATCAGCGTCGCCATTGGAGTCGTCGTCGCCGGCATTCTCTACCTCTGGAACAAATACCGGCCGATC
>Ga0126383_10003544_pt1 | contig 10352 bp, 5 predicted proteins | sample PanSoiMetPlot_35_FD_96882 | JGI IMG/M metagenome (GOLD analysis project Ga0126383, IMG submission 96882) | Tropical forest soil microbial communities from Panama - MetaG Plot_35 | ecosystem: Environmental > Terrestrial > Soil > Tropical forest > Bulk soil | place: Panama | collected 2016-02-17
CGCCCAGGCGGGCACCTGGTAGTTCGTCGCTCGCCAGCTGCCGTCGCCGTTGCTGAACAGGATCGGCGCGCTGTTCCAGGTGCTCCCGGGGCGGACGAACGCCAGGTCGGTCTTGCCGTCGTGATCGAAGTCGCCGGGAACGGGAACGACGCCAGGCTGGTTCGCCCAGTCGGGCACCTGGTAGTTCGTCGCTCGCCAGCTGCCATCGCCGTTGCTGAACAGGATCGGCACGCTGTTCCATGTACTGCCGGGCCGGACGAACGCCAGGTCGGTCCTGCCGTCGTGGTTGAAGTCGCCCGAGATCGCGATGACGCCAGGTTGGTTGGCCCAGTCGGGCACCGGATAGTTCGTCGCTCGCCAGCTGCCGTCGCCGTTGCTGAACAGGATCGGCACGCTGTTCCAGGTGCTCCCGGGGCGGATGAAGGCCACGTCGGTCTTGCCGTCGTTGTTGAAGTCCCCGGCGATCGCGATGACGCCGGGCTGGTTGACCCAGTCCGGCACCTGATAGTTGGTCGCTCGCCAGCTGCCGTCGCCATTGCTGAACAGAACCGGCGCGCTGTTCCAGGTGCTGCCGGGGCGATGAAAGGCGATATCGGACGAGCCGTTGTTGTCGTAGTCGGTCGCACCGAGGCTCGCCGAGACGATCGACAGTCCACAAAGCAGCGCGAGCGCGGTCACGTGGTCGACGCGCCGGGTGCGCGTATTGCGAGCGTTGTGATGAGAAACCATGTGTTTCCTCGTTTCCCTGCTGCGAGTCGCCCGTGATACCCCGAGGGTCCAACAGCGTGGACCGGTCTCCCGTCGGGTCGCGTTCGTCACCGTCGCCGACGCCACACGCGACCCCGTTACGGCAAGGACGCGGCGTCCAGCAGCGTGAACTCGATCGCGAGATCCTCGCCCGCATTCAGCGTGGGCACGGGCAAGGCGTCGCTGAACTCCACGATCCACGTCAGCGGCGTCCGCACGGCCGCATCAGAGGGAGGACTCAGGCTCAGGTTGTACGCGGGAGTCACGAGCTTGCGCGTGACCTGGCCGCCACCGCTACGACAGCGCGTGAGATCGACGTCCCCGTCGGCGGCGGTCGGATCCGAGAAGCAATAGAAGATGTCCGACGCGAACGGATCAGTACGGTTCAAGTCGATGCGCTCGTAGACCCGGATGCGGCTCGGGACGACGGTGGCGGTGATCGAGAAGACGTCGTTGACGAACGTTCCCTTCAACACGCGTGCGTGACCGACGGCGACGCCGGGCGAAAAACTCGCCGACCACCGGGGCGTGCCGTTCGGGTCGGTCGTCACGTCGACCTTCCACGACCAGTGCTTCGGATCCGGCTGGCGCGTGGAGGGATCGACATACTGCGTGATTCTGCGTGGCGACATGGCCAGCCGACCACCCTGCGGAACCACCGCGAACGTGGCGCTGTCGGGCAACCGACTCGGGAAGATCGCCCCGCCGATGTCGGCCTCGGCCAACCACGTCGCGCTGCGATTGACCGTGACGGACACGGCGCCCATGGGTCCAAAGTCCGGTTGATCGGCCGTGGCCGACGGGATGAAGCAGCCGTCGTCCCATTGAAACGGTCCCGCGCTCTGCGGAGTGCTGTTCGGGACCGGACTCGGACTCTCCTGCACGAGCACCTGGGCCGCCGAGAGCGCGAACACCGGCCGCTTCCCGTCGGGAAGCGGGCACACGTCCTGCCCTCGCGATCGCGCCCGAAGCTCCGCACAGAAATTGCAATCCCAGGTCGACCCATCGAACCGGACGCGGACGTGATAGTCCTGCCACTTGACGAACGTTTGCTCCCCCGGTAGCAACCAATAGGTGTCGCTGGGGCCGAGCTTCAGGCTCGCGTCCCTGACGAAGGCCGGCTCGAACCGTACGCCCTGGAGCCACACCGTGTTGTTGGGCTCGTTGGGTCTCGGGGTGAAAGCCACGGTGCTCGTGCATCCGCTCCCGGCGACGAGGAACGCGAGCGATGCCGCCGGCCACGAGACAGCGATCCGGCCACCGTTTCCCGCTGGCTTCGCCGCCTCGATCCTCTCGCGCACGCGAGAGGACGACACTCCCCGGGCAAGGCCCGCGGCGCCGATGAGCACGAGCGCGCACGAAATGATCTGGGCTTCCGACAAACCCCAGAGGACGCGCGGAGTCGGCCTGAGGAATTCGAATCCGAATCGAGCGCCACCGGCGATGACGAGGTAGATCGAGAAGAGGCGTCCAGCCACCGCACACCGGCGACTCAACCGGCTCAACAGGCCAAAGGCGGCGAGCGCGACGACGCACTCGTACAGGGCGACCGGATGACACGGGATGCTGTCGGGTACCACGCCGCCCGGATAGCGTGACGCGATCGCGGTCAACGCGAATGCCTGCGACGGTGGATAGACGCCAGCGGCATAGTTCACGCCCCATGGCGCCGCCGTGGGGAATCCGTAGTCGCCATCGCCCGCGAGGTGACAGCCGATCCGGCCGGTGCCGTAGCCGAGCATGAGAGCCGGCGCGGCGGCGTCGAGCACCCGGCGGAACGGCATGTCGTGCCAGCGCGAGTACAGATAGATGGCGCCGGTTGCCACCAGGAATCCGCCGTACCACGTCATGCCGGACGCGTGGTCGAGCACGCCGGTGCTGGCCGCGTCGTGAAACCGGCGCTCAGCCAGGGTATGAAGGCTTGCGCCGCTAATCCCCGTGGCCGCGGCCATGAACGTCATCGCGCCCGCTCGCCGGGGATCGAGCGCACGACGCTGAAGTTCTCTCGAGAACACGGACCCGGCCAGCAGGAAGGCGAGCGCGAGCATCGCGGCGTAGCTGTACACATGGACGGGACCGACGTGCAGTAGCACCGGCAGCATGGTGCCCTCCATCCTTCGGCGACTGGGCCGTCGTGGTTGCCACGGCGGCGTTGTTCACCGGTTTCTGTCAGCCTCGCTGGCCGTCACCGCCTCTGCGCCCGTGAGCTTCGGAACGGGAAATCGTCAAGCAGCTCGGCATCAGCAAAGCGTCTGTCCAAAGGCTTCTCGCGACGTGAATGTGCTATAGCCGAGCCCAACCCTGCACGCGCCCGCACGAACGCTAGGGTTGGTGGCTACACGTTTCGCCGGCGCGCAACCCAGAGGGCAACCAACCCACAGCCCAACAACGCATATGTTGCCGGCTCCGGAACGGGCACGGCCGCGGGGGCACCGAGGACGTTGCCTTGGTTGTCGGTCAGCGTGACATTCCGGACAAAGTTGCCGGATCTGTCTAATTCCTCCACGGTGACAATCTGCGCCGTATCCCCGAAGTCGGCTGTGCCGTTACCGAAGTGCAGAAGGGAAACCTCGGTCCCCAGGTCAATGCTGACATTCACTCGTTCCGACGGTTCCACTCTGATGGTAAGCGCGAGTGTTCCGGGCGCGATCAGGCCGCCGGCGGCGGAATCAAAGCTATCGGTGAGGAGGAAATTCGCGAAGACATCTGCCACGTTGTCGAAGGCAGGATTCCCAAACAGGGGACACATGAAGACACCGACACCACAGAAGAGCATCACGCCCCCATCCAGGCGCAACGTAAATCGTAGTGTCGCGTTTCCGCCACGCCAGATGAGCTCGTCGGTGAACTGGGCTTCCCCCGTCGCTTTGACTGGCTCCTCGAAAGGGTCGGGAACAGTGTCAATGGCTTGGGATCTGGCTCCCACACGTCCGAAGGCGGCAAAAGCAAATGCACTACCGCTTCCAAAGCCGCCCGGATCGATGCCCAGGAGGCTGTGCTCTACGGGAAAGGGGTCTGAATCCTCAGCCATGCTCCCGCCTGGCGCCAGCAAGCCGATCGTATAGCATGGACTTCCACTAGGACAGATGGTGCTGGCGCTGCTCGATTGCGCCATCGCACCCGCCATGGCGATCGCCAACGCGAGCATCCCTAACGTTCCAGTAAGAGTTCGCATGTCCTCCTCCGTGCCCTGTTGCGTCCTAGCGAATGAACAGGGTGTTCGTTACATCCCTAGTAGCGAACCCACTCTGCTAGAGGGAGCGTGACTTACTTATTTGGTTCGACCCTCCCCATATCCCGGCCGTGGCGACGTCCCGAGGTATCCACAATGATCGCCAAGACGGCGAGCGCCCGGAGATTGCTCTGCCAGAGATTCATGGTTCGTTCCCTCCCCGCCGTCTTCTGCCTCGCCTCAGGGTGACACCACACCGGACACTGGCAAGCTCGTCCCGCGTCGGCATCGCGCTACCCCTCGGGTCGCTGAATCGACCTTCTCGCCGATCGCCACGCACTCGACGACACCGACAGTTGGCCATCCGTCGCTCGGCTAACCCCTCGCTCACGGCATGAGAGTCGAGACGGAGCGTCAAAAAAGCATCAAAAAAGCGTTAAAAGTGGAACTTGTGCGGAAGGACTCCTGGGCGGAAAGGTCCATGCGGTCGACCGTGCGAGGTGGGGCGCCAGGAGCTGGGGCGGCGAGTCCTTGCGATCAGTCTCCTACCGGCCGGACGTCAGGGTCGAGAACATCACGGGCATCCGCGGGGAGGACGCCGAGGCGCGCGGCCAGACGCTCGGTCCGCGCGACATATTTCGCCACCCGGAGTGCCGTGAAGATTCCGAGGGCAGCGCCCAGGTGTCGGGCGACGTCCTCGGGCCGCTGCTGGCCCTGGACAGCGGCTTCCGCCATTAACAAGCGAGTGCGCGCGACCTGGAAGCGCGCCTGCACCTCCTCGAAGGCGCGGATCGCCGTGTCAAAGTGTGCCATCGCCTCCGCGGGATCGCCTTTTTCCAGGATGATGCGACCCAGCGCACGTTCCGCCCAGCCGACGCCCGCGAGCCAGCGGGCAGCACGAGCCAGCTCCAAAGCGCGCTCCGCGGTCGCGCGTGCGCGGTCGGGTTGGGCCATGGCGAGATAGGCTTCAGCGAGAACGGCCGTAAAGTAGCCGAGGAGGTATCGGAAGCCTCCAGAGCACTCGAGCTGCCCGACGGCCGCTTCGAGGTACGCGATGGCTTGGGGCGCGTCGCGGCCAGCGAGGAGGGCGGCCCCGAGATAGCCGCTGGCGGAGGCCTTGTGGAGGGTATCGGGGGCCAACTCCCACGCTCGGCGGCAGGCCTCGATTCCCTGGGCGGTCTCGCCAGTGGCGACATGGATCCACCCACCAGTCCATTCGGCGTATGCCTGAAGCCGTCGATCGCCCGTTTTCGTGGCGATTCGCCACACGTGAGGAAGGATGTCGAGGGCTCGGTCGAACTCACCGATGTGCGCGTAGTTCAACGCGAGAACCCAGTAGGACTGCCCCAACCACCACGTCTCGGCGGTCTCTTCGAGCAATCGGACGGCGGCCTCGCCGTGCCGGATGCCCTCGCGCGGACGGCCTGACCAGTACCGCGCTCGAGCGAGCACGTAATGGGCCTTCCCGCACGTCAAGCCGTCGCCGCACTGCTCGGCGTCATCGAGTGCCCGCTTCGCGCTGTCGGCGGCCCGCTCGAACTCGTCAACAAACCAGTACGCATGCCCCAGCGCTGCGTAATACCGGCCGCGCACGGCCGCCGCGTCGACGGCCTGCACTCGCGACTCCTCGCCGAGCAACACGTCGACGGCTTCGCGAATCCGCCCCGAAAAGAAGAGAATGTGGGCGAGCTGGACAATGATTTCGAGCCGTCGGGGAAGGCCCACGGCAACCGGGAGCCGATCCACAAGAGCGAGTGCCTCCCGGAGCGTCTTGACCGCGTCGTCCAGCGCATACCCGTGGGCCTCGCGCCCCGACAGCCGCACGAGGTAGGTGGCCGCGACTTCGGCGTGGAGATCCCCCGCGAGCGCGTAGTGGTGCGCGAGCCGATCGTCTAGCTCGTCGACTCGATCGCTGCCGAATGCTTCCAGAGCTTTGGCGACCGCCGCATGGAGCCCTTGCCGATATGCCGGAAGCATCCCCTCGTACACGACCTGACGGATCCGGTCATGGGTGAAGTCCAGATTTCCGCCCACGGCCTTGAGAAGACGACGCCGGACGAGGCGTTCGACGAGGTTGGCGACGTTGCGTTCATCGCTTCCGGCCGCGCCGGCAATGACGTTGAAAGGGACGGCCTCACCCGCGACGGCGGTCACGGCGAGCAGGTGACGGCTGTCCTCATCGAGTCGGGCGACCTGGGCTGTGGCCAACTCCCTCACACGCTCGGGAAGGGTCGGGCACTCTCCTCGCTGCTGAAATTCGCGGACGGACTCCACCACCACCAAGGGGTTCCCACGGCTCGCTGCCCACGTCTGGGTCACCACCATCTCAATGCCGCTCGCCGCGCTTCGAGTACCCAGCAGGGCACGCACGAGTTGGCGCGTGGCCTGCTCCGTGAGCGGCCCCAGCGACATGCGTCGGACGTGCGCCTCGCGGTCCAGCTCCTCCAGGACGAGACGGAGCGCCGGGGCATCCTCGAGTTCCTCGTCGCGGAACGTGGCCACGACGAACACTGCCACGTTGTCGATCCGACGTCCCAGGAACCCGAGCAACCTGAGGCTCATGTCATCACCCCAGTGGAGGTCCTCGAGCACCAGCATGAGCGGCCGACGGGCGGCGAGAGATCGCAGTAGCTGGCTCATCGCTTCGAGCAGGTGCACATGGTCCTCAGCGCTCATGGCGGGCGGCACGGCATGCGAACCCAATTCCGGGAAGAGTCGGGACAGCTCGGCCATCCGCGGGGCAGCGAGACGCTGCAGCACCTCATTGTCCCAGAGCGCTTCGCTCGCCCGGAGCGCGTCGATGTATGGACGGAAAGGCAAGACTTGTTCTGTGCGGTGGCAACGGCCGACGAGCAGCCGCCAGGATCGACGCTGCGCCTCAATCGCGATCTCTTCAACGAGTCGACTCTTGCCGATCCCAGCCTCTCCGGTGACCAGGACCACCCGCCCCCGGCCGTGGGCGGCCGTCGTCAAGTCTCGATGAACTTGCTCCACCTCCGCCCCGCGACCAACGAAGGGAGTCTCGGTCGTCGCGATGACGCCGATCCCCTGGCGTCGCGGCCGAGGGTGCTGCCGACGCAGGATCTCTAAGTACAGCTGGCGCGTGGCCGCTTCAGGCTCCGTGTGGAGTTCTCGCTGGAGCACTCCGATGCACATCTCGTACTGCCTGAGCGCCGCGGCGCGCCGACCCTGGCGATCGTAGAGACGCATGAGGGCTCGGTGCGCCGCCTCCTGGAGAGGATCGAGGGCGAGCAGGCGCAACCCCGTCTGAGTGGCAACCTCGGTGGCGCCGATCTGCATCTGGTGGCCCAGCAACCGGGCGAGGCCCTCCAGGGCAAGCTCACGCAAGCGCTCTCGCTCGACGACGAGCCACTCATCGAACGGCGCTTCCCTGATCGTGAGTCCCTCGAGAAGGTCGCCTCGATAGAGGACGAGCGCGGCATCCAACGACTGCGGCGTCGCCTGGCGAAGGCGCCGCTCAAACGCCAACGCATCTACCTCGATCTCTGCCTGGCGCAGCGTGAGGGCTCCGCTGTCGACGACGAGCCTGGATCGTGCCCTACCAAGGGTTTTGCGGATGTGGTACAGCGCCTGGCGAAGACTTTGTCGGGCTTGACTGTCCGGTGTGTCACCCCAGAGGAGGCCCGTCAGCATGTCGCGCGAGCAGGGGCGGTCAGGATGCAGCGCCAGGTAGGTGAACAGCGCCTGGCTCTTTTTCGTGGGCAGCGTCAGCAGCCTCCCGGCTTCGCCGCGGATCTCGAAGCTTCCGAGTACCCTGAGAGTCAGCGCCGCCATGCAGCCCCCGAGAAGAGTCCCCAGACGATGGGGAAATCAGGAGTCTCTCCGCCGAGTCCAGCTCAACCGCGTTGCCCACAATAGCACATTGTGGCCGGGAGTCATGGTCGGCTAGTTGGTGAGGGGTCGATCCGCTGGGCCGTTAGCGTCGCGAGCGCTCGCGTGAATTCGGCAGGACACGCTTCGGACAAGTGGCGTAGGCCAGCGTCAGAACGACACGCCGCTGTCGACGTAGCCCTGGTAAACGTCGCGCGCATGAGAAGCCCGACCCCACAATCATATTTCATTTTAGTCGCCGATTCTTGTCCCAGTCAGACCCTTGTAAGAACAAGTGCTCCCTCGCGCAGACCCGGCCCGCGGGCCAAGCGCGCAGCGGAACTTTACCGATCCCGACTCGCGCATCATGGTCGATGGGGCGACCAAGGACTTCGTGCAGGGGTGTAACGCGCAAGCGGCGGTGGATAGCCAGGCGCAGCTAGTCGTGGCCTGTGACGTGACGCAAGCCGCGACCGATGTGGGGCAGTTGGTGCCGCTGCTGGAGCAGACCATCAGGCACGTGGGACAGCGGCCCGTGCAGGTGACGGCGGGTGAGGGGACCCACGGATCGGGCGCCCGCCGCCGGAGGGTCCTAGAGTTGCCTACGCTCCCGGCAATATGCCGCAGATGACAAGGAACCAATGCAAAACGAAAAGCAGGCTTACCATTGATTAACGCGGATGCCCAATGATAGGGCTCAAAGCTCAACCCCAAACGTGAGGCACCAAATCCACGTTCGGGAGAGAAGGAATCCGGCCATTCGTGTCATTGACGCAATTCGCGGCGGCCCGCTGATAAACACTGACGGGACACTGATCAATCTGCTGTTGCCTGTTGCGCCATCGACTGGGTTTTGATCAGCGTTTATCTGCGGGAATCTGAGGCGAATCGGCTGTGATTGCCCAACGCCGCCCATTTATAGTAATAATCTTCCCGCTTCGAAAACCGGAAAGCGTACCGAAGCTGGAGAGGATGCGGCTATGGAAACCGGGCCGGTTGAGGTCTTCTTCTCCTACTCGCATGAAGATGAAGCCCTCAAGGACGAGCTGGTCAAGCATCTGAGCCTGCTGCGACGGGAGAACGTAATCTCCGCCTGGCACGATCGCAAAATCGGCGCCGGTCACGAGTGGGCAAAAGAGATCAGCTCGCACCTGGAGAGCGCTTCCATCGTGCTGCTGCTGGTGAGTTCAGATTTTCTCGCTTCCGACTATTGCTGGGACACCGAGATGAAGCGCGCCATGGAGCGCCACGATCACGGAGAGGCGCGCGTGATACCGGTGGTCCTGCGTCCGGTGGACTGGAGCCGCGCTCCCTTTGCCCGCCTGAATGCCCTGCCCAGAGAAGGAAAGCCGGTCACTTCCTGGACGAACTCCGACGAGGCCTTTGTCCAGATTGCCCAGGGCATCCGCCATGAGGTGGAGAGCTTCCTGAGCGGCGAACTGCATCCGGTGGTGGAGGCGAAACTCAAGAGCGCCGAGTCTTCCCGCAACTGGCCCAACGTGGTCCAGATTGGCGAACGCATCCTGAAGAAGGCGCCCAACAGTGCGGTCGCGCGGAAAGCGGTGGCGCGCGCGTTGGTTGCCAGATGGCGCTTCAACCTGTACGTGGGTGTATTTAGCTCAGTGGAGGTGAGGTTGACGCGGTCCGATGAGGCCAAACGGAAGATGGATGAGGCCACGCTGCGAAAAAGAGTGATGGCAGACGTGAGCCGCGCCATTGAACTCGAGCCCGGCAACGCCGATTATTACTATATTCGAGGGAGCATCGACCGGGATCGTGATGTAGAGGAAAGAATTGCCGACCTGAACCGCGCCCTGGAACTCAAGCCTAATGACGCCAAGACCTACTATCAGCGTGCACGCTATCTTGACTATGACAATGAAGCAGCCGCAGACCGCGACTATAAGAAGGTGATAGAACTTGGATTCGAACAGAAGCCTTTCGAATTTAACGTGGACGTGGGATTGGATTTCCTCCAGAAATATCTTCCCGATCTTGCCGCAAAGGTTCCTGCTAAACCCGTGCCCCCCAAACCCCATCCGTGGGGTCCGGAGTTCGACAAACCTAGACACAAAATCGATGGCCTCAAACTCCAAGCATACTAAGGAGGACCTGGAGAAGATCTGGAGTTGAGTAGCTGCGCTACAGCAATCAGCATTCAGCCAAAGCAAAACTTGCCGCAGATCACGCAGATGGGCGCAGATAAAAGGCACGTGGTAATTGACGAGCTGCTAGCTACTGGCTTCTAGCTATTAGCCCTTGGCCCTTAGCCGTTAGCCTTTGGCCCGGGTGTCTTGTTTTCTGCTCTAGCCTGTTCGCTGTGGCATCGGCTTCTGGGGCTTCTGGGGCGGCTAGTCTCTGAGTCTGGCACCTTATGTCAGGGTGACGGGCTCAACGAAGGGGCGATCGTCTCCGGAGGCATGGACCTCAGGGAAACCCGGTCCAATTCCCAGATTCCCACTGTATTCCCACATCAATTCCCAGTGAATTCCCACGCATTGCCGTCAATCGAAAGGCTCTGGGACAAGATGAGATTGACGCGGCGATTCAGACGATGTCTATCTCGAAGGTGAGGCGAGTCGATTTCGGTGATTGCGGGCCC
>Ga0126383_10003545_pt1 | contig 10349 bp, 5 predicted proteins | sample PanSoiMetPlot_35_FD_96882 | JGI IMG/M metagenome (GOLD analysis project Ga0126383, IMG submission 96882) | Tropical forest soil microbial communities from Panama - MetaG Plot_35 | ecosystem: Environmental > Terrestrial > Soil > Tropical forest > Bulk soil | place: Panama | collected 2016-02-17
CAGACTTTCCGCGGTGCAATCGAGCGCGGGTTCGTGTGTCGAAGTTTCTGTCTTAATTCGCGGAACGAAGTGCGGATCCACAGGCACGCCTTTTTTCCCGACGGCAGGTTAGGCCGGAAGAGAGCAATAACGCTGAAAACTTGGTGCCCCAGCTTCGAGGTCAATCCGTTTTAGCAAGCCATAATTTACCCTTCGTGTGCCACGGGCTTTTTAGTACGATACCGGCAGCCTTGTTTATATCTCTCAGAGCTTGGAGCGACTAATGTCTTCGGCGCCAGCTACAACTGCGCAACCGCGTCGCCTCGGTCAAAGCGTTTGGGCTCTCTTCGCTGGGCTTCTTATTGTCGTGATTCTCTCCGTTGTCACCGACGCGCTGTTCTATAGGCTCGGTGTTTTCCCACCCATCGGCGAGTACACTGCCGATAAGCCTCTTCTCCTAGCCACTACCTATCGCGCTATCTTCGGCGTCATCGGTAGCTACGCCACCGCCCGGCTCGCTCCTCACAGTCCCATGGGCCACGCTTTGATCGGCGGATGCATCGGCATTGTCCTCGGCACTCTCGGAGCCATCGCCACTTGGAACCGCAACCTCGGCCCTCATTGGTACCCCGTCGCACTGATCGTCCTGGCCCTCCCCCAGTCATGGCTTGGCGCCAGACTCTACCTCCGCAGTGCTTCAAGCAAGTCCTGACCCTCAGTACAAAACGGTAACGGTGTCCCGAAAACCTGCCGGACTCTGCTAACCGGAGGCAATCTGATTTGCCTGGTTGGTCCGTTTATGTTCGCCCGGTACACGAAGTCAACGAGTGTGTTTTGGTATTAGAGAATATTTACCGCGGTGTGCCGTTATCAGGCTTCAATGGTTTTTCGAAGGATTTGTGAAACACGGTGACACCAAACACGGGATTGTCTCGCGTGCCGCTGATGCGGATCGGCAATACTGCTCCCGCGCCTTTCTTTTCAAAGAACGTATCAAAGGGCTTTAGAAAAAGTGATTTAGAGCCCGTAACTGTTTGCGAGAGCCTTGCCTGGAGGGTCAGCTGGCCAGTCAGATCGAGTTCGCCCTCCCGAAGCGCGTACGATCCGGCGAGTCGTACCGTTGCACCCTCGACGCGAAACGTCAGGTTGCGAAAGTGCAGCACGCCATTTCGAATGAAAAAGTCACCTTGAAGATCGGTGACCGCGCTGCCGGCATCTTCCTTCTGAGGTTTGCCCAATGCGCGGCGGCTGAGCGATTCGAGTTTTCCGCGCATCGCCGGATTGCTCCAACTTCCGCCTTCCACGCCGAATTGGCCATCTAGCGAAATCTTCTCGAGCACGCGTTCCTTGCCGGGGGGAACGATCAGTTTGGCGGTGATCTTCACCGGCCCCGAGAGTGCCGGCTTTTCGGAGCGTGTAGCCAGCTTGAGAAAATCCTGTATGCGGCCGTTGGGTACGCTGGCATTGATCGAAATTAAATGGCCCTGCGCGCCCGGAACGCCTTCGACGCTGCCCTCGGCAATGATCAGGGAGCGCGCGAGTATGGCGTTGACGGGATGAAGTTGCGTGTCGCCATTGGTTCCGTTGACGGTGGCGGAAAACTCCGTGTGCAGCGGTACAGGGCTGCCAATCGTATCGAGCGAAAAGTCCGGCGTGTCCGTCACGCCGTCTACTTCGAGCTGCGCCAGCACGCCAGCGTATTTGCCGCTGGAGGACAAAACACCTCCAATTCCGGGAAGCGGCGTGAGGTCCGCGTTGGTGAATTGATATTCGCCGATGACCGGCGTGCCGCCCGGATCGTCGGCGTTCCACGGCCCAAATTGTCCGTGAGTATCAATTTCTCCGATGGGCTTTGCATTGGTCAGATTTCCATGAAACTGCAACGGCTGGGAAGCGCTGGCGGAGGTGAGCATCAAATTGTGGATCTCCCAATCGAGAGGAACCTTGGCCGATTGTCGCGGCAAGATGCGGATAACGGCATGCTCACAGACCACGCGATCGATCACAAGGTTCATAATGTTTTGGGTAACGGACGGTTTCGTCTCCTGTGCCTTGCTCGCGGTCGGATCGTGCGGCGGGATGGTAATCTGAAGGTCCTCGAGGTACAGCAGGGGGATATGCGTTACGGGACGGAAGAGGCTGAGTAGCCCGCCGAAGAACGAAAATGAGGCAATCCGGATAAGCGGCGGCACATCGTTCCGGCCATGGTAACGCAACGTCAGGTTGTGCCCGGTCACCCGCAATCGCGGCAGTACCTTGATGTGCAAATCTGCGAGTTCGACCTTGCTCCGGAAGTGCTGCTCGAGCGCCTGAGTGACGCCCCGACGCACGCGCGCCTCCAGGCACTGGGGCCGGAAATACAAATAAGCGGCGCCGGAAAATAACATTAGGAGCACAAGGAGCACAGCGGCAGGAATTGCAAGCCACCATCTATGCGAAGTGCGGTTGGCCAGGGACATGTGCGAAGCCTTTCAGAGAAGATACCAACCGCGCCCCGGGTGAGGGCAACCGAAATTCGTCAGGGATGTTGGCGAACTGTGTGCGCTTCCTGAACTGCGGCAGTCGGGTGCAACCCGCCGGCTAGGGAATTACGGGGGTCAGCAGGGCCACGGGAAATTCATCAAATAACTCCGCGGCAGTAAGCGCGGAACTACCTTGGTGAGCTTCTGCTTCCACTAACGTTCCTGTAAAAGCATTGCGAAACACTTTTCCCGTTCTGCCCGAGAGATGGATTCTTGTGTCCTTCCAGAGCTCAGCGCCTGAGGGAAGGCGCGGCTCGCCTTTCGATAATTTTGCGCACAGCCGTGGTGCCACAACTATTGCCTGCCCCGACTCGTGGGTCCTGGCAAATGCAACCACGTGCTTGGCATACTCACCGATGCTGCGCAGTGGGACGTATTCGCCATCACGAAACAGCTCCGCATTCCGATTGCGCAAGCCCAAGGTCTGTCGGATGACATAGAGCTTGATTTGGCCGTCTTCCGGTTTCTCCAAAAGCTCATGGACAAACACCTTGAGCTTCTCGCAACATACGTCATCGTTGGCTAGCAGACGTTGCAACGTTCGCTCACGAAAGTCAAAGTCCACGGTGTGACGGTTATCTGGATCGGCCAACCGGAACTCCCACAGTTCGTTTCCTTGATAAATGTCCGGAACTCCGGGGACGGTGAGCTTGAGCAAGGTTTGCGAAAGACTGTTCAACATGCCGAAGTATGCGACGGTGCGTTGAAATGTCAGAAAAGCATCAATGAACTCCTTCGACTGTAGGATGGACTGGATAAAGTCGCTGACCGCCGATTCATAGGGTTCGTTGTGTCTTGCCCAGCTTGTTCTTTCTTTTGCCTCGCGCATCGCCTTAAGCATGTAATTGCGAATGCGGTCGAGAAAGTCTGGCGGGGGACTTCCGTTGGCACTTTCATAGGGCCACACACCTACCAGTGTCTGGTAGAGCAGATACTCGTCGTTCGGATCCGGCGCCTCCGCTCCCCCGACGATGGCTTTCTTCTCCCGATTGAACTTGCGCCAAATTCGCAGTTGATGGTTCCAGGCAAGCGGAATTTCGGAAAGCACGTTGATTCTTGCCCGCATGTCTTCGGATCGTTTCGAGTCATGCGTCGAGGTAGCGAGCATCTCGTGTGGCCAAACCCGGGCGCGCGCTTGAATCTTTCCGTGGAATTCCTGCGGCGTAACGCCGAAATGTAGCGGGTCGCCACCCACCTCGTTCAGCGAGACCAGCCGGTTGTAGCGATAGAAACAGGTGTCTTCCAGCCCCTTAGCCATCAATGCGCTGGTGTACTGCTGGAATCGCATCGCAAAGTGAACCACGGAACGCTGATAAGCTTGGGGCCGTCCCTGCGCCCTGGTGGTCAGCAGAATTTCGTGAATAAAATCGTACACCGTCGAATCCGCACCCGTGCTTCTGGCTTTCGCGCCATTGACCGCCTCTCTGATATGCCGCCGGTCGGTCGGCGAGATTTCTTCCGCCGTCACATACGTGCGGTAGACAGGGAACTTCGCGATCACCTCCGTCAGCGCGTCGCGCAACGCCTTCAACGTGAAATCACACGTGTGGCGGTCGGCAAGTGCAATCCGACTCAGCTGCGTTGCCAGGACGTTCAGCTCACTATTGAGCCAGCGATCCATGACCAGCTTTTTGCATTCGCAGAGGGATTTGGCGAAATCCACGGTTTTACCAAGGAACGCACGGTAAATCCGATCCATTCTTCGTTCGCCGCCAGGATCTATAAAGAGTCCGTTCACTAAGTTCATGAAGTTGTAGCCGGTGGTGCCGTAAATCGGCCAGCTCTCCGTCAGCGTTTCGCTGCCCGTCAGTATCTTCTCCGCGACGATGTAATACGGCTTGCTGTCACAAATACCGCTGTCCAAAGCCGTTTTGCTGGACTGCAGGCGCTCGAAATACTCTCGAGGGTTATACAGCCCGTCGGGATGGTCAATGCGCAGCCCGTCGATCTTGCCTTCGCAAAGCAATTGCAGAACAAGCTCATGCGTTTGCTTGAAAACATCCACATTCTCCTGGCATAGGGCGGCAAGATCATTGATGTCGAAAAATCTTCGGTAATTGATATCGTCAGCGGCAACTCGCCAGAACGTGAGCCGGTACGCCTGAGCTTTGATGAGCGCGTGCAGAGCGTCGAACGAAGGGGAGCAACCGGGCGTACCGTTCATGCCCAGAATGCTTCGTTCGATGAATTGTGCCGCCGGCGGCGACTTCTCGCAAAGTGCCGCTAATCTTCGTTTGTGAATCTCTTTGTCCCGCAATCGTTCCGCTCGTTGCTCTGTCGCAAGCTCTTTCCGGCTGGGCAAGTGGCTGAAGGCGGAGATTAGGCTTTGCAGTTCGAGAAAGTGCTCATTCTGCGTCCCCAATTCCTTCTCCAAAGTATCGATCCCCGTGCTGAGAATACGTGGATATTCGCTCGGATCAATCGGGAAGCGGTGCTGAAAATAGAGGAGATAGAACTCGCCTTTTTGCTTGTCGAACGTAAGCTGCAATTCGCCGCGATCCAACACATACCCGTACTGATCGCCAAGCACAGGTACCAGCACCTTGCCTTGTAATTCTTCCGTGAGCGCTTCCCAGTCGATGTCGAAGTACGTGGCATACGTTGACGCCTGGCCATTCTCAAGCACATCCAGCCACCATGCATTGTCGCTGCCCATGATCCCCATGTGATTGGGAACAATGTCCAGAATCTGTCCCATGCCGTGTTCGTGCAGCGCCGCGACGAAACGCTCATAGTCTTCCGGCGTGCCAATTTCTGGATTCAGATGATGATGATCGATGATGTCGTAGCCGTGCGTGCTTCCGGGCCTTGCCCGCAGATAGGGTGAAGCGTAGCAATGCGAAATTCCAAGCGAGGCAAAGTAGGGAACCAGTTCCGCAGCTCGCGAAAAGGTAAAATCCCTGTTGAACTGCAGGCGGTATACCGCGTCGGGAATGCTCGGCGCTTTCATGGCTTCAGGTACCAAGCGACAGACAACGCAGGCATGGTCCTGGGTTTAGCGAGCGCCGCCGCTTCTTCAACCGTTGCATAAACCAACGAACCCTCGGGGATTTTGGGAATATCGATTGATTCTTCGCTCAAATTAGCAATCAGAGCAAACTGCCCGCCACCGGCAAACGGCCAAACGACCGAAACAGCCTTTTTGCCCAGCACCTCGAACCTCGCCTTGCCCGGCAATACGTCTTTGACCCGCGGGGCAATTGCACTTTTCCGGCGAGCCAGCAGTTCCCGGTAAAACTTCTGCCAGTCGGAATGTATCTGCGCTTCGACGGACCCCCAATCCAGCTTGGAGCGCAGAAAGGTTTCCTCGTCGTTCGGGTCCGGTATTTTCGCCTGGGCTTCCGCGGAGCTGAATTGCGCAAATCGCGCAAATTCCAGCCGGCGCCCTTCTCTGGCTTTCGCTGCCAGGTCAGGTTCAAAGTCGCAAAAAAACAAAAAGGGAGTGCTGGCTCCAAACTCTTCTCCCATGAACAAAAGTGGAGTCGAAGGCGCCAGAAGCAACACGGCGAGGACCGCTTTCAAGGCCCCCGGCTCCGCAAGATTCGTGAGTCGCTCCCCAAACGCGCGGTTCCCGACTTGGTCGTGATTCTGCACGAAGGACACGAAACAGGAAGGCGGCAGATTGCGGCTTACCTCCCCTCGTGACGTGCCGCCTCTGAAATGCGATCGCTCTCCCTGGTAGCTGTAGCCTTCTGCCAGGCAGCGTCCGAAATACCATATAGGGTTCGACGAATAATCCGCATAGTAGCCATCCGATTCCCCGGTCAGCAGAACATGCGCGGCGTGATGAATGTCGTCGTTCCACTGCGCGCTGTATTTGGCCCCGCAATTTCGCAAGTCGCAGCCCAGGTAACGCGCTGCATTGTGGTCGTTTTCCAATACGAGATGGATTTGACGCTCTCGCCCAACCGTAATGCGAACCGTTTCTGCCAGCTCCGTCAGAAAATCGGGCTTGGAATTATCGTAAATGGCATGCACGGCGTCGAACCGCAATCCGTCCACGCGATATTCTTCGAGCCAATAAAGTGCATTGTGGACGAAGTAGTCGCGCACCATGCGGCTGCCGGGCCCATCGAAGTTGATCGCTTGGCCCCATGGAGTCTTGTGGCGTTCCGTAAAAAACTGCGGGCAGTACAGATGAAGATAGTTTCCTTCCGGGCCGAAATGGTTATAAACCACATCCAGAAAAACCATCAGGCCCCTCTTGTGGGCGGCATCGATGAAATGTTTCAAATCCTCCGGCCGGCCGTAACACGCGGAGGGAGCATAAGGTAACACTCCGTCATAGCCCCAGTTTCGCTTTCCGGGAAAGCTCGAGACCGGCATGATCTCGACCGCCGTAATCCCAAGGCTGGAAAGATAGTCCAATTTCTGCTCCGCCCCTCTGTAGGTTCCCTCCGCCGAAAATGTCCCCACATGCAATTCGTAAAGAACCGTCTCCTCCCACGGACGTCCGCGCCAGTCTGCGCTTTTCCATAGAAAAGCCTTTGGGTCGATCACCTCGCTAGGACCGTGCACACCCAACGGCTGAAAGCGGGACGCAGGATCGGGGACCGCGCGGTCGTCGATCCTGAATTGATAGCGATCGCCGGGGCAGGCTTCGCTGGTTTTCAGCTCGAACCAGCCACCATCGACGCTCCGCATGGGTAGGTTACCGGATGAAAAATCGACCGTGACGCTCCGTGCGTCCGGTGCCCACAATCGGAATCGTACTTCGCCCCCGTCGGAAACCGCCGCTCCGAAGGGCATCTCGTGCGCGTAGTTCATGGCGCTTGGGTTCGTCTTCGGTCGTCGGCGCGCACTTGATCCGGCGCGCGCTCAACCAGCAGGGCAAGCGATCGCGACTGGAGCGGATAGGCATCGCCGGCGGAATAAAATCGGTTCGCTTTCTGACTGGTCTGGCATGAGGTGTCCACCAGCGTGACCCACCCCGCGTTGAGCGTTCGCGTGGGCAGAGTGAACCGAATCTCCTCGTGGTGTGCGTTCATCAGAATGACAAAGTTGCTGTCCCGGATGAGTTGTCCGCGTTCATCAATTTCGTCCGCCGCGTCTCCCGAGAGGAGCACTCCCAGCGAGCGCGCAAACTCCTGATTCCACTCCTGGTCGGTCATTTCTTTGCCGTCAGGGTGCAGCCATACGATGTCTTTAATCTCCGCTCCCTTAATGCGCCGCCCCTGGAAGAAACTCCGGCGCCGGAACGTCGGATGATCCTTGCGCAATGCAATCAATCGGCGGGCAAAACCGAGTAGTTCCTTGTCGATCTTTGCAGGATCCCAATCGAGCCAGCTGATCTCGTTGTCCTGGCAGTAAGCGTTATTGTTCCCGCCCTGCGAATGCCCGAGTTCGTCTCCCGCCAGGACCATTGGAACACCTTGGGATAGCAGCATGGTGGCAATGAAATTTCGTTTTTGCCGTGATCGAAGCTGATTTACCTCGGGCACATCTGTAGGCCCTTCCGCTCCGCAATTCCAGCTCCGATTATTGTCTGTACCGTCGCGGTTTTCTTCCCCGTTGGCCTCGTTATGTTTGGAGTTGTAGCTGACCAGGTCTTCAAGCGTGAACCCGTCATGTGCGGTGACAAAGTTGATGCTCGCGTAAGGTTTCCGGCCGCTGCGTGCGTAAAGATCGCTGGAACCTGTGATGCGGTAGGCGAGTTCCCCAATCAGCCCGCCATCCCCTTTCCAGTAGGAGCGCACCGCATCTCGGTATTTGTCATTCCACTCCGCCCACCCCGGCGGGAATTTCCCTACTTGATACCCGCCTTCGCCGAGGTCCCATGGCTCGGCGATCAACTTCACTCGGGACAGCACGGGGTCTTGATGGATGATGTCCAGGAACGCGCCGAGCCGATCCACCTCGTGCAACTCACGTGCCAGCGTCGCCGCGAGATCGAATCGGAATCCGTCCACGTGCATCTCCAAAACCCAATACCGCAGGCTGTCCATGATCAGTTGCAGAACACGCGGATGGCGCATGTTCAGCGTGTTTCCCGTGCCTGTGTAATCGGTATAGTAGCGCGGGTTGTCAGGCGACAAGCGGTAGTAGGCGGGATTGTCGATGCCGCGAAACGACCACGTCGGCCCAAGCTGATTGCCCTCGGCGGTATGGTTGTAGACGACGTCAAGGATCACTTCAATCCCTGCTGAGTGCAGGGTTTTGACCATCGTCTTGAACTCATTAATGCCGTCCGTTGCGCAGTAGCGCGGTTCCGGCGCAAAAAATCCGATGGAGTTATAGCCCCAGTAGTTTCGGAGCCCGCGCTCAACTAAACGGCGGTCATCAACAAACGTGTGTACCGGCATCAATTCGACCGCCGTAATTCCAAGCCGCGTCAAATAGTCGATCACGGGTGCGGTCGCCAGCGCCGCATACGTGCCACGCATACTCGGCGGAAGGTCCGGATGCCGAAAGGTAAAACCCTTCACGTGCACTTCGTAAATGATCGTCCGGTGCCAGGGCGTCCGCAGAGCGCGATCGGCTCCCCAAGTAAACGCGGGGTCGGCCACGATGCCCTTAAGCATTCCAGGAGCGCTGTCCCGTCGGTCGAAAGAAAGATCTTCATTGCGGTGACCCACGCGATATCCGAAATGTGAGTCATTCCACGTCAGGCCATCATGGATCTGCTTCGCGTAGGGGTCGAGCAACAGTTTGTGCGGGTTAAATCTTAATCCCTTATTCGGCTCATACGGGCCGTATACGCGGTAGCCGTAAAGCAGACCCGGTCGCGCCTCCGGTAGAAAGCAATGCCACACTTGGTCGGTTTGCTCCCGAAGCTGGACTCGATGAGTCTCCCGCCGGCCCAGCGGATCGAAAAAGCACAGCTCGACCTTTTCGGCGCGCTCGGAGAATAGCGCGAAGTTTACCCCTTCTCCGTCCCAGGTGGCTCCGAGCGGATATGCTTTGCCCGGCCAGACAATCAGATCCTTTGGCTTGTCCAATCAAATCCTCCGAAAAAGGATGTTGATAACAATTCCGGGTTCTCATCGTCTGAAATCGAAGGCTGAGGCCAGCACGAACTACCTTTCTGGCCTTCCGCGAAGCGAAGCGCGTTCGACTTCGAGACGCCGTCTCGAGTTCAGTTTTGTTCGACAGAGACGTGTAAGCCGATGACTCCTCATCCACCACCTTCGTCGCCGTCCGGCGTTTCAAGAAACATCTTAGAAGGACATTCTAGGCGCAGACCATACATGAAGCGCTGTATGCGGCGAACGGCCGGTTCGGCTATAAATGGCGGAGGGGGTCCTCCTCCAGCGGTTCTGCTACCCTCGGATCGCTGGATTTCTTCGCATCCGATCCAAGCGATTTGCTAACAAATTCCTTGGAGCCAAGTCCGACGGCGAGTGACATGCTAAGGACAATTCCACCAAAAAGAATGCCGAAGGCGAGCTCAACAACACCAGCCGCAATCCTCAGGTGCTCGAGAGCCATGGCAAACGAGAGCACAATCACGAGCCACTTCACGCCAATACTGAGGAAACGGGCGTACTGAAGGTTCAAGTTAACGGCCCCAATAAGCACACTCCGGGCGAGAAAGCGGGCAATGATATTGCCCACCAATAAAACCACACAAGCGGCAAAAACATTGGGAATGTAGGCCAAGACGCTCTGCACCAACAGATAGGTCCATTCGAGATCGAAGGCAGCGATGCCTATGAGGAATCCGCTCACAATGACCAGAGCGGCGAGCGAACGCGACACCAACAGCGTGGGACTGTTTAATGGCGACAATTCCGCCAAGGAAGTAAAGCCCCAGCGACCCAGGCGCTCGTCAAAATGCAGGCTGGTCATCAAGCGCCTCACGACAGTCGCGAGAATCCAAGCCAATATCAGGGAGACTAACAGCGCAAG
>Ga0126383_10003547_pt1 | contig 10348 bp, 12 predicted proteins | sample PanSoiMetPlot_35_FD_96882 | JGI IMG/M metagenome (GOLD analysis project Ga0126383, IMG submission 96882) | Tropical forest soil microbial communities from Panama - MetaG Plot_35 | ecosystem: Environmental > Terrestrial > Soil > Tropical forest > Bulk soil | place: Panama | collected 2016-02-17
CACGATTCATCGAGCAAAGGGATTAGAACATCGGGCTGTTATTCTTTTGGGCTGCGTGGAGGGGGCTTTCCCGCTCGAAATCAATGACGCGGTCAATATTCCTGAAGAAAGAAGACTCGCCTACGTGGCTTTGACACGGGCAAAAGATTTCTTCGTCGCCATATCGCCTGAAACTCTCTACGGAGAACCGACCGTGCCCTCGCGGTTCGTAAAAGAAATGGGGCTTAGACGGTGCGAGTGGGTGAAATGTACACAATGAGGATGATTTTCGGGCCAATTATCGAAGGCACAAATGGAAAAAGGCAGGATAAAGATGGTAGTGCTATGCCCGGCATCCCGCAAGAAACGATCGATCGCGTTCTAGATTCCACCAACATTGTCGAACTCATTGGATCTTTTGTAGCGCTTAAAAAGACCGGCCAGAATTTTCAGGGGCTTTGTCCCTTTCACGATGACAAGACGCCATCGCTTAGTGTCAGCCCCGAAAAGAAAATCTTTCGCTGTTTCGGCTGCGGCGCAAGCGGAAACGCAATCACTTTCTTGAGACGACACAAAAATTTCCCTTTCTCTGAAGCCGTCCGCTTTCTTGCGGACAAAGCTAAAATCCCGATGGACACCGAAATAGATAAGAAGCGGGAGGTTTTCCTCTTTTGTCTAGCCAAGGCCCAGGAAGAGTTTGGAACCCAGCTTCGCTCCGGCAACTACCGGTCGGCGGTGAACTACCTGACGGAGCGTGGCATTAACCAAAAAACCCAAGAGGAGTTCGGTCTTGGCTATGCCGGCTCCGTTAAAGACTTGATTACCGCCCTGAAGAAGGCGGGGATCAGAGACAAGGAAATTCCGTTTGCCGTTGGGCTCTTAAAAGAAAAGGAGCAAGGGGTAACCTGCCCGTTCATGGGGAGAATAATTCTTCCTATTACCGATCAGAAGGGCGCCACTATCGGATTTGGCGCGCGGGCCATCGATCGCTTGTCTCAAGCAAAGTACATTAACTCTCCCGATTCCACGATCTTTAACAAACGGAAAGTTTTGTTCGGCCTGAAACAGCTTCAGATCCCGAACGATACTGTTTTGGTAGTCGAGGGCTATTTCGACGTTATGACTCTCTACCAGGCCGGCTTCAAAAACGCGGTGGGTCTCCTCGGAACCGAATTGAGCACAGAGCAAGTGCGGATACTGGAACACCTCGCTCGTAATGCGATTCTCATCTTCGATGGAGACCCAGGAGGGCAGAGCGCTCTTCTCCGGTGTTTGAAAGTCCTGCCCCAGAGCTTAACGGTGAAGGCGGTGCTATTGCCACAAGGCGATCCGGATGAATTGGTCAGAGAAGGAAGAACCGCCGAGTTCGAAACTCTGATCGAAAAGGCAAAGCCGGTTCGTATAGCGGCGATAGAAATCATCAAGCAGAAAAAGGAAACGGAAAACATCAAGCAACTCACCGACCAAGTCACCGGTCTTGCAGCTGAGATCCCAGACGCTTTAGAAGCAAGCTTATTTATCGATGAAGCCGCCGGAGCTTTGGGTCTCCCGGCCTGGGCGCTTCAGGAAAAGACCGCCGTCAAGCGCGATAAAAGGGAAAGATTGCTTGAACGAAAAAGGGAATTGGAAAAATTCATCGTTCACGAACTGCTTCTGCATCCTGGTCTTGTCCCTTCCGACAAACTCAAATCAGTCAAAAATCTCTTTGACGACACCGAGCAAAAACAAGCCCTGCAGCATATTCTGAAACCCGCCTGATCCAGCGATTAATAAGAATCAGGCCAGTTTTGTATCAAATATGTCCGATTATGGCACCCCGCTGGAGCTAAAAACCCTTAAACTGAAGCCGTTGAGGGAAGAGGAAATGATGTCCACGGTGGGGGCTTCCACCGGTGGAGTTAGAAAACTTCAGCGGCGGAGGCCTCCACCACCTCCCTCAAGGAGGAAAACCAAACGGAGCCTCCTGAAGGAGGGCATCATGAATAGAAAAAGAAAGGGAAAGCCAATTTTGCAGGTGCTTCTGATCGCGGCGCTGGCTTTGAACACGGCACTGGGCTTTGTCGGGCTGGCTAACCGTAACCGGATGGCGGAGCCGCTGGAGAAAAGAGAATCCGCTTCGCTACCGGCGGTCATAACGCTACAGGGAGCTACGGTCGAGGGAAACACTCAGACCGTACCTCCGGCATCTCGGCCGGATGCAGTGAATGCCAAAAAGGTTCAGGCAACGGTCAAGAAGAATGCACCGCAAAAGGTTGAGAAGCTTGCGAGGGATAAAGACGAGATTGCCTTTCTCCCTTCACCAGTTCTCTACCGGCTAGCCCGGGATACGATTCTCGTCACCAGAAACACTGGTGCGAGTATTCTAATCCCGAAAGGGACCTTGGTCCGTGTGGCGGGTATCACGCTGGACGATAAGGCCCTGGTGGTCTCCCATAAGGGAAACCCGGACGGCCTGATCTCCAGAGCGAGCTTGGAGGCGATACCGGTTGAGCAGGTCGCGCCTGTTTCATCCGCTCCCCTTCAAAGGGCAACGGTGAATGCTCCCACCCGCGCCGGCCAAAACCCTGGCCCGTTCCGTCTTTCGGGCGGCCCGCATGGGGGATCGATCGGGCTCGGCACCGCCCAGATCTATATCTCCCAGAACGGACAGATAAGCGGCAGTTTGTCGCGCTAGCTGTTTGGCTGATTGATGGAATCCTCTTCCCTCAATCAGCAAAAAGGAACCCGTAGGTTTTATTTGAGAGTTCACGGCAAAGGCCAACCATGAATCAAGGAATGTTAGCACTGTCTCCGGAGACTCTCGCCGCTTTCGATAACGATTTCCTTCGCGCGCGGATCTTTTACGAGAAGTATGCCCTTCGTAACAACCAGAACGAGCCTCTGGAGAAAGTACCACAGCAGATGTGGAAGCGACTGGCAGAGGGATTAGCCTCAGTGGAGCGACCAGAGCAAAGAGTAGGGTGGGAAAGAAAGTTTTTCTGGCTGTTGAGCGAGTTTCGGTTTGTGCCCGGCGGACGGATCCTCCACGCTATTGGCAATTCCAATAAGGTTACCGCACTCAATTGCTATGTTATTCCGAGTCCTCACGATTCTCTTCCCGGCATTTACAAAACTGCTTTGGAGCTAGCGGAAACCTTCAAGCGTGGCGGTGGATGCGGCGTCGATATCTCGACCCTTCGACCAAAAGATTCTCCCGCCCATAACGCCGCCAGAGTTTCTACCGGGGCAGTTTCTTTCATGGAACTCTACTCCCTCACCACTGGGATCATTGGACAGCAGGGACGCCGCGGGGCGCTCATGATCACTATCTCCGACTCCCATCCTGATGTGCTCCATTTCTGCAAGATCAAACGGGATCGGAATTCGGTCCGGTATGCCAATATCTCTCTAAGAGTCACTGATGCCTTCATGCGGGCAGTAGATGATGACGATAAATGGCTTCTGCACTATGAAAACGCGCAAGATAGGATCGAAGTAAGACGAACCATTCAGGCGAGAGAACTCTGGAGCGAGCTCACAGCCGGCGCCAGAGATTGGGCTGAGCCCGGCTGCCTATTTTGGGATACCATCCGACGCTACTCGTCCTCCGACAGATATTCCGGAATGGAAGTGGTGAGTACCAACCCGTGTGCGGAGGAACCTCTTGAGCCTTACGGTGACTGCTGTATCGGCAGCATCAATTTATCGGCGTTCGTCAGCGAGCCTCACACGCAGAATGGAAACCTCGATGCCGCTTCCCTGGAAAGAGCCACTCGCTACGGTGTCCGCTTTCTCGATAACGTCCTCTCTTGGAATGAGGGCCACCATCCTTTACCCGGGCAGGAAGAAGCAGCTCTCCGCGGCAGGAGGATCGGGTTGGGAATCATGGGACTTGCTGACATGCTCGGCAAGCTCAAGCTCAGGTACGACACTAATGAAGGAATTGAATTTACCGAAAGAACAGCGGAGAAGATCAAGCTCTGGGCCTACGACGAGTCAACAAACATTGCGGCTGAAAAAAGCCCTTTCCCCGTTTTCAACGCAGCGACTCATCTGGAGAATCCCTTCTTCAATGACTTCCCTCCTCCTCTCATCGAAAAGATAGAAAAGAACGGTCTCCGCAACGTAACGCTCCTTACGGTCCCTCCCACGGGGAGCATTGCCGCAATGGCCGGCGTGACGAGCGGCATCGAACCTATTTTCGATGTCAAATACGTTCGGCGCAGCGAGTCTTTGTCCGAAAGTGTGTTCGACGTCGAGCACTCGCTGATCGCAGAATACAGGAGGATCAGTGAAAGGAGTAATAAAGACCCCTTGCCGGCTTACTTTGTTACCGCTCATACAATCGCGCCGGAGAAAAGAGTTCTGATGCAGTCCGTTCTGCAGAGACATATCGATCAGGCTATTAGCTCGACCATCAATCTACCTAAAGACACCTCGCTTGAAACAGTTGAGAGAATCTACCGCATGGCCTGGGAGCAAGGCCTAAAGGGAGTAACGGTCTACCGGGAAGGTTCCAGGGAAGGGATACTTCTGACCGAGGTACAAGCTAAAAGACAGGCCATAAAGACGGTTCAAGCTCAGGTTACGCCAAGACCGGTGATCCTCAACGGAATTACGACCCGAGAACGAACGCCCCTCGGCACGGCTTTCGTCACCATCAACTATGCCAATGGAAATCCCAGAGAACCATTTGAAGTCTTCGTGCGTCTGGGAAAAGCCGGCTCGGATCTGGAAGCGGATGCCGAAGCCATTGGAAGACTTCTCTCGCTGATTCTGCGCCTTCCATCCCCCATGACACGAGAAGAAAGAATGAGAGAGGTCATCGATCAGCTTGAACACATCGGCGGATCTCGGTTTAGCGGCTTCGGGCCAGAGAGAGTGAGATCGGTACCGGATGGGATTGCCCGAGCTTTAAGCCGCTGGCTGGAAACAGTGAGCGGCAACGAGAGAAATTTGACCTTGCAACCCGCAGAGGATGTCATCTCGCGCAATGGGAACCTTCATCAGGTAGCAACCACAGGTGATTTCTGCCCGACATGTCGCCAGGCGTCTCTCATCACTCAACAGGGCTGCCTTCGTTGCAGAGATTGTGGTTACAAAGAATGTTGAGCCATGACTCGGTCTGATACATCCATAACACGCTATGGTTTATCTCAAGCACTTCCCCGCAAAGCCTCTTAGAAGAGGAATTCCTGGAACTCCGTATTTCATCGAGATCAGCCCGGCCCTTATCACAGTAAAAGTCCAGGGTTCCCGTCGTCCTGGCGTTTCACTGCCTTTGATGGAAGTCATCCGTCGGCTTTTCACGCCTGAAAGTGTTCCGGCCAAGTTTCACGCGGACCCGGTGGCCTACCTTGAATGGGTGGCGAAGCGGAAAAAGAAACGCTCATGATCGCGCTACAGCATCAAGACTGTGAGGAGTGCCGGCTGAACGTGGAGATCATCGGCGCCAACGGCGATTTGATTTCAAAGGAGATTCTGCAAGGGATGGAAAAAAGCGGTGAAAAGGTTGCCGTTCACGTAAACCGTAAAGGTGACTGTTATCCGTCATGACCATCAAAACAGGCGATGTTCCACAAGCTCTATCCATGGATGGCGAGTTCGAAGTCAAATACGCCGAGTATTTGAAGGAGCTGAAGACCGGCGAGTCGCTTATCATGATGACGACTGAAGGGTCCGACCACGTCGGGATCTACAAACTGCCGCCCAGATTTCTGCACTAGAAATTCCCTTTTCTACTATCAACGACCAGGCAAGCATTCGCTCATCGCCTGGAGTGCTTCGCGTTGATGCCAATACCCGGTGTGCCCGTCGGCGGGGATACACCTATTGCTTGGAAACGTCCCCAATCCTCTGCCGTCGATGTGCGTGCCGACGAAGTCATCCACACGGTAGATGTTCAACCAGCAGTTCACGGTGGAGTCCAGATCAGACCCCCACTCCTGCGTGTGCAAGTTGTTGCCAACAAACAGCGGAGGATACCGATTCGGGAAATAGTACTGGTACAGGTGTGTGAACGGCGAACCCATCGTGACGAGGTCGACTTGGACGCCCGCGAGTCGGCGACGCGCCCATTCGAGCCACAGGACATCAATCGCGATCATCGTACCTTGGCTGTGCGCCACGACGGTGAACGGTATCTTGCCTATCAGTTGGCACCATTTCCTCCACTCGCGTTGGACTCTCATGCTTATTGAAAAAGTCATCGACCATTACATCGAGATCGGGAAAAAGCATCCGGGGAATCCCTTTCGGCTCTCGAACAGCGGAAGATGTGCTCGCGCTCTCGCCTATCAGCGGTTTCCCTCTACATTCAAACCGGAAGCGATGCCCGCGCGGGTCTTGATGGTCCTCGAAGAAGGGAAACGAGTCGATAAATGGTTGAAGGAGGAATTCAGAAAACACTGCGCAAAGTCGTGGGGAGCGGAAGAGAAACAATTTTACATTGAAGTCGATGGGATAAAGATCTACGGCCATGCCGACGGGGTGCCCACTTTGGAAAGATACGGCCGGACCGTCGCCGAATTGAAAAGCATGTCCAACTACGGTTTCCGTAACGCCCTTCAGGGGAAAATAGATTACGGTTACCGCTGTCAGCTCAACTCCTATGTCGTCGGTGGAGGTCTCAATAATGCTCTCTGGGTCTGTTACCGCAAGGAAACCTCCCACCTCCTGGAACTTTTCTGCTCAAAGAAGATCGAAAAGGTCGAAACGCGAATCCTCACCCCTTCTGGCGGCTGGCTTCAATACACTCCGGAAACGCCGATCGAGGACGATGAGTGGCAAAGAGCCGAAGTTACACATCCGTTCGACCCCCAGCTCCATGAACAAGTGGTAGCGCGGTTTCGCCGGGTCATCCACTCAACTCCGACGAACCTTCCAGATCGCGAGTATGGTCCCAAGCTCATCTGTGAAAAGTGTGATGGCAACGGCTTTTATCTCACAGAGAAGCGCCAGATCAAAAAGCCCTGCATGGCTTGTAATGAAACTGGGAAGATCCAGGAACCAAGGCTAGGGTTTCCCTGTACCACCTGTCGCTTCAAAAAGCATTGCTGGCCGGAGGCTAAACTTCAGTTTGACGGCAGAAAACCGGTATGGGTTGTTCCTAGAGAAGTGGCCGAAGATACTTTTATAATCCACCCGCATGAAAACACAAACGGAAAAGAGCCGGACGAAACTTACAGTCTCTTACCAGCCAGCGATCAGCCGGACGATGTCGAACTCTTTTAACCTGGAGCTTTTTCGCAAAACCTATCAGGGACCAACCGTCAGAGTGAAACTGGTTGCAGCTGAAAATTCCGCCTCCTATCTACCGACCACTCCATTTACATCGAGCAAAGAGGTTTGGGATTATTTCTCCACTCTCGAAGAAGAGCCCAGAGAGGTTGTGATCGCCACCTACCTGGACAACAAGCATCGTGCTCTGTCCATTGAAGAAATATCCAGAGGAACTCTGACCACTTCGCTTTTTGAACCCAGAGCAATTCTACAGGGTACTCTGTTGGCTAACGCAGCCGCCCTAATAATGGTGCACAATCATCCGGCCGGCGACCCCAAGCCGAGCGCAGAGGATATTTCCGTAACCAAGTCTTTGAAACAACTAGCCGATCTACTGCCAGTCCGGTTTTTAGACCACGTCATCATCGGCCGCAAGAGTTACGTTTCACTGCGAGACTCGGGTCAACTTTAGGCACGCCGGCCACAATGGAAAACCAAATGACGGATTGCAATCGCTTCCTTTCAAAATTCCCCCTAGGGCGAGTGGTCGCGACGCCAGGCGCGCTGACAGCGCTGGAGGAGGCGAATCAAAATCCCTTTGAATTTCTCGCCCGACATCAAGCTGGAGATTGGGGCGAACTCTGCGAGGAAGACCAAAAAGAGAACGAATTTTCGGTCCAGAATGGTTTCAGAATCCTCAGCGCCTATAGAACACGGAATAACGTGAAGCTCTGGGTGATCACCGAAGCGGACCGATCCAGTACTTGTCTGCTACTCTCACAGGAGTATTAAACGCACCCAGCAAAAAAGGAAAATGAAGGCGAACCGCCAGGCAAATAATGAAAATACTGCCCACAGGCCTATCAATTTAATTCCTATTCAAGCGGAAGGATTTAATGCATACGCTGATGCCTTTGCGCTCGCCGACCAATGGCTCGTCTTTATCTCGCTTGCCGGCCACAAAGACTCCGTCAAAGCCATCAAAGCGATGTTTCTTACCAATCAGTGGGTGAATGTGGGCGTTCACGATATTTGCCTTCTTCCAGGGAGGAAATATGGCACGGTTATAAAGACTTTACCCTCCGGAATCACCCACACGGCGATCTTTATGAAAGAGGATTCCCGGTCCCAGGTTCATTATGCTCTCACAGTGACTCCTGGAATCCCCGATGCAGATCTCTACTTCCGTACTGTCATAACGCACAGCGCAGTTCCCGTCCATTGCGGCTGGAAGTCGTGGCTTTATAAGAGAGCCGTCAGGAAAGAGGAAATAGAATCTCTGACAGCGCATGGAATCCGTGGAATCAAGATTTCACTGGGCGATACAAGTCTGGCCGAAGACATCTCCAGAGCACTTAAAAACGGAAAACTCAAGGTTGATTCAAATCCTCAGCTTCTCTTACCTTAGTTTGACAGGCATCCCTATGGCCAGATAAATTAGATGACACAGGCGAGAAGAACCCATGGCCAAGCGTCTCCCAATCGATAACACTCCCCCTCAGGTAAGGGAATTCCTAAAACAGCTCGATCTTGAAAAAGGTGAATATGTTCTGGAGATAGCGGGGAAACCCGTTGCCGGCATTGTCTCTCCCCATCAGGTTGAACAGATCACCCGGCGGCGCGAAGACATTCTCGCCCTCCTCCGCCAGAGCTGGGAGCGAAACCGAACAGTTCCAGAAGAGGAAGTTAATCAAGCTGTCATTGAAGCAATCCAGGAGGTTCGTCAGAAAAGAACTTCCGGCCGCTCATGAGGGTTGTCCTTGATACCAACGTGGTTGTGAGCGGCGTCATCAAACAAGAAAGTCCACCCGGTCAAATCCTCAGTCAGTTTTTTCAGGAGAGAAAATTCATTTCCATAACTTCTTTTGAGATCTTGGCGGAAATCCGAGAGGTGCTTCAGCGACCTAAAGTCCGGAGATACCACGGATGGACGAACGAGGAGATCGATGCGTTTGTTACTTTTCTCTACGCACAGAGTGTTGTGACGGAGGGGACACGCACCCTCAACGTTGCAAGAGATCCTCAAGACAATAAATTCCTTGCTTGTGCGAGCGAAGGCAGCGCAGAATACCTCGTCAGCGGCGATGACGACCTCCTTCAGATTAAAGTCTTTGAACGAACACAGATCGTCCGTCCCAGGGCCTTCCTTGAAACCTTGCAGTCCTCCTAAAAAACTCCCGATCGACCCTGATTTCGATTCTCATTTCGTTAAGGTTAAACCCCAGTAAACGGAACAAGTTCAATGCGCCTTGAGGCACAGGCCAAGGCGGGCTTTTATCCAACGCCGCCAAAGGTCGTCGATATCATCCAAAGTTGGATCGGAGAGAATAAGCCGGGTCCACGAAGGCTCCTGGATCCGTGTTGTGGGACAGGAGAGCCAGCGGCCCAAATAGCAACCGCCGCTGGATGCGATGCCTATGGGGTTGAAATCAACAGGAAAAGGGCGCAGGCGGCACAGAAGGTGTTAACGAAAGTCGTCGCCGGTAACCTTTATAGCGTAAGAGCCCGCCCCGACGGCTTTTCGATTCTATACTTGAACCCTCCCTACGACTTCGATCAGGACGACGGCAGGACGGAACTTTCATTTCTCAAACATACCCTCCCTTACCTGGCTCCCGGTGGTCTCCTTCTTTTTCTCGTGCCACAAAAACGACTCACAACTCGAATTGCTCGAGTTCTTTGCGCGTATGTTGACAACCTGAAAGTCAGAAAATTTCCCTCCGAGCAGTTCGAAGCGTTCGGCCAAATCGTCATCGCCGGGATCAAAAAGAAGCGTCCCGAAATAGATAGCGAGATCCTTTCCACATTGAATCAGATCGCCGCTGTGGATCTGTCTGAGATGACTTCCAGGGAGTTCTCATTCGCGATCCCCACTGTCACGAAAGACTTCTTCATCCGATCATCCGAGTTCGGCCCAGGCGAGCTTGCTGAAGAACTTAAAGCAAGCTCCCTCTGGAAAGAACCGGCGCTCGGCCTGGTTGGGGACGAGGAACACCTAAAAGCAGCCATTCAACCGCTTATGCCGCCCCGCAAGGCCCATCTGGCAATGCTGATCGCAGCGGGACTCATAAATAACCAAATATTGGAAGCCAACAGCCGGACCCTTCTGATCAAGGGTACCGCAAAGAAGGTGATCGACCGATTCGAAGAGGAAACCGAAAAGGGAATA
>Ga0126383_10003548_pt1 | contig 10346 bp, 13 predicted proteins | sample PanSoiMetPlot_35_FD_96882 | JGI IMG/M metagenome (GOLD analysis project Ga0126383, IMG submission 96882) | Tropical forest soil microbial communities from Panama - MetaG Plot_35 | ecosystem: Environmental > Terrestrial > Soil > Tropical forest > Bulk soil | place: Panama | collected 2016-02-17
ATTATGTGCTCGAGCTCGCCGAGGAAGCGCGCGCCAACGCCTCACGCGAAGCCACCATCGTGGTGATCGGCATCCACCCCTTTGTCGTCGGCACGCCCGACGGCGCCGCGGCAATGCGGCGCGTGCTTACTCGGCTGAAGACCGATCCCAGTGTCTGGCTCACCAATACCGCGTCGATCCTCAAGGCGGCAGACGGGAAGTGAGCCGCCTATAATCTTAGCAAGGCTTAGTTTCATGCGTAGCTTGTTAATACTCGGTGCCCTCGCTGTCTCGATGGCGCTTGTGTGGCCCTGCGCGACTGCCGTCGCGCAAAGTGTGGACAAAAAAACCGATCTCGCAACCAGGCCGGAGTTCCGAGAGCCCGTCGTGCTGACGAGCAAGGACAGCGTACTCGAAGTTCGGCTCACCGCAAGGCAAGGCCAGGCAACGCTCGACACGGTACCCACCCCTGTCCAGAACTTTCTCCTTTTCGACTACGAGGTAATCCGTGGCACGGCATCCAACGGGCAGAAGTCCGGCCGCAACCTCTATCCAGCACCCACTCTCGAGGTATTTCCTGGCGAAAGGCTGATCGTCCATTTCGAAAACGGCCTCACCGGCCTGACCATCCGGGATTACTTCATTCCGCAATACACGCTTAAAGATCAGCCCGTTCCCCCCTACCCGGAGCAGATGACCTCCTCACCAATAAATCTTCACACGCATGGAGCTCACATCACCCCGAGGGGAAATGCCGACAATGTCATGCTGCATATCCCTCCGGGGATGTCGAATACCTACACCTACGACATCCCTCGGAACATGCCGCAAGGGCTGTATTGGTATCACTGTCACCTTCATGGACTCACCGCAGCACAAGTCTATGCGGGTCTCGTGGGGCTGCTTGCGGTTGGGCGAACGGATGGCAACCTGCCGCTCGTCACCGAGCGGCGCATCCCCATCCGGAACATGGCGCTGCAGTACAATTTCGTCTTTGACCGCGCCGGCGGTCTGGCGCAACTCAACAATTTGAGCTGGCCGGAGTGGGTCAGCACGATCATCCCGCCCAAGGAGGGCGAACTCGAGAACGGCACCTATCGTCCGTCGCTCGCGCCGGTTAATTTCAAACAATCCAAACTCGGAACCAAATATTTCACTGTCTGGTATGCGGGGCCGCTTTCAATCAACAATCATCGGGGCGAGTTGCAGTTCATCCCCAGCAATCTCCAGCAATTCACCGCTGCCGATCCCAAAGCGGGCAACGATGTGCCGGCCAATCCATCGCTCCCGGATTATCGACGTGATGTTCAATTCACGGTGAACGGCCAGTTTCAGCCGATCATCAAGAGCAAGGCGGGTCAGACCGAAATTTGGGTGCTCGCGAATGTGAGCGACGGCACGGTCATCCTATTTCCGGGCTATGAAGGCAACGTGAACGTAGCGATGGGCGATGTTGATGGCGATGGCATACTCGATCTGATCGTCGGCGTCGGCAAGGATCACGCACCGGAAGTCGTTGTCTATGCCGGCGCGTCAATACGCGGCAAAGGCACCTTCGGGACGGAGCTGGCGCGCTTCTAGCCGTTCGATTCCCGAGCGCGCGGGGGTGTTAGCGTGGCGGCTGCACAGATCGATGGGACAAATGCCGACAACATCATCGTCGGATCGGGTGCCGGCGTCCCGGGCGAAGTGAAGGTCTACCAAATCCCGCTGGCGTCATCGTCGAGTTCCGGGCCAGCGCTCTTCGCGACGTTCAAACCCTATGGTGACGATCGGTCCGGCGTGAGCGTCGCGACGGGCTTTGTGGACTTTTCGACCGGCCGCGAGAGCATCGTCACCGCGCCCGGCCCTGGGAGCCCGACAGAGGTTAAGGTGTTCGCCTTCCCGTTGTTGAAGCCCATCGTCAATACCAATCATGGCAGCATGCACGCAACGGATGAGCTGATAAACACCGCCTCTTTCACTCCCTTCGGCAAGGATTATCGGGGCGGCGTTTCTCTGGCTACGGGTTGGCTGGCCGGCTCACTCGGCGGCGCCAAACGAATTATAGTGAGCCAACTCGCGGACCACGGTTTAGTAAAGATTTTTTCCAGCGGATCGGCACTGGATGGCGGCCCGTCGCTGTATCTGCAGAGTCCTCTACACCACGATAACGGTGCCCATTTCCGCGAGATCGCGGGCTTCGAGCCATTCGGTGGAGCTGGCGGCACGCGGGTGGCGACGACCAGCACGACGACCGGCGCCAATCTGCTGGTGAGCGGCGTTGCGCCTGGAGGTACGGACGCAAGCGTTATCAAATATGATTTCGCGAGACCGAACGCTCAGTCGACGACACTTGAAGCCGCCCGTCTTGGTCAAGTTTGGTCCGGAAAAGGCACTTCACCCCCCACACTCGGGGGCGATTAACACGCCACAGAAGATCGCGCCAGGGCGTACGCGCACCGCAGCCAAATCTGGTCTGCGCACGTCCGCTTTGGGTCATTAGCAGGCATCGAGGCGCGTCTGCCCGATGTCCGGTTTAAGCCGTGACACAGGTCACGCGGCCAGGCCCCTATCAGATCCAGTCCTTCCATTTGAACCAAATCAGCGGCAGGAGTGTTGTCAGCACAATCAAAACTAGGGCAAAAGGATAACCCCACGCCCAACTGAGCTCTGGCATGTTCTTGAAGTTCATCCCGTAAATTCCAGCAATCAGAACGGGGGGAATTCCCGCAACCGAGGCGACGGTGAGGATTTTCATTACTTCGTTCTGCGCGACATTGATGATTCCAGTCGCGGCGTCTTGAAGCAACTGAATGCGGTTTATGAGTCCCTCAGCATACTGCTCAAGTGACGCAATATCGGTGGACACCGATTGCAGCCGACTGATTTGCTCATGTTCGACCCATTCACGACCTCTCTCAATTGTGAACTTTGCCATCCGGTCAAGGCAAACCAAGCTGTAATTTATACGAGCCATTCGCTCGCTGGTTCGACCGGTCCGCACCAAAAGCTGACGCAGGAGCGAGGTCTCCCGGGACAATCGCTTTAAGTTATCTCTGCGAAAGATGACATGTGAGGCGTCATCAAGAGCCTGGCCGCTTGCCTCGAGTAGATCCGCCATATGGTCGACCAGCTCCTCGAGAACACTGACATAAGCCAGACTCGGAGCCAAACGTTCGACGTTGAACTCCTTCCTTACGGAATCGAAAATTGCCGATTGTACAAACCGGACAGTGAGTAAGACCGTTTTTGACAGGACAAAGGCGGTCGGAGCCGCAATCCATGGCTCATCACCACTCGCGAGAATAAGCGGTGCCGTCATATAGAGCGCAGCATGCTCTACCTGCAGCCGACTGGTTGTCTCTATTTCGCTGACCTCTTCTTTCACCGGCACTCGAAGGCCGAATGCTTTCTCGAACGAGGCAATTTCACTGGGAGTTGGGTCGACAATATCGACCCAGGAGGCTTGGCTTAGCTCAGTTGTGTCGGGAAAGGCGCGTAACATTCGATGTGCTGTTGTATATGAAATTCGGTTTATCCCTTCGACGGGATTGTGCCAGCTAACCTTTCTTCGGTGACCAACGATAAGCTTTGGCACACGCGCCGCCCATCAGCATGGCTCGCTCACTCTCGGCCAGGCGATCAGTTTTGAGGAAGGGCTCGACCGCCTGCTCGTATTTGACGACGGCGTATGCACGCGTCCAGTCGGTGCCCCATAGGCAACGATCGAAACCCCAGGCATCGAATACACGGGCAAGCGGATCCCAGATATCCGAGAACGGATAAGGCTCCCGCGACAGCGTGCAGGCGCCGCTAACCTTAATCACCGCGTTCTTGCGCTTGGCAAGGTCCAGCACCTTTGGCAGATCAGCCCAGGGCTGCGGCGGGGCCGGTGGCGTGCGGGGCTGCAGGATAGCCAGGTGATCGATGATGAACCGCGTATCGGGGTGACGATCGATTACCGCGGTGCCGGCATCGACGTTGCCCCAGCACAGTATGTTGACCGGAAAATCGTGCTTTACCGCCGCGCGCGCAATGCGGTCGAGGCCTGGGTCAGTCGGGTCGCGGTCGCGGCCAGGCTCTTTCGTCAGCATGATGCGGATACCGGCTGCACCAGGCGTCTGCTTCCATTCGGCGATGACATCGGCCACGGCTGGATCGTCCGGGTTGACCGGCTTGACGATCGCGAAGCGATCGGGATGGTGCCGTTGCACTTCCACAGCATAACTTGCGTCGTAGCGGTACATAGAGAAGGCGGAGATGAAGATCGCGCCGTCGACCCCTACCTTGTCCATGGCCACGACCATCTCGTCACCAGTAACGTGATCGGGCCAGTTTGGCACACTATGCCAGGGTCGCTTCGGGTTGTTCGACTCATACGCGTGGACCTGGGAATCGATGATTATCATCGGGAAAAGCTCCTCAATTCGGAGAAGAGTTCCACATGGCAACAGGTAGTGCCAGCCACGTCCAGATTTAGATTTTGCGCCGATCGCGTTGAGGAGTCCGCTTCGTGCCGAAGCCGACATTGACGACTGGCAATAACGACGAGGCATGGTGATACGAAATGACTTAGGCGGCCACGCCCCGAAGAACCTCCGAGACCTGACTGGAAACGCGACGATCGTAATCATCCGCCAGGGCCCGCAGAGCGGCGGCGCCATCGCCCGTAAAAGATGGACCGTGCATAAGTGCCAGTGTGTGGGGCGCGAGATTGGAGAGGCCGCGGATCGTCGCGCCCGTGCCGGGATTGAGGCCAGAGTACTTGAACATGTCCTCCGCGGCGATCGCCGGCCCGACAACATCGCCGTCGGTCAGCGCACGGTCATTGCCAAGCTGAGTGAACAGGTCGCCGCACATCAAAGTGCGCGTCGACTCCTCGTATAGCACCCCGGCGTCCCAGCCATGTGGGATATGCGGTGTGTCGATGAACCGGACGCGCTTGCCGCCGCCGAGGTTGACGACTTCGCCGTCCGTCAATACGCGCGGGGGACGATCCGCGAAATCGTTGAGCGATACCATGCAGCCGATTTGACCGTGCGCGGGCGTGGCCTGTGGCGTAACCGCGAGCCATTCGTTCATCGCGCCGCACTCGTCGGCCTCGAAATGGCCGAACGCGATCCAACGCAGGCGCTCGGGCGGCATGATGCGGCTCAATGCGTCGCGATTGACCGGAAACATTTTTCGAAGACCGGTGTGGAACATCAGTGGCTCGTCGCCGAGAACTAAAAACTGATTGAAGGTGAAGCCGGCGGGTGGCGCAATGTCCGGTACATAAGTCGAAAGTCGGTAGATGCCATCGGCGATTTCGCTGATCTTCGTTTCCATGCGCTTCCTCCATGCCATCAGGGTTGCGGGTGGACTGCCAAAGCGGACATCGCCAAGTTGATGCGGCGGCAGTGAAAAGCGCGATGAATTCGCGCCGCTGCATGTGCATCCCCGGGCAAAACACCACGCTAAAATGGATTGGACGATAACATGCTCGGGGCCACGACTGGCTGTGGCATAGAGCGCGAGAGATAGCACAGGATTTCACATGCGAATGTCCGCTTGGGTCAGAAGCAGACATCACAGCGCGCCCGAGCAATGTCCGCCTTACCCCCAATAAGCGGGCACAGAATTGGCTCGGTTTACGTTTGCTGCAGTGCTTCGGCAGTTCCGCGATATTCGCCGCAATCCGCCGCGCCAGCCCGATTTGATCCTAATCAAATCTCCGATTGCGGCACTGTGGTTCAAATCGCGCCGTATAGGTGCGCCCTTGGCGCTGCCACTTATGGGGAGTGGACCATGATCAGGCTTGTTACGCGTGGGCGGTTCACCCACGATTATCTCAAGGGTTTGCTAGCCGCGCCGGAGGACCGCGAAGCCGCTGTGCGAAAGGTCATCGAGGCAGTGGGCGGTAAGGTAATCAGTTTTTACGTCACAACCGGCGAAACCGACTTCCTGCTCGTTTCGGAAGCTGACGAGGCTGAGGGCATTATCGCCGCATTAATGGCAGCGGCGGCGGCAGGCACGATTTCCGATGTCCGCACTGGAAGGGCTTGGACTGGCGCGGAATTCAAATCAATCATGGAAAAGGCTTCCAAAGCGGCAGTCGCGTACCGACCTCCGGGCAAACGCTGATTGCGTCACGCGCAACATTCAAGGCTTCTGCAATCAGCTCGGCGCGGGGTTCGCCGCCGCGCCGCACCGCGCGCCGATCCAGACGGCCAACTTGCCTCAACCAAAGGTAATATCGCGGGTCGAAACAAATCGGGACCGGACACCGGTCAGCGCGCCCGGACACCTTCAAACAACAAAGAAAAAACAACCAGCGGCGGGCCGAACCCCGACGCGGGGCTGTCATTTCCGTTCTGGCCCCGGCTCAAGGACGGCCATCATATGATCGGGAACTGGATGGCGTAATCCCGCGTTCTCCACGCCGGTACCATTTCGGATCGACCTCGTCGCGAGCGTGTCAAACCCAGTGCCGACGGGCTGGTCGAGTGGTTGCCGGCCGGGTTGGCCTGTTGGTTGAGTACGGGGAAGTCAGACAATGCGCACCGAGATGAAATACGACGTTGGCACGAGGTTCAGGCACCCATGGGTGCGCAACCATTCCGACAAGAAACCAACGACCTGCATCGTCACCCAAATTCGAGACGGCGTGATCTATTTTCGTGGCTACCGGCCGGACCGGACGCTGGGTTCCTGGACCGGGGAGTTAAGCGAGGCCGCTTTCGAAACCCACTTCGTGCTCGGTAATGCGTTACGAGCAGAGGAGCACTGATCCCGACTGGGAAGCTCCAATACGTTTGCTGGGATGGCTGCTTGATCGTGTTCGGTCAGGTCGATCATCCTGGTCCTAAACCAGTGCAAGTGTATCGTGTGCAGTCCTGGTAAACACCCAGACACTGGGACGATGGCAACTGGTTCAGATGACGACAGTCGCGATAGCGTGCACGACAGGTCTTTATGCATTGCTGCTTAGCGGCCTGAGCAGCCACGACGGTACGGGAGGCATCGGCGTCGCGTGCTTTGAGCGTTCCAATACTCGACGACAGAAGCACTGCGAAGACGCATGAGACGACGGCAAATGACCGCTTGCTGCATTTCATGGCTCAACTCCCTTTAGGTCGAAAAGACGACGAGTTCGGAACGACGTCGCAGTTTATCACTGAGGTACAGCCTTTCTTGCGCCGAACATGGCCTACAAGGTTGCAGCAGGCGCCTTACCTGGATGGCTGCTTGACAGTTTTCGGTCAAGTCGACCCCCTTCGCGCCAGACAGAGAATTTGATTTCGATCAAAGAGACAAAAATCAATTTTCGCTATCGCATGAGGCCGGCAATAGTCGACAAGAATATCTGGAACTTACATGACGGTACTTGGAAACATTATCGCCACCATTTTTGGCCATGCTGGAGCCAAGCCGCCGATCTCGCCTGGAGCCGGCCCCGCTTCTGCGGGCGCGGCATCGCCGAGTTCAGGCGGTGCAGCTAGTCCACCAGCGGCAGCGCCGCAACCGGCGGTCGACGTCGAGGACATACTGACGAAGCTCGCCAGTCAAAACAAGGAAAAGCTCGACTGGCGAAGGTCCATCGTTGATCTCATGAAGCTTCTCAAGCTCGACAGCGGTCTCTCGGCGCGCAAGGAGCTTGCAAAAGAGCTGCACTACACCGGCAACACAAACGATACTGCTGCAATGAACGTCTGGTTGCATAAGCAGGTCATGATCAAACTTGCGGAAAACGGAGGAAAGGTTCCGGACTCCCTTAAGGTCTGAATTCGTCCACTGGTGACCGCCGGCAAGTCGAGCGGCCCGACCGGATAGTTTGTCGCCGCAATTCTTGTCGACACCGAAGACCGCTGGAGGGAAATCTTTGCCGCAGCGCAGGCAGGTTTCAAAGTTTGCGATTGGGCACTCGCCAGACCCGGTTCCCGATTTCGACTTGCGAGGATTCGAGCTTTTTTCAGGAGGACCCCATGGGCATCATCAGTTGGATCGTGCTCGGCCTGATTGCCGGGTTTATTGGAAGCAAGATTGTCGACAAGCAAGGCCAAGGTTTTTGGCTCAACATCGCGCTGGGGATCGTTGGCGCCTTGGTGGGCGGCTTTTTGTTCGATCTCTTCGGTGCGGCCGGCGTGACCGGCTTCAATCTTTACAGCATGATCGTCGCAATTATCGGAGCGATCGTGGTGTTGGTGATCTACAACGCAGTAACGGGTCGTCGCAGCGAAGCGTAAGGGGCATCGGGTAACCTGCAAGCCAATGGAGAAAAGCAATGTCCGGATTCGATGATATGATTCGTTCAGCCGCTCCGGGCGGCAATATCGGCAAACCGTTGATGATCGCTCTTGGTGCGCTGCTTGCTTCAGGCGTTTTGTTCCGCGGCAGCGGCGCAGGACAGACCGCCAGCGTACCGACGCAACCGACCTCGGACGAGGGTGCCGGCGGAGTGCTTGGCGGCTTGGGCGGACTGTTGGACAAACTGCAGCAGGGAGGGCTGGGCAACGCGATCAATTCCTGGATCGGTACCGGACAAAATCAGCCGGTGTCGCCTGGCCAGCTTGGTTCAGCGCTTGGTCCTAGCATCATCAAAATGCTGGCTCAGAAGTCAGGCCTCTCCGAGGCGGAAATCACCCAACAACTCTCGCAGGTCCTGCCTGGACTCGTTGACAAATTGACGCCGAACGGCAGGCTGCCAACGGCGGCGGAGTTATCGCAGAAGATGTGAAGACTTTTGCGTGCAATGAAATCGTGATGCTAGACGATTGCTAGCGGGCTGGACGAAACTATGTTCGGCCCGGTAGCAACATTTATCCGCGCGCCCGAAGCCACACCGAAGTGTCGCTAGTGCAGCTTTCGTTTGCGTTGTTGCTCTGCCTGATAGATCTCAAGGCAGAATAGAAGAAACGCGACGATCGCGTCGTCACGCATCTCAGCCGTCCGATGGGCGCGAGACATAGATCCCCCCGATTCGTCATGCCCCACCTCATAAAATACCCTGAGTCGCCGACCTGATCTGTGCTTTTTGGGCAACGTCCACGAACCATTTCGATTTAAAAAACGCTGCGGGTGGCAACCCTTAAATCCGATGTCTGTTCCGCTCGCGCCCGGCGACAATTTGATCGCGCCTGGCAAAAAAGTTGGTCTTGGGGGGCTCAGCGCGTGCCTGCGCTGCAGCACTTAACGACCCGTTAGGATAGGGATCGCCGGCAACCTGCTGCGGTTCGGGAATGGGGTAGGCCAGACACAGCCCCGATGTGAATGAATCGAAGCAGCGTGCTATGGCTCAATTCCGTCGCGTCCTAATACCGACGACGTCGGCCACGCGCTGGGTGCCCGCACGATGCCATCGCACTTGCACGACCGTGCCGACCCTGACATCCCACCACGAGCCTTGCGCCCCACCGACCACGAACCGGGTCTTGTCGGTGACCTGGTATGTCCACGCCCGACGCCGCCGGGCAGCAGTGAAGGTACGGGCCGCATCGTCGCGCGCGGTCACGGTCCCGCCCCCTCTGGGCGACCCAAAATACGCGGGCGCGGCCGATGCGGGCGAGACGGCAAGCGTAGCAGCAGCGACTACCCCGAGATGAAGAAATGATCGCCTTGATCGCATCGTTCCTCCCTGTCGGCTCGGCTTACACCCGGGCCGGCGCGCAAATGCAACGTGAATATTTTTCGCAAGCCTCATTCAATCTAGCACGAGCTTTCAGCCTCGATCCAGGACCAGATGCCAAGCGAACTACTATGGGGCCGTTGGAGGACGCGGCGGTCGAATTCAGATTCAACAAAATCCACTCATTTGATATGGCTGCCTGATGTCGACGTTGCTCAGCTGGCTGATCGCGGGAATCAAGCTTCTAGTCCAAATTATCGTCATCACATGGACCACGCTCGCCATCTATTTTTCGAATCTGCCGTGGCCGACGCTGCGGTTGGGACTGGCGGTGGCGTTTGCGGCGTTCGCGATCTGGGCGTTCTGGCTGTCGCGCCGGTGGCGAATGCCGACAGTGGCAATCGCGCTGGTGCTCGGGGTCGTTGCCTGGTGGCTCGCTATCGCTCCCTCGGGCGATGGGAACTGGCGTCCGGAGGTTGCCGTCATGCCGCGGGCGCTCATCGCAGGCGATCATGTGCGCATAACGGGCGTCCGCAACTTCGACTACCGCAGCCGCAACGAATTCACCGTGCATTATGAAGAGCGCGAGGTTGATCTCTCACACTTGACCGGCTTGGACTTCTTCGTGTCCTACTGGAGCGAAGGGCCGGTGGCGCATACTTTCGTGAGTTTCATCTTCGACAACGCCGCGCCATTGAGCATCTCGATCGAGACGAGGCCGGAGGTCGGCGAAGGGTTCAACCCAATTGCCTCTTTGTTCAAGCAATTCGAGTTGATCTAC
>Ga0126383_10003549_pt1 | contig 10346 bp, 6 predicted proteins | sample PanSoiMetPlot_35_FD_96882 | JGI IMG/M metagenome (GOLD analysis project Ga0126383, IMG submission 96882) | Tropical forest soil microbial communities from Panama - MetaG Plot_35 | ecosystem: Environmental > Terrestrial > Soil > Tropical forest > Bulk soil | place: Panama | collected 2016-02-17
CGCAGCAGGAGAGCCTGGTCCAGCTGGCCCGCGACTCGCGCCAGAAGGGATGGTGGCACGCGTTCAGCGACACCATGCAGCCCCAGTTCGCCACCTATGTCGGCCTGGAGAGCGCCGCCTCGGAGATCCGGATCTACGAGGTCAGCCTGATTCCCGAGCTACTGCAGACCGAGGACTACGCCCGGGCCGTGATCAGGTCTGGGATGATGAGCAGCCCCGGCGAGGACGTCGAACGGCAGGTCGCGCTGCGGATGGCCCGCCAGCCCGCCATCGTCAGGGACAACCCGCCGAAGGTCTGGGCGGTCCTGGACGAGGCCGCGCTGCGGCGCCAGGTCGGCGGCCCGGGCGTGATGCAACTGCAACTGGAGCACCTGCTCGCCCAGGCGGCGCTGCCGAACGTGGCGATCCAGGTGATCCCGTTCGGCGGCGGCGCGCATCCCGCCATGGGCAGGCCGTTCATCATCCTGGTCTTCCCGGAGCGGGTAGACACCGACGTGGTCTACCTGGAGGACCTGACCAGCGCCCTGTACGTGGAGGACGTCGGTGACGTGGACCGCTACAACGTGTTCTTCAACCACCTGCGGGCCACGGCCCTGTCCCTTGACGGCTCGTCGGCACTGATCACGTCGATCCTCAAGGAGGTGTGACCGCCCCGACCGGGTTTTCGTGATCATTTTCGACTTTTCGCGCGTTCCAGCCAGTTTAAGGCTGATATAACCGAATTATGGTAACGGGGCACGTGAAAAGTGAGGATGATCGACGTCACCGAGGTGTGCGAGAGGCCGGGTTCGGGGTTACCGGAGAGCTGGGGGAAGGGGGTCGGCGTGCAGGATGGTCAGCCTGGATACCGCCCGGGTCAGCGCGACGTAGAGCCGGTGCAGCCCGCGTGCCTCGCCGAGTGCGATGCGGGACGGCTCCACGACGATGACCTGGTCGAATTCCAGGCCTTTGGCCAGGGTGACCGGCACCAGGGTGAGCGGCTGGCTCTCGCTGTCGCCGTTGAGGACGGCGTGCGCCAGGCCGGCCTGGTCCAGGGCGGTGGAGAGCCCCGGTACCTGGTCATCCGCCGCAATCACCGCGGCCGAGCCCGGGCGGGTTAGCGCATCCGCGCAGGCGGCCGCCAGGGCGCCGGGCAGCGTCCCCCCGGTCGCCGCCGTGATCACGAGCGCCCCGGCGTCCTGGCGCAGGGACCTGGCCGGGGTCAGGCCGGGGGCGATGTAGTCCAGCAGCCTGCTGGCGAAGTCGAGGATCTGGCGCGGCACACGGTATCCGGTGTCCAGGACCCGCAGCCCGGCATCTTCCTTGCCGAGGTGAGCCAGCAGCTGGGGCCAGTTGGCGGTGGCCCAGGGCGTGGTGCCCTGGGCTATGTCGCCCAGCACGGTGGCGGATCCGGTGGCGCAGCGGCGGCCGATCGCGCGGCACTCCATCGGCGACAGGTCCTGTGCCTCGTCCACCACCACGTGGGCCAGGCTCGGCGTCCGCTCGATCAGGTCACGGGCCTCATCGACCAGCACGGCATCCGCCGCCGACCAGCGCGCCGCCCCTGGTCCCCGCGGCGGCCTGGCCCAGCTGATCGCGGCCTGCTCGCCGGGTTCCAGCAGGCCGTTCGCGGCCGCGGACAGCAGGACCGGGTCCGAAAGCAGGCGGAACACCAGCCGTACCGGGTCGATCTTCGGCCAGATGGCGTTCACCGCGGCCCGCACCGGCCCGGAACGCCGCACCGCCTCGTGGGTGCGGTCGTCGCAGGTTTCTCCGGAAGCCTCCATCCTGGTCAGGACCACGTGCGCGATGCGGTGCGAGAGCATCTCCCGCCCGGTCCCGTACCGCACTCCGCGTTGCCGCAGTTCGCCGACGAGCGTGGCGAGCTCGTGAGCGGAGACGCGCCAGCGCCTGGACCCCCGGACCAGCATGATCGCCTCAGCTGGCTCGGCTAGCTGCTGCCACAGAGCGCGCCGCAGCACCCCGGCCATCCGCGCGTCACCCTTGACCGTGGCCGCATGCCCGGCATCGACCGCGCGCACCGGCACCGTGGCCAGCAGGTCGGTCACCGACAGCTGGGTCACGTCCAGCTCGCCGAGGGCCGGAAGCACGTGGCGGATGTAGGCGAGGAAGGCCCGGTTGGGCCCGACCACGAGGACGCCGCCACGGCGCATCCGTTCGGCGTACGCGTACAGCAGGTAGGCGACGCGGTGCAGGCCGACCGCTGTCTTGCCGGTGCCCGGGGCGCCCTGCACGCATACCGTCTGGTCCGCGCTGGCTCGCACGATGTCGTCCTGGTCCGGCTGGATGGTCGCCACGATGTCGCGCATCGGGCCGGATCTCGGCCGCTCGATCTCCTCGATCAGGATCCGGCTGGTGGGTGGCGCGGAGGGCGCGGACGGCGGCGCGAGCCCGGTGGCCGGTCCGCCGGCGACCGCGAACTCCTCGTCCTCGTACGCGGTCAGCTCGCCGCCGGAGAACCCGAACCTGCGCCTGCGGGCCAGTCCCATCGGCTCGGCGGGGCTGGCCCGGTAGAACGGCCGGGACACCGGGGCCCGCCAGTCGATCACGACGGGCCGGCCATCAGGATCATGCACGTGCCGCCTGCCGATGTGGAACTGCTCACCGGCCACCGCCTCGGCGCGGAACTCCCCGGCCTCGGCGGGGGGAGCGGCCGCGTGCGCGGAGGGCCCCTGCCCGCTGGGGAGGGCGGCCGCGTCCGCGGGAGGCTCCTGCCCGCCGGGGGGAGCGAGCGCGTCCGCGGAAAGGGCCTCCTCGCCGGCGCGGGGACCGCCCGTGCCGGGCGGAAGGCCGGGAGCGGCGGCGTAGTCGAGCCGGCCGAAGAAGAGCGGCGTGTCCGGCAGGTCGGTCAGGGCCTGGGCGCGGCGGTACAGGTCGGCCTTGAGGTACTGCTCCGAGACCCGGTCGCCGGCCATCGCGCGGAGCGAGAGCACGTTCTCGCGCATGAGCCGCAGGAACTCGCGCGAACTGCGCAGGTAATCCCGCTCGGTGACCAGGACGGGATCGTCCCCGCCCGGGTCTTGTCTCGCTCCTTGGTCACTAGCCGCGCCGGGGCTTGTCGTTCGCGCGGAGCCGCTGGCCGAGGGCATGACTTTCACCTCCACGGTGCGAGGGGCCGCACGCGACGTGGGCGGGCGGCCGGGCCGGGTAGCGGTAGGCGTGCGGGAGGCCGCACCGGCTCGTCACGAGTTCCGGCGCGGCTCGATGGTCAGCGGTGGGATGCCGTCGGATGGCGGCACAAGGGCACAGGAGCATAGCAACCACGATCCGGCCGGTCACCTGGTTTTCCGGGCCGCGGGCGGCCGGTGCCGGGCGGACAGCCTGTGCCGGGCCGACAGCCGACGCCGGGGCGGGCGATCAATGTCGGGGCGGGCGGCCGATCCTGGGGCGGACGGGGCCGCGGTCGGGGCGGGGTACGGGGGTGGGCCGGGGAAGAGGGCCGCCGACTACCAGGCCCAGTGGAAGCCGGCCACGGTCTTCTCGATGAACCTCAGATAGCGGTGCACCGAGTGCTGGGTGTCCAGGGTCACCGGCTCCTGCTCGATGATCGCGCCCTGAACTCCGTCCCAGGTGGCCCACCAGACGCCGGCGGGCAGCTTGCCGGGGTGGAACTCGACGCGTATGTCGAGGTTCTCCATCCGCCCCATGACCGCGCGCCGGTACTGGCGCTCGTGGGCATCCAGCAGATCTCCCGGGTACTGGTACGTCGTCCAGTACTCCAGCGTCGTGGTCTCGCCGGCGTCCAGGGCCCGGGCCAGCGAGATATGCGTGACGAACAGCTCGTCGGTGACCTGGTAGAGGTCACCGGTCAGCTCGGTGCAGCCCTGGCCGACCTCCAGCGTCAGGGCCTTGGTGTCGTACAGGAACGGGATGCGGTCCACCTTGTCGGCTATCGCCTCGACGACCTGCAGCGTGCGCGTGCGGGCCATCTTGCCCTCGGGGCCCACGGTGGCGTGATCGTGCAGGGACAGCGTCTGGTGGCGGCGCGGGCCGATGGCGGCCTGCAGTTCCTGCTCGGTCCGGGGCGTCACCGCCCGGGGCCCGGACAGGACGCTGATCGTGCCCGAGCCCTCCCAGAGCTGCCGCAGCCGGTCGGCTTCGGCGTCGGAGATCCCGAAGGCGTCGATGAATAGCGACAACGTCGAGCGGCTCAGCAGCCGGCCGGACAGGGCACGGGAGACCGTGTCCTTGAGCTGGTGCGGCAGCACGTCCACGTCGCCGGGTACCCGCGGATAGCTCCACAGGCGGCGGGCCAGCACCTCGGCCACCGCCAGCTGGTTGATCTCGCCCGACCTGGCCCTGATCACGTGCTGTTCCCACAGCCGCCGATATCCCCCCGGCCGCTGCAGCAACTCCCGCAGGTAGCTGGCCGCGGCGCGGCGGCCTGCCTCCGCTGGGGCATTGCTCACGAAACCTGGTCCTCACCTGTGCGAACTAACTGCGACATCTACCAGTTACCTTACGGGCATGCCCCCGAGTGAAGGTGGCAAGCCGGTGATAGGGGGGCGGGCCCGTCGCATTTTTTTGCGGCGGGCCCGACAAGTGTCCGCGGCCGTTCGGGTACTGGGCCGGCATCCGGGCGCGAGGCCAGTCCGGGCCGAGACGGTGCGTTAGGGCGTCAGAACAGGACCGACGTGAAGGTGCCGGCCTGGGTGAATCCCACCCGCCGGTACGCGGCCCGCGCCGGGATGTTGAAGTCGTTGACGTACAGGGACACCACCGGCGCGACCGACCGCAGGGCCGCGGCGACGACGGCCGCCATCCCGCGCGCGGCGTGCCCGCGGCCGCGCAGTTCCGGTGGCACCCAGACGCCCTGCACCTGGCAGGCCAGCGGGGTCACCGCGCCGATCTCGGCCTTGAAGATCACCTGACCGTGCTCGATCCTGGCGTACGAGCGGCCGGACCGGATCAGTTCCGCGACGCGCGCCCGGTACGCCGCTCCCCCGTCCGGCCCGACCGGGGATACCCCCACCTCTTCGGTGAACATGGCCACGGACGCGGGCAGCAGCGTGTCCAGCTCGTCCGGGCGCACCAGGCGCACCAGCGGATCGGGCGGGACCAGCGGGTCCGTGGACATGGCCAGGACCGGCTGCGCCGTCCGTACCTCCCGGGGGCGGCCCCAGTAGGGCGCGAGCAAGGCCCAGAGTTCCTGGACGGCGTCCGCGGGCCCGACGATCGACGAGCAGCGCCGGCCCTGCAGCCGGGCGCGCTCGGCGAACGCCGCCACCGCGAGCGACGTGGCGGCCACCGGCACCAGGTTGGCGCCCGAGTAGCACAGCGACCTCATCCGCCCGGACTCCAGGTAGCCCCACATCTGGGCGCCTAGCCTGCCGGGGTCGACCCCGGCGGCATGCACCCGCGAGCTGACGAAGACGTTCGCGATCGCATCGCGGTCGCAGATGCCGAGCACCTCGTCCAGATCGCGATCATTCAGCAGGCGCAGCGACGACGCCCGCCAGGCCCTGGTGCGTAGCACGCCCCCAGCGTATCGGCATTGCCCGGATCGTGGCTGGTCTGCGCCCCCTGCTTTTGGCGAACCCGGTCTCAGCCGACCGCCTTGCTTTTGGCGAACCGGGTCTCAGCCGGCCGCCGGGGTGGGATCGGGGACCGCCGGGCACGTCGCGTTCACCAGCCCCGGCTGCTCCGGCAGCGCACCGGAGGTCAGGTACTGGTTCAGGTAGTTGTTCACGCAGCTGTTCGGCGGGGCCGCGAGCGACTGGCCGTGGTTGCCGCCGCCCTGGACCACCACCATCCGGGCGCTGGGCAGCAGCCGGTGCGCCGCCTGCGCGCCGGCGTACGGGGTCGCGGCGTCCAGGGTGCCCTGCAGCATCAGGATCCCCGGCAGCCCGGCCCCCTTGATCTGAAGCGGCTTGGCCGGCCCCTTGACCGGCCAGAACGCGCACGCCGCGTTGAACCACGCGTTGTCCCAGGCCTCGAACGGCGCGGTCTTGTAGACCGTCTTGGTCGCGGAGTTCCAGGTCGCCCAGCTGCGGGGCCAGTTCACGTCGGAGCACTCCACGGCGTTGTAGACGGCGAACTCGTTCTCGTTCTGGACGCCCTCCTGGTTGTACTGGGCGACCAGCTGGCTGGTCAGGTGGCTGTTCAGGTAGGACGCGAACGCGGCGGCCTGGCCCGGCCAGTACCCGCTGTCGTAGCCGCCGGCCAGGAACGTGTCGTCCCACTCGTCCGGGCCGATCAGCGGGCGGCCGGACGGGCCGGGGACGGGGTGCGCGGCCAGGTCTGCGCGCGCGGCGTACCAGTTCCGGCGCACCTGCGCGGCGGTAGAGCCGAGGTGGTAGATGCCGTCGTACTTGGCCACCCACGCGAAGAACGCCGCAATCCGGCCCTGGAACGCGTAGTCCTGTTCGATGTTGTCGGTCCACCACGCGCCGGTCGGGCCGACGGTGCTGTCCAGCACCATGTGCCGCACCCGGTGCGGGAACAGGGTGGCGTAGACCTGCCCGATGTAGGTCCCGTAGGAGTACGCGAAGTAGCTGATCTGCCGCTGTCCCAGGGCGGCCCGGATCGAGTCCATGTCACGGGCGATGTCCTCGGTGGTCATGTGGGGCAGCAGCCAGCCGTACTTCTTCGCGCAGTCGGCGGCGTAAGTCTTCGCGCGGTTCACATTGGCCTGCTCGTCCGCCGCGGTGACCGGGATGTAGTCGGGCCTGGCCTGGGAGAAGAACGACGGGTCGCAGTGCAGCGCCGGCACCGAGGACCCGACCCCCCTGGTGTCGAAGCCGATGATGTCGTACTTGGATGCGATGCTGCGGGGCAGGCCCCCGGCCACGAACGCCGCCCAGCTGACGCCTGGGCCGCCGGGGCCGCCGGGGTTGACGAGCAGAGCGCCCTGGCGCTCGCTCGGCGGAGCCGTGGCCGGCACCCGGGACAGCGCCAGCGTGATCTTCCTGCCGCCGGGATGGCTGTAGTCGAGGGGGACCTGCAGGCTCGCGCACTGCATCGCTGTCCCCTGGCCGCAGGGATGCCAGCTCGGCGGCGAAACCGCGGGCGCCGCCCCGGGCGCGGCCGCGGACGGCGTCCCCGGAGCCTGCGGCGACCCGCTGGTGCACCCGGCCAGGCACCCGGCGATCGTCGCAGCGGCCGCCACCACCGCGACGGGCAAGACATGTCTCATGAATGAACCTTTTCGTCCGCCGATGTCACGGCCAGGGTATGTGGGCAGTCGTGGTGAGGAGGAAAAGGTTCAACAATCCTGCCCGATGCGGATGAGTGGCCGGGCGGTACGAGTCAGCTCTCAGCGGGCTCGATGGTCGCCGCGAGCTTCATCGCCTCTTCGATCAGGGTTTCCACGATCTGTGACTCCGGCACGGTCTTGACCACCTCGCCGCGCACGAAGATCTGCCCCTTGCCGTTGCCCGACGCCACGCCCAGGTCGGCCTCGCGGGCCTCGCCCGGCCCGTTGACCACGCAGCCCATGACCGCGACGCGCAGCGGCACGTCCATGCCGTCCAGGGCCGCGGTCACCTGGTCGGCCAGCTTGTACACGTCGACCTGAGCCCGGCCGCAGGACGGGCAGGACACGATCTCCAGGCCCCGCTGGCGCATGCCGAGGGACTCCAGGATCGCGATGCCGACCTTGACCTCCTCCACCGGCGGAGCCGACAGCGAGACCCGGATGGTGTCGCCGATCCCCTCGGCGAGCAGCGCGCCGAACGCCACCGCCGACTTCACGGTGCCCTGGAAGGCCGGGCCCGCCTCGGTGACGCCCAGGTGCAGCGGGTAATCGCACTTGCGCGCCAGCAGCCGGTAGGCGTTGACCATCACGACCGGGTCGTGATGCTTCACCGAAATCTTGATGTCGCGGAAGCCGTGCTCCTCGAACAGCGAGCACTCCCACAGCGCGGACTCGACCAGGGCCTCCGGGGTGGCCTTGCCGTACTTGGCCAGCAGCCGCTTGTCCAGCGAGCCCGCGTTGACGCCGATCCTGATCGGCACGCCGGCCGCCGACGCGGCCCGGGCGATCTCGCCGACCTTGTCGTCGAACGCCTTGATGTTGCCCGGGTTCACCCGGACCGCCGCGCAGCCGGCGTCGATCGCGGCGAACACGTACTTGGGCTGGAAGTGGATGTCGGCGATCACCGGGATCTGCGACTTGCGGGCGATCTCCGGCAGGGCGTCGGCGTCGTCCTGGGACGGGACCGCGACCCGGACGATCTGGCAGCCGGCCGCCGTGAGCTCGGCGATCTGCTGCAGGGTGGCGTTCACGTCAGCGGTCAGCGTCGTGGTCATCGACTGGACGGAGACCGGGGCGCCGCCGCCCACCGGTACCGCGTGCTTGCCCTGGCCCACCATCACCTGGCGGGACTGGCGCCGGGGCGCCAGCGGCTCGGGCGGCACTTCGGGCAAACCAAGATCAACAGTCATAACGAGATTCGCCTCACTGGACCAGGTGTACCGGGTTGAAGATGTCCGCTGCCATTAGTAGCACGCCGAGCCCGATCAGCAGCACGAACACCCCCACGCTGACCGGTATCAGCCGCTGCAGGTCGACCAGGCCGGGATCGGGCTTGCCGCGCAGCCGGGCCAGCCAGGCCCGGATCCGCTCGTAGAAGATGACGGCCAGGTGCCCGCCGTCCAGCGGGAGCAGCGGCAGCAAGTTGACCGCGCCGATGAAGATGTTGATCGAGATGAGGATCAGCAGCAGGTCCGAGACTGCGAACCGCCATCCCCCGCTCGATGCGACCGCCTGGCCCGCGATGGAGGCCGCGCCGACCATGCTGCTCACGTTCGCGGCCGGGGTCTTCGCCCGGTCCTGGGCGAACAGGTCGGGCAGCGCCGCGGGCAGCTTCGCGACCGCCTCGGCCGAGCCGGTCAGGACCTGGCCGAACGCCGAGCCCGCGAAGGCCAGCGCGCCCAGCGGGCTGGTCCGCTGGAAGACCACGCCGTCGCCGATGCCGAGGTAGGACCCGCGGCGGCCCGGGACGCTGGCCGGCGCCGCCTGCAGGGTCAGCGTGTGGCCGTCGCGCAGCACGGTCACGGTCATCGGCTGGCCCGCGGGCTGGGCGCGGATGGCCGTGCCCAGCCCCGTCCAGGTGTGGACCGGTTTCCCGTTGATCGCGATGATCTTGTCGCCCGGCTTGATACCCGCCTGCTTGGCCGGAGCGGCGCCGCTGCTGCCCGCGCAGGACCCCTGATCGAACGCCTTCAGGCTGACCGGCACGCAGGGGCTCACCGAGCCGATGGTCGTGGTGTCGTCGTTGGCCCGCCCGATCCCGAGCGCGAGGATCAGCAGGAGCACGAAGGCGAGCGCGAAATGCATGAAGGAGCCCGCCACCATGACGATCGCGCGCTGCCAGGCGGGCTTGTTGCGCATCGCGCGGGGCTCGTCGGCCGGATCGACCTCATCCAGCGTGGTCATGCCGGTGATCCGCACGAAGGCGAGGAACGGCAGGGCCTTGAAGCCGTACTCGGTCTCCCCCCGCGTCGTGGACCACAGGGTCGGCCCGAAGCCGACGAAGAACTGGGTGGCCTTCATGCCGAACTTCTTGGCCGTCAGGAAGTGCCCGGCCTCGTGCAGGATCACCGAGATGAGGATGCCCACCACGAACAGGACGATGCCCAGGACGAAGGCCGGGCTGTGCCGCGCGCCCAGGTAGAGCACCACCAGGATCACGGCGATCAAAAGCAGGACCCGCCCCGCGGCCAAGCGCCGCTGGTTCATCGCGAGGTTCCTCCTTCGCCGGTCCCCGTGAGCTCGCCCGCGCGCTCGCGCGCCCAGCCGTCGGCGGCCAGCACGTCCGCCAGGGTCACAGCATCGCCACCGGAATCACTAAGCTCAGAGACTACCTGGGCCACGGTGTCTATGATCCGGCCAAAGCGGAGTTGGCCCGCCAGGAACGCCTCGACGCACACCTCGTTGGCGGCGTTATAGACGGCCGGGGCCGTCCCGCCCGAGATCCCCGCCTCCCGGGCCAGGGTGACCGCGGGGAAGGCGCTCTCGTCGAGTGGCTCGAACGTCCACGTCTGCGCCGTGGTCCAGTCCACCGGGCGGGCCGCGGCCGGGACCCGGTCCGGCCAGGCCAGGGCCAGCGCGATCGGGATCCGCATGTCCGGCGGACTGGCCTGGGCGATCGTCGAGCCGTCGGTGAACTCGACCATCGAGTGGATCACCGACTGCCGGTGCACGACCACCTCGATGGCGTCGAAGCCGATGCCGAAGAGCAGGTGGGCCTCGATCAGCTCCAGGCCCTTGTTCACCAGCGTGGCGGAGTTGACGGTGATCACCGGGCCCATGTTCCAGGTCGGGTGCGCGAGCGCCTGCTCCGGGGTGACGTCGGCGACCTCGTCCCGGCTGCGGTGCAGGAACGGCCCGCCGCTCGCGGTCA
>Ga0126383_10003550_pt1 | contig 10345 bp, 6 predicted proteins | sample PanSoiMetPlot_35_FD_96882 | JGI IMG/M metagenome (GOLD analysis project Ga0126383, IMG submission 96882) | Tropical forest soil microbial communities from Panama - MetaG Plot_35 | ecosystem: Environmental > Terrestrial > Soil > Tropical forest > Bulk soil | place: Panama | collected 2016-02-17
GAGGCGGAGACCGAACGTCAGGCGCGGACCGAAGCCGAGCGGTTCAGGGCCGAAGCTGAGGTCAAAGCCGCTGCTTACGCCGAAGGCAAAGCCGCTACTTACTACGAAGAAGAAGCGGAGAGGTTTAGAGTCGAGTCTCAAGCCAGAATCCGGGAGGCCGAAGAGCGATGTCAACTGGCTGAGGCTCAACTGCGACAGGAGATCGAAGCGAGAGCCGCCGCCGAGCAGGCCCGGATCGAGGCCGAATCGCTGGTTAGGGAGGTTCGCACCAAAGCAGAGTTGGATTCCATCGCCGAGATGGAATCCATTGAGGAATTCAAGCGTAGGATAGCTGACGCTGAATCCAGAGCTGAAGAAGCTGAAGCCATGGCCCTCGAGGCGGAGGAGAAGCGCTATCAGGCCGAAGCAAAATTACAAGCAGAAGCCGAGGCGCGAGCCAGAGCTGAGGATGCGGAAGCCGAGGCCAACGCCAAAGCCAGGGCCGCGGCAATGGTTCATCAGGAAGCCGAACGAGAACGGTTTGAACCCGAACCCAGAATCCACGAGGTCGAGGAGCTATACCGACGAGCCAGGGTCGGCTCACAACCGGCGGATGGCCCAGTTAACTCGGTACATCAGAGGGTTTGGCAGATGAGCGACGTCCCCGGTTCGGTCATAGCTTTACCTCCAAGAGCCGGAGCTATGGTTCTGGCCTTTAACCTGTTTCTTAAGTCCAGGGTAAAATTGGTGAGCTATGGACTAATTATCTTATTGTTAATCGTTGCTCTAGTGTGGGTAGGGGCTAGCATTTATCTATTGCTTCATGGCGACTCTTAATCAGCGCGAAATCTCCAGCAAGCATCATAGCGACGACCGATTATGACAGATCACTCCATTAAGTTAACGCTGCTCAACGCATTATTGTTGTGCTGCTTGCAAGGTATCCTTGCCGGCGCGGTGTTAGCTGACGCCGTTATCCTGCAGCAAGAGGGAGCGCCGGCGGGGAAACGGAAATCGCTTCACGAGTATGGCCCGGAAGACGTTCACCCCGAAGCGCAAGAGAATGAGAATTCCGCGCCCAAGCAGCGGCAGACTCCGCAACCGAAGGCGAGGAATGTAACGCCTTTGGCGCCGAGATCAAAGGATTCGACGGGCGTGATGGCCCCGGCGCTAACTCCGATGGCGCCGAGATCAAAGGATTCGACGGGCGTGACGGCCCGGGCGCTAATTCCGACGCCGACGCCTGTGCCTACAGTAACGCCCGCGCCGGCGCGGGTTGGGTCATCCGTGCCAGCGACAGCGATAACACGTTCGGCGCCTCAGAAGGTAAAGAATTCAGAGGCGTATCGACGGAAGTTGCTCGTCAACTCATCCGCATTTCTATTGCTTCTAATGGCCCTCGTTTTTTTTGCGATCAAAATGTGGCGTCAATTACGCGCAAACGGCCGGACTGAAAGTGGGGAAGTCTCGCAAGAACTGCTCTCTGGCCCCGACAGGCGGCAATTACGCATAGTCGGACCAGTCGAAGGCGCGACGGAAAAACGCGTTAACCATTCCGATGTGAACCCGAAGAGCCTGAAAACCAAGGCGCAAAATGGGCGCCGCGCCCGATTTAAGAAAGCTTGAGATCCCGGCAATGTTAGTAGGTCGAAAAAGAAGGTCTAGCATCTTAGGAGCGCGAAGAGGGCTGTCCGCAATTCTACTAACAACGCTCTTTATCCCGGCGTTTAACTCGAATGTCTACGGGCAAATTTCCGCCGCCGGAGAGACCGATCAAACGCAATTACATGGAGGAATCGAAATTGATCCTGAAGGGATCAAGGTGGCTGTTATTCGAGTCTCTGACACGGCGCAAAAATCTGGCGTAGAAGTAGTTTTCACCGAAGCATTTAGTGTGGCGCTGGGGAGAGGTCAGGGTGGCAAGTATACGCAAGAAGTTGTTAAAACCGCCGGTCGGGCAATTAAGGATTACTACGAGCTTATTCGCCAACAGTACCAGGTCCCGATACGACATATATACGTTATCGGCAGCAGAGACCTCTGCGCCGGTAACCCGGAAGAATTGGCGACGGAGATAAGAAATAACACCGGCGCCAGTATAACCTTCCTTGACCTTAAGTCAGATGCGCAGCTCAGCGTCATTGGCACGGTCCCGAGGCGATATCGAGAGGGAGGGACCTCGTTCGATAACCGAAGCCAATCTGTAGTAATTGATGTTGGAAGCTATACGACTAAAGGCGGATATCAGCAGCTTAGGCAGCCACTCGCCGGGGCCCCGTACTATGATTTTGTCGCTGTTGAAATACCCAGAGGGACAACCAACTTCACCGAGGAGGTAAACCGGGCGGCGGGCGCCGACGCGGGAATCAATAAATTCGCTCTCAGCGCCAGGGCGTTAATTGAGAGTTCCATTAAGGCGGCGCTGAGGAACGAATTGAAGGAGAGGCCGGGGCTGGCGTATCGAAGGAAAATTTATCTCAACGGTTCGATAGTCAGAGCCATGATAACCTTGCTTCGCCCGGAAGACCGGCAGCAATTTATCCCGATCACAGTCGATGACATAAATACCTTCTACCAACAGGCTGTCTCCTCCCCTCAGGCGTTGTTGAATCCCAACTTATCGCGGATACGAAACGAAGAAGCGCGAAAGGAAGCGGAAAGAGAACTGGAGGCCGTGAAAAGCGCCTTCACGCCAAAGAGCCTCATCGCCGGGGCGGCGATTCTGAAGGCGATAGCAAGCGAGTGTAACTTCCAGGAGGAAGGTAAAAAAATATTGCATGCCCGCTTTAGTAATATGGGCTTGATTTTGAGTTACCTGCTACTACAGGCCGGGGAGGGGCCGCAGCCTTAATCTCTGTGTGTATGTCAGCCTTTGCGATTACGACAGCCTTGATTCTGTTATGGAGCAGTTGGTTCCAGGTTCCGGCTATGTCGGAGAAGCGAGCGGTGGCGATCGCGCAAAGGGTTCTTGCTTCCGAACTCGACTCCGAATTGCCCTCAAATCCTTTTGCCGATTGGTTCCGGCTGTTGGTCGGTCCGCAGGCCGGAGTGAATTGGCAATTGAATGAGTGCGGCGAGCAACCGGGCCTGGTCCCCGCGGAACACCGGGAACTGCTCGCCTGCGCCGAGGTTGACGCGCTGTTAGCTGACGGTCGCAAAGTGGTGGTGATGATCGAGGTTGGGACGTTCAATAAAGGTATCAATGGCGTCCCGAGCTTCTCTCACGCGGCGATCGAGCAGCAAGGGGAGTTGTATCGGGTGCGCCGGCTGCGCGATCTGCCGGAAGGACTGCGAGCGCCGGCTTCTCTGGCCAAGGAAAATCCGATCAGGCTGGCGCCGCTTGCCGCACACTTGCTTTGGCTGCCCCCAGAGGCGCCCGGCGGCAAGGCGCTGAATGCTCTCAGCGCGAATGAGGATGCGCCACCGCCGCCGACTCCGAAACCGGCGCCGCCGCCGCCGCTAACCCCGAAGCCGGCGGCGCCCACGGCGCCGCCGCCGGAGACGCGAAAGGTCTCAGAAGGCGTGGTGCGAGGCAACGCGATTGTCAAAGCGGCGCCACTATATCCGGTGAGCGCTAAAAAAATGCAGGCCGCAGGATCAGTGCAGGTGCAGGTCACGATTTCCGAAGATGGACACGTCATTGAAGCCACAACCGTCAACGGCCATCCGCTGTTGCGCGGCGCCGCGGTGGATGCGGCGCGTAAATGGGTCTTCAAGCCGACGATGTTGAATGGAATTCCGGTGAAGGTGCAAAGCACTCTGACTTTCGTCTTCACGCTCACCCAGTAACCCGAATGGCCTGGTCACAGAAGCGCCCCTTCATGTGTGACTGATCCGACACATCCGGGTTTTTAGCGGAATTTTTCACCCTTTTGCCCCTCTGCCCCCGTTTCCCAGTTATTTATTGAGGACGCGTACCGCCCCCGCAGTCCTTATTTTCACATGAGCCTGGCGCCGTCGCTTTGGCGGGCGCCTAAGTCCCTTTCACTGTTTCGAGGTCACCATGCACACACAGAACACCCAACTCCATGCTTTATTCAACCGTCTCCGGATTGCGCGCAGGTCAGCCGGATTCGGCGACCTATCTCTCTCCCCGCTGCTCGGGTTCCTGATTCTGGTCACGATGACCACGGTTGCGTTCGGTCAGAGCGCCACTGCGACGCTCACAGGCGCCGTCACTGACCCGCAGGGCGCGGTGGTGCCGGGGGCGACTGTCATCGTCTACAATGACGCGATCGGCATCAGGCGCCAAGCCACTACAAATGGCGAAGGGAGTTACACCGTGGCGCAATTGCCGCCGTCCGTCTACTCCGTGAGGGTCGAAGCGCACGAGTTCGCAGTCGCCGAGGTCGCCAATGTGATCCTTCAAGTCGGCCAACAGGCGACACAGAACCTGTCCCTGATAGTGAAAAGCGGGAACGAAACCATAGCCATCGAGAGCGGCGGGCAAGTTCTTACCAACGCGCAGAACGCCGAGATCGGAGAGGTCATCGAGAACAAACGCATCATTGATCTCCCGCTCAACGGCCGACAGTTCACCCAGTTGATCGCTCTCACGCCGGGCATCGGCACGCCGGCGGGCGGGACGCTGCGCGCTGACTTGATCGGCGGGTTCGACAACGCCAACTTCACGATCAACGGCGCGAGAGAGACTGACAATTACTACACCGTGGACGGGGTAGGCGCGTTCGATCGGCTCTTCAACACGCTCACGGTATTGCCTTCCGTGGATGTGATCCAGGAGTTTCGCGTCAGGTCGTCACTCTACGATGTCGAGGGGGGAAACCAGGCGGGCGGTCAAATCGCCGTCGCTCTCAAATCCGGGACGCGCGAATTGCACGGCTCGATCTATGAATACCTCCGCAACGACGTGCTCGACGCGCGCAACTTCTTCGACGGGCCGAAGAAAGCGCCGAATCGCCAGAACCAGTATGGCGCGACGGCGGGCTTTCCGATTTTTCGCGACAAGATCTTCGGCTTCGGCAGTTTTGAGGGGCTCCGCTTCCGCCGGGGCGACACGCGGCTGGTGACGGCGCCGACCGCGGCGGCGCGGCAGGGCAATCTGTTCGACTACCTCGATGCGAACGGCAACGGTGTGCTCGATCCGTCCGAACAACCGGCCTACCCGACAGGGTTGCCGGCGCTCAGCCCCGCCGAGTTGAACGCGTGGCAAACTCAAGGGATCTTGCCGACGCGCGTCTTCAATCCGACTTCAGTGGCGATCCTGAATCTCCTGGCGCAGCCAAACCGGCCTGGGATCCGCAACAATCTGCAATCCTCGCCCACGCGTCAGATAAATCAAGACCAGTTCACGACGCGGCTCGATTGGCGGCCCACGGGGACTGATTCGGTCTTTGCGCGGTACCTCTTCGCCAACGTCAATGGCTTCCAGCCGTTTGGCGCGGGCGGATTGGCCGCGGGGCGCAGCTCATCAGGGTCGGGCATCGGGCGGACCGCGCCGGGCTTCGGCAGCAATCTCACCCTGGATTCGCGTAATCTCGCCCTCGGATGGACGCGCGTCTTCACACCACAGTTGGTCGGCACGTTCCTGTTCGGAGTGAATATGCTCGAAGGCGGCCAGGTTCATGAGAATCGAGGCGTGGTCGGACAAGGCATCGCGGCCCAGTTCCAGGGCGTCACGACTGACCCGCGATTCGCCGGAATCCCGGAGATCAGAATCGACAGCGGCAGCCTGATTGACTCGTTCGGGGACATCCGCAATCAGCGCTTCCGCGAAAACAAGGATATCCAATACGGCTATGACTCGAGCTACACGCGGGGCGCCCACACGGTGCGTGGCGGCGCGCAATTTGTGCATCTTCGCTTCCGGCCCGATCTGAACCAGGCGTCGCGCGGCGGCTTCAACTTCGCGGGCTTATCGACGGCCGGCCTGGGGCCGGTAGGGACGCGCAACGGCCTGGCCAACTTCCTGCTCGGCGTGCCGGAAGAATCCTTCCGGGGAGCGCTCGCCGCGCAGCGATTCAGCGGCGCTGAATACGCGTTCTACGCGCAGGACGATTGGAAACTGACCCGGCGGTTGACGATCAACATTGGCTTGCGTTACGAGCTGGCGGGACAGTTGAAGGAATCGAATCTGCGAGCCGCCGTCTTTGATTACCGCGCCGATCCCGCCCAGTTCCCGAACGGGCGGATCATCATCGCCAGCCGCGACGGGCGCACCGCCAATCCAGCCCTCTTCTTCAAGGGCAACGCCACCGGAGTGACCTTCCTGCCGCTCTTCGGTCCGACGCCTGTGACGATTCCGGTGGTCACCTCCGAGCAGGCCGGTTTGCCCGAAGGCTTGATCAGGACCGATACCAACAACATTGCGCCGCGCCTCGGCTTCGCTTTCGATGTCTTCGGAAACGGGAAGACGGTGGTGCGAGGCGGGATGGGCGTCTACTATTCGCGCCCGTTTTACGACACTCGCCTGAGGCTGGGTTTCATTCCGCCGTTCTTCAACATCACGGACGCCTTCAATTCTGCGGCGACGACCAATTTCACCACGTCGCTGATCGCGCCGATCCGTCCGTTCACGGGCGGCGAGCTGCCGTTCACAACGTTCCCGGATTACAACATGGGACTGGGGCAGGTCAATCAAGCGGCGCTCAGCGTGCAGCGCATGTTGACGAGCAATCTCTCGTTCGAAGCCGAATATGTCGGCTCGCGCGGGCATAAGCTGCTCTCCGACCTGCTCTTCAACTATCGCCAACCGGCGGCGGCCGGCGGGACGGCGGCGCAGCGCAACGCCGCCAAGCCGTTTCCGGCGCTGGGCGGGGTCGTGATTCAATCGGACAACGGGGATTCGTGGTATCACGCCGGGATTTTCAAACTGACCCAGCGGCTCTCGCGGGGCGCGACCTTCTTCACCAGCTACACCTTCTCCAAGTCACTCGACACCGATTCGTTCGGCGCGACCGGGACCAACGCGAGCGCGACGGGGCAGAATCCCTTCGACAAACGGAACGACCTCAAAGGCCGCTCTGATCACGACGTGCGGCATCGTCTGGTTTTCTCCGGAGTGGCGGAGTTGCCGTTCGGCAAGGGGAGAAAATTTTTCGATCAGGACGGTCTGCTCAACAGGGTTGCGGGCGGCTGGTCGCTGACGGCGATCCTCACCGCGCAATCGAACAGCCCGCTGACGCCCATTCTGAGCGTCGCCAACCTCGACACGGGCAAAAGCACGGGTCAGCGACCGCAGCTCATCGGGGATCCGAACTCCGGGCCGCGACGACCTGAGCAGTTTTTCAACAACGCGGCGCTCTATGTGCCGAACCCGACAGTGGCGTCCGAGCGGACTTTCGGGAGCATCGGACGGAACACGCTCGAGGGGCCGAACTACAAGAGCGTGGACTTTTCATTGCTTAAGCATATCCCGATCGCCGAGCGGCTGAAGGCGCAGTTCAGGGCGGAGATATTCAACGCCTTCAACTTCGTTAACTTCAACTTGCCGAGCAACGCGATCGCGCCGGATCTGCTCACACCACTGCGGACTCCCGATCCGGCGCGCAACGGGTTCGGGACGATCAACTCGGCGCGGCCGGCCCGCGAAATCCAGTTCGCGCTACGGTTCGAGTATTAAACCAGGGAGGATCGAGGATCGACGATTGAGGATCGAAGATCGAGGATTGAAGATCGCCTTATACGCGATGACACGATCCTCTATCTTCGATCCTCTATCCTCGATTCTCGGAGGAGATCGGAATGGGATTCAAGAACGGTTTGATCGTGGCGCTGACTACGATCCTGATCCTGTCAGGAGTCACGACTGGCAGATCGCAAGATAAAAAAAGCGGGAACGAGCCGGTAAAACGGAGCCTGGCGCAGCTTTATGCCGAGACACAGTCGCGACCTGACGGCAAAGACGTCATTTATTACATGAAAGGCTACGCTTATGCGTTCATTCCGGGCCAACGCCCGCAGCGGCTCTTCGGCATAGAAGGCTACAATATTCGCCGGCAGATCGAGACGCCGGAGAAGGACGGATTTTTTAACGCCACTCGCGAAATCGTTTTCTACACTGATCCGCAGACGGAGGAGATCCTCTGGGAGTGGCGCAATCCATTCACCCAGCAAAAGAACGAGGTCTTTCACATCGCCAACGATCCGGTCAACTTTCGTTTCCGCATCCGCGATGGCAAGCATTTCAGCGTAAGCCTCGACGGCCAACGCGAGTTGGGCGAAATGGCGGCTCCGCAGGAATGGGACGATTACTACGTCTGGCACAGAGATGTCTTCCCATTTTATCCACTGCCCGGCTGGGAGAAGAATTACACCTCCGCTGAACTCTTCGATTACTACGTGCCGAAGGCGGACTGCGAACGCGCCGGAACGCCGAACGTCATGGTTAGTTGGACGCGTGTCGGCCCGTGGCTGCCCTGGATGGGGATGGACAAACACGAAGGGCTGATGATTTATCACGCGCGCAGTAAACTGCTGGAGTCCTGGGATCAGTTGCCCGAGCGAATTAAGAAGACGGTTAAAGATAAATTCCCGGTGTATCAGACCGCGCCCAGAGAGGTTGATCCCCATCGCCCCAACGTCACCTCCTGGACTTATTACGCCGATGAGATGAAAAGACGCCGAACAGAGTAGCTTTAACGATTCCGCGCAACAAGCGTCGTTACCTCTTTGATCATGACACGGTTGTTCTGCTGCCATGCGACGAAAGCCTTGCCGTCGCTGGTTGCGGCGAGCGCAGGGTAGCTGGCCGCTCCCGCAGGCGCGTCCAGTTCGACAACCGGGCCAAATGTCTTTCCGTGATCGATCGAATTTCGCAGATAGACTCGACGGACCTGTCCGGCCACCGCGTCCCATGCGACCGTCACGGCGCCGTCGCCTGAGACTGCGATCTGCGGGCGGTCGGGAGCGCTGGCTTCCGCGTGAAGCGCAATCGGCGTCGAAAAACTTTTACCGCCGTTTTCAGAGACCGCGAAGAAAGACCCGGCGGGCTTTTCCGCCCCTGAAAACCACGCCGCGTAAATTCGCCCGTCCTTATCGGCGCCCAGCATGGTCGGTTTGAGCGGGCAGGCGTTGATCACCCATTTGTTCGGCGTGGTGGCGACGAAGGTCGAAAACGTCCTGCCTCCATCTTTCGAGACAGCGACGGAGCTGTCGCGCGCGCCATCAGCCGTGACGTTGCGCGACGAGAGGATGACCTCCCCTTTAGGCGAAAACGCCACGTGGAGCTGGCAGCATGGGCAGGCCGTGTTGCGAAAGAGCAACCGCTCAGGCTCGAAGGTTTTGCCTTCATTGCGCGAGACGGCGGTATAGATCGAGCCGTTATCTTTCTCAGCAGTCATGTGCCGAGTGTCAACCCAGAAGGTGTGGACGTCGCCGTTAGGCGCCACACCCATACCACCGAAACAGTGCGCCTCGTTCAATTCACCGTCGTCCATCCCGAGGGTTTCGCTGTTGAGTGTGCGGGGCGCCGTGAAGGTTTTGCCGCCGTCGGTTGAGCGCGTGTAGCGAGCGTCAACGGCCTGTCGCGGCGCCGACGGGTCGCGGCGGTTGGCGTGGTAAAAGATGTGGATGACGCCGGATTTGCCGACGGCGATTCGCGGGCGACTGGTGGCGAAACCCCAGAGCTCGCCGTCTTTCGTGTTGACGCGAAGCGGTCGAGAAAAGGTCCGTCCGCCGTCCGTCGAGCGGGCGAAGTAGAGATTGTTGTAAGTCTTGTGTGAGTGCCCGCCCGCTTGCGGGCCTGCGGGTCGCGGCGGAGCAGCCTGCGCGTCTTTGGCTTCACCCTTGTCAACCCAGATCACGTTAATGCCTTCATCGGCGCCGACGGCGACGTCCGGGCTGGCGGAGACGCGGTCGGCGGGGCTGACCTCTACGACTGCGGGCGGAGTCTTCGTTATGTCGCTGGCGTTGGCCGCCGGCGTCGGTTTGATTGCTCCGGCCATCCATAGCGCGAAGGCGCAAGTGATGAAAAAGCTTAATGTAAATTTGGGTTTCATTGCTCATCCTATCCTGAGAGCACGCGCATAATGCCTGCGATTCATCGAGACGCCACAGACAGGATGCGCGCGCGCCATTTGTATAGTCGTAAGTTGGAAGATGTTCTTTCGTCTCTTTCCGGTGGTTCCACCACCGGCTAATGTCCGCAGCGCATCCGGCGCGAAAAATTCCGAATCAACCATGACACGCGATCCCAGTGGTTATTGCTCAGGAAACTTCCTGATGAACGCGGCCATGGATTTGATCTGTTCCTCGGTAAGTTTATCTTTCCAGGCCGGCATCATGCCTTTGCCTTTGGTGATGGAATCGAAGAGGTTCTGATCCGTGCGCCGTTTCTGCCAGGCGGTGTCTTTGAAATTGGGCGTGATCAGTGCGCGATCGCCACCTTTACCGTCGGCCCCATGAC
>Ga0126383_10003552_pt1 | contig 10344 bp, 11 predicted proteins | sample PanSoiMetPlot_35_FD_96882 | JGI IMG/M metagenome (GOLD analysis project Ga0126383, IMG submission 96882) | Tropical forest soil microbial communities from Panama - MetaG Plot_35 | ecosystem: Environmental > Terrestrial > Soil > Tropical forest > Bulk soil | place: Panama | collected 2016-02-17
ATCACCGAGCGGGAGGGCCTGCCGATCGACGTGGGCCGCAGCCGGCGCCTGTTCACCAGGCCCCAGCGCCGGGCCCTGCAGGCCCGCGATGGCACCTGCCGCTTCCCCGGATGCGGGGTGCCGGCGCGGCGGACCCATCTCCACCACCTCTTCCCCTGGGAGATGGGCGGCCTCACGGACCTGTCTAATGCCCTCTCGCTCTGTGCAGCCCACCATGCTCGGCTCCATGACGGCCACTACCAGATCCTGGGCAGCCCAGATGGCGAGCTGTGCTTCGAGACCCGCGACGGTCGACCGATCGTGCCGCCGCCGGCGCGGATCGATCCCGGCCAGGGCGGCGGGACCGCTCACCTGCGCCGGCTGGCGCAGGAACGCGGCCACCTGATCGGCGACGGGACCCCGTGGGCCCTCTACGGTGGGCAGCCCCCTGACTACGGCCTGGCCATCGAGGGGCTGATCCACAACAGCCACCTGCGCCAGGCTAGAGCCGGACCGGCAGCCCTAGCTTAGAGAGTGCACTCGACTAAAGCCGGTCGTCGAGGCGCGCCATCTCAGGCACATCGGCGTGCCGGCGAAGGTCGTTCAGTGCGCTCGGGTCGTTAGAAACCGACCAGCGGAGGAAGTCGGTCGTCGTTTCAGCGACAACAGCGAAGCCCGGGCTGCTGGGCAAGAGATAGGGGTCGATGTGACCCTGACCCTGGAGGGTGACGAACGCCTTGGGCCACGGCAGCCCTTCCCACAGCAGGCGGCCCGTCCAGTAGGGGACGATCGGGTCGTTATCGCCGTGCTCGAACAGTATCGGCGTAGGGCGGCCGGCGAAGTGGTTCGTGAAGCCGAGCGAATTTCCTGCGAGTACGATCCCCGCGAGGAGCCTGGCGTCGCGGCAGCACGTCGTGAAGAGGCCGACGGTGGTGATCGCGCCTGCTGAGTGCCCGGCAGCCACGATGCGACTGCCGTCGAGCAGCCCCTGGAACGGGTCGCCCGGCCGTTCTGCCAGCCGGAGCACAGCGGTGAGCACGAAGGATGCGTCGGCCGGCTGGTTGGGCACGTCGAGGGGCTGCACCTGCGGCGAGGCCCGGCTGGTCAGCGGATAGGCGGGGGCGACCACCACAAAGCCCGCAGCCGACCAGCGCGTCGCGATCGCCTCGTAGTCCGACGGCAGGCCCAACAGGCCGTGGCTGAACAGGACCAGCGGGAAGGGTCCGCGTGCCGGTGGCGCCGGATACCAGATCGTCGTCAAGAGCGTCCGTCCCTGCGTCTTGCTGCCAGGCTGGCCCGGCCTGGGATCTGTAACCCGCGACGGGTCGGTGAACTCCAGCTGGCGATGCAGGACCCGGTATGTCGCGCTCGCGGAGGCGGTGGGCGGTGCACCAGAGCGGTGGGAGGCCGGAGCGGCGGTTGGGGGTGCGCCGCCGGCCTCCCCTGTGGTGCGAGCGCATCCGGACAGCAGAAGGAGTGGAACCAGAAGAGTCAGCCCTGCAAGGCGCATCGTCATTTCGCGGCACGAAGTCTGGCGCAGTCGAATGAGGACTGGATGAGAGAGCGGCGCCGGTTATCAGACCGCGGGTGGTGACCATCTGTCGCGAGTCTGCCGCTCAAGCCCGCGGCAATCGGACTTCGGTCCAGTGAATGCCGCCGTCTGAGCTGCGGAGCAGCGAAGCGGGAGCATTGCCGAGGCGCGGGATGTCACTCGACTCGATGGCCAGGGCGTAGAGCGAGCCTGGCACGGTGGCGGCGATGAAGGCCGGTATGAGGCCTTCCGGCATCACGGTCACGCGCGCCAACCACGTGGCGCCGCCGTCTGCCGAGATCCACAGGCGATGGCCGTCGAGCACTACGAGACGGCCCTCATCGTCGACTATGGCGCCGGCGGTGGATGCCGGTGTCGGCACCGGCCCCGGGCGGAAAGGTCCCCATGTGCCGCCTCCGTCGTCACTGACCGACACGAATGTCCTCACGCCGGATTGTTGACCCGGAATGGGGCCCGGGCCGGGCGACGGTGACACCGCCACCCAGGCCAGCAGTCGCGACCCGTGCTGGAGGAGCAGGATGCCCAGCGGGCGCGTATCAGCCAGGGGGGTGTCGAACGTCACAGCCGGTTCCCACGTGGCTCCGCCATCCGAGCTTGCCACGATCATGGCCTGGTCGCCTGCAGAGATCATCGCCAGCAGGCCATGACGCTGGTCAACGAACCGGACGCGGTCGACATACGCAAAAGGAGGAATCCCTGACGCCGCCAGCCGTTGCCACGTCCGGCCACCATCCGAGGTATGCAACAGTCCCACCGGCCCGGTTAGTCGCGCACCGGTCCCCGAAAACGCTTGCCAGTCCAGCCACCATCCGTCTGACCCCAGGAAAACAGGCCAGGACTGGCTGATGACGAACTGGCGGGGATCGATGGCGAGCGACTGCCAGGTTCGCCCGCCGTTGTCGCTGACAAGAAGGCGTGGCAGAGCGCGCCCGAGCTCCTCGGCGAGCATGCGTTGCCGGCCGACAAAAGCGACGGCAAAGATGTCATTGGTAGGGTTCGTGAGGCGCTTCCACGTCCGGCCGCCATCGGCGGTCAGATAGATCGGCGGAGGCCGGTTCGGCGGATTGCCCCGCCTGAACACCTGGACAGCGCCGTGCTCAGCATCACCGAAGCTGACGTTGAAGAACATCGGGGGCCCAGCCGGCGCCCCCGTTTCAGGCACGGGCCGGGCGGCGGGAGCAGTGAGGGTAGGGTGAAGGTAGACGACGCCGGCCGCGAGCAGCCCCAGCACCGCGACCACCATCCACGTGAGAGCGCGACGGCCGCGCTCCCCCCCAACCTCGAGCACCAACGCACAGGCTAACGCTCTTCGAGAGCGTGCTTGCCCGGCTAATCAGACCTCGGTGACGGTCGTCGCTCGCGAATCTACTTTGCTCAGGATCGCGGGAATCGCACTTCGGCCCAGTGAATGCCCCGGTCCCGGCTGCGGAGCAGCGCCGCGGGAGTACCGCCACGCCAGGGGACATCACTCGAGTGGACTGCAAAGGCGTAAACCGAGCCGGGCACGGCGGCGATCACGAAGACGGGCGTCAGGCCTTGCGGCATCACGGCCACGCGCGCCTCCCAGGTGACGCCGCCGTCGTCTGATATCCAGAGGCGATGGCCGTCGAGCAGGAGCAGCCGGCCCCCCTCGTCGATCACTGCCAGGGGTGACGCTGCCGTCACCGGCCCCGGGTGGAGCGGTCCCCACGTGGCGCCGCCGTCGGCGCTTACCGACGTAAAGGTGCTCATGGCGGGTTCACCCGGAGGCGGCGGAGCTTGAAGGTCCAGCGATGACACAGCCAACGAGGCCAGCAGCAGCGTCTCGTGCTGGAAAAGCCGGATCGCGAACAGGCGGGTCCCAACCATGGGGTTGTCGAACGTTGCAGCGGGCTCCCATGTATCCCCGCCGTCAGCAGTGGCCACGATCATGGCCCGGCCTGGATCCTCTGCGGAGATCACCGCCAGGAGACCGTGGCGCGGGTCCATCACCTGGACCCGGTCAACGTACGAAACCCTGGGAATCCCTGACGCCTTCAGCCGAGCCCAGGTCCGGCCACCGTCAGAGGTGTGCCAGATGGCAACAGCCGCTCGCTGCTGCGAACCGGGCGGAGACGGCTGCCAGTCGAGCCACCAGCCGTCTGACCCCAGGAACACTGGCCACGAGCTGCCGATGAAGTGGCGCGGGTCGACACTCAGCGGCTGCCACGTCCGCCCGTCGTCTTCGCTGGTGACGAGGGCCGGCGTGCCGCCTGCGGCTTCCTCACCGAGCATCCGGCGCTGATCGACGATGGTCACGCCACTGATTGGATATGCGCGACGGGTGACGGGCCTCCACGTACGGCCGCCATCGGAGGTGAGATATATCGGCGCAGGCCGGTCCGGCGGGTTGTTTGGGCTGAACACCTGCACTGCGCCGTGTTGGGCATCACCGAAGCTGACGTTGAAGAAGACCGGCTGGACGACCTGCGGCGTCCGTGCTCTCGGCGCAGACGGCGTAGCCGGGCCACTCAGGCTGGGGCGAAGGTAGACGATGCCGATCGCGAGCAGCCCCAGCCCCGCCACCATCATCAGCGTGAGGGCCCTGCGGACGCGCTGCCCTCCAATCGCGAGCACCAGCTCACAGGCTAACGCTCAGTGTCCATGCGTTAGCGTAGCCAGCGCCATGACTTTGCCTACCGGCCCTCCGACCACCGACTCGGCCATGTATCAGACCATGCATCGCCAGCCGGCCGACCTGCGCCGGCTCCTTGACAGCGGTTGGGGACCGGCGCAGGAGGCGGCCGGTCTGTTGGCGCCGGCAAACCGCCTCTTCATCGTCGGCGTCGGCACGAGCTACCACGCCGCGCTGGTGGGAGAGTGGCTGTTTCGAGCCGTGGGTAAGGACGCCCGCGCGGTCCTCTCGTTCGACTTCGCCGTCTACCCGGCTCTCTATCCGCTGCGGCCGGACGACGCGGTGATCGTCATGGCCCACTCGGGCACCAAGACCTATACCATGCGCGCACTGGAGCGCGCCAGGGCGGATGGCGCAACTGCGATATCGGTCGGGAGTCTGACGGCCGACCATGCGGGCTCGCAGCTGGTGCTGCGCACGGTCGAGCGGGAGAAGTCGGCCGCGTTCACCGCCTCACACAGCGCGGCGATGTTCGTGCTCGGTCAGGTCGCCACCGTGCTTGGGGAGCGCAATGGGATGGCCGTGGCCGGCGACTTCCGGAGAGCGCTCGAAGGAGTGCCGGGTCAGGTCGAAGCCGTCCTCGCACGTCAGGATGAGGTGCTCGGCGTGGCCAGTCTGGGGGCATTCCGGCAGGTTTATGCGGTTGGAGCGGGGCCCAACGCGGCGACGGCTCTGGAAGTCGTCATCAAGGCCCGTGAGGCGGCGACCGCGAAGATCGATGCGCTCCCGCTCGAACAGTTCCTGCACGGTCCGCTGGTAACCGTCAACGCCGACGATCTTGCGATTCTCATAAACGTGCCCGGCGCCATTCCGGCCTCGGCGACCAGGACGGCCGAGGTGGGGAGGGTCCTGCAGGGGATCGGTGCCAGGACCTGGCTGGTGGGGCAGGGTGCTTCCACGGTGCCGGATGCGACGATCTTCGAGCTGCCCGAACTGAACGAGCTGATCTCACCCATCCTGGCCGTAGTGCCGATGCAGATCTTCGCCTATCAGGTGGCGGTCGAGAGGGGTACGAACCCCGACCGGTTCCGTCGGGACGATCCCCACTACGCCGAGGCGCTGAGCACGATCACCCTGTAGCCACGCTTGTCGAGCTCAGGTGGGTGAGAAGCTCGTCCTGATAGGCGAACAGTGCCGGTACACCCCCGGAGTGCAGCATGACGACTGTCGTGCCGGGGACCCAGCGAGCGGCGCGGCCGTCCGCGAGCAGCGCAGCTACGACTTTGCCGGAGTAGACAGGATCGAGCAGGATGCCCTCACGGCTGGCCAGCTCAACGATGGCGTCCAGGCACGCTGGAGTCGGCTCGCCGTAGCCGCCTCCCAGCTGGTCGTCGCGCAGCTCCAGGGCGACGGGCGCCGGCGCCAGGGACACGCCCAGCAGCGAACAGACCTCCGCTTCACGCTTCCGAGCCAGCTCCTCGCACGAGCTTCGGTCACGGTTGACGCTGACGCCGATCAACGCCGGAGCCGGCTGACTCTCGGCGAACGCCAGCCGGAGGCCCGTGAAGATGCCGCCCGTGCCGAACGGCGCGTAGACCGCGGCCGGGCGCAGCGCCGCGGCCCGTAACTGGTCGTTGAGCTCGAATCCAGCTCGTACGTAGCCGAGGCAGCTGGTGGCGGTCGTGCCGCTCACCGGGACGTAGTAGGGATGCCGGCCGGCCGCCCGGAGCTCATCACACAGCGCGAGGCAGTCGCCTTCCAGGTCCCAGATGTCCGTCGTGTCGACGATGCGCACGTCGGCACCCATCAGCCGAACGATCAGCAGATTGCCCTGGGGCTCGGGGTGGTGGCCGGCGCTCAGGACCAGGGCGCACTCGAGGCCCAGGCGCCGGGCGGCCGCGGTTACCAGCCGGGCGAAGTTGCTCTGGGAGCTGCCACACGTGACGAGCGTGTCTGCGCCCTGGCCGACAGCCCTGGCCAGCTCGTATTCGAGCTTGCGCGCCTTATCCCCGCCGAGGGCGAGGTCGGTGAGGTCGTCGCGCTTCATCCAGACGTCGAGATCCAGGCGCTCCGACACGTGGTTGAGGCGCTGCAGAGGCGTCTCGGCCCGGGTCAGTTCGACGCGGGGGAACGCAGCGAGCGCGGTCTCGAGTGGTCCCGCAGCTCTCGGGGTCATGAGTAAGTCACGCCTGCGAACTGGATCCAGCCCTCCTCCGGGCAGCCACGCGATGTGCGGGCGTGCAGACAGTGGACGCCGACCTTCGCCGGGTCGATGTAGAGCTGACCGTGGACGATGATCGAGTCACCGCCGTGGACCGGCACGCGGCGACCCAGGCTGAGGTTGTAGTCGAGTTCGAGGGTGTCGCCCACCTGGTCGCGGACCAGAATGTGCTCGTGACCCCCCGAGTCGGTGGGGTCGCCGATCACGCTCCCGCTGAACGTGACCTCTGCACCTGATCGCCCGGCCAGGATGTCGGCGTGCAGGCTGTTCGCGTCAGGGCTGGGCGGTTTGTGCTGAAGCCAGACGTTGACAGCGATCACAACGACCAGCGCGAGCAGCAGCACCACCAGCCCGACTCGCACGGGGGTGTACTGGCGGCGCCCTTTGCCCTTTCCCCGCGGCGCGTTTCCCTTCCCCCCTCGAGAGGGTGGGTTGGGCTGGGGGGTACTGGGATGCGAGGTCGCGAGAGTGGGTCGACGCCGAGATCGAGTCCGGCTCATCTCGTGCTGGACCAAGCCTAAAGCTCTAAGCAGACGAGAGGGCGGCCGGGAACCACGCAAATGTACGAATGCGGAGCTCCCGAGCATCGGGAACTACGCAAATGTACGAAGGCGGTGCTCGCCAGGCACGCCCGCGGCGCCCGCCGAGCTATTTCAGATAAGAACCTAGAATGTCGCTATGGCCGGCAGCCCCCCTGGGACCCCCACGAGTTGAGCGGGACGCCCAGCTCAGGCACAGCCGGTCCGAAGAGGGTGACCATTCCCGTCCTCCAGGTCATCGACGTCTTCCTGTACGAGCCGCGTCGTGATGACTGGTTCGCCCTGGAGATCTGTCGCCGGACCAGCCTCGGAAGTGGCACCGTGGCTCAGATCCTGTTTCGGCTTGAACAGTGGGGTTGGTTGACCAGTCGCTGGGAAGACGCCACGGAAGCGCACAGCAGGGGCCGGCCTCGACGTCGCTTCTACCAGCTGACCGGCCTGGGTGCGACCGAAGCTCAGAGGCTAGTCCGGCAGAGGTTCCCGGGGATCCAGCGCTGGGCATCCACGGGTGAGCTCGCATGAACCGGCAGATCATGCTCGCTCGTCGGGATGCCCGCACGAGGGCAGGCGCTCTGGCGGGCAACCTCGGCTGTGACATCAAGCGCCTCCTTGACGGTGAAGCGGCCATGGCAAGTGCAGCCTCACCCCTCTATCTCCGTGACGTCGGCCTCGTGTTTCAAGCGCGGGTTTCCCCCACGCCCGGCCGAGCCGAGGCCAAGCGTGCCCTTGCCCGCCATCGCCGGAGGGTCCGAGCCACGGCCACCGACCTTGAGAGGTCCCTCAGCTTCGGGCTCGGCTTCGATTTCGCGCCCGACGCCGACCTCGGCCTGATGCGGGGCCACGCTCGCAACCTGGCTCTCGTCATCAGCCGCAACGTCCAGGCTGCGGCGGACCCCGGCCTCGAGAGCGTCCCGCACGCCCAGCAACTGCTGCTGCAGGCAGGCCGCTTCGCTCAGGAGCTCGTTGCCACGATCGAGTCGATCCAGCGGCGGGTCCTCGAGATCGAGGCCACCACCCTGAACGATCCCTGGTCTGCGACATGGGCTGGCAGGCTGCTGGCGGTGGCTGCCAGGCTCCTCCCTCCAGAGAGGCGCCGCGACTTCATCGAGGACCAGTGCGGAAACCTGGAGATGGTCGAATCGCGGCGAGAGTGGGCATGCTACATGCTCGGCTTGCTGGCGCAGATGCCAGACGTCGCCCTGGCCGCGATCGCTGGGAGCGATCAGGACTACAGGCGAACCTGACCGTGGAGGTCTACGAGGAACTGGCAGATGGCCTGCGCGATCCAACCCTGCCCGCGTCGCGACGGGCGGGCGCCCTCAGCGACACCTGACTGTCGGGCAGGCTCCAGCTTGCCGACTACTTTGACCATGATCGTCTGAAGGATGAGACTTCCACCACGGTTCCAGGTCCTCGTCTGGATCCTCGCCCTGGCCGGGCCGGCGGTGCTGACGGTCGCGCTCGTCCAGCTGGGCGGGTCTACCAAACGGGACTACGTGTTCCTCTACCTCGGCCTGGTCGCGGTCCTCGGCGTACTCTGGGGCCTCCCCCCGGCGCTCGCCTCCGCCGCGATCAGCTTCCTGCTCGTCGACTACTTCTTCGTCCCTCCGGTGAACACGCTGACAATCGCCGATGAGCAGGACATCGTCAACCTGCTCGCCTTCGCCGCCACTGCGGGCCTCGTCGGTGTCTTCGGGTCTCAGCGGCGGCGGGCGCTGCTGCAGGCGGAGGCCCTCGCCCGCGACCTCCGCCAGACCAACGCGGAGCTCGCCCGGTTGAACAAAGAGCAGGCCGCCGCCGCACAGGCAGCGCTGACGCTGGCGCGCAGCCGGGAGCAGATCAGGGTTCTGCAGGAGGTGGACAGCTCACGCCGGGAGCTCCTCGCCAACGTCTCGCACGAGCTGCGCACGCCGCTGGGCACGATCCTGACTGAGAGCACCTCACCGCTGGCCGAGGTCGAGGCTGTGGCCGACGCAGAGCGCCGGCTGCGAGCGATCGCGGGCGAGGCGCAGCGCCTGAAGGCGCTGGTGGACGACATGCTCGACCTGGCCGTCATCGAAGCCGGCACGCTAGACCTGCGCCTCGAGCCAGTCCGGCTGGCGGACGCGATCGAAGCGGCGGTCGAGCGGCTGCGCCCGACCTCTCCGAACCGGTCGGTCAAATGGGATGAGACCGCCGCCGGCGTAGACGTGCTCGCCGACTGGGACCGCCTGCTCCAGATCCTGGACAACCTGCTGGCTAACGCCAACCGCTTCGGCCCCCCTGACACCCCGATCGAGATCGGCATCGGCCCGGGGGGACCTGGTCTGGTCGGTGTGCGCGTCCGCGACCACGGTCCGGGCGTCGCGCCCGAACTGAAGCCGCGGCTCTTCGAACGCTTCGTTCACGGGCCGTCGGAGGACGGAGCGGCGGAACAGGTGGGAACGGGGCTCGGACTTGCCATCGTCAAGGGGTTGGTCGAGGCTCACGCGGGCTCCGTGACGCTGGAAGAGACGGACGCGGACGGCGCCTCTTTCCGCTTCACCCTGCCGGCCGCGGAAGTCACATGAGACCTCGCATCCTTGTCGTCGAAGATGACGCAGCCTTGCGAAGCGCCGTCAAGACGATCCTTGCCCGGAGTGGCTACGAGGTGGCTGCGGCTGCGGACGGTGCCGCAGCGCTGGCCGCACTGGCCGCGGGCGCCTTCGAGGTGATCCTGCTCGACATCGGCCTTCCCTTCGTTGACGGGTGGCGGATCCTGGACGGGCTCGAACCAGGGCGGGTGCCCTCGGTGATCGTCATCAGCGCCCGTGGGGAGGAACGCGACAAGGTCCGTGCGCTGGACATGGGCGCCGACGACTACCTGGCCAAGCCGTTCGGAGCGGAGGAGCTGCTCGCACGCATCCGGGCGGTGCTCCGGCGATCGAACCCTGCTGCTGTGCCCTCTCCCGCGGTCAAGGTCGGCGACGTCATCATCGACCTCGCGGCACGTTCGGTCGTCAGGGCAGGAAAAGAGGTCAGGCTCTCGCCAACCGAGTATGGCCTGCTGTCACAGCTGGCTAGTCGCGCCGGCTCCGTGGTCGACCACCGGACGCTCCTGCGTGAGGTCTGGGGGCCTTCCCATGTGCGCGAGCGCAACTACCTCTGGACCTTTGTTCAGCGGCTGCGCCAGAAGCTGGAGGACGATCCGAGAAACCCGCAGATCATCGTCAGCGCCGGCAGCCGCGGCTATCGCCTCGGACCACCGACCACCAGCGAGGAACGGGTTACGCGAGATTGTTGATGGTTCGTTGAGCCCCGGCTGCCTAGGCTCGAGGCATGCCACTCGACGTCTGGATGCTCGGCTTGCTCCTGCTGCTGACGGTCGGAGCCTTCCTCTACGTCGCAGCCTTGAGGGCGCTGCCCTGATGGCCGCCTACATCGCCTCCGGTGTGGTCGCCCTCCTCGTCACGATCTACCTCTTCGTGGCCCTCCTTTTCCC
>Ga0126383_10003553_pt1 | contig 10343 bp, 9 predicted proteins | sample PanSoiMetPlot_35_FD_96882 | JGI IMG/M metagenome (GOLD analysis project Ga0126383, IMG submission 96882) | Tropical forest soil microbial communities from Panama - MetaG Plot_35 | ecosystem: Environmental > Terrestrial > Soil > Tropical forest > Bulk soil | place: Panama | collected 2016-02-17
CAGGGTAACCCGTCTCATAAATCCACCTCGTCTGACATTGGCGCCACGTTCTGGCCAGGCTCGTTCCCTCTTTGGCGATAAATTCATATTCCAATCTCTTTCTCACATAGTCTTAATTGACACGAAACTTGGAAGGGCAATCGTTATGCCGCTATGGCAAATCTTGTTTCACGGGAGACTGAGACCTTCCAGCATGTTCCTGGAATTCCAGCGTATTCCTGGAATTCCAGAAAAAATATGTGGGCGCGAATGAATACGAATTATCACGAATGGTAAAAATCGATTTCACCGGTCGAACTGGACGATATCCCGTCTCATCGTTGCCGGACGCAACACCGTGGAGGAATGATTTTGTGGCTTTTGGGAACGATGGCAGGGCAATAATATATATTAACTTTACAGAGGAGTCGTTCATGTCGCAGTGAGCGACGCCCAGAAACAATGAAAATGCGGCGCTTCATGTATCGTAGGTTGTCCAAGGGGGCGGAGGTCTTGATTGATGATAGCCCAGAGGCGCCAAATTCCGCTCACTGGATTTTCAATGATTGGGCAGCGACCAAATTTCTCAGTGAGATTCCAAGTGATTCTCCACTCGGTCCATTCTTTTATGGCGGCAGCAGAGAGCACGGATTAATTGTGCTTGAAGACCTCGGTGATGGAGACGGACCGAACACCGCCGAAGCTCTAGGCGGGAACGATCCAGCGCTAGCCGAACAACTTTTGATTGAACATGCCGCTTTGATCGGTCAATTACATGCGGCAACGATGGGGCGATTTGAACAGTATCGTCGGTTGAGGAGCGCGCTTGGTCCCGAGCCGATTCCTCAGAAGATATATCAAGATCCATGGTCAGACGCGCGAGTACTACCAATCCCTAGAAACGAAATTGACGACGCAATCAGGACCTATCACGCAAGTTTCGCGGCGGTCGGCATTTACCCTCAATCAGGTGTCAATGAGGAGATCGAATGGGTGACAGCGGCTGTTGAAGAGAATCCTGTTCCATTACTGGCTTACTGCAAAGGTGACCAGAATGGGGCGGGGGATTACATTCGGCAAAGCGGTAAACCGAGGTTGTTTGACTTCGGTTCAGGTGGGTTCAGGCATGCTCTCATTGAGGGGATGCCATGGCGGATGACCTGGGGATGTATGATGCGCATCCCTAACCAGAGCTGGCGTGCAATGGAAATGGCTTATCGATCTCGGTTGATTTGCGGTTATGCGGGTGCAATTGATGATGTCAGGTTTTACCAAAGCATGGTGGAAGCCGGCGCCCGGTGGAATATCTTCCATATCAACCACCGATTGCCTGATGCGATCAAAAGCGACAGGCAAAGAGGTCCGACGACGCTTCGCCAGCAAGTGACCGCTTGGATCGAGGCCTTCGCCGAACTGTCAGAAGAACATGGGCAGATGCAAGCATTAGGGAAATCGGCTCGCGCAATGTGGAAGCGTCTGCATGATTTATGGCCAATCGAGTCGCGCAAGCTGCCATTTTTTCCAGCGTTCCGTGACTCTGCTGGAAATACCAGCTCCAGACCCACCTGAACCGATACCAACATGCCTTGAGAACGATGTTGAATTAAGCGCTCACGATATATCGAGGGCGTTCGCGATATATCGCCATTTTCGCGTTATGTCGCCACGTCGCCGGCCGCATTAATGTAAGCGACGTGACGGTCGGAAAAAATTTACTCTTCTTCTTTGAAGGGTTTGGCGGGACGGTGACAAGCAAGGGACAGGTTCGGCCAGACAATTGCTTTCCATTCATTGACTAACTTCATTGACCTGGATTCAACCATAACTCCCGCCAGAGGGGTTTCGGGTCACAAGCTTTGCAGGGAAGAAAATCTATCCACGAAGTCACACGAAGTAGCGCGAGTGGGAAGGGAAGAAATCTGTGGCTGGCGCCATTTTTTGCTTTCCTTCATGTGAGTTCGCGCATGAAGCGATTGTTGTTCATCAACCCATATGCAAATACGAAGGAAGCAATTTCATGCCTTTTGAAGAAGAAGTGATTGCGAATCAGAAACAGATCCTGTCCAATCAGAAGACGCTGGATAATCTGCTCTCGCGCCTCAACACCGTCATCGAGAATCAGGAGACCATCAAGGAAAACCAGACGATCATCAAAGCCAATCAGGAAAAGCTGGACGCCCTGCTGGGCAACCAGGAAAAGATCCAGGCCAATCAGGAGAAGATTTTGGCGAACCAATCCGAGATCCTTTCGCGGCTCTCTAAATGAGCCGCGATCAGAATCGAGAGAAAAAAATATGGCGCAGAAGAAATACGCTTATCTTTCGAAGGCCCCGCTGATCGCCGCCGTGGCCCTTTTGACAAGCATCCTTCTTTCGCCTCAGGCCTGGGCGCAGGGCTGAGTGTTGGCGAGACAGAGCGTGCCCGTGGTCGGCGCGTGCGCAAGTTCATCAACGGAAGGTCAGGAATCATCCGGCGGCGATTCGAATGCGCCGAAGGAAGGGCAGTGGACGTTGTCGGTCGGCTATCGCGAGATGCGATCGGCCCGTCACTTTGTTGGCACGGTTGAGCAGAAGCAGCGGCAGGAGTTGGGGACGGCCGTCGTCAACAAAGTCCATCTCTTCGATGTGGCGGTCGGCTATACGCTGACGCCGCGCGTCACGCTTACGGCGAGCGTGCCGATAATGTTCGCCAAACGCAAAAATGGGAGTAACCCCGATCGAATCTTCCACAGCTCCGGCATAGGCGACATCAGCCTCGGCGCGCGAATGTGGTTGATCCGCCCGCCGAGCGAGAGCAGACAGAACATCGCGTTCGGCGTCGGTCTGAAGCTGCCGACCGGAAAGCCCGACGTGACAAACACTTTCAGGACCGCTACGGGGACGGTAACCCAGGTGGTGGATCAGTCCATTCAACTCGGCGACGGGGGCGTTGGCGCCGTCTTCGATATGCAGGCGTATAAAGCCGTGAAGTTTATGACGTTCTTTGCGGCGGGCACCTATCTGCTCAACCCGCGAAACACCAATGGCGTACAGACTGGACGCAGTCGCCGCTCCGAGGCGATTATGTCGGTGGCTGATCAATATGCGGCGCGCATCGGCGTGGCGGTCCCCGCGCCCAAGATCCGCGGACTGAGCATGAGCTTCGCCGGACGAATCGAGGGCGTGCCTGTCAGAGATTTGCTCGGCAAAAGCGAAGGCTTCCGGCGACCCGGCTACGCAATCTCGGTCGAACCGGGGTTCCTCTACACGCGCGGCAAAGAAACCTGGTCAATCAGCATGCCGATCGCCGTGGAACGCAACCGCCGCCGCAGCGTGCCGGACATTGCCGACGGAAGGCGCGGCGACGCCGCGTTCGCCGATAATTTACTGATGATCGGCTATTCGCGCCGGTTTTGACCCCAACATTATGAATGGGGCTTATAGGACTTATGAGTCTTATGAGTCATATAAGTCCCATTAGGAGAACGACCAATGACCTGGATTCGCACGATTCCAATGGAGGACGCCGACGAGAAGCTGCGGCGGATGATGGAAGGGCAGCGCGCGGTCTATCCGAAAGAGTACGCGACGCCGGTCTCGCCCGGTGGCGACAGCGTCGTCGCATCGCACACGCTCATGCCGGACGCGCTCTACCACATCTTCACCGCCTTCGGGGCGATGATGGCGACTGACCTGCCCCTGAGCCGCGCGCAGCACGAGATGATCGCGACGATGGTCTCGGTCGTGAACCGCTGTTTTTACTGAGTGGAATCGCACGCAGAGTTTCTGCGTATGGTGACATTGGATGAAAAAATGGTAGCCACCCTGCGCGAGGATTACGCCCAGGCCCCGATCAGCCAACAGGACCGCGCGATGCTCGATTACGTCATCCAGTTGACGAAAGACGCGACTCGCATCACGCCGCAGGATCATGATAAATTGCGCGCGGTCGGTTTTGACGATACCGCCATCCTGCAAATTACTCTAATTGCTTCCTGGTTCAATTACATCAACCGCGTCGCCGACGCGCTGGGCGTTGGCCGCGGGAAGAGGGAAGACTGGTACCCGCCGGAATGAGTCCTTTCAAAGTAGTGAAGAGAGAGTACGGAAAAGACGGAAATAACGGAACAAACGGAAGAAGATCTGGAACCAGCCAGAAAATTTCCGTTTGTTCCGTTATTTCCGTCTTTTCCGTACTCTCTCTTCTTCTCACCTTCACTGCCTGCGAGCGCAACGCCGGATTGCCCAAACCCGATTCAAAAGAATACCGCGATCTGGTCACTGCGTTTTACGTCGGCCTGGCCGGATTGCAGACCGGCGAGGACGTGCGCGCGAAAGAGAAGCTGACACGAGCCACAGAGATCGCGCCCGGCGAGCCTGCCGGCTGGGCCAATTTGGGTTTGCTCGCTGTGCGCCAGCAGGAGTTCGACATGGCTTTTGAAAAAGTCGAAAAAGCGCGCTCGCTCGCGCCCGACAACAGCCAGATCGAAGCCCTGCTCGGACTGATCGAAAGCAAACGCGGCAAACTGTCCGAAGCCACGGCTCACCTGAAAAAAGCCGTCGAGCTGGACCCCAAAAACCTGCGAGCGTTATACGCCCTCGCTCAGGAGACCGAACGCCAGGGCGCTGAAAGCAGCGACGCCGAAGCTCAAGCCTTGCTCGAAAGAATTCTTCAAACGCAGCCCGATAATTTAGCCGTTCTGCTGGATGTCACGAGATTGGCCGCTAAACGCGGCGACGGCGAGACGCTGAAGAAGACAATCGCGAAGCTCGCCGAAAAATCATCCTCGTGGCCCGAAGAGGCGAAACAGCAGATGACCGCTTTGCAGCAGGTGGCGTCCGGTCCTAATTCACGCGCCGCCGCGCCGCAGGTCGCGTTTCTGCGAAACGTGCTGGCCCGCGTGCCGGATTACCGGCAGAGCCTGAACGCGGTGAAGACCCCGGCCGAGTATGTTGGCGAGCCGTTCACGAAGTTCATCAAGCTGCCTTCGCCTAGTTCCGAGCCTTCGCCGCCGGATACGGCGATGACCTTTGAATCGCAGCCGATTCCGGGCGTGCCGGAAGGCAAGTGGGATTGGATCGGCGCCATTTCTCTGAACAGTGAAAATCAGCCTGTTATTGCTGTAGCAAACGAAAGCGAGTTGCAAATTGCTGGAGGCCCCAAACTCAGCCTTCCTGGAAGCGGGTCTTTTCCGTTCCGGGATGGAATCTTGGGGGTAGACCTCAATAATGATTTCAAGACCGATCTTGTTTGTGCAGGGCCTCGTGGGTTGAAGATATATCTTCAGGAAAATACCAACAAATTTGTTGATATAACTTCACGCGCCTCACTTTCACCAAATGTGATCAAAGACGCCTATATCGGAGCTTGGCCTTTAGATTTTGATCTGGATGGCGATCTCGATGTACTGCTCTCACCAGCAAATAACCAAACTCCGCTTCTCTTGAGAAACAATGGCAATGGAACTTTCAGCGAATTGCGCCCCTTCGAGCAGGTCAGAGGGATATGGAGCATGGTGAGTGGCGACATTGATGGTGACGGTGATTCGGATATTGCTCTACTGGACGGCAATGGTTACGTAACTGTGTATCTTAATGAAAGGCTCGGTCAGTACCGGGCGTTTCCTGTAACTAAAAATTTTGGATTTTGTGACGCAATCGAGGCGGCAGATATAAATGCAGATGGACTAATTGATTTCATTTTGTTGATGCAGAATGGCAGCGTGACGCGATTGACTAATCGAACCGGCATGAACGAATGGGAAATGGTTGAGATTGCTCGGTGGGGACCATCTTTGTCGAAAGATGTAATTCCGGAGCCGGCAGTTAGCCGGTACCGTTTGATTGCTGCCGACCTCGATAATAATGGCAGTCTCGATTTAATGGCAGGGAACAAAATTCTTATCAGCGATACTCAAGGGAGGTTCCAGCCACTTGACTCGACATTTGATCTTAAAAGTCCAGTCATTGCCGATTTGAATGGAGACGGAAAACTTGATTTGCTAGGGTTGCCATTCTCTTCTTTTAAAACACCTCATTATGAAATCAAGATGTTCGTTAACCGCAGCCCAAAGAACTATCACTACCAAACCATTCGCACCCGCGCCGCCAAAGCCACCGGCGACCAGCGCATCAACTCTTTCGGCATCGGCGGCGAGATCGAAATCCGCTCCGGCTTACAGACACAGAAGCAGGTCATCACGTCTCCAATCCTTCATTTCGGTCTGGGCGAGAACGCGCAGACCGATGTCGCGCGCATCGTCTGGCCGAACGGTTCAGTTCAGGCGGAGTTTGAATTGAAGGCCGATCAATCGGTGTTGGCCGAGCAGCGATTGAAGGGCTCCTGCCCGATGCTCTTCGCGTGGGACGGGAAGCGGATCAGTTACGTCAAGGACACCGCGCCGTGGTCGCCGGCGCTGGGTCTACATATCAACGCGCAGATAGTCGCGGGCATTTACCAGACCGAAGAGTGGTTTAAGATTCCGGGCGACAAAATCGCGCCGCGCGCCGACTCATCCGGAAACTTCTATGACCTGCGAGTAACGGCGGAGTTGTGGGAAGTCTATTACATCGATCATTACTCGCTGATGGTCGTGGATCATCCGCAGGGAACTGAAGTCTTCGCCGATGAGCGTTTCGCCGTGCCGCCGCCGCCGCTGAAGCTATACGCGACGAGCGCGCCAAAAGCCTTTGCCAATGCGAAAGACGATCTCGGACAGGATGTGTCGGCTGTCGTGCGCGAACTTGACCAGAAGTATCTCGGGACGTTCGGCAAAGGCCGTTATCAGGGCATCACGCGCGACCATTGGGTCGAGCTGGAACTGCCTGCCGACGCGCCTCGAGACAAGCAGCTTTACCTGATCGGCGACGGCTTCGTGCATCCGACCGACGGCTCGATCAATGTGGCTTATGGCCAGACCGGTAACCCTCCGCCTCAGGGTTTGAGCATTGAAACGCCCGATGCGCAGGGGAATTGGGCCACTGCGAAATCGGGCCTTGGCTTTCCGGCGGGGAAGCTGAAAACCGTCGTGCTCGATCTGAACAACATCTTTCGAGCAGGCGCCCCGCGCAAACTGCGATTGCGGACGAGCATGGAGATTTATTGGGACAGGCTGGAATGGGCTGAAGCGGCGCCTGAGACAACACTCAAAACACAGCGGATCGGTTTGTCGTCAGCCGAACTGCGCCGGCGCGGCTTTTCAAAATTCTCGCAAGCGAATGATTCGTCGCCTGAACTACCGGATTACAACCAGCTCGAAGGAACCGCACAGAAGTGGCGCGACCTGATCGGCTATTACACGCGATACGGCGAAGTGCGCGAGTTGCTGGAGAAGATTGACGACCGCATGGTGATTGTCTGCGCCGGCGATGAAATCAGGCTGAAGTTCGCCGCCCCGCCGCCTCCGCCCGCGGGATGGACGCGCGATTACGTAATGGTGGGCGACGGGTGGATCAAGGACGGCGACCTGAACTCGACGTTTTCAAAGACGGTTCTGCCGCTGCCTTATCACGGGCTGAAGGATTACAATGCCCTTCCTGGCAGGCTTGAGGACGATCCGGCTTACAAGCGGCATCCGCAAGACTGGCAGGCTTACCACACACGTTATGTCACTCCGGAATTTTTCCTGAAGGCGTTAAGGCAATAGTATGAAAACAAAAGCATACTTTCTTGTATTCGACGGCCTGGCGGATTGGGAACTGGCTCATGCCCTGTGTGAAATCAACAAATCCGGGAAGTTCGAGGTCGTTTCAGTCGGACTTTCCGATAAGCCCGTCACGACGATGGGTGGGCTCAAGCTCAATCCGGATATTACGCTCGATGGGGTGGGGCCTGCCGAAGCCTCTATCTTCATGCTTCCGGGCGGAGATATGTGGGAGCGGGAATCACACGAGAATCTAAAAACACTCCTCCAGCGAATTCACGCGGGGAAGGTTCCGATCGGCGCAATTTGTGGCGCGACATTAGAGATTGCCAGAGCCGGGCTTACGCGCAACATTCGGCACACGAGCAATTCCAAAGACTATTTGAAGACAATGGTCTCTGATTACAGCGATGAAAATTTCTATGTCAACGAGCTTGCCGTGGCCGACCAGAACATCATTACGGCGAGCGGCCTTGGTTGCGTCGAATTTGCGCGTGAAGTGATAAGGCAATTGAATCTCTACAATGAGGCCGATACTCGAACATGGTTTGAGATGTTCAAGCATGGCGTGTACCCGGCGAGCGAAGCCGCCTGACAAACGCGTAATGGCAATGATGAATATCTGTTTTCAGTGTGGGATCTATCGGGCTGACAAGATCATCGATCCAGATGGCCCGGTCGCTATTTGCCCGGAATGCGGCTACCGGCATCGCTTTGCGCAACTCCCATTGCTGATTGTGTCTGGCGCAAGTGGCGCCGGCAAATCGACCGTTTGTCACATCCTGCTCGGCCGATTGACCCAGGTAGTTGTTCTCGACTCTGACATTCTCTGGCGATCCGAATTCAACTTGCCGGAATACAACTCCCCAGATTTCATCGACACGTGGCTGCGAATGTGCAAGAACATCTCACAGTCAGGACGGCCTGTGGCTTTATTCGGCGCAGGGATCGGAGTCCCTGGCAACATCGAAACGCGCGTGGAACGCCGCTATTTTGCCGCAGTCCATTATCTCGCCCTGGTGTGTGACGACCAGGCGCTGGCGGAAAGACTTTTGCGCCGACCCGAGTGGCGCGGATCAGGCGAGCCTGCCTATGTTGGGGAACACCAACGGTTCAACCAGTGGTTCAAGACACACAGTAGCGCGCAGGCGCCCATTCGACTCTTGGACACCACTGATCTTGATGAAGAAACTACCGCTAATCAGGTTGAATTATGGATCAATGAGAAGCTCCGGGACACAATCGCTGCAACACGTTCCGCCTAACATTCGACCAATACGGAACAAGAATCATGCAATCTCGCACTCTACGAATCATTCTGACCGTCTTCTTCATCGGACTGCTCGTCACGCCGTTCGTCATCAAACGTCTCTCGGCGCGCAAGGAAGCGACGACCGCCGCCTCGAATCGATCAACGGCGTTGGCCCGCTACGGGCTTAGTTTCCAGGAAGTCGCCAAAGAGTCGGGCGTTTACTTCACGCACGAAGCGCCGAAGCTCGACCCCAAACTCGATCACATCATGCCGCAGATCGCCTCGATGGGGGCGGCCGTCTCGGTGGTGGATTTCGACCGCGACGGCTGGCAGGACATCTACCTGACCAACAGCGGCGAAGGCAAGAGTAACATCCTCTATAAAAACCTGGGCGACGGCCAGTTCAAGGAGATGCTCGGCGATTATTGGGGGAACGGCGAGAACTCGCGCGTAAACGGCGTTTCGATGGGCGCGGTCTGGGGAGATTACGACAACGACGGGTACGAAGACTTATTTGTTTATAAATGGGGCAAGCCGGAGCTTTATCATAACGACAGTGGTAAAGGCTTCACGCGCGTAAGCGAACAGGCCGGATTGCCTAAATGGATCAACGCGAACAGCGCGCTCTGGTTCGATTACGATCGCGACGGAAAGCTCGACCTTTTCGTCGCGGGGTATTACGACGAGAAGATCGATCTGTGGAATCTAAAAGACACGAAGATGATGCCCGAAAGTTTCGAGTACGCGCAGAACGGCGGGCGCAAGTATCTTTTTCACAACCTCGGCAACGGCAAATTTGAGGAAGTCGCCGAGCAACTCGGCATCAAGTCACGCCGATGGGCGCTGGCCGCAGTCGCGGCCGATCTGCGCGGCACGGGCTATCCTGATTTGTTCATCGCCAACGATTACGGCGTCTCGGAACTGTTCTTCAACGACGGCGGCAAGAAGTTTCGCGAGGTCGGGAAACAAACCGGCATCGGTTTCGCGCCAAAGAGCGGGATGACGGCGGCGATTGGTGACGTGCTCAATCGCGGAGACTTTGCGATATACGTCTCGAACATTTCCGAAGAGAGCGTGCTCATTCAGGGCAATAACCTCTGGGTTCCGCGCCTGGGGACTTCTGGCGCCAATCTGAAATTCGACAACCTGGCCCGCGACCTGGGCGTCGAGATCGGCGGCTGGAGCTGGGGCGCGCAATTCGGCGATCTGAACAACGATGGCTATCAGGACATCTACCTGGTCAATGGTTATATCTCGGCGGACAGGAACTCCAGTTACTGGTACGACTATTCGAAGGTCACCGGCGGCAACACGACGATCATCTCCGACGCGAAGAACTGGCCGCCGATGAACAACCGCAGCCTGTCCGGTTATCAGCAGAAGAAAGTCTGGATCAATGACGGCGCGGGCCAGTTCAAAGAGGTCGCGCAGATCGTCGGCGTGACCGATGTTTACGACGGGCGCTCGGTCGCGCTGGCCGATTTCACCAAC
>Ga0126383_10003554_pt1 | contig 10343 bp, 12 predicted proteins | sample PanSoiMetPlot_35_FD_96882 | JGI IMG/M metagenome (GOLD analysis project Ga0126383, IMG submission 96882) | Tropical forest soil microbial communities from Panama - MetaG Plot_35 | ecosystem: Environmental > Terrestrial > Soil > Tropical forest > Bulk soil | place: Panama | collected 2016-02-17
AATAGCGCCAGGTATGGCTGTAAGTTCGTGATGGGCGGCGGGTTGTGGAATGAGCGCCGGCAAGGCCTTGAAATCCCGCTGTTGTAACTGTGGCGAAGCGCATCAACCGGAGGTTGCGGGCTTCTGCACCCGAGGCTCGATGTTTCGCCCAGCGGACGCGGCTAACTTCGTACCCCGGGTGCGATCCGCCCTCGATTACCGAGCATCAGGGGGAGCTGTGACCGGCGCACTGCATCACGCCCAGGAACTTGGTCCAGGGACCGACTGAGTCGTGGCATTGATAGGCCATGACGCGTGAGAGCTGGTGCAGATGCGTCAGGTCATGGGCGACCCAGGTTGAGAGCAGCTCCGATAGAGTTACGGGTCCAAGGGCGGGATGACGTCCCCGGCGGTCGAAGTCTCCAGGCTGAAGGTTCAGGGCACGCAGTTGGTCGAGGTTCTCTGAACGCAGACGAGCGAACTCGTCGAGCAGGTCAGCGAGTGACTTGCCCTGACTCTCGCGCTGCTGGGCCAGACGATCAAAAGGCTCAAAGGTGCGGATATCGCCGAATTCCAGGATCATCCTGGCGCGAGGCATCCAATCGGTGCGCTCGCCGTGGATGAGGTGGCCGACGATGTCAAAGGGGCTCCAGGTGTCGGCGCCCTCGTTGCGAAGAGTCCAGGTTTCCGGGAGATCGCGCAGCAGGACGTCAAGTGTGGCGGGGGTGCGGGCGAGAAGGGAGATAGTGTCGGGCAGGCTGGGATTCATCGGGCTCCTCGGTCTTTCATTTCGCGCGGCTCGACGGCTGGGCGCACGAGGGCGTTGGCCGCTCGGCAAGCACCTCAGGCCGACGTCGCCCCTGATTGGATGATAGGAAGATCCGGAGGATGCGAAAAGCCCATGCACGCAGCTACTTGTGGGGAACCAACCTGATCTCGAACAGTTTCGGCCAGAGTTTTCCGGTAACGAAGAGCCGGTCACCCTTGGCGTCATAGGCAATGCCGTTGAGGACGGCGTCGGGACCGGGAAGTTGAGACTTGTCGATCAGGCCGCTGAGATCGATGCGGCCAGTAACTTTACCGGTACGCGGAGAGATGCGGACGATCTGGTCGGTCTGCCAGAGATTGGCGTAGATTTCGCCGTTAAAGTATTCGAGCTCGTTAATGTTGGACACGGGCTGGCCGTTCTCGTCTTTGACAGGAAGGCGGCGGCTTTCGGAGAAGGTCTGTGGATCAAGGAAGCGGAGGGTAGGGGTTCCGTCGCTGAGGATAAGCCGCTGGTCGTCATGGGTCAGGCCCCAGCCTTCCCCGGAGTAGTGGAAGCTGCGCTTCCAGCGGAATGTCGCGCGGTCGTAAACGAATCCGAGTTCGTCTTTCCAGGTCAACTGGATCAAGTCGTTCCCCCAACTGGTGAGGCCCTCGCCGAAATATTTGTCTGCCAGGTCGTAGCGTTGGAGAACGCGACCGGTGGCCAGGTCGAGCTTGCGGAGCGAGGACTTGCCGTTACGTCCCGTGCTCTCGTAGAGATAGCCGTCAACGTAGACCAGGCCTTGGGTAAAGGCATCGGGATCGTGGGGGTAGGTGTGGACGATGCGGTAGGTGTCGGGTGGTCGAGCGGCGGTGCGGCCGGGCGCGGACAGCGCAGCGAACAGAAGAATGACAGTAAGCAGGACGGATTTGGACATGGCAGTGTGGTGTGGAGATCTTAAAACGCCGGAGGGCACGGAGAAAAGCCGCGGCCTGCGGGGAGAGGAGATGGCGGTCAGACGCCGGCCGATCCATCGCGTGGGAACTTCATTTCCGCGGTGGCACGGGGATGGAAAACGGATATGGATAAGAATGAGGAACCCGCGGAATCCGCCTGAAGCTGGGCCGGGGAAGTGTTCGAACCGGTGATGTGCAATCTCTTGCAACATCTCCAGGCAGGCAGCGAATAAGTCGTTGTAAGTCATCTCGACTTGCTGGTTCGCAAAATGCACTTCTTTTCAGTACTGGCTGAGCACATGGATTGGTTACTTATGTAATCCTCTGCGTAACTCCCCGGCTCGGCGCGAAGTGAAGCGCAAAGTATTGTCTGCAACCGAGGAGTGGTCATCATGGGATGTCGTCGTCAAGTTCGCAGTGCCACCGCGTTGGTGGTGAATCTCTGTGGTACGGATGCAAGGGGACAGGCCTACATTGAACGCACAGTGACCTCGAACATCAGTCGCGATGGAGCGCTGCTTACCGGGGTGCGCTGCCGGGTGCGGACCGGCGACACCGTAGTGGTGCGCTGCGCGGAGAACACGGGGCGCTTTCGCGTGATCTGGCAGGAAATGGATGGCAATGGCGCGAGGCGAGTAGGATTAGCACGGCTTAGGTCCTGGAACCGGGTGGAAGATCTGGAAGCGGCCGAGCCGGAGGCAGACGACTATCAGCGTCCACGCAGTCGGGTTCGCCGGCAGCATGAGCGCTACGAGTGCGAGGTCGCCGCGGAACTTCGAATCAAGCACATTCAGACTCCAATGTGGGTAACGACCGTCAATCTGAGCGAAGGAGGGTGCTCGCTGAACACGCTGGTGTCGGTGCCAGCGATGACGGAATTGAACATCGCGATGTGGCTGGGCACAGAGAAAGTGTGGGCGCAGGGAGTCGTGGTCAGCAGCCTCTATGGGCTGGGGACGGGGATCAGGTTTACCGGCCTCTCGCGGCAGGGGCGTGAACATCTGCGGATGTTTCTGACCCGGCAGAGCGAGACAGTGGCGGAGCGGCGCGGGCAAGGGACTCCGGAGACGCTGGAGATTTTGGAGCCGCGGGAGAGTCCGCAGGAGGTGCAGGAGTTCACGGTTTCGATCCCGCTGCTGGCTTAGTAAAAACAGTTTGGATGGTAGGTGGCCCACCCGTTTCTGGTTCGCGGGTGGGTTTTTGTTGTGAAGCTTTAACCGCAAAGGACGCGAAGGAGAAAACAGTCGGGGGTACGGGGAGGGACGGACATTCGGCACTAGGCTTCGGATTCCCAACATGCTTCTTCGACTTTCCCGACGACGAACAGCCAGCTGAGGATGCCGCACCAGACGATGGCGGCGGCGAGGAAGAAGGGCGCGGAAAAGTGTCCGGTGCGGTCGAGGAGGAATCCGGTGACGGCGGGAGCAACGGACCCGGCGAGGTTTCCGACGAAGTTTTGCGCACCGGCCCAGCGGCCGACCATGCTGGGGCCCGCCAGGATCTGGGTTACAGCCCAGAGGTTGGAAGTGGCCATGCCGTTGAAGACACCGATGCCGACCAGAGTCCAGACCGAGAGATTGTCGGGAACGATGGGCGCCAGCGCAAGAAAGGCGCCAAGGCCGATCATGCCGAGAACACCGGGGCTTTTCCGGACGTACGTGGGATCGCCCCCGGCATCGGCCCACCAGTCGGAGAGCTTGCCGAACAGCAGCGAAGAAGCAGCGGAGAAGAAGAAAAGAAGAGCGCCGACAGTGGCCATGCGGGTCATGGAGAGATTCCGGCTTCGAACCAGGTAGAACGGGAGCCAGGTTACCAGTAAGTAAAGCGAGTAATTGAAGCAGAACTGGATGATGCAGGTTCCCCAGGCTGATCGTTGACGGAGGATCTGGAGAACGCCTGCGGCGCGGCGAGTCGGCAGGGTCGATGAGCAGCAGCTCGAGGGCATCCAGGCAGACCAGGGGATCAACCAGAGAAAACCGGAGAAGCCGAGGGCGAGGAAGAAGGGGCGCCATCCGAATCGTCCGACGATGTTACCGCCCACGAGCATTCCCAGCGCGGGGCCGAGAGCGAGTCCCGCCATGACGACGGAGTTGGCGAATCCGCAGCGGGCTCCGCGAAAGTGGTTTCCCAGGATTTTCGAGTAGGAGGGGAAAGCCACTGACTCGCCGACGCCGAGAATCACGCGGATGGCGACCAGGGCGGCGAAGCTGTGCAGGATGCCTGTGACGGCGGTGGCGGCTGACCAGAGGTAGAATCCGGCAGCGAACACCCATTTCACATCGAGACGATCGACGAGCCATCCGGCGGGAATTTGCAGGCAAGCATAGGTCCAGAAGAAAGCGGAGAGGAGTGTGCCGAGTTGAGAGGCGGAAAGGTGAAGTTCGTCCTTGAGGAGAGGAGCGGCGATGGATAGATTACTGCGGTCAAGATAGTTAACGGTGACGGAGAGAGTGAGGAGGAAAAGAACCCGGTTCAGGCGGGAGGTATCGGCGGGTGGCGATTGGTCGATGGGGAGCGGCGCGGACTCGTCGCGAATCGTGGTCGGGTCCATGGGCGCGAAAGCGGGGATTCTACACCCCCCGGGTTAGGGAGTTTCGCGCACCGCGCCCGGCCAGATACCGGAGGTGATGGAGGAAGCCATGGGAGTGTTGCTGGGGTTGCTGGTGATGTTTGCCGGTCTGGCGTCGGCGCAGCTATCGCCGCAGCGGGCGGAAGCCAAGGGTGAGCCGATGCGCGCCGGATGGTGTCAGAGCTTGCCGCGTACCGGATACGGGAAGCTAGAGCGAATTACGGTGAGCAGCAACTGGTTTGAGGTGTACCGCGTGCGTCCGGGGGTGTTGGCGATTTACGAGCCGCATCAGTATGAGGAGGTCATCTCTTACCTGATTGTGGGTTCGAAGCGCGCGCTGTTGTTCGACACCGGACTGGGCATGGGCGATATCAGGAAAGTGGCGGAAGAGCTGACACGGCTGCCCGTCACGGTGTTGAACTCGCATACGCACTTTGACCACATCGGCGACAACTGGGAGTTCTCGGATGTGCTGGGCGTGGACACTTCGTTCACCCGGAGGAACGAGGCGGGAGGATCGCACCAGCAGTTACGGGATGCAGTGGTTCCAGAGCGGTTCTGCGGGGAGCTTCCGCCGGGGTTCAAGCCGGAGAAGTATGCCATCCCCAGCTTCAGGATCACCCGCTTCGTGAAAGATGGCGAGGTGATTGACCTCGGCGACCGGCAGTTGGAAGTGTTGCTGACGCCAGGACACGCGCCGGACGCGTTGTGCCTGATCGACCGGAAGAACCGGCTGCTGTTCACCGGAGATACTTTTTATGCGGGTCCGATCTTTCTTTATGTCCCGGAGACCAATGTGGATGATTACCAGCGTTCAGTGGAACGGCTGGCGGCACTCGCGCCGCAGGTGGATCTGCTGCTGCCTTCGCATAACTTTCCAGCCGAGAAACCGGAGATGCTGACGCGGTTGGCGGCGGCGTTTCTCCAGGTGCGCGCGGGCACTGCCAGGTTCCGCACCGACGGGGACAGGCGGGAGTATGAGTTCGACGGGTTCTCGATTCTCACCGCGAAATAGAAACGCGGGCCTTCCTCTCGCACCGCGGGATAATCTTTTGCGATTGTTGAAACGGCCGCGGCGAGTATACGTCTAAAGCGTCGGGGGGAAGGCCTATGCTCGGTTGGTGGGTTCGTTTTCTGCTAGTGGCGGCGGTGATGGCGAGCGGGGCGGTTCGAGCTGCGGACGTGACCCAGGAATTGCGCGCCCGCGACCAGGCGCTGCTCGATGCGATCGCTCCCGGGGACGTGAAGGTGTGGGATGCGGCGATGGCGGCGAATTTTGTTTACGTGGATGAAAACGGCGCGGTCATGGATCGTGCCGAATTCCTGAAGCAGCTGGCCCCTCTGCCCAAGGGAGCCTCGGGGACGCTGGAGATCGCGAGTTACTCGGTGGAGTTGTCGGGGGACGTCGCGACGGTGGTCCATAAGGATGACGAGCACGAAAATTATCACGGACAGAATCTTTTCGCGCAGTACCTGCAGACCGAGACCTGGCAGAAGCAGGAAGGCAACTGGAAGCTGCTGCAGGTGCATTGCTATACGGTGTTGCAGCCGCCAAGAACGGTCACTCTGCCCGCCGGCGACCTTGACGCGTATGTGGGACGCTACAGTGCCGCTCCTGATCTGCTTTATGCGATCCGACGCGAGGGGGACCATCTGGTCGGACAGCGCGAGGGGCGGGCTGCAGTGCCGCTGCTGGCGGAGGTCCACGACGTATTCTTCGTGAGCGGCCAGCTGCGGGTGCGCAAGATTTTTGAGCGCGACGCGGTCGGCAAGGTGACGGGGTTCGTCGATCGGCGCGAAGGACAGGATCTGGTTTGGAAAAAGGTGGAGTAGGATTTTTCTGTCTCCGCTACGTCCCTTCAGCATCATTTGACTTCGTACCCTGGCTTGCGCCGTGGGCTCGATTCTGCTGCTGCCGCACGGCCGTGCGTTGGTAATGCCTGCCGCTGCTTCTCTGCTCGAGGTCCAAGGTTCGGGGGAACGCACCATGCCACCACAACCGGTCGGCGTCGAAATTCGGCCGATCACTCGTGACGATGCCCCGCGCTGGGAAGGGCTGCGGTGCGCTTTGTGGCCCGGGCACGATGCGGAGCATCGTCAGGAGATCGCGGCGTTCTTCGCTGGCGCACTGCCGGAACCGGCGGCTGTGCTGGAAGCGGAAAATGAAGAAGGCCGTATGTTGGCTTTCGCCGAGTTCTCGATTCGCGACGATCTGACGGAGCTTCAAGGAAGGCGAGCCGGATACGTGGAAGGTCTGTATGTGATCCCCGAGGCTCGTAACCGCGGCATCGCCAGAAAATTGCTGCAAGCCTCGCGCGACTGGGTACGCGGGCAGGGTTGCGTGGCGCTGGCCAGCGATCGAGCTGACAGGATTATCGTGGACAGGCACTTCCAACCGTCTGCTGAGAGGGACTGAGTTGTCCGGATGCTGTTCCTGAAAGAGTTTCCTGCGCAACCAAAAGCCCAGCCTCAGGCGCTGAGGCGGGAGGGCCGCATCGATCCCCATGCCGAAGCACTGCGCCGCACAGAACCGCTGCGGGCGGGTCGGGAAGGATGGCATTCTTGTGCCTGCTCGCGGCTGGGCAGGTGAGGACATCAGCCTCTGCACGATGCGGAATTTGTGAATCCGCGGGGTGGGGGCATCATCAAACTTTACATATTCCCATATGGGAATATAATTTCCGAATGCCACGCGCGTCAACGACCTCGGATTCGTTCAATGCCATAGCCGAGCCCCGGCGGCGGGAGATTCTCATTTATCTGACACAGGGGGAGCGTCCGGTGACCGACATCGTGATGCGGTTGGGCCTGGGGCAGCCTTCGGTCTCGAAGCACCTGCGCGTGCTGCGCGATGTGGGGCTGGTGCGCGTGCGGCGCAGGGGGAGGCAGGTGTTCTATCGGGCCAACGCCGATGCGATCCGACCGCTCCACGAGTGGACGGGGAAGTTCGAACGGCTGTGGAAGCATCAGTTGGCGCGAGTCAAGGAGCGGGCGGAGGAACAAATGAGGCAGGCCCGTTGGGAAATCGGTTGAGAGGAGAGGATCGTGATTACCGAAAGAGCGCTTGAAGATCTAACCCTGAACATTACGCAGGAGATTCACGTGAAGGCGACGCTGGAAGTAACGTTTGCGGCGCTTCTCGAACAACTGGGTCCGGAGAACGAGACTCCTGAGGGCAAGTCCATGCAGACGAAGATTGAACCCTGGCCGGGAGGGCGATGGTATCGCGACCTGGGCGACAACAACGGTCATTTCTGGGGGCACGTGCAGGCGATCAAGCGGCCGACGCTGCTGGAGATCACGGGACCGCTGTTTATGTCGTATCCGGCGCTATCGAACATGCAATACAGGCTGAGCGAGGAGGATGGTGGAACGCTGATCAGGTTCCACCACAAGGCGCTGGGGTTGATCCAGGAAGAGCACCGGCAAGGCCTGGTGAAAGGTTGGACGCACATGCACGCTGGTGCGAAGAACCGGGCCGAAAGCAAAGGCAACGGGAAGGGTTAAGCAGGAACCTTGGACAAGAAAGGGACAGGGTTACAGGGAAGCCAGGCAGACACGCAGCAGGAGGAAATTATGTGTCCAGCATGTATGGCGAGTGCCGCGTTGGTGGTCGGAAGCGCGGTCACGAGCGGAGGGTTGACGGCGTTTCTGGTGAAGATCTTTCGTGCCAAGAGGAACGCGAGGCTTGACGACAGCTCAGTGAAGGAGAAATAAGGATGGCAACTGCAACCAGCAATCTTGATCTGCAAAAAATCGTGTCGCCGGAGAAGTGGCTGGCGGCGAGAAAAGAACTTCTGCGCCGGGAAAAAGAATTCACGCGGCTACGGGATGAATTGAGCCGGCGGCGCCGCGAGATGCCGTGGGAAAAGGTCGAGAAACAGTATGTTTTCGAAGGTCCGGCGGGCAAAGCAACCCTCTCGGATCTGTTTCAGGGACGGAGCCAGCTGATTGTCTATCACTTCATGTTCGGGCCGGGATGGAAGGAAGGATGTCCGAGTTGCTCATTCCTGTCCGACACGTTTGACGGGATTCGAATCCATCTGGCGCAGCGTGATGCGACCCTGATGGTGGTTTCGCGGGCCACGCTGCCGGAGATTGAAGCCTTCAAGCAGCGCATGGGATGGCGGTTCCAATGGGTGTCGTCGAACGGCAGCGACTTCAACTTCGACTATCACGTTTCGTTCACCAAGGACGAAGTCGCGAACGAGAACATGTACTACAACTACGGGATGACGAAATTCCCTTCCGATGAGGGTCCCGGGGCGAGCGTGTTCTACAAGAACGCGCAGGGCGAAATCTTCCACACCTATTCGAGCTACGCCCGGGGACTGGACCTGCTGTTGGGCGCGTATAACTTCCTCGACATGACGCCCAAGGGACGGGATGAAGACGGACTGCCCTACACCATGTCCTGGGTGCGGCATCACGACCGCTACGAGTCGCAACCCGCGCATTCAGCAGGGGCGTGCTGCGCTGAGGGGGAACGGAAGTAAGCTGGCGCCGCTCAAGCTCTTCGTGCCCGGCGGGAGGGAATTTCGCCGGGCGCGAGGAGCCAGGTCGCGATCATATGCGGGATTGCGCGGCAGGGGCGGAAGGCGCGTTTTTCTCGCCGGCGAACTCCTTCGACATGATCACGAAGTGGCAGGGCATGCTGGTTTTTGCGTCGGGCGGGAACGGCGCGGTACCGGACTTGGCGTATCCGAAGCGCTGGTAGAAAGCCGGCAGCTCGGTGCGTACGTTGACGATGCGAAGGTCGATGCCACGGGCACCCGCGGCGCGGCAGTGGCCCTCGGCAAGCTGCATCAGGTAAGAACCGAGTCCGGCGCCCTGCCGGGAGGGTTCGACCGAGAGTAGCCCCAGGTAGAAGCGGCCGCTTCGGGGTTCGAGGTAGACGCATCCGGCAAGATTTGTCTCCTCTTCGATGACCAGGAAAGTTCCCTTCTGCATATAGTCGCGAACCCCGGCGGGGCTGGTGCGGTCCTCGTCGCTGAAGAAACGCTCGGAGCGGAAAGCCTCGTTAATGAGGCGGGCGAGCCGCTCGGCGTCGTGGGCATCGGCCTGGCGCACTCGCAGATTTTGCGGCGGCCTCATGCAGGGATTGTAGCGCGGGGCAGAGCTGTTCACCCCAGAGGAGGCAAAGATCGCAAAGAGAGCCGTCAGGAAGGCTCCATTTGCCAACGCGAACCCGCCTGGTTGGGGTGAAACTTGCCGTGTCGGTGCTATACTCGGCCCAAGAAACCCTTCATTCTTGCGCCTTTGTCTGGTGCGTCTCGCATGGGGTCGAAGTGTAGTTCGGACACGGAAGGTGACTGATGAGCGCAGCGTTCCCTGGGCCGGCGGGCGGCGACCTGATTCCCCGCCGGGCAACCCGGCATCCGCTGACGGTGCCGGTTGATTTGACTGTCCTGCGGTCTGGCGTTCCCGACTGCATTCCCGGACGAGCTCTGAACGTGGGTGAAGGCGGCCTGGCGGCGATTGTGGCGGGCGAGCTGCGCCCGGGAGACAGCGTGGGCGTCGAGATGCTCTTGCCACACGCGAACTCGGCTTTGACCGCCAAGGCGGTGGTGCGGCACCAGGCGCGGCTGCGCTGTGGATTGGAGTTTGTGGGACTGTCAACGGAGCAGCAGACGCTGCTGCGCCACTGGACCCAGGGCGAGGAAGAACTCAAGGCGGAACAGCCTCCGGCGGTGGCGGCGCGAGCGGCGCGAAGCGATAGAGTGGTTCATCGCCCGGTGCGGCGCGGCATCTCGCGGCGGCTTCTTTGGGCGGCGTTGGCATTTTTTGTGACAGTGGGTGCGGTGGGGTGGTGGCAGTGGTACCACGTGTGGAGCGAACTCGAATCGCATCTGCCGTCGAGGCGCGGCGCGTCCGGGGAAGAGGTGGTGGCGAAAGTGCCTCCCGCGGAGATGGAGCATTTGCTCACTCACAAGGTGGACCCGGTGTATCCGGAGGCAGCGAGAGAAACCAACGCGAAGGGGCTGGTGGTGCTCGATGCGGTGATTGGGCCGGACGGGACGGTGCGGGACCTGCGTCCGGTGAGCGGGCCCGATGTGCTTGAGCCGGCCGCGCTGGAAGCGGTGCGTTGGTG
>Ga0126383_10003555_pt1 | contig 10343 bp, 9 predicted proteins | sample PanSoiMetPlot_35_FD_96882 | JGI IMG/M metagenome (GOLD analysis project Ga0126383, IMG submission 96882) | Tropical forest soil microbial communities from Panama - MetaG Plot_35 | ecosystem: Environmental > Terrestrial > Soil > Tropical forest > Bulk soil | place: Panama | collected 2016-02-17
ATCGATCAGTCGGCCCGCCACAAAATCGAGAACCAGAAGCGCACCATCCTCGAAGGCAGCCAGGAGTGGGACATCCTCTACCGCAAGTATTACAACGAGGAAGTGAAGAAGCTTGGTGTGTAGCTTTCAGCACCGAGTACCGAGGGGGTTTCGCGCCTGAGTACCGAGTTGCCGATTTGGAGTGCCGAGTTAAACCTTAAGCGCCGGCCGGTGTCGAGACGCCTTGAGCGAACTCATTCCTGAACTTGTGAAAAGGACCGAAAAAACCTGCTGCTGAATTTGCCGGACTATGACCCAACCCTGGACCGGCAGTGCACAGCGTGAAGGAGCGGAGTCAACTCCTACGCGGGAATCTCCCGAGTCCGTCGCCTTGCGCCAGGCAATTGCATCTCTGCGGTTCCCAGCCATTTTCCTCGCCGCGCTTTCGGTACTCGGGACTCGGAACTCACCAGGTACCAGGTACTTTTTCTCGATGCTCGCCACCCGGTACTCGCAACTCAAGCAGCTTCCGATGCATAGCGGCGGCGGCTTTGCGGGCGGCGGCGACTGCTGTGACTACCAGGTCTGCGCCGCGCACGTTGTCGCCAGCTGCGTACAGGTCTTCGCGTGAGGTGACTCCCTCTTCTTCGGTTGCCACCAGGATGGATCCCCACCTGGTGGTCTTCAGGTTGGGTGTCGATTCCGGCACTTCGGTTTCCGGACTGTAGCCGATGGCGAGCGCCACGGTGTCACAGGGGATGACAAAATTCGAGCCCGCGATCGGCACCGGGGAGCGCCTTCCCTTGGCATCGGGCTCGCCCAGCCGCATGCGGATACACTCCGCCGCCTTCACCTTGCCCTGTTCGTCGCCGATAAACTTCACCGGGGCCGTGAGCCATTCGAACTGCACGCCTTCCTCGACAGCATTGACGCGCTCTTCGTAGCGACCGGGCATTTCGACTTCGCTTCTCCGATAGACGCAATACACCCTGGCTTCGGGATTCAGGCGCCGCGCCGTGCGCACGCAATCCATGGCGGTATCGCCGCCGCCAATTACCACAGTGACACCGCTGTGGTTGGGCCTGGGATCTTCCAGGTGGCGCCACACTTCGGGCAGCAGCTCCGGCGCCAGGTTCCCGCGTACCAGGTACTCGGTCGCCTGGTAGACGTTCGCCAGCGTGTCTTCGCCGGGAACCTTCATCTCGCCGCCCTTGATGGCGCCGTAGCCGAGAAACGCCAGGCTGAATCCCTGCTGGAACAAGTCCTCCACGGGATGATCTTTGCCCACTCTGTAGTTGCACACGAAATGGATCCCCATTTTTTCCAGATACGCGATCTTGGAAAAGACAATTTCCTTGTTGAGCTTGAAATTGGGAATGCCATACAGCAGCAGCCCTCCGGGGTAAGGCCACATGTCATAAACCGTGACCTCGTGCCCCAAGATGGTAAGTTCCTCGGCCACCGCCAGCCCGGCCGGCCCGGCTCCCACCACCGCTACCTTCATTCCCGTGGGCGCGGCTTTCTCCCGCGGGGGATAGCCGTAGTTCTTGCGCACATGATCGATGACGAAGGCTTCCAGCTTGCCAATCGACACCGCCGGGTTGCGCGGCAGGATCACGCACGATCCCTCGCACTGCTTTTCCTGGGGACAGATGCGCCCGCACACATCGGGAAAGTTCGAGGTTTCCATGAACTTCAGGGCCGCCCCGACAAAGTCTCCCTGCCCCAGCAGAAACAGCGCGGCGGGGATGTCGTTGTGCAGCGGGCAGGCCTTGCTGCAGGGCGCATGATCGCAGTAGAGACAGCGCTGCGCCTGCTCCATGGCCAGTTCTGGCGTATAGGTCTGCGAAACTTCATTGAAGTTGTGGACGCGCGCCTGCGGATCCTGTTTGGGCGGCTTGACCGCGTCGATCTTGAAGCGCTGACGACGGTTGATCATCGCGCCCTCCCTGAACCGACACTACGAATGTGTGCAAGCCCGGATGGCCGGGGCTCACCCGGCTCCAGCATGCCTGTCCTTAACACGCCAGGCTGTGTCTCGGATCACAGGGCCACGTGATGGGAAACCGGGTCCGGGACCACCGCCCAGGCCCCCCCGGGTTGCTCTACACTGGAGCTGGCATGCCGTCCCTTTCCGACCTGGTCAAGCAAACCGCGCAGGCGGCCGGCTTCGAGCTCGCCGGCATCGCGCCCGTCCGCGATTTTCCCGAGCTGGCGCAGTTCCCCACCTGGATCGCCTCCGGCCATGCCGGCGAAATGAAGTACCTTGAATCGCGCAACGATGCGGGAGAGCTGAAGCGCGCCTCGCTGCGCTCCGCCGTCCCCTGGGCGCGCAGTGTCATCGTCTGTGCCATCAACTACAACACCGCCCGTCCCTACTCGACCGGCGTCAAAGACCCGGATCGGGGATGGATCTCGCGCTACGCCTGGAGCCGCGAGGACTACCACCAAGCGGTGATGAAGAAGTTGCGCACGGTGGAAGCCAGTCTGCGCGCCGCCGTCACCGACCTGGAGACCCGCTGCTACGTTGACACTGGACCCCTGGTCGAGCGCGTGTACGCCAGGTATTCGGGCGTAGGCTGGATCGGCAAGAACACCTGCATCCTCAATCAGAAGCTGGGATCGTGGCTCTTTCTCGGCGTCATTCTGACTTCACTGGAACTCCCAGTCGATTTGCCTGCGCCGGAACGCTGTGGCTCCTGCACTCGCTGCATCGACGCCTGTCCGACCGACGCACTCATCGCCCCCTACCAGCTCGATTCGAACCGCTGCATCTCGTATCTCACCATCGAGAAGCGTGGCGCCATTCCGGAGGAAATGCGGAGCGGCATGGGACGTCACGTCTTCGGCTGCGACATTTGCCAGGACGTCTGCCCCTGGAACCGCAAAGCGCCGGCCACGTCGGCTCCTGAGTTTCTACCCCGCGAGGGACTGGTGAATCCGGTGCTCGCGTGGCTGGCTGAAATGAATGCCGAGCAGTTCCGCGAGACCTTCCGCGGCTCGCCCATCCGCCGCACCAAGCTGGGCGGCCTGCGCCGCAACGCGGTCATTGCCATGGGCAATAGCGGTGACCGGAGATTCCTTCCTCTATTGCAAGACTTATCTCGAGACGACGAGGCAACCGTTGCCGAGCACGCCCGCTGGGCCCACGCCAGATTGTCACAAGGTCAGGTGCGTTCGTAATTTGCCCTGCGACATCCCCTGACTTTAGCCTCCTAAGCTGAACCGCGGAGAATCCATGCGACTTAGAAAATGGTTGGGCGTGTGTCTGTTGGCGGCGGTTGCGCTGCCGGGAAGCGCCCCGGCCGACGATCACGGCCACGGCAAACATCACGACCGCGACGATAACGACGACCAGCGGCAGTACTACAGCGATCAAGACCGCGATGAGATGCGGCATTGGTATCAGGACCAGGACGATGATCTGCCTCCCGGCCTGGCCAAGAGAGATCAACTTCCTCCCGGCCTCGAACGCCAGTTGCGCTTGCGCGGCACGCTTCCCCCGGGCTTGCGGAAGAAGATGGAGCCCTGCCCCGAGGAACTGGAGCACCGTCTGCCGCCGCCCCCACCCGGCTGTGCTCACGTGGTGATTGGAGGGCATGTGGTACTGGTCAATCGCAGCACCTACGTGGTTCTGGATATCTTCCACTTCGAGCGCTAGGCGCGGCGTCTAACAGCGCGGGCGGGATTTGACCGGACAGGTTCCAGAAAATCGCGATAGAATGTTCACGGAGGGGCTGAGTCTCTCCGGTGAGGTGGCAGTGAAATTCATGGCGTGGGTGGTACTGCTTGCAGTCGCGTCAATCCCGGTTGCTGGCCAGTCCAAAAATCGAGACCGGCAACGTGCCCGGGGGGACGTCAGCACCGTGACCCCTCCGACTCAGCACACCGCTGCGCCTGCGAGCAGCACTGAGCTTGACCGACTCGAACAACAGACTGCCCGTATCGTCTCGCAACCGGCGGGCAAGTCGCCGCAGAAGGCTCCTGCCGTGAAGCTTCCCTCGGACACAGAGACGCATTCCTCCGGAGGCTATCAGCAGACCATGCCGCTGCACGCCCACGCTGGCAGCGCCACGACTACGCGTAATGCTCCCACCCGCAACCCGCATCCCGCCTTCGGCAAACACTAACAGGCAGCACTGCAATAACGGCAACCGCGTCATCCATTTGACGCTCGGCTGCTTTCTCGATGGAGCAGAGCGACGGAGACGGCGCCGGTCACCCTAAACAGTCATGCGGCAACTCGCCGTCAACGGTCGTCCGGCGAAAATTCTCTCCGCGATCAGAGGAATGGCGGTCACCCGAGCCCCCATATGCCTGGCAGGGTGGGATACGCATCTGCGCGTATTTACTTCATCACTCCCCGCTGCGCGATCCCGATATTGTCGCGCGTCGTATTCTTCACCAGATACATCATCTCGTCGGCCTGGCGAATTACGTCGTGCGGCGTCTTGGCGTCGTGGGGATAAGTGGCCACGCCAATCGAGGCCCGCACGTTCAGGTTCAATCCCTCTTCCTTGCAGAACAGAGTGGTGCGCAGCGTGTCGCGGAGGCGGCGGGCTACGACCAGCGCGGCGTCTTTCGGAGTCTGCGGCAAAAGAATGACAAATTCGTCTCCGCCATAGCGGAACGCGTAGTCAATCAGACGTAACTGCGCTTTGATGAGATACCCGATCTCCGCCAGCAGTTTGCTCCCGATCAGGTGCCCGTGGGTATCGTTGACCTGCTTGAAGTGATCGAGGTCAATGAACAAAACGGTGAATTCGTAGCCGAAGCGTGCCGAGCGGTAAACCTCCGCCTCGAGGGTCTTATAGAGATGCCGTGCATTGTAGAGCCCGGTGCAGTCGTCGGTGATGGTGAGTTCCTGAATCTTCTCCACCGAGCGGGCGTTTTCAATGGCGATCGCCGCATAGTCGCACAGCGACTGCAGGAAAAATTCCTCCTGGTCGGTGAAGTGTTTCATATCCACGTTCACCAACTGGATCACGCCCAGCACCCGATGCTTCGACCGCAGGGGTACGCAAATAATCGAGCGCGTCTCCCACTTGGTCATCTCGTCGATGCGCTTGGCGAAGCGGATATCGGTGTACACGTCGGGCACCACCAGCCGCTCGCCGTGCTTTGCCACCCATCCCGCAATGCCCTCGCCCACCTTCAGCCGCACATTCTTCAGCGCCTCGGCCGCGCTGCCCACGGCGATCGCGAAATACAGTTCGTCGCGCTGCTCATCCACCATCAGCAACGACCAGGTATCAGGGCGGAAGTATTCCGCCATCTTCTCCATGATGGTCTGCAGGATCGAGTCGAGGTCGAGCGATGAAGTCAGGGCCTTGGCCACATCATGGAAGATGGTGACCTCCTGGTCCTGCCGGCGGCTCTCGGTCCCGGTAGCCTTGGTCATCTCAGGTTGTCCTCGACGAAGGGCGAAAGTGCTCGAATTATAAGGGTCCCTCCGGAACCCGGGCAATGAACGTTAGTAACCTCGAACCCGCAAAGCCACGTCCGGCGAGGGCTCACGGGAAAAGCCCCCGGGGGAGACCCCCGCTGGCTAAATTTGCGGCGCTTTCCCAGCGTCCTTCGCGATCTTCGCGGTTGGCGGGTTTTATCCCTTCTGCCACCCACCGCCTTGACACCCGACGCATGGTCCGGGAACTGGGCACCAGGCACTCGAGACTCGATCTCACCCACCCCAAAGGGTTTAGAATCAAGTCGGCACAGGAAGCGAGCCACCGTGGAATCTTTCGGCACCAGGTTGAAGCACGAGCGCGAGATGAAAGGCGTCAGCCTTGATGACATCTCGCTGTCGACCAAGATCGGCATTCGCCTGCTCCGCGCCCTCGAAGAAGAGCACTTCGAACAACTCCCCGGAGGAATCTTTAACAAAGGATTTGTTCGAGCCTACGCCCGCTATGTCGGACTCGACGAAGAACAGGCCGTTGCCGACTACCTGGCCGCCTCCGGCGACGCGCCGGCCAGCCAGGTGATCGAGCCCGAAGTCGCGCAGGCCTTGGAAACACGCGCCGAGGAGCGCGGGAACGGCATCGCCCAGATTCCCTGGGGTGTGCTGGCAACGGCTCTGGTGGTGGTCGCAATCGGATTTGCCATCTGGGGCTTTTACTTAAGCGAGAAGGAAAAGCCGAGAGAAGCCGCGGCCCAGGCCGGACGACCCGAAACCGAACAAGCGGCACCCGCGCCCGCCCCCGCAGCCCCTGCTCCGTCCAACTTGGCGGCAGCCAACCCTATTCCTGAGGCCGTGGCACCTCCGGCCGCAACTGCGGAATCGGCCGCGCTTGCGGGAGAGTTTGTCGTCCTGATCAAGGCGGATGACGATTCCTGGATGTCGATCATAGCCGACGGTCAGCGCCTAATGGAGGGCACGATGGTCGCCGGCTCGGAAAGGTCCATCCACGCGCAGAAATTCATCGCCATCCGCGCCGGCAACGTGGGAGCCCTGGATTTTTTCTTCAACGGAAAGAAGCTCCCTTCGCAGGGAGACACAGGAGAAGTAAAGCTGCTCAGCTTCAACGCCCAGGGCCTGGAACCGCCCAAACCCGCGACGCCATCCACGGAAACCACTCCTCCGCCGGAGTAATTACGGCAAACACGCAGGCACAGCTGCCTCGACGGTCCAGCCGAGAAGGGGCAGCCAGCCGGAGCAAAGAGCAGTCGCCGGGTGGCGGCCGACACGGGAAAACCTACGACGCGCGTCTCCCCCCTAGCTCCGCGGTGGACCGTTGACCATCTGCGCAATCCTCCAACGCGGCGCACCGCGGACACACCACCCGCAAGTTCTTGTCCGCCATCTGCCGCAGAAACATGTGGAAGGTCTCACCGCACCGCTCGCACAGCGCCTCAATTGTCTCTTCACTCATTGCTCACCATCCTACGACAGTGTAGCCGAAGCGAAGGCGTTACTTCGCGGCCCTTGTGCACTGGCTCTACCAGCTTTCCGCGAGCACAAGGCCTGGGTTCGGCGCGCTTTTCCGCACTTCGGTGCCCACCCTTTTAACCAGTTCTTTCAACCGTTTAACCACTCCCATCCGCCATCCGCGCGCTCCCGTCCCGTTTGAGGTCGCGTCGGGCCCCAAGCGGTCCAAAACAATTGCGCCTAACCCCCTTCTCTGATAGCTTTTTAGAGATAATTTAAGGGCGCTTATTTCGCGGCCGCTGTACCCGGGTTGTCCCTGCCAGATGTAACGTCCAAGACCGCCTGAAGGAGAAGCTCTTTGTCGTCCAAGAACCGATATCTTTTTACGTCCGAATCCGTCACCGAAGGTCACCCCGATAAAATTGCCGACCAGATTTCGGACGCCATCCTCGACGCCTGCCTCACCGAGGATCCGGCCAGCCGAGTGGCCTGCGAGACCCTGACCGCCACCGGACTGGTGGTCATTGCCGGTGAAATTACCACCAAGGCTTACGTTGATTTCCAGACCCTGGTGCGCGGCACCATCTCGTCCATCGGCTACAACAACGCTCTCTACGGCTTCGACTCCAACACCTGCGCCGTCATCTCCAGCATCAACAAACAGTCCGGCGACATCGCCATGGGCGTCGACATCGGCGGCGCCGGCGACCAGGGAATGATGTTCGGGTATGCCTGCGATGAGACGGCGGAGCTGATGCCAACCCCGATTTCCCTGGCGCACAAGCTGACCATGCGTTTATCGCAGGTCAGAAAACACGGGCGGTTGCCGTACTTAAGACCGGATGGGAAATCGCAGGTGACGGTTGAGTACGACGCCAAGGGCAAGCCGGTGCGGGTGGATGCGGTGGTGATCTCGACGCAACACGCCGAGACGGTCACCAACGATGAATTGCGCGCCGATATTCTCAAGCACGTCATTCAGGCCGTGATCCCCGCCAACCTGCTCGATGCCGACACCAAGTACCACATCAATCCCACAGGACGGTTTGTGATCGGCGGACCCATGGGCGACACCGGGTTGACCGGACGCAAGATCATCGTCGACACCTATGGCGGCATGGGACGTCACGGCGGCGGCGCCTTCAGCGGCAAGGACCCGACCAAGGTCGACCGCTCGGCGGCGTACATGGCGCGCCACATCGCCAAGAACATTGTGGCGGCGGGTCTGGCGGAGCGGTGCGAGGTGCAGTTGGCCTATGCCATCGGCGTAGCCGATCCGGTGAGCGTGCTGGTCGAGACATTTGGCACGGCGAAAATGGACCCCGCGATGATCCCCGAGCTGGTGCGTTCGCATTTCGCGCTGACGCCGAAGGGGATTATCGAGTCGCTGAGTCTGCGGCGTCCGATTTACTGCAAGACGGCGGCCTACGGACACTTTGGGCGGACCGACCCAGACTTCACGTGGGAAGCGACGGACAAGGCATCGAAGTTGGCGAGCGATGCCGGATTGAAGCATGAACACGTGGCCCACGCGGTGAGGAAGTAAGGGCCCAGGCCAAGGCCCAGTCGTTTGGGGAGTGGAGGCGCGCGCGCCGCCCGGCTACCCGAAAGGTCCTGGGCTTCTTGGTTAGCCGTGCGGCAATCTTTCTGAATTTGCATAATTTCGCGGCACAGGAGACGTGATGTCAACCACGCAAGTGACTTCCGACGTAAAGGGCATGGAGTTCGCCGATCTGGGCAAGAAGCGCATTGAGTGGGCCAACCAGTCGATGAAGGTGCTGCAGATCATACGCAAGGAGTTCATCAAGAACCAACCGCTGAGGGGCGTGCGCATTTCGGCCTGCCTGCATGTGACGGCGGAAACCGCGAACCTGGCCATCTGCCTGCGGGACGGCGGCGCCGAAGTGGCGCTGTGCGCTTCGAACCCGCTGTCGACCCAGGACGACGTCGCTGCCAGCCTGGTGCGTGACCAGGGCATCCCCGTCTTTGCCATCAAGGGCGAGGACAACGACACTTACTACAGCCACATCCTCGCCGCCATCGATCACAAGCCGCAGATCACCATGGACGACGGCGCCGACTTAGTGAGCGTGCTGCACACCAAGCGCACCGACGCACTCGAAGGCGTCATCGGCGGAACCGAAGAGACCACGACCGGCGTGATCCGCCTGCGCGCCATGGCGAAGGAAGGTGTGCTGCGCTATCCCATCATCGCGGTGAACGACGCCGACACCAAGCACCTGTTCGACAACCGCTACGGCACCGGGCAATCGACGATTGACGGTATCATCCGGGCCACGAATTTTCTGCTGGCGGGATCGAAGTTCGTCGTGGCCGGCTACGGCTGGTGCGGACGTGGCCTGGCCAGCCGTGCGCGCGGCCAGGGCGCGGAGGTGATAATCACGGAAGTCGATCCCACGAAGGCGCTCGAAGCAGTAATGGACGGATTCCGCGTGATGTCGATGAACGAAGCCGCCAAGATCGGCGATGTCTTCTGCACGGTGACCGGGAACAAGAACGTGCTGAGCAAGGAGCACTTCGAAGTGATGAAAGACGGCGCTATCATCTCGAACTCGGGGCACTTCAACGTCGAAATCGACATTCCGGCGCTAGAGAAGATGGCTTCCTCAAAGCGCACAACCCGGAATTTTGTCGAAGAGTATGCGATGAAAGACGGCCGCAAGATCAACTTACTCGGCGAAGGCCGGTTGATTAACCTGGCGTCGGCCGAGGGGCATCCGCCGTCCGTGATGGACATGAGCTTCGCCGACCAGGCGCTGTCCTGTGAATACATGGTCAAGAACCACAAGAAACTCGAGAAGAACGTCTTCCGCGTCCCCGAAGAGCTCGACAAGCGGGTGGCCAAGCTCAAGCTCGAGTCGATGGGCATCAAGATCGACCGCCTCACCCCGGAGCAGGAAGAGTATCTGGCGGGATGGAGTGAGGGCACGTAGTCGTCGGTGGTCAGTCTTCCGTCGTCAGCCTGGGTGCCCCATTGCTCGCGTGTTTTGCGAGAAGTGGGGCTCCTGATCTGAGGCTGGTTTTCAGCTCCCCGGAACACACGATCCGAAGCTTCAATTTCAATCCCTCCCCCTCATTGATTCAGACCGGACTCGGTCAGTGGTGAGCCGGCCTGCTCTTCCTGCCTCGCCTCAGCCGAGGAAAAGGTCGAACGCCCCGGGGTGAGAAGGCTCCGTATTCGCTTGTGTATAATCGCGGGCGGCTTTGCGGGTTGACAAGGTTCGTGACCCGGCATTCTCAATCAGGAGACCGCAATTCCATGGCGATGCGAAGTGTTCCGGCGCCTTCCACGCGCGGCGCATTGATTCTTTTCTCTTTCCTTCTTCTTACAACGGCGGGTTCGCTGGCGCAGATCGGGCTCACCGGAATTTTCGGCGGCGGGCCGTTCTACAAGAACGCTTCGAAAAACATCATGGAGATTGAGAACTCCGGCTTCACCGAGGCGATTGTGTGGAGTGTCGAGGTCAGTTCGACC
>Ga0126383_10003557_pt1 | contig 10340 bp, 11 predicted proteins | sample PanSoiMetPlot_35_FD_96882 | JGI IMG/M metagenome (GOLD analysis project Ga0126383, IMG submission 96882) | Tropical forest soil microbial communities from Panama - MetaG Plot_35 | ecosystem: Environmental > Terrestrial > Soil > Tropical forest > Bulk soil | place: Panama | collected 2016-02-17
CCCCAAGCGCGCCAAGCACGCCGGCCCCGTCGACGCCTTCAACGCCGACGCCAAGTACTCCGTCATCGCCATCTCCAAGTACGCCGCCGCAGCGCCCCGGCGCGGCGACCGTCTTCCGAGATGCGTTGAAAGATGCGCGCTCGAGTCCCGAACCGACGCCGCCGACGCCCACCCCGACGCCGATCGATCCGGCGATGCGGAACGCATTGATGAAAGAGGCGCGCACCAAGTTTGAGCAGGATTACGCGCCATGGACGCAAATGGCGTCCGTCATCACGCCCCAAGAGTTTCAATCCGTTGCACCGTTCATTCAGGCCCTTGCGCGCAATCCCGAGCAGGCCGCACGGATGCTCGCCGAGCAATTCGGCTACGAGCTGACCCGCCGCGGCGAACAACCGGCCCAACCACACGCCTCAAGTGAACCACAACCCGATTTGCAGACCGCCGATGGTCGCTTGCTCTACTCGGCCGAACAAGCCGCCAAGCGCGAGGCGTGGCTGCGACAGCAAATGAAGGCGGAGTGGGACAAAGAACTCAAGCCCTTCAAGGATTCGCAGACCCAAGCGCAGCAAGCCCAATTCCTCAAGCAAATCGAAAATAAAGCCTACGTCCAACTCAAAGAGGCCGAGACGTGGGAAGGCTTTACCGATCTGAAGCCCGAAATTATCAAGCTCATGAAGGCCGACAAGCGCGTGACGCTGCACTCGGCCTATCAACGCGCGTACCGCGATCACTACATGCCGACGCGCGATGAGTCGCTCAAAAAGAAGTGGAGCGACGAGCAGACCGCTCGCGCCCGCGGCGCCGCGACGGGCGGGTCGCCCGGCACAACTGTCCAAGGTCGCACGCAAGGGCCGATCACCGGCTCGACCCGCGAGGCCTTTCGTCGTGAACTCGCCGCCCGACTACCTGAAGGCGTGCATTAAAGGAGTCGTCTGTGGACCCCAATCTCGGCCAAGTTGTCAGTACGGTGTGGGAAGCGGTCATCGGCGACAAGCCCACGGATGCCGTCTTTAACTCACGCGCCTTACTCTTTGCCCTCAAAGGCGAGGGCTATCAAGAGGAAGTGTCAGGCGGCCGACTCTTTGAGATACCCATCGAATACGCCGAAAATAGTAATTTCCGGCAGTACGGCGAGATGGAGCAGCTCGACACCGTACGTGTCGACACGTTCGATGCGGCCAGATACGACCAAAAGATCAACGCCGGCACGGTCGTCATTTCCAAACTCGAGGAAATTCGGAACACGCCGACCGGCCGCAAACTCGATGTCATCGCGGCGAAATTGGACAACGGCAAGAATTCTGCCTTGGCCACCATGAACCGCAATCTATGGACGGGCGATGGCAGCGGCAATAACTTCGATGGCATTACCCGCATCATCTCATCGACACCGACAACCGGAGTCGTCGGCGGGATTGACCGGTCGCTATGGGCCTTCCATCGCAACCGGCAGGTGAGTGGCGCGCACTCGACACAGCCGTACGACAACCTCGTGGCGGCGATGCGGAGCTGCTACAACCTCTGCTCGCTTGGCGGCGTGGAAATGACCCCCTCGGCCGTCATCACCGATCGTGTGAGCTTTGAGGGCTACGAGTCGACGCTGACCGTCATCGAGCGCCTTGTGCGCGACGACGGCAAAGCGGCAGCCGGTGACATCGGCTTTTTGAACGACGCCATCAAGTACAAGGCTGCGGGCCTCTTCTATGACGAGGATGCGACCGTTGGCGAAATGCGCTTTCTCAATCCGAAGGCACTCAAGTTCATGTGGCTCTCGGGCGCGTGGCTCAAGATGGAGCCCCCGGTCGATCCCGCGAATCAGCTCATCAATGTGACCAAGGTGTTTACGTTTGGCAACCTCGGCACGGGCGGGTCGCGTTATCTCGGCGTTGTGACAGGCATCAACTAACGAGGGTAGCAATGGGCATCTCTGCACCTATCACTGCGTTTGGACAGGGCCTGTACAACGCCAAGCAGGTCAATAGTGCCGGCATCGGGCTTGGCTCATTGATGGAAAACGCGGGCCGCACGTATCGCTTCGGGCAAGCGGGCGCTACGGCCCTTGTCGCCGGCCAAGTGCTGCAAATGGCGGCTCCGGTGGCGGCGAACGTCAATCTTGCCGTCGTCATTGCCGCACCGGCCACGCAGACCAACATCGGTGACCGACAACTCACCGTCACGCTTGGCGCAAGTGCAGTCACGGCGGGGCAGTATGCCGGTGGCTACATCAACATCTCGACCGGCCCCGGCAACGGCTACGTCTACCAAATCTCCAATCATCCGGCCGCAGCGGGCGCTGCGTCGCTCGTCATCACCTTGAACGAGCCGATGCAGGTGCCGCTGACGTCGGCAAGCAAAGTCGACCTCGTGACCAATCCGTATGTCGGGGTCATTGCGACACCGGCTACGACGCTCACGGGTGGCGTCGTGGGCATCGCGACGTCGCCATGCCCCGCGAGTTGGTTTGATTGGTTTCAGGTCGGCGGGTCGGCCTCTGTCCTGATTGCCGGCACACCGGCAGTCGGCCAGTCCGTGAGCGCCCCGTCTGCGGTCGCGGGAGCTGCCGCGATCAATTCCGGCACGTTGGCCATCATCGGGCAAATGCTCGCGGCGGGCGTTGATACCAAGAATTGTCCGGTGCTGCTCACGGGGTTTGTGTCATGACGCAGCCACCGCCCGACATGACATTGCGCGACTACTTCGCCGGCCAAGCGTTGCTCTTGATTAGCGACGTGCGTGTCGTCGACAAAGACGAAGACTTCGCCAAGCGCGCGTACGAGCTCGCCGACGCGATGCTCAAAGTACGGATGCCGCCCGAACCGGAAGTGCAGCCGGTACCGGTAGAACCCGAGCCACACGCGGGGCATTTTCCACGGAAGCGGTAGCCACGCGTGAGCATCAATCCCGTTGCGTTCTCGGGACAGCCGACTGCCGTTGCGGGTCGACTCTATGCGCCGCGGATTGACAATCCTGATGGATTGTCGCTCGGCACGCGGGTCGAATTCTCCGATGGCCGCGCCTTTCGTTTCGCCCAATTGCGCTACGGCACGGGCGGCGGCGACTTTCTCACGCGCCAAGACAACATTCCGGTCATGCACACATGCGGCGTGAGCGGCAATAACAAAAAGCAGTTTCCCATATGGGCCGGCGAGCGCGTCATTTGTATCAACGCCATTAGCGGTGTTATTCCCGCGAATTTATTGGCGGGCGGCTACATTTTCATTAACGACTACCATCTCGGCAACACCGTCAACATGATGCTGAGAATTCAGAGTCATACCGTCTCGGATGGGGCGACGGATGCGTTTTTTACATTGGCCGACCCATTGCCACTCGCGGTCAACAGCGGCGCCGTCGCCGATGTGATTGCGAATCTCTACGCGAATCTCGGCACGATGACGCACGGCGCAGCGGCGTCGAATCCATGTGTCGGCGTCGCAATGATGAATGCAGCGGGCAACCGAACCGGCGTGCCGGTCATTCCGATTAGCAGCGCGTCGCCGTATTACTACGATTGGATTCAAGTCGCCGGTCCCGCGTACCTGCGCATCGAATGCAACCCGTCCGCGCCCTCAGTTGGTACGCGACTCGGCGTGCCGGCACCGAATTACAACGGGGCATGTGCTCCGATGGTCGACGGTACCGGTGCGGTGCGGCCGGGGATGCAAGCCATCGGGTACACGCTCAACACCGCGACGGATAACGACCACACGGTTGTCATGCTCACGGGGTTTAGATAATGCCGGCCGCTCAATTTACAGACGAACAGTTTTCCGCTTTGATTGACGCGCTCCGCGAGCGCCCTTCGGGGGACATCGATCGGGTGCTCGATGCGATTGCCGCGGGCAACAAGGCGCTGCAAGATGTCGCGACGACCCAACAGCGGGCCGTGCGGCACTCGAATGCGTTTCACCCCGGCATCTCGGCCTACTCCTACCCGGAAGGCGACGAGAAGCGCATCAAGCCGCGACACGTCGACAAGACGGGTCGACCGCGTGAGGTCTTCTTTTGCGGTACGCGGCAAGACGAAGAGATGCTCACGCCGCGCGAAATTGACCTGTACAACCAAATCACGAGTTCCAAGCTCGCCCGCAATGGCGATTGGCGTGCCGACGTCCAACAACTCGGCCCAAGTGGCGAGCGGTTGCTGATTCAAATCCCTGTCAAGACCATCAATGACAAGGCGCGGCTGCCGCAGTCCCTCGAGATTTGTCTGCTCGAGTTCATCGGCGGGCGCGATGCGGTGGACCCGATGCGGCTGACCGAAGAAGTACAGCAACAGCGGGACACGATCGCGGCCCTCGTTGCCCAAGTCGCCGCGCTGCAGGCCGCAGCGAAAGTGGCCTAACGAAAGGCGTCTGCCATGACGCTCGGCCAACTGCTCGCCGCGGCCTATAGCGACCTTGGGTACGCCACGTCGCCGCCCTCGGACATCAGTACGCGACTCACGCGGTACATCAACGAAGGCTACACGGGCGTTTTGCGCTTGCCCGGCATGGAACGGCTGCGGTTTTCGACGCTCACGGCGTCGTCGGTCGCGAGCCAAAAACAACTCATTCTCGGACCCGCCATCGAGCGGATTGAGCGGATTGTCGACAGCACGCAGAACGTCGCGTTGCGTCAAATGACGCGCGATGAATTCCGTAAAATCGATCCGCAAGAGCTCACGAGCGGCACGCCGTACCAATGGATTGATGACGGCTATCACCCCGTGATGCGGCAGCCCATCAATTCGGGCGTATGGGCAGTCTCAGACCAAGCGGCCGACACGCAAACGATTACCGGCAGTGTCATCGATGCGTCGAATACGGTCTTTCCTATCAACACGACGCTCCACGGCACGACGCCGACCTTGCTCTGTCCTATTACAACGCTCGCAAGCGTGACGGCCATCAATCTCGGATCGGCCGCCGTGGGCAACATCACGATTACCGATGGCATCGCCGCACCGGGCCCCAATACGCTCGCGATTTTCCGTCCGACGAATACGACCGTTTTGTATCGTGCCGTCCGGTTGTGGCCGACGCCCTCGCAATCGGCGCCGTACCACGTCGATTGCATCATCCCGATTACGCCGATGGTCGGACTCGGCGATGTGCCGTTTCTGCCCGTCGATTTTCATCCGATGCTCAATGAGTACGCGCGAGTGCGCGAGTATGAGCGACGCGATGATGGCCGCGCACAGCAAGCCCTCATGTTTTATACCGATAGCCTCAAGCGGCTCAAAGAGCGGGTGTGGAACATGCCCGACTATCGACCGGCGATGATGCCGCTTGGCGTCAACGGCACGCCATCCAATCTCGGCAGTTGGTACCCCTCGAAAGGCGGTCGATGGTAAATGGCCGAATCGCAACGGCCATGGACATGGGCGGCGTGCCTTGGTCGCGACGGATGGGACCAACCGCTCAACGTACCGGATGATATGGGCCAAGAGGCGCTCAACATCGAATTCATCGATGGGGCGCTCGGGAAGAAGCGGACCAGTACGACGATTGAGCCGTTGCAGGGCTACGGGCCGAATCCGGCGAATCTGCGGCAGCTCTTCAGTTTCATTCCGGCCGGTGATCCGACGCAGGCGCAGATGTGGGTGCTGGATAGCGGCAGCCCGCCGACACTCTGGGGCTTGACGCCCACGGGCGGCACGACGTTTGGACTGGCCGATCCGATCACGGGCGATTACAACGTCGTGAGCGCCGCCGCCATGCACGGCAAATTTTACTTTGCCTATCACAGCAGCGGCGTCAATCGGTTGCACGTCTACGATTATCGCAATGGCGGCATCTACGCGCCGATTACGCGCGTTGGATTGGCTGCCCCGCCCGCGCCCGTCGCGACCAATACTGGCACGGGCAGCTATCCGGCGACGTTGCGGTACTACCGCGTCGCGTCCTTTTCGCTCAACGCGACGACCGGCGAATATTTCCGCGCGTCGAATCTTGGCACCGCCCTCTCGGCCACACCCTCCGGCACCGGCCTCGCCGCGCGGGTCACGGCGCCGACGTTCCCCGATGGGCCAACACATTGGCAAGTGTACGGCTCGGCCGATGGCGCGGCCTATTACGAACTGTCGCCAATTCTCCCGGTGGCCACGACGTATTGGGATGATACGACGCTGCCGGCCAATTACAACGCGAACGATCCGGCCCCGCTCGAGGGCGCCAACACGCCGTTTCCCTCGTGCAAGTACATCGCATCAGATGGGATTCACCTTTTCGGCCTTGGCGTGTGGGAAACCGCGGCCGGCGACTCGGTGCCGCCAGTCAGTGGCCGCGTGTACTTTACACCCGCGCTCGGCTCCTCAGATTTTGGCGATGACGAACGGGTGAGTAACAGCATCGAGGCGCAAGGATGGATTAACGTAAATCCGGGGGGCGGCGGCATCGATCGCGCCATAGCGGGGCCACTGTTCGATCGCATGTATGCCTTTCAGTCACAGATGATCGTGATGCTCGTGCCGACCGGACAAGCCGACCAACCCTTTGCGCGCGTCGTCATCACGTCGCAGTACGGCGCCGTCTCGAATCGCTCGACATTCATTGGTGAAGACGAGTACGGGCAGCCGGCGCTCTATTTTCTTGACCCGCGCGATGGGCCACGCCGGCTCAGTCCGGGGCGGGCGATCACGTGGCTTGGGCGTGATGTGAGCGACGTGTGGCAGACGATCAATCTCGACAGTTCCGATGCGATGCACGGTGTCTACGACGCACGGCGCAAGCTGGCGATCTGGTGGATCTGCACCGGCAATAACGGCGCGGGACAAGTGCCGGACACGATGATCGTCTACAACGTCGCGCTTGGGCGCGTGACGGAGCAAGGCATCCGGTACGGATGGGCGAAGTGGACCGGGGCGTTCGCGGCAGCTAACGCCTCACTCATGTTTTCGCGGGTGATGGCGAGAAACAATAACCGCTCGGAGTGGCTCGTGCCGTACGGGGCGCTCGGCAATTTCCTTGTGCGACAGGAGCCGACGCCGCTAGGGGCGCCGCTGGCGCTCGATTGTTGGGATCTGACGCTCACGCACTACCAGACGTTTCAAGCGTACGTACGGAGCAAGGCGTGGGCGCGCGGCTCCTTCCTCTCCGTCTCGAGAGAGACGCGGGCCGTACTCGTGGCGCTCAACACGGGCGCATCGCTGCAGTTGACGATCGACAAAGACTACGGCGCGGTGCTGCGGAATGAAACCATCACGCTCAGTCCGCAGACCGACAAGGTGGTGAATACGCCGACGCGCGTACGAGTCGCGTTTGACACGATGGACGTCGCCGATGCGGCGATCGTGACACTTGTGCTCGGCGATGCGAGCGGTAGCCTCGTTACGCCGTGGTCGCTCGATAGCTTCATGAGCGCCGATGAAGGGGAAGGGGCGCGCTAATGCCGTTCCCCTATCTCGTTAGCCCGCAGCTCTTGCCGGACGGCACCGCGCACGAGCTTGACTCGATTCTCGCGCTGCTCAATGCCTTTCTCGCGAAGCAGCACAATGCCGACGGCTCACATGGCGCGATTACGTGCGACTCGCTCTCGAGTGCCGGCGCCGTCACCGGCCAGACCATCACCGGTACGTCGATTGTGATACACGGCCCCGTGAATGCAGCGACCGGACCCGGATCGGTCAATGTCGCCGGCCGCGTGACCGGCAGTCAGATTGTCAGCGCGGGCGGCGTGTACGAACGGGCGCGCGGCTTTGCAATGGGCGATTGGAACGATGTCCCATTCAATGCCGGCGACTTTACCGGTAGCGGTTCGATGATATGGACGGTCACGGCCGGCAATATTGTCACGCGGCGGTACACGCTCGTCGGCCACACGATGAGCTACGCGTGTTTCATACAAAGTACGACCGTCGGCGGGACGCCGAGTAACGAGCTGCATGTCGCGCTGCCGGCGCCCTATACCGTCGCGCATCACGCGATTACGGGCGGCTGCGTCACGCAGGACGTTGGCGGCCCGCTCGGCATCGGCTACACGCAGATCGTCGCCGGCACCAATTACGTGCTCGTGACCCGGCCGGGCAACGTGAATTTCAGTGTGGGCAGCGGGACGGCCGTGTATTTCACCGCGACGCTCGAAGTGGCATAATCCAGCCGTACAGAAAGGTCAGCCCATGCAGACCGCTCCATTCGGCGTGAACGACGAGGAAGACGACTCGACGGACCCGAACGTGCGGCAAGCCATTCTCGACCAATTGAGCGGGCAGACCGGCACGAGCGCGACGACGAGCCCCTCGAGCGCGCGGACGACGATGGGCGGCAGCGATGTGCCGGTGCCCCCCGATCCATCGTCGACGACGCCGGCCGCGCAGCCCAATCCCTCTCCCGATCCGCCGTCCGACAAGCCGCAAGATCCAAATGCCTCGGGCGGCGAAGGGCCGACGCAGAACGTCACGGGACACTTCGACCCGACGACCGGACAGTGGGTACAAGGGCCGGGCCGCACAACCGGCATGGGGATTACCGAACAGCAAGGCCCGGAGCATTACGATCCGACCACGGGAACGTTTGTACCGGATACGAAACCGCCCGACATCCGTACGACCGCGGGGCAAATGCCTAACACCACGGGAATGTCGGCGAAAGATGTCTTCATGGCCGCCATCAAGGCCGGTAAGAAGGGCGAGGATGTCGTCAAAGCCCTGAACGACGCCGGCTACCCCGGATTGGCGTACTACCCCGACAGCGGCGAGTACGGGGCGACGGATTGGTACGCGGCGCCCGATGCGAACGGTAATTATTTCACCGTGGACCGCACGAAAGAGAGCGGCACGAGCGGCACGAGTGGAGGGGGCATTGGCGGCCTCGGCATCGCCGACTCGAGCAACATGATTCAGCAAATCTTGGCCGAGATTGCCGCGGCACAGTCGGGCGCACAGTCCCCGCTCACGTACGAGACGCTCATCCGCGCGATGACGGCCCCGCAATATTCGGCGCCCAACGTGGGCGGATTGATGAACGCGGCGAACGCGCGACTCGGGACGAACCGTGGCTAACACGCAAGATCCGAACACCATTGCGACCGGCGACCCACGCGACGCGCCGTACGGTGGCATTCACCAAGGCGCGGCGCCCCCCGGTGCCCATCAGAATCCAGACGGCTCTTGGGACTGGGATACGCCCGGCCAAACGAGCACGGCATCATCAGCGGCACCATCAGCGCCATTTGGCAGTCCGACGAGTGGCACGAGTGCCACTGGCCAAGCCAAAGGGACCATTGCGACCGGCGACCCACGCGACGCGCCGTACGGCGGCATTCATGAAGGCGCGGCGCCGCCGGGGGCACACCAAAATCCAGATGGCAGTTGGGATTGGAATACGCCCGCGTCGCCGACCTCGCAACCCACGCAAGGGGCGCCGACGACGAGCAGCAATCTGCCGCCCGCACAAAACATCACCGCGGGTGTTCAAGGCGGCACCAACGCCTCGCCGACCGGGGCCATCTCGACAACAGCCCCCGGCACCAATCCGCCGACGACCATCAACGACGTGTTTCGACAGTCGCTCTTGTCGCAAATGCAAGGGCCGACTCCCGATCAAGTCGCGGCGAGTGCGGGCGACTCGGGCGTCGTTCGTGCGTACGACACGGCGCAAGCGCGAGCCTACGATACGAACCGAGCCAACGCGGCCGAGGCGGCCGCGGCGGCCGGCTACACCGGCTCGGGCGCCCAAAATACGCAAGCGGCGGGGCTCGCGCAAACGCGAGCCGAAAATGAGGCGCAGTTTACCGGACAGACCGCCTTGACGTTGATGAATAACCGGCGTGCCGATCTCCAAAATGCGCTCACGATGGCGCAGAACGCCGGTCAATTCGACGCCGCGCAAGGCTTACAGTCCGAGCTCGCGCAGCTTGACGCCGAGATCACCAAACGCGGGCAGGACATCGCCCAACAGACGGCGCTCTCGGGGCAGCAAACGCAAGCGACGACGGCCGCCAATCAAACCAACGCGCAGCTCACGCTTGGGCAGGGCGATCTCGCCTTGCGGCAATTGCTCGGCATGACGGGATTGAACGTGCAAGAGCTCGGCTTACTGCTCGGCAACACGCAAGCCATGGGGCAGCTCGGGCTCGGCTATCAGCAAGAGAGCGATGCCGTGAACGAAGCGATGATGCGGGCCGGGTTAAACTCGGGGAACTTCAGTCAGACTGCGTGACGTTATGCTACAGCCCTATCAATTCGGCGACATCTACAACAACGCCAACGCGTATCAGCCGTTGACCGGCCCGACCAATATTTTCGGGGGCGGTTCGCCGTTCAGCTCGGCCGATACGCCCGATGCGCCCTCGAGCGGCCCGATCTATGGTGGCACCGGCTCGTCGAATTGGGCCGCCAATCTCGCGAAAATTGCGGG
>Ga0126383_10003558_pt1 | contig 10340 bp, 8 predicted proteins | sample PanSoiMetPlot_35_FD_96882 | JGI IMG/M metagenome (GOLD analysis project Ga0126383, IMG submission 96882) | Tropical forest soil microbial communities from Panama - MetaG Plot_35 | ecosystem: Environmental > Terrestrial > Soil > Tropical forest > Bulk soil | place: Panama | collected 2016-02-17
ATCACCTGGATGAGTCCTCCACTGGCGTTGTGGCCCGCGAAGACATTGAGGAAGTGGTCAGCCGCTGGACCGGCGTGCCCGTAACCTCCATCAAGGAAGAAGAGACGCAGAAGCTGCTGCGCGTGGAAGAAGAGCTGCACAAGCGCGTGATCTCGCAGGACAAGGCCATCAGCGCCCTGGCCCGCTCGATCCGCCGCTCGCGTGCCGGCCTGAAATCACCGCACCGCCCCATCGGCTCGTTCCTGTTCCTGGGACCGACCGGCGTAGGCAAGACCGAAGTCGCCCGTACTCTGGCGCACTTCCTCTTTGGCAGCGAGAAATCTCTGATCCGCTTTGATATGTCGGAGTTCATGGAGAAGCATTCGGTCAGCAAGCTGATCGGCTCGCCTCCGGGATACGTGGGCTACGAAGAGGGCGGCCAGTTGACCGAGCGCGTAAAACGGTCACCCTACTCAGTCGTCCTGCTGGATGAAATCGAGAAGGCGCATCCGGATGTGTTCAACATCCTGCTGCAAGTGCTCGAAGACGGACAGCTCACTGACGGCCTGGGCAACACGGTGGATTTCAAGAACGTAATCATCGTGATGACCTCAAACATCGGCGCGCGGCACCTGATGAAGCGCAAGGGACTTGGCTTCTCGCTGGACAAGGAAGAATCGGTCCACGATAAGGTTGAAGAGTTGGTGAGACAGGAAGTAAAGAAGACCTTCAACCCTGAGTTCCTGAACCGTCTGGATGAAGTAATCCTGTTCCAGGCCCTGACCGATGCCGACCTGATCCAGATTCTTGAACTGCTGGTACAGCAGCTCAACGGTAACCTGGCGCAGCGTCACATCACGATCACGGTGACCGAGGAAGCCAAGAAATGGATCCTGGACAAGACGCTGGTGGACCGCAGCTACGGCGCGCGTCCGCTGCGCAGGGCCTTGCAGCGGTACATTGAAGACCCGCTGTCTGAGGCGCTGATCCAGGGGACCATCACCACGCGTCCGGCGTTCATTGAGGTTTACCTGGAAGGCGATCAACTGTTTTATCGCCCGGTTGGCGATGGCGCAGAGAAGAGCGATGGAGTGCTGCTCTACAGCAACTAATCGCTACTGGACCAATTCAACAAAAAAGAACCGCCGGCAAACACGCCGGCGGTTTTTCTTTCCCGGAACTGATCTGGCAGGCCGGTAACGGTTTCGCCGTCCAGCCGATCTTATCTTCATTTGTCGGATTTGTCTTTTGATTTAGCCGGGGCTTTCGCTTTGGGCTTGGCCGCGGGTTTTGCCTTTTTCAAAAGGACTTTGTTCTGTGTGATCGCACCGTGCTGCAAGGAAGCCAGCCCCTTGAAAGCCGCAACGCTTGAAGGCGCGAACCTGGCGCGGGCCCTGGCTGCTGCCGCGAGTCCCTTGGGAGGAGGCGGAGCATAAGCATTGATTGCCAGAGACCAGAGGAAATCATTCCCCGTCGATGATGGGCCACTGGGATGCGCCGTGAAGTTGTGGCAGTTCATGCAGCCCGAGCCAACGCTGCCTTGATCGAACGTCTCCATCGTCACATTGGCAAAGCTGCACTGCTGAGCGTAATGGCCCTTGGTATTGGGATCGCATGAAATGCCCGGAATGTTGCCGGGAAATGAGAATTTCGTAAAGCCCGGATTGGCCGGCTTATTTCCCGGGACGGGCCATTGCGTCATCACCAGTTGGTAATACTGCCAAGGGGTGTTGGGTACGGCCTTGGCCAGTAATGCCTGATAACGAGCATTGGTTGCCGGAGTGGTCTGGTCGGTTTGTGGCGTAGGATAACCAATCCCAATCGGCTGGGTTCGGGTTACGTTAAACCGCGTCGCCTGAGAAGCATCATCCGGCATGACGTTAGGCGGAGGCGGGGTGCCAGGACATCCATTCTGGTTTCCAGGTTGGCCAGGTACGCAGTAGGGATCTTCGGGTGGCATGGTATTGGCGGCGTTACCGTCATTCAGGTTGAATTGCGAATTGCTGGTTGGCGTGGCGCCGGGTACCACAGGGACATTGTCAACCTGTTCAAAGGTGGACCAAATCCACTGAGGACGTGTAGGGGTCTTGGAAACAATATGCAGGCCCACCAGACCCATCGTACGCTGGGAACACTTTTGGCTGACCGGATCATAGACCCAGGCTTGCTTGGTGTAATAGCGGGATTGAAGGTTTGCGGGAATACCATCCATGTCAATCCATGAAGACTTCAGATCAACGCTGTTTTCATCTGGACATACCTGGTTGCCCACTTTGGCCCCGTTGGAACAGAAGGTCACATTTCCCAGCTTCGATTGCAGATACCACCCGTTGGTCAGGATCTGGTTGTATTCCGTCTCGTTATACGACGCCTGGTAGCGCAAATAGTGCTGTTGCGCCGTACTCTGGGCAAATCCGCTGGAGATGACCGGCCCGACAAAAAAATTGCCAAAGCCCGCCAGCCCCAGATTGCCGAATTTGGTGTCGGACGCAAGCAGCATGTCACCCCAGCCAACATTCACGGAAGATCCGCAAGGATTGGTGGTCCCTGCAAAGTTTATCCATGGGGCCGGAGTCGGTGGAGGGTTTGGGGACGTTGGAGGTGGAAAGCTTTCCCAGTCCGCTTTATAAGTTTCAAACACCAGCGGCACATTTACTGGGAAGTTGGTTTGCGAGGTATCAGGAACACCGCGCTTGTCTTTGGCCGCCGGCCAAATCAACGCGATGAAGCTGCGCCAGGAGAAGTCGTCGAATTGAGTAATGCCATTGTTATCGCACGATTCAGCATCTGTGGGCAGAGTGGGTGAGGAGATTGAGGCAGCTGGAGGAGTACAGATTGGCATGGGCGTGGGTGTGGGCGTTTGTCCCCATGCAGTTGAACAGAGAGCAAACAGAATTATGCCGGCCACGGCCGGGCCGGCAATCCTCGGGCGTATACAGCTCAGGGCCATATTTCTTGCCATGGTGCTCCTTTTTCTTTTTGAACGTGGTAAAGACCACGTCGACACAAGTGGCTTTAAGAATGAGAGAGGAGACGAAAGAGCTGCGACAAATAACCGCGTGGCGGTTTACGGAGGATAGCCGGCATTCTTCCAGGCAAGAAAATCTGACAGAAACAATTGTTGTGTAGTCTTGTCCCAGACTCCTTCAGGGCATCCTTTTTTCGGCATAGAGCCGGACTGGACCGAAGAGTTGATGTCATCCCAACTATCCTGGACCTGACCAGGATCCCAGAGATCCAAGCCCATCTGGTTCAGCATGTGAGAGCGATAACACGGGGTGAAAAAGGGTTGAATCGTGGATTTGAACGAGGGAGTTGCCATAGCTTTTTTCCTTTCTTTAGATATTGGGTGGGACCGCAAACTGCTTTGTTAATGGGATTTCAGCGCTGTGCCAAAACCCACCAGCTGCGACGAGGACTTCTAACACAACGGAACCCTGGCCGCGGTTTTCCGTGGAGCATTGCTTAACTTCGACTCCGGATGTTAGCGAGTTTGATTTGACTCTTACATGAAGAGGAGAAAATTCTATAAGGTAATGATCGATATCGAACATTGAAAAAAGAATAAATTCTGAAAACCGAACAGGGATCCTGCAGCAACGCACTGACGAGGCAAACAGCACAAGTAAAACGAGCCGGTCCTCTGCGTTTCGGCCTAAGTGATCAAGAGGCCTTGTAATTTTGTGGGTCAGTTTTCGCGCGGCGATGAAAAACAATGCGCATTTAGCGCATGTTGGTTCCGCTCGCTAACAAAAGTTGGAATGTTCCAAGAAAAAGATGGGAAAAGACTTTTGACGGACAGGCCGTGAGAGCGCCTGTCTTACGCCGCAGGCATTGGAGTTGGCGTGGGCGTCGGTGTGACATTCAGTCCGGGAGAGCCCAATGGCGTTGGTGTGGGAGTGGCGGTGGGAGTTGGGGTGGGAGTGGGAGTCGGACTGGGAATGATTCTTGTCGGAGATTTTGGAGTCGGGGTAGGAGTTGGGCTAGGGGTTGGAGCAAAGTCCGGCGTGGGCGAAACGGCCGGAGATGGCGAGGGTGAGGAGCCAGGCGAAACGACCGGAGTGGGTGTGGGCGAGGAACTTTGCGCGAAAGCCAGGCGAGGCGGAACAAAGCAGCCTGCAACAATCAGAAGCAGCAAGCAGACTGCCCCAACCGTCGCAGGAATATCCACCGCCCGGGTCCGCAGAAATCGCATAACTCAAAATGATGCCGGGCGCCATAGAGCGGTTGGCCATCTCGATTTGCGCCGTTTTTCGTGCAATGTGACAATAGAGCCATGAGAAAACCTTTGATCGTAGTACGAACCATGTTGGCCGCTGGGGCGATGCTGGTAGGGAGCGCGATGGCACAGACGCCGGCGGCCCCAAGCCAGACTCCGCCGGCCAAGAAACCGGCTGCGCCTGCGGCCAAAAAAACTCCATCTGCCGCCAAGCAAACCGGCACCGCAGCCAAGCCAGGAGCGCTGACTACCACGAAACAGAAAGCCAGTTATGCCATCGGCATGAATCTGGGCGGCGGATTGCACCGCCAGAACATTGACGTGGACACCGAGGCGCTCGTCCAGGGATTGAAAGACACTTTGAGCGGAAATAAGACGCAGCTGACTGACGAAGAAGCCCGTGCCGCCCTGATGCAGCTGCAAGGCGAAATGCAGGCCAAGATGCAGGCCAAGCAGGCAGCAGAGGGCGAGGCCAACAAGAAGGAAGGCGATGCTTTCCTGGCCGCCAACAAGACCAAAGAGGGCGTGGTTACCCTGCCCAGCGGCTTGCAGTACAAGATCCTGACGCCAGGCAACGGTGCCAAGCCGACAGCGACAGACAGCGTGGTTTGCAACTACAAAGGAACGCTGATCAACGGCACCGAGTTCGATAGTTCATACAAGCGCGGCGAACCAGCCACATTCCCGGTAACAGGCGTTATCAAGGGCTGGACTGAAGCTCTGCAGCTAATGCCGGTAGGATCCAAGTGGCAGCTCTTTATCCCACCTGATCTGGCCTATGGACCACGCGGTACGCCGGGCGGCCCCATTGGGCCTGATTCCACGCTTATCTTTGAAGTGGAATTGATGTCGATCAAGGAGAAGCCCCCGGCCCCCGACAAAGTTCCTCCGCCGGCAGCGGCGCCTGAAAAGACACCCGCCGCGGCTGGGACTCCAGCACCTTCTCCGGCGCCTACGCCAAAACAATAGCTTTCCAGGGCCGCCCAACATCGATGATGGGCGGCCCTTACGTTTTCCTTCGGATAAAGTCTTCGGTTTGCCGGCTTACTTCCCTTTCAGGATTCTCTGTATCTGCTGCAAATGGTTCAGGTCGTGGCCTGCCACCATTCGGACTACATGGCTGATGCTCTCATTACCACGCTCTTCGTGGACTCCATAGTTGTCCCAGAGCTTTCGCGGGACGGACTTCAGCAAAGCGACATTGGCTTCCCGCAGTGCGCGGTAGCTGGCCAGCGACAGCCGGGGATCACGATGAGCATAGTCAAACGTTTTTGCCCACACGTCCTGGTCATACGCCTGAATGGGAATGGCACTTTTGCTCAGGATCTGGCGAATGCGCCATGAGATGGCCAACTCCGCATCCGCCAGATGCGCCACAATTTCCGCCACTGACCATTTGTCTGGGGCGGGCCGGCGCATCAATTGTTTACCCGACTTGCCTTTGAGCAGCAAAGCCAGCTTTGTGGGCGCGGCCTGCTGCAGGCGCAATGGGTCTTTGCCTTCTCCATAGCTAAGTAAGCGTTGCGTGTAATCCTGGACTGTCTCCTGCATGTTTTCTCCTCCACGTTTGAAAACTATTGGATCATGGCGAAGCTTCTGGCGACTCAGCAAATGAGCAAGGGCAGAAATTGTGTTTCAGATTACTTGTGGACCGCAGCCGCCCTCGGCTGCGATTGTGAAACTAATGAATCGCATTAGAAAAAATTGCGAGAAAAGCTGGAAGCAACAAAACTGGACTGGCGCCAGCGCGCCAAACTTTTCCTTTAGCGATTGTTTTCAATCGTTTGATGCGCTGGTGAGGTGAAATTGACTCCTGTTTGATGGCTTGTGAATTGTCCGGCCTGGCTGCTTCAGGCAACGTGGCCCACGGGAGGAAGCAGCCGTGAAAAATCTAATCGCATTTTTATTGATATTTGCCCTGGCCGCACAATCGCTCTGGGCCGGGACCGCGGACGAGAAGCATGTCGAGAAAATCCGCAACAAGGTCAGCCAGTGTATGGACGACGGACGCCATATGTCGGTTGAGACCCTGGACCATCGCAAGTTTGCAGGCACCATCATCCAGGCGGGAACGGATGATTTCGTGCTAACCAACGCCGCAGGCACCACCACGCTCAGTTACAGTGACGTGAAGAAGATCAAATCTCCCATGGATCCGCACAAGCGCGGCGCCATGGTGTCACTTGCGGTGCTGGGCGGCCTGTTTGGAGCGGTGATCGCGGCTGCGGCAAATGACCGATAGAGCTGAAACGGAGCCAGGAACGGCGCGCAATGCCCTCGCTGAACATTTTTGGATGTGGAAGAGGGGATCCAGGCAGCGGGAGGGCGGCATTTCTGAACCTTTCGCCCATCCAGCTTCATCTAATGTAAAAACTGCGTATGAAACTAACTGTCTATACTGCCCCTTGGTGCCGGGATTGCCATGTCGCAAAACGCTGGCTCAACCAGAACAACATTCCCTACCAGGAAATTAACATTGACGAAGCTCCGGACGCGGCGGCTGAAGTGATTCGGCAAACGGGCAAGCGGGCCATCCCCCAGTTCGTGATCGATGGCACATGGGTACAGCCCTACGTTCCCGGAAGAGGGTTTAAGTACCAGGAAATGGCAGAGCTGTTCGGAGTCCAACCTTAAGTTCCTCTCCTCAGCTTTCTTGTCCGCTATCCGCCTAGCGGCGGGCCCAGGGCAAACGCCAGCGCATCGATGGAGGCACGCGAAGACGGAGCACGCGTTCGCGATGATGTTCATCCGCCACTGAGAGTTCCCTGGCCTTGAGCAAGTCCTGCAATCCTATCAGGCCCACAAGCTTGGAATCGCCATTTGAGGTTACGACAGGAAAACGCGTAAGTCCCGTGGCCGCCATTCGATTCACCACCATCCGCAAAGGCTCATCAGGAAATGCCACTACCGGCTCTTTTGCTATTACCTGAGAGAGTTGAATGTTGCGGGCTCCGCCGTTGCGCTGGTGTTCGAGCGCATTCAGGAGATCATAGCGAGTCATTACGCCCAGCAGGCGCTGCTCGCCGTCAATGACTGGATAGACGCGCTGGCCGCGGGGATTGTCATTGCGGGCCAGAGCGGTCTCCAGTTCAGAGATAGTGCTCTCCGCCGGAAGTGCGGTAATGTTGGTCCGCATTACGTCTTCCACAGCGAGCGCTTCCATAGGATCAACTACGTACTCGCGGGAAAGATGGTGGCCGCGCCGGCTGATTTTTTCCGTAAGGATGGACCGCGACATGGTCAACACCGTAAAGGTATGCGCGCAGACGCAGGCAATCAGCAGAGGCAGTATTGAGTGATAGTCACCGGTAAGCTCAAAAGCAAAAATTACACCGGTGAGAGGCGATCGCATGGTACCGGCAAGCATGGCGCCCATGCTGATAAGAGGCCAGAAGCCAGGCCCCTGATGCGGAAGGAAAAGCGCGTCCACGGCGCCCAGAGCACCGCCCATCATGAGCAATGGAGCAAGCACGCCGCCGGATGTTCCTGATCCGAGAGAAAAACTCCATATTAAAATCTTGACCACCAGAACGCCCAGGATCAGTTTGATCGCGGCATTGCCTTGCAACTCCTGTTGGATTACGTCATAACCTACGCCGAGTGCGCGAGGATAAAAATAACCGCCAATGCCGATGCCCAGGCCACCGATGGCCGGCCACCACATCCAGTGAAGTCGTTTGAGATGAAGAAATCCATCTTCAAAGGCATAGACCAACTGCGTAAGCAGCCCTGAAAGGCAGCCGCTCAGGAATCCCGCAAGCAAACATCCGAAAAGAACGGCGGGAGCCCACACCACGTCATGAACTGGAACGGGAAAAATCGGGCCTTTGCCCAGCAAGTGCACGCGCGCGGCCGCTGCTGTGATGCTGGCTAGCGCAACCGGGATAAAGCTACGCGGCTTCCACTCGAACAAGAGCAGCTCAACTGCAAGCATGATGGAAGCAAAGGGCGCTGCAAACGTGGCAGACATGCCGGCCGCGGCGCCGGCCACAAGAAGCGTCTTTCGCTCAGCGGATGTAAGGTGGAAGAATTGGGCGATCAGAGAACCGAAAGCGCCACCCGTCATGATGATGGGGCCTTCCGCGCCGAACGGACCGCCGGAGCCGATGGAAATAGCGGTGGAAACGGGCTTGAGCACCGCCAGGCGCGGCTCAACTTTGGCGCCGCGCAGGAGAATGGCCTCAATCGCCTCAGGGATGCCGTGGCCGCGAATCTTGTCCGAGCCAAACCTGGCCATCAGCCCCACAATCAGACCGCCAACCACAGGTACAAGAATTACCCAAATGCCCAGGTGGGTGTCTCCCGGAGAAGCCGGCACGGTGGTGAAGCGCTGAAAGAAAAATACGTTGGTGAAGAAGCTGATCAGCTTGAGCAAGACAACGGCAACATAAGCAGCGATCACGCCGACCACCAGCGCAAGGCCGGTGATGGGCAGGACGCGCCATGTTGTGGTGAAGTCTCCGAGTGTTGCGGCTGGGGTTATGAGTTGGTTGGTTGTAATGCCTGGCTTTGCCTGGGTTGGTTCCTTCATGTTCCCGCTTTTTTCATTCCTCCCGCTCGCACTTTTGGTGCGGACGTACTCTCTTTTTCGATGCGGCCATTGCCGGTCAGGCGCAGGACCGCATCCACCAGCGCGGGGCCCGCGTCCTGCAGTTCCTGCCGGGCAGCAACACCGAGCTTGCGCAACAGCGTCTCTCCCTCCGCAGTGATGGAGAGGGTCACCTGCCGGCGGTCGTTGTCCGAGCGACTGCGGCGAAGCAGGTGCTGCTCCTCGCAGCGGTCAACCAGCTCAACCATGCTGTTATGGTTCAGCTGCATTCTTTCCGCCAGTTGGCTGATGGTGGGCACTATTCCCTTTGGCAGGCCCTTGATCGCCAGAACTAATTGATATTGCTGGGGATTTGCGCCCAGCATACGGCTGGCCTCTTCCATATGACGAAGAAACCGGCGGAGCTGGTAACGGAACTCTCCCAGTGCCAGATACTCCGGTTCGGTTAAAGGCCGCACATTTTTTCCCTTTGACATTTTATATCGCCCCGCGACATAATAGCAACATTCTGCTAGATTCGAGCCTGGGCCTTCAAACGGTCACTAAACCCGGTTGGAGGCCCTTTTTATGTTCCGCCGACGCTCAATCTAATCAGTTTTGGTTGAATTGTAAATAATTGTAAGGACATTTTGGGCCACCCCCCGTCCTAATGAGCAAAAAAGTCACCCCGAGGCCAACTTTTTTGATCACCTGACCAGTTGGCGAAAAAAGGGCGGCCCCATTTATTATCGGAATAGCTGGTTTACGCTGCTTTTCTGAGAGGAAAACCTTTGATTCCACGCTATACGCGCCCTGAGATGGGCCGAATCTGGAGTGATGAAAATAAATTCCGCTGCTGGCTTAGGGTGGAAGCTGCCGCCAGCCTGACGCTGGCCGATGCGGGGATTGTCCCTGAGAATGCCGCCCGGGCCATTGCCGAGCGCGGCGACTTTGACCTGAAACGCATTCATGAAATTGAAGCCGAGGTAAGGCATGACGTGATTGCCTTTACCACAGCCGTGGCGGAAAAAGTTGGCCCCGAGGCACGCTGGCTGCATTACGGCCTTACGTCGAATGACGTGGTGGATACGGCGCAGGCGTTGCAGATTAAAGAGGCGTCAAAGATCATTGCGGAAGATCTGGAGCAGCTGAAGCAAGTGCTGGCTCGCCGCGCACACGAGTTTGAGCACACCCCGACAATCGGGCGGACCCACGGCATCCACGCTGAGCCCACCACGTTTGGCCTGAAGCTGGCCAACTGGTACGCCGAGACTGTCCGCAATATTGAGCGCTTCCAGCGCAGCGCGGAAGAAATGCGTGTGGGAAAACTTTCCGGCGCGGTGGGAACGTTCGCGCATCTGGAGCCGGAGTTCGAAGAAAAAATCTGCCGCCGCTTGGGACTGGAAGCCGCGCCGATTTCGACTCAGGTGATCCAGCGTGACCGCCATGCCTACTACGTGGCCACGCTGGCGACGATTGCTTCCACGCTGGACAAGATTGCCACGGAGATACGCCACCTGCAACGCACCGAGGTGCGCGAAGCCGAAGAATATTTCAGCGAGAAACAAAAGGGATCGTCGGCGATGCCGCACAAGCGGAACCCGATTACCTGCG
>Ga0126383_10003559_pt1 | contig 10339 bp, 8 predicted proteins | sample PanSoiMetPlot_35_FD_96882 | JGI IMG/M metagenome (GOLD analysis project Ga0126383, IMG submission 96882) | Tropical forest soil microbial communities from Panama - MetaG Plot_35 | ecosystem: Environmental > Terrestrial > Soil > Tropical forest > Bulk soil | place: Panama | collected 2016-02-17
GAACTGCTGCCAGTTTGCCCTCGTCCACTTCTCCTAGGAATTTCAACGTAACGTGAAGGTTTTCCGCCCGCACCCAGCGCGGCTCTTTCGTGACGGCGCGAAGCGAGGCAAGCAGAGTGGCGAGGTTTTCCCGCACCCCGGTTGGAATTTCCAGCGCGACGAACAGGCGCACGGCTCAAGGCCTCTTTGCGTCGTGCCGTGGCGGTTCTCCGCCATCATAGAGAAAGTGCAGGCGCAACATGTCCAGCGCAAGCTGCGAAGCGTGCCAGCGAATCGCTTCCCGGTCACCAGGGAAGCGCGCGCCGCGCTCTTTCACTCCGCCCGAGTGCGACAAAGCAATGTGCACAGTGCCGACCGGTTTTTCTTCGCTGCCGCCGCCCGGGCCGGCAATTCCCGTGATGCCAACACCCAGCGTGCTGCCCACACTGCTGCGGATGCCGTCGGCCAGCGCCCTGGCTACTTCGCTGCTCACCGCGCCTTTCGACTGAATCAAGTCCGCAGGCACATTCACCCACGCAGTCTTTAGGTCGTTGCTGTAGCAGACCACGCCGCCCAGAAAATACGACGAGCTTCCGGCAATGCTGGTCAGCCGCTCGGCAAGCAATCCGCCGGTACAGCTTTCCGCTGCAGAAATGGTTGCTTTATTCATCGTCAACAGCCGGGCAATCACTTCCTCCATCGAGGAGCCGTCCTTCGAGTAAATCCGGTCGGTCAGGGCCAGCTCGAAACCTTGGACAATTTCATCTAGCGTTTTCTGTGCTTGCGCCGCATCTTCCGTCCACATGCGCAGATGAATCTGGATTTCGCCTGGTGCTGCCAGAATTGTTGTGTTCACGTCGGAGTACCGCGTGTAAATCGGCTTTATGCGCTGTTCGAGCGCAGATTCCCCAAGTCCCGCCACGCGCAGCTCGCGATAAAACATGCGAACTTTGGATTGCCGTTTCTCCAGCCGTGGCAGAACCTGTTCCTGATACATCGGCTTCAGTTCGCGCGGCGGCCCGGGCAGCAGCGCAATACATCGCCCTTTGTCTTCAAGCCATAACCCCGGCGCAGAGCCGCGCGGGTTCTCCAGCACTTCCGCGCCCTCCGGCACCATTGCCTGACGCACGTTTACCGACGGCATTTCCCGGCCGAGTTGCCGGAAGCGCCCTTCGATGTAGCGCAGGATGGCTTCGTTCAGGATGAGCTTGCGGTGAAGCAGCTCAGCGACGGTTTCGCGCGTCAAATCGTCTTCAGTGGGCCCGAGTCCGCCGCTGGCCAGAATCAACGGCACACGCGCGAGCGCATCATGAAATGCTTCGGCCAGCAGCTCGCGATTGTCGCCGACAATGGTCTTGCGAACGACTTCGATTCCCAGCTTGTTCAATTCTTCGGTGAGATAGAGCGAGTTGGTATCCATGCGGTCCGGAGTCAGCAGTTCCGAACCAACGGCGATGATCTCAGCTTTCACTAGGGAAGTCTCGCGAATCCGGGAGTTCTCTCCCAGTCTTGTGCCGCTAATACATATCTCTCAAATTCTCTGTAGTTCCCTTTGAGGAATGCGCCGGCAAAGTTTTCCAGGTCGTAAGCGAGACCCCGAAATCCATCAAGTGGGTCGTCGGAATAGCCCGGATACTTGTTGCTACCGTTTGTTCCCAAAAGAGCGCGCATGTAAGATTCGTGCGCCACGGACGCTTTTCCAAAGTGGTAAGTGACAAGCCCAAGAGAAAAACGGTAGTGCAGTTCTAGTTTTCGGTCTCCGTTAATGTAAGCTCCTGACGCGTATGGGCCTCCGCTGCCTCGGCCTGATTCGCCAGCGACAAACAAGAAGCCTTGAGGACGCATGATCGGGTCTAGAATCTTGCATCCTTCGGATAGGACTTCTAAAGGCCGATTCCCCATAGCTCACCCTGCTAGCGGCAGCCCGCGCACGTCCCAATCGAGCGTGAACAACGCGCCCGTGGTGGCCAGAATCGCGCGCCCAGAGGACTGAAGCGCCATGCCCACCAATCCTGAACCGCTCAACGCAATGTCGGCGTGGGCCTGCGCGTTGATGCGCACAATGCCTCGCCAGCCTTGATAGGACGCCGCCACAAACAAATTGCCATCGCGGTCGAAAGCCAGACCCTGCGGTCGGCCCAGCCCGCGAAAAAACACGCTGACGTCGCCGCCCTGGCTGACGCGGTAAACGCGGTCAAAGCTGGAAGTCGTCGGCCCCGATACGTACAAATCGCCGTTGGGATGAAACGCCAAATGATACGCAGCCACTGACGGTTCAAGCGTAGCAAAGACAAAAATCTCGCGCGTTGGACTGATTTTGAAAACTGTTCCGCTGCGGTCCCCCACGTACAGGTTTCCCGCGCGATCGAACGCAATACCTGTAGCGATGCCCATACCTTCGATCCAGGACTCGGAGCGTCCGTCAGGCGTGACGCGATGAATCGTCCCATCATTTCGGCACGAGACGAAAAGATTCCCTTCGCGGTCGAGCGCCAGGCCCGTGGGATTCACCAGAGACGTCAGAAACGGCTTCACATCGTAGTTCGCTGTGATTTTGTACAGCGAAACTGGAACGCGCTGCCCTCGCGGCCCGGAAAAAGTCACGTAAATGTTGCCTTCGTGATCCACCGCGGGGTTCGCGACGGGATGCAAATTGTCTGCGATTTGTATGCCAATGTGCACGGGGTGCGGCGAGCTTTCGTGTCCTTCGGACGCAACCCGCACCGTCCCGCCGTTTGCGCCTTCGGGAACTCGAGCGATCAGCCGTTTCTCACTTGCCAAGGACAAGCTTGCTTCGGCATCTCCAAAGTGAACCACTGGACGCGCTTGGGCGCGCGAAACGAATCCACGCCCGTGAATGGTCATCTCCCCACCGGGAATGGCCGCTGCGGGCGCAACTCTCTCAATGTGCGGAATGCCGTTCTTTTCAGCTGAGGAACCGAAGCCGAATTTCATACCCAACCAATGTGAAACGTCAGAAGGCCGAAATGTAACGCAGCGCGTAGCAGGATTGCGGCGTAGAGCCCCGCCATCCAGTCATCCGCCATGATGCCCCAGCCGCCGCGCAGTTTCTCCAGCCGGCGAATGGGCCATGGCTTCCAGATATCGAATACTCGAAAAAGTATAAAACCCAACAGCAGGTATTTCCAGTTGGCGAGGCTCAAGGCGAAGTAAATGGCGTATTGCGAAAAATCCATGTGCGCGGTCAGGTGCGGCAAGGCAATGGGGATTAAGGGCAGCAGCAACGTCAGATGCTGGCCTGCCACTTCATCAATGACCACGTGCTGCGGGTCATCGCTGCCGGCATAGGAAGCGACGCGCGAAGCGCCCCACACGCCGAGAATCGACAGCAAAAGAAGCGCCACTCCGGCAATGAGTAGGGGATAAGCCAGCGTAGCGTTGTGGATGTTGGTTCCTGGAGCGCCGAACAAGTTTTCTCTCAAAACTGCATCCGCCAGAGGGTGAAAGGACAAGAAATCGCGGATCGATCTCGGATGCAGGAAGAAGATGGCCGCCAGAGACGCAGTCACGACACCGGCGAGCGATCCGAACGTCCCGGGCGCCTTGGGGATATACCCGATTCCAAGCACAGAGGCGACCGCCAATGCCAGCCGTGGCTTCTCCCGTGATTTTTCCAGTGCTTGTGCGGTGCTAGGATCTATTGTCATCGGCTTTGTCGGGATCGAGCAGAATCGTTTTGCGGCCGCCTTCCGCAGTTTCTTCTTCGTCGAAGATCCGGTCGGAGACTACGTATTTCTCGCTGGCCCAATTGCCGAGGTCTTGCATCCGGCAGCGCTCGCTGCAAAACGGAAAATCTTTGTGTACTTCCGAGTCCGTCTCCGCCTTGCAAATCGGGCATCTGTGTTTCATGTTGCGCTTCCAGCCTACCCCAGAACGCGAAGCGGCGCTCCCGTGGCAATCCGGTGAAGCTTCTCCGCCGGCGGAACTTGCGCCGCAGCTGGCGCGCGAACATCTGCCTTTGCTATTGGCCGCTCCAGGATTTCCACTACCCGCCCAATCAAGTCATAGGCATCGGTCTTCGTGATTTGCACGCGTACCACGTCGCCCGCCTCCGCAACTTCTCCGTTGGGCAACTCAACATCCGTCAAGTACAGCTTGCCATCAATCTCCGGCGCCATGCCTTCCACCCGCGCCTCCCAAACCAGAGGATTCTCTTTCGACGGTCCCTCCACGAGCGCCACAAAAGTCTCGTGCTTCGCCGCCCGGTATTTGGCCCGCAGGTTCTCGCGCGAAATTTTCTTTTGTATCGCCATCAGCCGGTTTCGCCGTCCGGCCGTCGTTTCCGCATCCACCTTTTCATCGAGTGCGAAGCTCTCGGCATTGTCCACGTCCGAGTATTCGAACACGCCCATCCAATCCAGCTTTGCAGCCTTCACAAAATCGCACAGTTCCCCGAAATCAGCCTCTGTCTCCCCAGGGAATCCCACGATGAACGAAGTGCGCAGGGACACGCCGGGAATCGTCTCACGCATGCGCTCGAGCAAGCGCAGGAACGCGTCACCGTTCGAGCCGCGCTTCATGCGCGCCAACACACTCCGGCTGGCATGCTGCAAAGGCATGTCAACGTACTTGGCTAGCCTCGGATGCGCCGCTATGGTATCTAGCAGTTTCTGGGTTACGCGGTTTGGATAAGCATACAGAAACCGCACCCACAGCAGTTCTTCGATTTGCGCCAGCTTTGCCAACAATTGGGCCAGGCCGTCGCGCAGGCCCAAGTCTTCGCCGTACGAAGTTGTATCTTGACCGATTAGCGTGATCTCCCGCGCGCCCGCCGCAGCAAGATTCTCCGCCTCGCGCACTACCGACTCGAACCGCCGGCTGCGGAATTTCCCGCGCAGCTCCGGAATGATGCAGAACGTGCAAGGATGATCACAGCCTTCCGCGATCTTGATATACGCCGCGTGTTTCGGCGTCGTCACGATGCGCGGCGTGAAGTCGTGATACAAAAACGTTGGCGGCTGCGCCGGCAGCACACGTAAATCTCCGTGCACCGCCTCTAGAATCCGCTCCACCTCGCCGGTACCCACCACTGCATCCACTTCCGGCACTTGCTCAAGGACTTGCTCGCGGTACCGTTCTACTAGGCAGCCCGCCACAATCAATTTCTTGGCCGCGCCGAATTTCTTGTGCTCGGCCATTTCCAGGATGGCATCCACGGATTCTTTTTGCGCTGCTTCGATAAAGCTGCACGTGTTCACCACGAGCACTTCCGCTTCGTCGGCCCGAGGCGTCAGCTCGTAGCCATCACGCGCAAGAATCCCCATCATCACCTCGCTGTCCACGAGGTTCTTGGGGCATCCCAGGCTCACAAATCCAACTTTGGTCATAGAAAATGGAAAATCGTTCCTTAAGGTAATTCATAATTCTAGCATGCACGCGCAGTAGCACAGGTCTGTCTGGGCGCTTCGAGCTCTAATTTCAGGAGTGGGGGTCGGGGGCAGTGGTCAGTGGGAAGTGCCAGATCGCCCGCGCAGCGCTGCCCGAACCAATTCAAGTAATTGTCCCAGCCGCGTCGTGTCGCACGGCGCGCCGCCGAAGCGCGCGAGTACATAAAGCTGCGTAAACTCCCGCACTGGCGGACCAAGCTGAGGCGAATTCATCGCCGTGGCAAATTCAAGGGGTGTTTGCGCTTCGCTTCGCATCACGCCGCGCCGCTCGAGTATTCGCAGGAGTTCGCCATATAACCTAGAAGCAAGTCGAGGATCAGAGCTTCCGGCTTTTGCGGCACGAAGCCTCAGAAACAGGCGAACCCGCCGCAGCACTTCTGCCGGGAAGTTGTAGCGCAATCCGACGAGCAATAGCACCAGCGCTACCGGCAGCAGGTAGCCCAGCGAACCGTGCTGGAGCTGCCATGATTTCAGCCATCGCTTGCCTTCTTGTTGCTTTCCGTCGAACCAGGCCCTCGTGGACTCTCCCCAATTCTTCGAGCTGCGCTGCAGGCTTTGCGCCAGCACCACTTGGTGCGCGAAGTCGTAACCAACCACCCACTCATTCCAGGTGATCTCCATCCAGTCGAGATACAACCCCAGACGAGTGAGAAGCCCGTTTCCGCCTTCGATGCTTGGCGGCGTCGGATCGAAAACCTGCCAGCCGCTTCCGGGGAAATAGACTTCCACCCAGCTATGTGCGTCGCTTGCTCGTACAATGTAGTCCCCGCCGAGGTCGTTGTATTGCCCGGGAAGGAACCCGTTCACCTCGCGCGAAGGGATACCCAGCGTTCGGACCATAACCGCCATAGCCGAAGCGAAGTATTCGCAATGCCCGGCGCGCGTTTCGAACAAGAAGTGCGCCAACGGATCCTGTCCAGGTTTTCCAGTCAGATTCAGCGTATACGCGTAGCGCGTGCGCAGATAGCTCTCGATGCGCACTACCTTGTCAAACGACGTCTTAGCGTTTTTCGTGATCTCGCGCGCCAGTTCCGCAATGCGCCGGTCCAATCCCGCCGGAAGTTGCAAATACGTGGAGGTAATGTCATTGGAATAGTCGATTCCTGCAGCGCGAAGTCTCGCCGCTTCGCGCGGGGCTAGGCGCGAAATGCCCGTGTAGCGGATGGCCGCAAAGTTGCGAAACGGATTCTTGAGAGTTTCCGTTGCGTCCGTAATCAGATAGTTGCGCTGCAGGGCAGCAAACGAATTGGTTGCTCCGCCGCTGAAATTTCCTTGCAGGGATATCGCTTTTCCCGGCACAAAAACCGCGTCTGTGGTGACCGGCTCGAGGTAAACCGTGTAACGAATCGTCTGCTCCGAGCTGCTTTTTGCCTGCGCTGCTTCCGGGGTGTGAATCCAGCCGTCCGGCCCTGGGCGCAACGCTTCTCCTCTGGCCTGCGTTGAACTCCAGCGCTTTCCATCGAAAGTAGTCAGCGCGATGCCTCTCCACCGCAGCAGATCGTATCCGATTGGTTTTTCTGTCTCGACGCGCATGACTACCGACGAACTCTTCTTGATTTCTCCAATCTGGCCTAGCTCAACGTTCTCAGAGAAGCCGGTCATCAGTGACGGGCTAAAGCTGACGCGTCCCAGGTAGCCTGCAGTGAATCGCGGGAAGAAGAAAAAGAACACGCCGCCGATGAGAATCGCTCCCACCGAGACGCTGAGCGCCGCAAGACTCAGGGAGCGATTGAGTTTGCGTTCTGTCCCTCGGTTTGCAGCAGTTGGCGAAAGCGCGCCAATGGCTCCGCGGCGCAATTCCAGTCCGATGAAGGTCGAAACTCCGCAAAATAGAAAAAGAAAAAAAAGCGTCAGGAACAAGGTGTCAACGGTAAGAATCGCAGCCGCCAGAATCGCGGCAAATGCCAGCATGCTGAGAAAGAGCGCGTCGCGGTCCGAAGAGGCGCTATAAAACCGCACCAACATGGCCACAATCAGGAAATGTATCACTGCCAGCAACAAAGCGAAAAGCATGGGACTCGAAGGGCCTGCAAGAAAAAATCGCGAAAGAAAAAATGCGTCTACCGGGAAAAAGAGGAGGTACCCGAGCAGGCATAATGTGGCCGAGCGGGCCGATAGTTCGGCGGGGCGTCCGTTCCACCAGCGGTAGCCCTTATGCAGCGCGGCGAGCGGAGCAATCACAGATGTGAATAGATCCAGCTTGCCCGTGCTTGCCAGCGTGAGGATTGAAGTGATGACGAGCAGGGAAAGCGAACCGCGAAAAAATCGCTCGGCGGGCAACGCAGGTGCAGCCGGAGTTGTGACGGTTGCGGCCATGGCAGAACTTCCATCCTAACATCGCAAAGCACAGCCAAGCTGTGCTCGTAGCAGAATCCGGCGAAAGGATAACGCTCTTACCGATTCCTCGCAGCGGAGCAAGTTGCGACAAGGGCCGCTCGGGCAACTTTTCGAGTGAGGTTGGAGACAGGGAGAACGGTGATGCCGCTCAGCGGAACTTGTTCTGCCTCCTTGATGCGAGGGAGTCTCTTCACGGTGATGCGAAACGGCTCCACAATAATGTTGCGGTAGGTCACCGTGTGACGAACTTTCTCCGCGGCCACGAAATGAAAGCTGCCATTTCTGCTTTGAATTTGCAGCTTTCGAAGATGACCACGCAATTTCGCGACGGGGTCTCCATTCACGGAGATTGTCGGGAAATGCCACAGATTGGAAGCGAGCGTCGGAACGTGATCGACTGGCGCTTGCGCGTTTCTCTCTTCCGGCGGAGGAAGTAGAAGAGTCCGGCCCTCTTCGTCCGCAAAGACCGCCGCGGCCAGGCGAACCTCCACTGTTTCCCGTTTTTTGCGTTTTTCCGGCAGAAGTTCCGCGATGCCCAGTTTCCGTCCGTCACAGAATTGCGCCACAGGGCAGAGAAGGCATTGCGGCGATTTTGGCGCGCACAGCGTTGCGCCCAATTCCATCATCGCCTGGTTCCAGTCGCCAGGGGACTTCCTGTCGAGATAGTCTTCAGCGCACTCCAGTAACTCCTGCCGCTGCTGTGAAGCATGCACATCTCCGCGAATGGCTGCGAGCCGCGTGAGAACGCGCGCGACGTTGCCGTCCAGTCCAGCATGTTTTTTCCCGAACGCAATGCTGAGGATTGCTGCTGCCGTGTAATTCCCAATTCCGGGCAGCTCAAGCATTTCTTCTAACCGCGTCGGAAACTCACCGCCGTGATCTGCGACTATCTTTTGCGCGGCTTTCTGTAAATTGCGCGCGCGGCTGTAGTAGCCGAGCCCGGACCACATACGAAGCACTTCCTCCTCTGGCGCAGCTGCAAGCTCCTGAAGATTGGGGAAGCGCTCGAGGAAACGTTCGTAGTAAGGAATCACCGCAGCAACTCGCGTTTGCTGCAGCATGATCTCCGACACCCAGACGCCGTAAGGATCGCGCGTACGTCGCCACGGCAAATCGCGCTGGAACTGGTGAAACCAGGCGAGCAGTTGTTTGCGAAATAAGGCGAGTTCTCGTCCCTTCAGCATGGCGCGCCGCGATTCTCGCACAAATGGCGAGGGAGTCGAGCGTTTATCTTTAGATTCCTACTGGACTTCTTCATCGAGGAAAACGATGAAGGAGGAGCTCCACACGGCGTGCGGAAAGAAGCCTCTCGGTTGGCTGGTGACGATGATTTTGAAGAGTTCCGGCACAGATGCCAGCTCGCCGATAAGCTTTTGTTCCGGGTCCAGCGATAGCGGCTGAACCAGGGCAAGGTAACGGAGAATTCTGAAAATATTTCTTTCCGCAGGAGCCAGCGGCGTATCGAACTCCACGCTTCGGAATTGCAACATCGCATTGGCTTGATAAAAATGCCATGCAATATTGGCGCAGAGGGCTACCGCGCGCTCGAAGCGCTCATTCACCATGCGCTGTGCCGTCGCCGCGGAGTTTTCCGTTGCAGCGGCATGTGGATCCAGCACGAGTAATACGCGAGAGTCTTCTTCGCGCGTGAATTCGCGAACCATCAGTGAGCCGGAACGGGCCGTGGCCTTCCAATGCACCAGCCGCGCGCTGTCTGTGTGGATGTAATCGCGCACGCCGTATAAATCCTGGCCGCGGCCTTTAACGACGCTTTCGAGCGCTCCCTGGAGCACGGGCAAGACATCCCGGTATTCGGCCGTAGGGTCCACCGACGGATAAACCAGCGCCTCCGTCCTCAGGTCCAAACGGCGCGCCTTCTGCAAAAACCCGAAGGGAAAGCGCGTGACGATGCGAAATGCGTCCTGGTGGTAGACGCCCCGCCGCGGAAATTTCATCGGAACGATTTGCTGCACACGATCCTGCCTCGGCAAATACGGGAAATAAACCGGTTTTTCGAGGATGGTCACGCCGGAAGAAGTTTTTTCCTGCACGGCTTCGACGCGTAGCGAAAAGGACGGCAGCGTAAGTTTCTGGTTTTCGAGTTCCACCTGAGCTCGCACCGGCTGCCCTGCGAAAATGTGTTCCGGAAGATTGAGTTGCATCTCAATGCCGGAAAGGCTGATGGAAGAAAGAATCCCGGACATGAGAATGAGTGCGATAAGACTGGCGAGAATCAGAAACAGGAGGTTGTTGCCGGTGTTGAGGGCGGCCAGCGCCACCAGCAGCAGCCCTCCGAAATAGATCCACCCCTCCCCAGAAACTTTGTATTCCGTTCTGTATCCAATCCAACGCAGGGGCGTGCGGCGAGCCAGGGCTGGCACCAACGTTACCGCAACCCAGCCGGCGATCGCTAAGGCCGCGAGCGCGGAAGTGCTTGCGAGCACGAGTTGGCCGAGTTCTGCAGCAGCGCTGGAATAAAGCGCCAGGAGGAGCGCGCCGGAAAGCGCGGCCATGGACAGAAAGAACGCACGGACGCCCGGGCGGTCGGCCTTGGCCAGCATCTGTGCGAAGGTGGAGCGGATAGCAGCCATACTCAAGCTTTCAGCCACAAGCTC
>Ga0126383_10003560_pt1 | contig 10338 bp, 7 predicted proteins | sample PanSoiMetPlot_35_FD_96882 | JGI IMG/M metagenome (GOLD analysis project Ga0126383, IMG submission 96882) | Tropical forest soil microbial communities from Panama - MetaG Plot_35 | ecosystem: Environmental > Terrestrial > Soil > Tropical forest > Bulk soil | place: Panama | collected 2016-02-17
GACGACGAGATCGAGTCGATCCGCACGTTCGACGTGGACACGCAGCGGACGATCTACGCGGTCCGGGAAGTTCGGCTGCTCCCGTCGCGCGAGTTCCCGCTGGACGATGGCGCGCGCACCCGTTTTCGCGCCCGCTTCCGCGAAGCGTTCGAGGGCGACGTCACCAAGTCTCCGGTCTACAAGGACATCTCGAACGGCGTGGCGCCCGGCGGAATCGAGTACTACCTGCCGCTCTTCTTCGACGCAACCGGCACGCTCTTCGACTATCTGCCGACGGACACGACGCTGGTCGCGCACCACGACGTCCACGCGGCGATCGACGATTTCTGGCGCGACGCGCGAACGCGCTTCCAGCTGCTGCACGGCGACCGCCTGCGGCCGCTCCTGCCACCCGAGCAGCTCTTCCTGACCGCCGAGCAGTTCTTCGTCGCAGCGCGGGCGTTCGAGCGGCTCGATCTGCACGCGCCCCAACTCGCGCCCGACGACGCCGATCGGCTCGCGACCGTGCCGCTCCCCGCGCTCGCCGTGGAGCGCCGAGCCGCCGACCCGCTGCACGCGCTCAAACGGTTCCTCGAGGCGACGCCGGAACGGGTGCTGCTCCTCGCGGAGTCCCCGGGGCGCCGCGAGACGATGAGCGAGTACCTCACGCAGTACGGCTTGACGCCCCGCCCCACCGGCAGCTTCGCGGAGTTCACCGCGGGAAGCGATCGCCTCGCGCTCGGCGTCGCCCCGCTTGCGGCCGGCTTCGTCGTCGCGCCTGGGACCGGCGAAGGCTGGGACGAGCTCGCCGTCCGCGCGGGCTTCGCCGTCGTGACCGAGAGCGAGCTCTACGCGGGCACGGCGCGCGCGCGCGGACGCCGCGATCAGGCGAAGCAGAGCTCGATCGAGGGGATGCTCCGCGACCTGTCGGAGCTGTCGGTCGGCGACCCGGTGGTGCACGAGAGCCACGGCATCGGGCGTTACCGCGGGCTCATCAGCCTCGATCTCGGCGAGGGCCAGACCGAGTTCCTCCAGCTCGAGTATGCCGGCGAGGACAAGCTCTATGTGCCGGTCGCGCAGCTGCATACGATCGGCCGCTACTCGGGCGGGCCGCCCGAGGCCGCGCCGTTGCACAAGCTGGGCGGCGCCGAGTGGGAGAAGGCGAAGCGGAAGGCCGCGGCGCAGGTGCGCGACACCGCGGCCGAGCTGCTCGCCCTCTACGCTCAGCGCGCCGCCCGCCAGGGGCGGCCGTTCGAGGTCAAGGAGCACGATCTCGACGCGTTCGCCGAGGGCTTCGGGTTCGAGGAGACCGCCGATCAGGCGGCCGCGATCCAGGTGACCGTCCGCGACATGCGGACCGGCAAGCCGATGGATCGCCTCGTCTGCGGCGACGTCGGCTTCGGCAAGACCGAGGTCGCGCTGCGGGCCGCGTTCGTCGCGGTCGCCGACGGCCAGCAGGTCGCGGTCCTCGCTCCGACCACGCTGCTCGCCGAGCAGCACTTCAACACCTTCTCCGACCGCTTCGCGGATTGGCCGGTGCGGCTCGCGGAACTCTCGCGTTTCAAGACGGCCGGCGAGCAAGCGACCGCGCTACAGGGCCTCGCGGAGGGCCGCATCGACATCGTGATCGGCACCCACAAGCTCCTGTCGCGGGACGTGAAGTTTGCGCGCCTCGGGCTGGTGATCGTCGACGAGGAGCACCGCTTCGGGGTGCGCCAGAAGGAGCGCCTGAAGCAGCTACGGGCCGAGGTGGACGTGCTGACGCTCACCGCGACCCCGATCCCGCGCACCCTGGCAATGTCGCTCGAGGGGCTGCGCGACCTCTCGGTGATCGCAACTGCGCCCGCGCGGCGCCTCGCGATCAAGACGTTCGTCACCGGCTACTCGAACGGCATCATCCGGGAAGCCGCCATGCGCGAGCTCAAGCGCGGCGGCCAGATCTACTTCCTGCACAACGACGTTGAGTCGATCGACGCACAGGCCGCGAAGCTCGCCGAGCTCGTTCCCGAGGCGCGGATCGCCGTCGCGCACGGGCAGATGCGCGAGCGCGAGCTCGAGCGCGTGATGCGGGAGTTCCTGCAGCAGCGGTCGAACCTGCTCGTCTGCTCGACGATCATCGAGACCGGCATCGACATCCCGACCGCCAACACGATCCTGATCAACCGCGCCGACAAGTTCGGCCTCGCGCAGCTCCACCAGCTGCGCGGCCGGGTCGGCCGCTCGCACCATCAGGCGTACGCGTACCTCCTCACGCCGGGAGAGGACGCGGTGCGCGGGAACGCGCGCAAGCGGCTCGAGGCGATCCAGCTCATGGAGGAACTCGGCTCGGGCTTCTACCTCGCAATGCATGACCTCGAGATCCGGGGCGCCGGCGAGGTGCTCGGCGAGGCGCAGAGCGGGCAGATGCAGGAGGTCGGCTTCAACCTTTACAACGACATGCTGGCGCACGCGGTGCGAAGCCTGAAGGCCGGTCGGGAGCCCGACCTGGCGCAGCCGCTAGGCGTCACGACCGAAATCAACCTGCACGTGCCGGCTTTGCTGCCGGCCGGCTACTGCTCCGACGTGCACGAACGGCTCGTGCTCTACAAGCGGCTTGCCAACTGCGACACCGACGATGCGCTCACGGCGATGCAGGAAGAGCTGGTCGACCGCTTCGGCCCCCTGCCGGAGCCCGCGCAGGCGCTCCTCGAGAGCCATCGGCTGCGCATCCTCGCCCATCCCCTCGGGGTGGTGCGCATCGATGCCGCGGAGATGCACGTGCAGATCCAGTTCGGGCCGCATCCGGCCGTCGACCCGGGACGGGTGATCGAGCTCGTGCAGAGGAACCGCGGCTGGAAGCTCGCGGGTCCGACGAAGCTGCGCGGCACGATCGCCGCCGGGACGCTCAAGGAGCGCGCTCAGGCGGTGCAGCGAGTGCTCGTGGAACTCAGGGGCCGGCCGGTCTGACTACTTGTCGGCAACCTTGCGCAGCCGGGTGGGATCGAAGCGTTCGACGACCGCGCGCTCGGCCTCTGCGTCGTGCGCCTGGAGCTCGACGAGCTTCTCGCTGAGCTCGGCGAGCCGCCGCTCGAGCTCCGCGGTGTGGTCGGTCAGCCCGCGGATCGCCTGCGCGACTGGGTCGTCGTCGTCGTTCGTCAGCCCGTACGCCGAGAATCCCAGTTTCGCCGCGTGCATCTCGCGCGCCTGCTCGTGGCGATCCGCGATGATCTTCGCCGGGATGCCGACGGCGGTCGCGCCGGGCGGCACGTCTTTCACCACGACCGCGTTGGAACCGACTTTGGCGCCGTCGCCGACCACGATCGGGCCGAGGATCTTCGCACCCGCGCCCACCACGACGTCGCGCCCGAGCGTCGGGTGGCGTTTGCCCTTGTTCCAGCTCGTCCCGCCGAGGGTCACGCCGTGATAGAGCGTGCTGTCGTCGCCGATCTCCGCGGTCTCGCCGATCACGACCCCCATTCCGTGATCGATGAACACACGCCGGCCGATCGTCGCGCCGGGATGGATCTCGATTCCGGTCAGCCAGCGCGAGAGATGCGAGACGAACCGCGCGATCCAGCGAAGGCGGATCCCCCAAAGCCAGTGCGCGAAGCGGTGCGTCAGGAGGGCATGGAACCCCGGGTAACACGTGACGACCTCCCAGGCAGTCCGCGCCGCTGGGTCGCGGTCGAAAACGCTGGCGATGTCTTCGCGGATTCGGGAGAACATGGCTAAGCCCTCGACTTCGCTAGCGATTATCTAGATCCCTAGTGAATCGGTCAACTATTCGCGGTCGCCCTCGCCGTCCCAGGCGCTGAGCATGCCTCGCAGGAGGTTGATCTCCTCCTTCTCGAGCCGTGTGCGACCGAAGAGACGCCGCATGCGCTCGAGCAATCGCCGGGGGTGAGCCGGGTCGAGGAATCCGCTGCGGACCAGGTTGCGTTCGAGGTGGGCGTAGAAGCCCTCGATCTCCTCGAAGGTCGCGGCCTCGTAGCGCTCGTTGCTCGCGGCCGCCGGCCCGTGCGCGGCGACGCGCAGCTCGTAGGCCATCACCTGCACGGCCGCGGCGAGATTCAGCGAGGAGTACTGCGGGTTCGTGGCGATATGCGCCACGCGCTGGCACTTGATGACCTCCTCGTTCGCGAGCCCCGACATCTCCGTGCCGAAGACCACCGCGACTTCCTGCCCGCGCTCGCACTCGGACACCGCGGTCTGGGCCGCCTCGCGCGCATCCAACGCGAGGTGCGAGAGCTCGCGACGGCGCGCGGTGAGCGCGATCTGGAGCGTCGTTCCCGCGAGCGCCTCGTCGAGCGTCGCGCAGACGGTCGCTGCGGCGAGGATGTCGTCCGCACCCGTCGCCATGGCGTCGGCCTGCGGGTCGGGGAAACGGCGCGGCTCGACCAGCACGAGCCGCGCGAGCCCCATGGTCTTCATCGCGCGCGCCGCGGCGCCGATGTTGCCCGGGTGCGTCGTGCGCACGAGCACCACTCGGACGTGCGCGAGCCGCGCCGACTCAGTCGGCGCGCCGCGTCGATCCGATAGAATCGCGCCTTCGCCGCTCACACCACCCTCGGTCCGATGCATGCGCTCCATCCGATGCTCAACATCGCCGTCAAGGCGGCGCGCCGCGCGGGTTCGATCATCAACCGCGCCGCTCGGGACCTCGAGGGCGTGACGGTCACCGCGAAGCGCCAGAACGACTTCGTGACCGAAGTCGACCGGGCGGCCGAGCACGCGGCGATCGAGATACTGCGGAAAGCTTACCCCGACCACGCGATCCTCGCGGAGGAGTCGGGTGCCGATGGCGATTCGGATTACACCTGGATCATCGATCCGCTCGATGGCACGACCAACTTCATCCACGGCTTCCCGCAGTACGCGGTCTCGATCGCGCTTCGGCATCGCCGGGTGATCACCCAGGCGGTCGTGTACGACCCCGGCCGAAATGAGCTCTTCACCGCGAGCAAGGGCCGCGGCGCATTCCTCAACGATCGCCGCATCCGCGTGTCGAAGCGTGTGACGCTCGGCGAAGCCCTGATCGGGACCGGCTTCCCGTTTCGCGAACTCGCGCGTCTCGACGAGTACCTGGCGATGTTGAAGTCGGTCACCCTGACCGCGGCGGGGGTGCGCCGCGCCGGAGCCGCGGCGCTCGACCTCGCGTACGTGGCCGCCGGCCGTCTCGACGGATTCTGGGAGCTCGGGCTCTCGCCGTGGGACATGGCCGCCGGCGCGCTGCTCATCTTCGAGGCCGGAGGGCTCGTGAGCGATCTGGACGGCGAGGCGAACTTCCTCGACGTCGGGCATGTCGTCTGCGGACCGCCCAAGGTCTTCGCGCAGTTGCTCCAGGTGATCCGGTCAGCGCGACGGCTCGGCTAGCCAGCGTCCCGGGCGCTCGCGGCCCACGGATCGTCAGCGATAGAGCAGCACCGCCTCCCGCTCTTCGCGCCACGCGTCCTCGTCGGGATGCGCGAGCGCGTCGAGGTCGGCTGCCGCGGCGGAGGGATCGTCCACCCAAGCCCGCAGCAGCTCGCTCCCGTTGATCACGTCGATCGCGAGACGCCCGCGTTCGTATTCGTACGGGAAGTCGCGCCACAGCTCGTACTCGGGCCGCAGCGCGCGGAGCGCCTTGAATGCGACCGCGAGCAGTCGCCACGGGCGGAAGCGATCGTGATCGTAAGCCGGGTCGTCGACGTGGATCTGCAGGCCCGCGCAGAGCCTGCCCGCGTGCTTGTGAAATGTCGGCTCGAACCAGCAAGCGCGAAGCCGGCAACCGTGGAGCCATCGCGGCGCGAGCCTTTCCATCATCGCCATCAGCGAACGCGGCTCGAGATCGGGCGCCCCGAAGAGCTCGAGCGGGCGGGTTGTGCCGCGCCCCTCGGAAAGCGTCGTGCCTTCCAGCATCACGGTTCCGGCGTAGCAGCGAGCCATCCACGGATTGGCGGCATTCGGGCTCGGGTTGACCCAGGTGCGTTCACCAAGCGGCCAACCGTATCCCGGCGCGGCGGTGGGATTCCAACCCTCCATGGCGAGGACCTCGTACTCCACGTCGAGACGAAGCGTACGGACAAACCAGCTTGCGAGCTCGCCGAGCGTCAGGCCGTGGCGCATCGGCAGCGGGCCTGCGCCGACGAAACTCTCCCACCCTGCACGTAGGAGCAGCCCCTCGATCGGGCGCCCAGCCGGGTTGGGGCGGTCGAGGACCCAGACCCGCTTGCCGCGCTCGGCGGCCGCTTCGAGCACGTACCGCAGCGTCGTGACAAAGGTATAGATCCGGCAACCCGCGTCCTGGAGATCGACGAGCAGCACATCGAAGGTGTCCATCATTGCCGCGGTGGGCCGGCGCACTTCGCCATAGAGGCTGAAGACCGGGATCCCGTGCACCGGGTCGGTGAAATGCGGCGATTCGATCATGTTGTCCTGCTTGTCGCCGCGCAGTCCGTGCTGGGGCCCGAAGGCTGCGACGAGCTCGACGTCCCCGACCGCGGCGAGCGCGTCGAGCGAGTGAACGAGATCGCGCGTCACCGACGCCGGATGCGCGAGCAGCGCCACCCGCTGGCCCGCCAGCGGTCTGCGCAACGCCCGATCTTCGAGCAAGCGATCAATTCCGAACTTCATCGATTTCCATGGCGAACGCGTCGGGATGATGGAAGTCTGGTTTGCCCGGCGGATGTCTGAGCGCCCAATACGAAAGCACGCCGGAGTCGTCCTCGACGACAGCCGACACCGCGAGCGAAAGCCGGACGGTGGGGTGGATCGGTGACAGGCGGTCGAGGCGTACCCGGGCATCCAGCTCCAAGCTCCCCTCCGTGCTGCGTACGGTGATGGCGGGATTCAGCTCCTCGTCCGCAAGAACGTGACCGTCGCGATATCGAGCGAACGCGTAGGCGGCCCACTCGCTTGACGGTCCGAAATTGAACTCGTGGTATCCAGGCGACCCATTGCGCGCCACGAATAGCTCGCAACACGTGTGCCGCCAAAGGCCCTCGGCGATGCGCGGGGTCCGGGGACGCGGAAGACGCAGCCGATCGAGATTTGCATCTAGCGCGTAGCGGACTGCAAGGGTTCCGTCGCTGGACCGTGCAACACGCGCTCGGACGCCGCGCACTGCGTCGCTGCGAGTGTCGGGATGACAGACTAGCGCGACCGCGTGGACCGGTGGACATGTCATCGTGGCGCGAAGCCTAGCATTCTCGTCGCCCATGGCGCGGTTCATCGGGCTAGCTCTCAGGGCAGTGCGGGCGGCCGATGCTTCCACGCCAGCATGCTAGGCTCGCACACGAGTGTCAGCCATCGAAAGGAGACGTGCGATGCCAACGATCCTGGGCAGCGGCGAGCACCGCTACCGCGTGGTGGAGGAGTGGGCGAAGCTGCCCGAGGGATGGGAGTTCAAGGACGTCGCCTCGGTGGCGGTGGACAGCAAGGACCGCGTCTACGTGTTCAACCGCGGCGAACATCCAATGATCGTGTTCGACCGCGACGGGAACTTCCTGCGCTCCTGGGGTGAAGGTACCTTTCCGCGCGCCCACGGCCTGGACATCGACGCGGATGACAGTCTCTACTGCACCGACGACGGCGGCCACTTCGTGCGCAAGTGCACGACGGACGGCAAGGTCCTGCTCGAGATCGGCGTTCCCGGCAAGCCCGCACCGTACATGAGCGGCGAGCCGTTCCACCGGTGCACGCATACCGCCCTCTCGCCCAAGGGCGAGATCTACGTGAGCGACGGGTACGGGAATGCGCGCGTGCACAAATTCTCACCGGGCGGAAAGCTCCTTCTCTCCTGGGGCGAGCCGGGCACCGACCCGGGGCAGTTCAACATTGCGCACAACATCGCCACCGACCGGGAGGGGTGGGTATACGTGGCCGACCGCGAAAACCACCGCGTCCAGGTGTTCGACGGCAACGGCCGCTACGAGACGCAGTGGGTCAACATGCACCGGCCGTGTGGCCTGTACTGCTGCCGGGGACCTAAACCGCAGTTCATCATCGGCGAGCTCGGACCGGGGATGGCGATCAACCAGAAGCATCCCAACATCGGGCCCCGCCTCGCCATTGTCGACGGGGAGGGCAAGCTCATCGCGCGCCTGGGCGGGGAGGCGGGCCCGGGCCTCGAGACCGGCAAGTTCATCGCGCCGCACGGCCTTGCGGTCGACTCGCATGGTGACATCTACGTCGGCGAGGTCAGCTACACCGAGTATCCGCGCCTCTTCCCGGACAAGTCGATCCCGTGGCGCATGCGCTCGCTGCAGAAGCTGGAGAGGCTGAAGTAGGGACTAGGACACGTTTCTCGCCCCAGCGTCCTCCAACCTCGGAGGTCACGGCGCGTGAACCGCTTCACGGCGCCGGGTTCACTTGCTCGCGATAATCGCGTTGTAGGCGGTGCGCCACTGTAGCGCAGCGCCACCAACGGGAGAATTCCTCGATGATCGCCGACGTCCGGCGCCCCGCCGGCGCGGGGATGCTCAAGCTGTATCGTGCCTATTGGGCGTTCGCGGTCGGCCGCCGGCTGCGCGTCGTCGGCGCCGCCGCACTCCTCGTCTCCTCGCAACTCGTCAAGCTTGCAAGTCCCTGGCTGGCCGCGCAGGCGCTCAACGTCGTCCAATTGAACGGCGCGAGCGCGCTCGATCGCGCGGCCGGCTTCATCGCGCTACTGCTCGGCGTCGCGGCGGCGTCGTGGGCGCTGCACGGCCCCGGGCGCATCCTCGAGCGCTCAATCGCCGTGCGCGTGCGCGAGAATCTGGCCGACCGCCTTTACGGTCACCTTGCAAGCCTGCCGCTCGCGTGGCACGAGCGCCACCATTCTGGCGACACTGTCCAACGCGTGCGCCAGACGAGCAACGCGTTGTTCGACTTTGCGCAGAGCCAGTTTGTTTACCTGCAGAACTTCGTCAACCTCGCCGGCCCGGTGATCGCGCTTGCCCTCCTCTCGAACGTACTCGGCGTCGCCGCGCTCGCCGGCTTCGTGGTGATCGCGCTGGTGGTGATTCGCTTCGACCGTGCGCTCATGCGGCTCACCGACCGGCAGAACGACGCCGAGCGGCGCTACGCGGCCGCGCTGACCGACTCGCTCGGCAATATCGCGACGATCCTCAGCCTCAGGCTGCAGACAGTGACCCAGCGCGTGGTCGCAAGCCGGCTCGCGACGGTGTTCCCGGCCCTCCGACGCGCGATCGTCATCAACGAATGGAAGTGGTGCGGCGTCGAACTCCTCAGCATCACGCTTATCTGGACGCTCGTCGCGATGTACGCGGTGCTCGCGCAGTCCGGCGGGACACTCCTGATCGGCGACGTGTTCATGGTGTACACATACGCGCAGCAGGCCGCCGGCGTGATCGGCGGCATCGCGGCCAACTACCAGCAGCTCGCGCGAATGCAGGCCGACTACGCGGCCGCGGACGAGATCTGGGCGGCGGGACCGCGCGCCGCGCCGCCGGCGATCGTGCCCGACGACTGGCACGAGATTCGACTCGAACGGATCGCGCTGCGGTACACCCGCCGCGCTGGCGACGGGCCGGCGCTCGCCGACGCAACCCTCAGCCTGCGGCGCGGGGAGCGGGTCGCGCTCATCGGTCCGAGCGGAGCCGGCAAGAGCACGCTGCTCCGCGTGCTCGCTGGGCTATACGACGCCGAGGACGGTCATTTCGCGGTCGACGGCGCGACCACGCTTGGCGTGCGCCATCTCGGCCAGGTCGCCACGCTCATCCCGCAGGAGGCCCAGGCGTTCGAGGGCTCGGTCGGCGACAACCTCCACTTCGGGCGCGAGTGTTCCGCGTCGACGCTCAAGCACGCGACGCAGACCGCGGCGTTCGACGCAGTGCTCGCCGGCCTACCCGATGGGCTCGCGACCGCGGTCGCCGAGCGCGGCGCGAATCTCTCGGGCGGGCAGCGACAGCGCCTCGCGCTCGCGCGCGGCGTGCTGGCCGCCGCTCCGAGCTCGCTCGTATTGCTCGACGAGCCGACTGCGAGCCTCGACCCCGCGACCGAGGCCCAGGTCCTCGCCCGCCTCCTCGCCGCCTTTCCCGACGCGTGCGTCGTGGCATCGGTGCACCGACTGGAGCTGCTACGGCTGTTCGACCGCGTCGTGCTGATGGATTGCGGGCACGTCCTCGACCAGGGCACGATGGACGAACTTGGCGCGCGCCAGCCGCTGTTCCGGCAGCTCCAGGCCCAGGCACGGGAGCCGGAAGCCTTGCCGCTCGCGAGCTGAGCGGAACCTGGTTCAGCTCGCTGTGCGTCGTCGTCCGAACGGCTGCTGATGCGCCGGTTTACCGGGCGGAGCCCTCGTTCGAACCCCTAGAAACGCGCCGCGGAACGAAGCATCGATCGACGGTCCACTGTCCCTCGGAGCGGAGCAAGCGTGCAAGCGCAACCGCGGGCTCCGCC
>Ga0126383_10003562_pt1 | contig 10337 bp, 9 predicted proteins | sample PanSoiMetPlot_35_FD_96882 | JGI IMG/M metagenome (GOLD analysis project Ga0126383, IMG submission 96882) | Tropical forest soil microbial communities from Panama - MetaG Plot_35 | ecosystem: Environmental > Terrestrial > Soil > Tropical forest > Bulk soil | place: Panama | collected 2016-02-17
AACGCGTGCCCGCCCTTGGCCGGCAGCGGGTGCCCCTCCTCGCAGCCGGGCCAGTGCCGGCAGCCGAGCCCGGAGTCCGTGAGACGCACGGCCGCGCCGCTGACGACGATCAGCCAGAGCGTCGTCACCTCGGTGAGCACGAGCGGTAGGAGCGTCGACGGCGACAGGGTCGCCGCGCGCCAGCGGGAGACATGTCCTAGGGACTGTCCCTGAGACATGTCACAACGGGTCGAGGATGGCGGGATAGCCGTCGGCGCCGTCGAACGGCGTCGGGCGCGAGCCGAGGAAGAGCGGGCGGTCGGCGGCGTTGAGCAACACGGGCATCATGTCCGGACCGCGCAGGTGGCCGAGGATCCCTTCGGCGCAGGTGGCTTCTCCGAACTCGGTGACGCGGTCGGCGCGGACGCCGGGGCCGGCGACGACGAACGGCACGGGGTCTCCGGAGTGGATCACGTCTGGCGAGGCGGGAGTGGCGTGGTCGCCGGTGACGCAGACGACCGCGCGGTCGGTCGGAAGATCCGCGAGGGCGGCGTCGAGCAGTTCGACGGCCTCGCGCTTCCTGTTCGGATCCTTCGTGTGCCCCGCCTCGTCGACCCGCTTGTCGTGGCTGTACACGAAGGTATCGCCGGCGCCGAGCCGCTCGTCCACGAGCGGTCTGTCGATGGACGGATTCTCGATCGGCGTCAGCCCCACGCAGCGCCCGAGCCCACGGAGGAAGGCGGACTCCGCGGCGAACGTTCCGGCAAGACCGTGCCGCTCGAGGAACGACGGAACCTCGTGCGGGCGGCCGAACCATTTGAGCGTGATCACGTTGAAGCGCTCGCCTTCGAGTCGGCGCATCACCTCCCTGGTCCATTCCTCGCACGCGCGCGCGGTGCGCTCGGCCTCGGGCACGACCGGCTGCGGGCGCAGGACCGGATACCAGGCGCGGAAGAACGAGTCGGTGTCGGTGACCCGATCGTCCGCGCCGCCCTCGATTCGCAGCACGGCCTCGCCGCGCCAGACGTGCGAGAGCGAGAACTGCAGCCCGTCGATTGTGATGCCGTCGCAGCGCTCCACCAGACGTTCGGCTTCCTCGGCGTCACGATCGGGATCCGGCCGCCCCGTGAGCCACCAGCCGTCGTCGCGCCGTTCGGCCGGGCGGAGCGCCGCGTACGCGAACACGTGCTCGGCGCGGACGTCCTGCCCGCGCCCCAGCGCCTCGAACACCGCGCGCCCGGGGAACTCGTCGGGCCGGTACCCGAGCATCGACCAGTGCGCGACCTCGCTCGACGGCGCCCGTCCGGGACCGACCGCGTAGAGCACACCGCACGAGCCTTCTGCGCACAACCGGTCGAGGTTCGGCGTCGTCGCCGCCTCGACGCCGCTCTTGCCGCCGAACATGTCGTGTGCGCGGTCGGCGAGCCCGTCGAGCAGGAAGAGGACGATCGGCAGCACTCAGACGGTGACTCTATGAAGCGAGCGAATCACGCGTGCGACACCCGGCGGGACGAGCGCGTCCCAGCCGCCGCCCGCCCGCATAGCCGCCCGCACGTCCGCTCCCGAGATGCCCTTGTCGACGCCCTCGTCAAGCACGACGACGTCGTACCCCGCCTCCCGCATGCGCTCGAGCTTCGTCCCGCCCCAGTCGGAGAACAGCCGGAGGTACTGGGTCACCTCGGGCGGCACGTATGCAGGCCAGAGCTCCGGCTCGTTGACCGGGAACGGGATCACGTGCGCGCGAATCCCCTCGTCGTGCGCGACCTCGGTCACCATCAACAGGCGCTCGACGTACGAGAACGGATTCGACTCCGGCAGGTGCCGGAGCGGATCGCTCGCCTCCTCTTTGATTCGCGCCGGATCGGGGTTCGTGATCCCGATGAAGACGACGTCCGAGCGCGCCGCCGCCCCGCGCAGGTACTCCAGGTGTCCGTTGTGGAAGGGCTGGAAACGCCCGTGAATCATCCCTGCGTTCAATCGACGAACACGCCAGCGCCCTCCTCGACGCGACCGATCCTGCGGATGAACAGCCTCTTCGCGCCGAACTCCGCCTCGAGCGCCGGCCCGCGCTCCGCCGGCACCGAGACCAGCAAGCCGCCTGCGGTCTGCGGGTCGTAGCCGAGCGCCTCGAGCGTCGACGGGAGTGCGTCCGTTGTCACGTGCGCCGACGCGAAGTCCCGGTTGCGTGGGTCGCCGCTCGTCCGTATGCCGTTGCGCGCGATGTCGAGCGCACCGTCGATCGCAGGGAAGCGCTCCGACTCGAGTCGCACAGCGACACCGCTGCGGCTCGCGACCTCGTGCGCGTGTCCGAACAGCCCGAAGCCGGTGACGTCGGTCACGGCGTTCGGCTCGGCGGCGCGCAGCACCTCCGCCGCATCCTTGTTCAGCGTGCGCATCCAGCGGATCGCGCGGGTCAGCTGCATGTCGCCGGCGAGGCCCTTCTTGTACCCGGTCATGATCAGCCCGGTTCCGAGCGGCTTCGTCAGGAACAGGGAGTCCCCCGCCCGCGCGCCGTTCTTCGGCCAGATGCCGTCGGGATGCACGGTGCCCACGACCGCCAGCCCGTACTTCGGCTCGGCGTCGCGGATCGTGTGTCCGCCCGCGAGCAAGCCGCCGGCCGCACGCACCTGCGCGTCGGCGGCAGCGAAGATCTCGCCGAGCATCTCCACCGGCAGCTCTTCGGGGAAGGCCGCGATCGAGAGGGCGAGCAGCGGAACGCCACCCATCGCGAACACATCGTTCAACGCGTTCGTCGCAGCGATGGCGCCGTAGTCGCCGGGATCGTCGACGACAGGCGGGAAGAAGTCGAGCGTGAAGATGAGCGCACGCTCGTCGTCGAGTCGATACACGGCCGCGTCGTCGGCGGGTGCGAGCCCGACCAGGAGGTTCTCGGCCTCGACCGGCACGAACCCGGCGAGCAGCTCCTCGAGCCGAGCAGCGGAGTATTTCGCTGCGCAGCCGCCGCACGCAGCAAGGTCGGTGAGCTTGACGCGTTGGGTGCCTGTATCCATGAACAGCGAAGGGTAGGGACTCGATCCGGGCTCGTCCACAGAGCCCGGTTCAGGTAGGTACGAATCGAAGTCCCTTGCTATTCCCAACTCGGGCGGACCGAATCCTCGGGGCCGAGTAAGCCGGCGGCGGCGCCAAGCACCGCCGCCGTCAGGGGAGAGGAGGAGCCTTTCGGTTCCCCCGCGCCTCACGTTCTGCATGTGCGTCCAGTCACCTTCTCGCTTGCAAAGATGAGACATGGATCGCGCGGCGCTGATCACAGGCGGCTCTTCCGGGATCGGATGGGCGATTGCCCGCGCGCTGAAGGAGGACGGCTTCGAGCTCACGCTCGCGTCACGCACTCGTGACAAAGTGGAGACGGCCGCGGCCGAGCTCGGCGCGTACGCCGTCACGGCGGACGTCGCCGACGACGCGCAGTGCGCGCGGCTCGTGGACGACCACCGGGACAGATACGGCCGTCTCGACGTGCTCGTGAACTCGGCGGGCGTCGGCATCGCCGGCAACGTCGACGACCTGTCGACAAAGCAGATCGACCTGCAGCTCAACGTCAACCTCCGCGGGCTCGTGCTCGTCACCGCAGCCGCGCTTCCGCTGCTGCGCGAGGCGCGAGGGCTCGTCGTCAACCTCGCGTCGATCGCGGGGACGATGGGGACGCCGGTCCTACCGATCTACGGAGCGGCGAAGGCGGCGGTGATCCAGTTCACGAACACGCTCAACCGCGGTGAGCAGGACAGCGGCGTGCGTGCGACCGCGATCAGCCCTGGCTTCGTCGACACGCCGATGACGGACTGGAACCCGCTGCCGAAGGAGCAGATGATCCGCCCCGAGGACTGCGCCGAGATCGTACGGATGCTGCTGAGACTCAGTCCATACGCGCGGATTCCGCACGTGGTGGTCGAGCGCGTCGGGGGATAAACGCCGGCGTCAGGCCCCGCGCGAGGGCTTCACGCGCTGGCGCGCGAGGAAGCTGTCGACCGCTTCACGATGTACGCGCAGGACACGCCCGACTCGGACGGCGTCGAGCCGTCCGTCGTGAATCAACCGCCGAATCGTTTCGGGATGGACGCCGAGCTGGTCGGCAACTTCACGAACGCTGACGAGGCTGTCCGGTTGTTGCTCCGCAGATGCCACTGCGTCTCAACCTACAACAGCAGCCGACGGATTGCCTGACCCAGCTCGGTCATCGATACGGATCCCTCGAACTTCGCCTTGATCCGCCCGTCGCGCCCGACGAGAAACGTCCACGGCTCCCCCGGCAGGTGCCACTCGCGCACCCAGCGGTTTCGTCCCTTACTCGGATTGTTGTCGGTGTAGATCTCCACGTGGATAAAGCGGACCGGTGTGTCGGCGTACTGCTTACGAACCTGGTCGACCACGTCGACAACCGGTCCGCAGATGCGGCTCTCGCAATAGCGCGGGGTAGCGAACGTCACAACGAACGGCTCGTGGGCCGCGAGCGCGGCCGCGATCGACGTGCGCAACAGAGCCCGGTCCGGCGGAACTCTCGTCGTGAGCGCATCCGCGTGCCCGTGCGCGCTTGCGAGCGTCGGTGTGTGCGACGGATACGCAGGCGAGCCGACCATCGGCGAAAGGGAGCGACTCGCGACGTCGAGATCCTCGAGGCCCGCAATCTGCTCGCGGCCGCCAAGCGGACGCGCGACGAGCTGGTACTTCCCCGCTGCGGGGATCCGTACGTGCGCGACGTAGATCGCCTTCGCGTCCGCGCCACTCGACTCTCCGGACACGCCGATCGGCTCGAGCTGGCCGACCGCCGTCGTGAACGGTCGCGCCTGCAGCGACCGGGCGACCCAGACGCGGGCGCGCGGGCGCGAGACGACGCGGCCGTGCGGATCCACGACCAGGAAGGAGACACGCACGTCGCCAGGGGAATAGTCCGACGTCCCTGGAATCAACGAAACGCTCTGCCCGGAGTCGCGCCAGATCGCCATGAGCGACCCCGGCTTCGGCTCGCCTCGCTTCGAAGAGCTCGTGGTGGAGCTGCAGCCGACCGCTAGGAAGATCAGCGCAAGAACCGCAAGCGAGGCGCGCACATCGCCACTCTAGAAGTCGCTGCCCTCGTGCCCCCCGAGCGGCAACAGCCCCATCGCGGGCAGCAGCGCCATCGCGATGAGGATCGCGAAGACCGCGACATAGATCAGACGGGCTTTCGTCAACCTTTTCACCTCCTTCCCCGGCTTAGAAGCGGACGTCTTGCAGAGCGTCGGCGGCGCGGCGGTAGAGCTTCGCCGCCGTACGGTCGTCGCCGCGCTTCGCCGCAAGATCCCCCTGGGCGAGCCAAGCGTCGGCGCGATGACTCACGGAAGACATCTGGTCGTACGCAGATTCGCCGACCTTGAACGCCTCCTCCGCCTCGTCGAGGCGATCCTGAGCGAGCAGCGCGCGACCCAGCACGAGCTGCGCGTTGCCGATCTCGTGCATCTCGTCGACGCGGTCGCCGAGCAACTGCAGGGCGTAGCGTGCCTGCTCCTCGGCGCGCGTGACGTCGCCGGTACGGAGATGAACCTGGGCGATGCCGTTGACAGCGTGCGCCGCTTCGTCGTCGTTTCCGACTTCGAGGGCGATGCGAACTGCATCTTTGAGCAACGCCAGCGCTTCGTCCTGATGGCCGAGCAGGAAGTTGATCCCGCCGAGATTGTTCAGCAGCCGGCCGAGGTTGTTCCGGTCCGCGATGTCCTCGTACGCAGCCCTCGCACGCTCCGCGTACGACCTCGCCAGCACCCAGTGTCCTTCGCGGTCGGCGATGATCGACGCCTGGAAGTAGACGTCGGCTGCCGTTCGCTTGTCGTTCAGGCTCTCCGCGAGCTCGAGCGCGCGTTCGACGTCCTCGCGCGCGGCCTCGAAGTCGCGGCGCCGGCGGTAGCAGCGCGAGCGCCAGGCGAGGATGTTCGAGCGCAGGTAGTCGGACGGGATCTCCGAGCGCTCGGCGAGCTTCAGCGCCTCGTCGAAGAGCCCGATCGCGCTCTGGACGCTGTTGAGCTTGAAGCGCGCGACACCGAGGCGGAACAGCACGTCGCCACGCTCGACGTCGGAGAACGAGTTGCTTTCCGTCAGCGCCCGAGCCCGCTCGAGCAGGGCAATCGCCTCGCGGATCTCGACGCGACGCATACGCACCGTCGCCTCTCCGGACAGCGCGCGAACCTCGAGCTCCGGCAGGCCCGTCGCGAGAACGGCCGGCTTGATCCGCTCGAGCTCGGCGAGCGCCTCGTCGTTGCGACGAGCCTCGACGAGCGCGTCGGCGCGCGCCAGCGCCGCGTCGACCCGTCCGCGCTCGTCGGCCGAGACGCCGTTGGCCAGGAAGCCCGGGTCGACGCTGAGACGCGCCGCGAGCCACTGGATCGTCTCGGGCGTCGGTCGCGTCTTGCCGCGCTCGATCTGACTGACGTACTCCTTCGAGAAGCGGTCGCCGGCCAGCTCGGTTTGCGTCATCCCCGCCGCGACGCGCAACTGTCGGAGCCGCTCCCCGAGCCGGAGCCCGTTCTGGGCGGCCGAGAGTCGCTGCTGCCGGGTGGCGGTCGAGTCAGACATGTACGGCGTAGTAGACGACATGCTTCACCAAATCGCAAGGTGTCTTTTCGAGCATCCCCCGAAAAGGTCATGTTTGGCGGGAAAAAGCGTCAAGCAAGGGTACTTGAAATCACTTGACTGAGCTACTTGACAGGGCTGGGGAAGGCTCGTACAGTGAGGACATCTTGCGACCGAGCCAGACGCCAGGGTCGGCTGCAGGAGGGACTTCACCGGGTTAGATCGATCGGGGCTGGCTGGGCCGCAGAGCCAAGTTCCGGAGACTAGCCACCAAGGTGGGGTCGCCTGAGGAATCGACCCCCGGAGCCGCAGCCGGGGGTCTTCCTTTTGTGCGGAAAGACGGGCTTCGACTGCGGCTAAGCCGGCTTCGCCTGGCTTAGCCGCAGTCCTTTGCGGTCCTTCTGGTTACGCGCCTACGACTGGCTCTGTAGTCGCGCGCGGCTCGGCATGGCGGATGGTCTTGACCGTGAGCACCGCAATGAAGGCACCGGCGAGCGTGATGGCAGCGCCGACGTGGAGGGCCCGGTGGTAGCCCTCGACGAACTGGTCGGCGAAAGCGGGGTTGAACGGCGACACGCTGACCGCTGTCGCGACAAGGGCGCCCATCAGGGCAATCCCGAGCGAGCCGCCCACCTGGCGCATGCTGTTGATCACGGCAGAGCCGACGCCCGCCTTGTCGACCGGAACCGAGCTCATCGCGGCCGCCGTCGTCGGCGCCATGACGATCGCCATCCCGACACCTCCGACGAGCAGGCCGGGAAGAATGTTCCACCACGACGACTGTGCATCGAGCGTGGCGAAGAGCAGCAGCGAGCCGGTGAGCAGCGTCATCCCGGCGCCCATCAACCAGCGCGGACCGACCTTGTCGGAGAGCTTCCCCGCCGCCGGCGCGACGAACATGATCAGCACGGTCATCGGCAGGAACGTCGCGCCTGTCTTGATCGCGCCGTAGCCGAGAACGTTCTGGAGGAAGAGCGAGTTGTAGAAGAAGATCCCGAACATCGCGAGCCCGACGAGGAACATGACCGTGTTCGCTCCACTGAACGTCGAGTTCTTGAACAGCGACATGTCGAGCATCGGCAGCCGCTGGTGCAGTTCGAGCAGCACGAACGCGACGAGGAAGACGACGGCGATCGCGAACAGCGACAGGACGCGCGTCGATCCCCAGGAGTGATCGTTCGTCTCGATCAGTCCGTACGTCAGCGCGAACAGTCCGATCGCCGACGTCAGCAGACCGGGAAGGTCGAGCCGCTGCTCGTGTGACGTGTCCTTGGACTCGTCGATCAAGAACCAGGCACCCAACACGCCGGCGATGCCGACCGGGACGTTGATGAAGAAGATCCAGCTCCAGTTGATGTCCTGCGTCAGCACGCCGCCGATGATCGGGCCGAAGGCGAGCGCCAGCGCGGCTGTGCCTGCCCAGATGCCGATCGCCGTCCCGCGCTGACGCGGCGGGAACGTCGCGGTGATGATCGAGAGCGTCGCCGGGTTCATCAGTGCGGCGCCGATGCCCTGGACGGTGCGCGCCGCGATCAGCGACGCCGCCCCGGCCGCCAGCCCGCACCACAGCGACGAGGCGGTGAAGACGACCAGGCCCGTGATGAAGATCGCGCGGCGGCCGAGCAGGTCGGCGAGCTTGCCGCCCGTGAGAAGCAGGACGCCGAACGTGAGCGCGTAGGCGTTCACGACCCACTCGAGCTCGGAGATGCTGATCCCCAGGTCCTTGCGGATCGACGGCAGCGCGACGTTCACGACCGTGTTGTCGAGCATGATCATGAACAGCCCGACGGCGACGGCGGCGAGCGTCCACCACTTCCTGTTCTCGGCGGTGAAGAGGCGCGCTCTCACCCTGGGCAGGTTAGAGAACCGTACGCTTCCCACGTGGCGGAGTACGTCTGGACGCCGACCCCGGAGCAGGTCGAGAGCGCGAACGTGACGCGGCTGGCGCGCCGGCTCGGTGTCGAGCGCTACCACGACCTCCACCGGATCTCGATCGAGGAGCCGGAGCGGTTCTGGCCGGCCGTGGTCGACGATCTCGGGCTGGAGTTCTCCGAGCCCTGGACGGAGGTCGTCGACGCCTCCCAAGGCCCGGAGTGGGCGAAGTGGTTCGTCGGCGGGAAGCTCAACCTCGCCTGGAGCTGCGTGCACCGCTGGGCGGCCGGCGAGCTCGCCGAGCAGGAGGCCGCGGTCTGGCAGTCGGAGGACGGAGAGCGTGTTGCGTACACGTGGCGCGAGCTCTCCGACGCCGTCTACCGGCTGGCCGAGGGACTGGCGTCGATCGGAGTCGGCGAGGGCGACGCGGTCGGGATCTTCCTGCCGATGTCGCCGCAGGTGGCGATCGCGTCGCATGCGTGCGCGCAGCTCGGGGCGGTGCAGGTGCCGATCTTCTCCGGCTTCGCGGCGCCGGCGATCGCGGCACGTCTCGCCGACGCGAAGGCGAAGGCGCTGATCACCGCCGACGGCTCGCTGCGGCGCGGCCAGGTGGTGCCGATGAAGGAGATCGCCGACGAGGCGCTCCACAGCGCGCCGGCCGTCGCGCACACGATCGTCTGGCGACGCCTCGGCCTCGACGAGACGCCGATGACGATCGGCCGCGACCGCTGGTGGGACGAGCTCGTCGCGGACACGTCCGGGGGAATGTCCCCGGTACAGGTCCCTTCCGAGCACCCGTACCTGCTCGCGTACACGTCCGGCACGACCGGGAAGCCGAAGGGCGCCGTGCACGTGCAGGGCGGGTTCCTCGCCTCGATCGCGCGCGAGGTCGCCTACCAGGCCGACGTCAAGCCGGGCGACCGCATTCACTTCGCCACGGACATGGGCTGGATCATGGGCCCGTGGACGGTCGTCGGCGGCGGCGCCTGCGGGGCGACCGTCGTCTACGCCGAGGGCGCGCCCGACTTCCCGCCCGACCGGCTGTGGCGGCTCGTCGAAACGGAGCGCGTGACGATGCTCGGCGTCTCGCCGACGCTGGTCCGCGCCCTCGTCCCGAAGGGCGAGCCCGAGGCGGATCTCTCCTCGCTGAAGGCGATCTGCACGACGGGCGAGCCGTGGAACCGCGACCCGTACCTCTGGCTGTTCGAGCACGTCGGCGGCAGCCGGACGCCGATCGTGAACTGCTCCGGCGGCACCGAGGTCGGCGCGTGCTTTCTCTCGACGTGCGTCACGGAGCCGATCAAGCCGGTCGCGCTCGGCTTTCCGGCCCTGGGACAGGACATGGACGTGTTCGACGCCGAGGGCAACCCCGTGCGCGGCGAGGTCGGCGAGCTCGTCTGCAAGCGCCCGTGGCCCGGAATGACGCGCGGCATCTGGGGCGACGACGAGCGCTACCTCGACGCCTACTGGCGCCGGTTCCCCGGCGTCTGGACACACGGCGACTGGGCGTCGATCGACGAGGACGGCTACTGGTTCCTGCACGGCCGCTCGGACGACACGCTCAACATCGCGGGCAAGCGGATCGGGCCGGCCGAGCTCGAGTCGGCGGCGGTCGCACATCACTCTGTGGCCGAGGCGGCAGCGATCGGCGTGCCGCACGACGTCAAGGGCGAGGTCGCATGGATCTTCTGCGTGCTTCGACCGGGCACCGACGCGACGCCGGCGCTCGCACTCGAGATCTCGAACGCCGTCACCGAGGAGCTCGGGAAGGCGTTCAAGCCCGAGCGCATCGTCTTCGTCCCGGCGCTGCCGAAGACACGGAGCGCGAAGATCGTTCGCCGCGCCGTGCGCGCACGCGTGCTCGGCAAGGATCCCGGCGATCTCTCCTCGCTGGAGAACCCGGACGCCCTCGACGAGATCGAACGTGCAGTCGG
>Ga0126383_10003564_pt1 | contig 10334 bp, 9 predicted proteins | sample PanSoiMetPlot_35_FD_96882 | JGI IMG/M metagenome (GOLD analysis project Ga0126383, IMG submission 96882) | Tropical forest soil microbial communities from Panama - MetaG Plot_35 | ecosystem: Environmental > Terrestrial > Soil > Tropical forest > Bulk soil | place: Panama | collected 2016-02-17
CACTCCGATCGCGCCGACGTCGTGAGCCAGTTCGATAAAACGTTTACACTCGTCAATGTTGTTGCGCACGGCTGATTGATCAGGGGAATGGAATTCGCAAACCGAGCCGAGGCTGAGCAATCGAACCTTGGTCCCGGCAAAACGGTTCTTGACTTCAACCCGCTGCTCTTTGCTCAAAGCCGGCTCGACGCCGTGCTTGTGCGTTGTACGCAATTCGACGGCCTCGAATCCAGTCGCCTCGCAATTCTTGATGATCGCCGGAATGTCCCAGTCTTTGGCCAGATTGTAGGTCACAAGGCCTAGCTTGAATCCTCCGCCGCCCAGCGCAGGATTATTGATCTTATCGGCGGAGACGGAAACGGCGTCATTTGCCCTGCCCATCGCCAATGAGCCGGCGGCAGTCAGACCGGCCTGTAAAAAGTAGCGTCGTGATTTCATGCCCATTTTTCTTAGCCCTGATGATCGGAGTGATTAGATTATTGCGTGACCGCGCGCCAATTCATAACGCAATCGCCCCGCCGGGTCAATTAAGGATTGGCTCTCATCCAGTACCGCCATTGCAATTGTCATAACAGCCTTTGAATGGGAAAATATGCGCGCGGTAGGTTTTAAAAACAATCAACATGCGCAGAGGTGAGCCCGATGAAAAACAAACCAGGCGCAATTGCGCTTATAGCGGTATTTTTGTTGTTCACCATCTCAATTACGGCGCCGGATGTGGCTCATAGCCAGTCTCCTAAAAACTTTGCTCAAGTGCGACGCGAATTCAAAACCTTTTATGAGCAGTCAATGCGCAAACACGGCATTGTCGGCAGCAGCTTCATGCTGATTCAAGATGGGCAGGTTATCGCGCAGGAATTCTTTGGCCTGGCCAATCAGGAAAAACAGCAGCCGGTGGATGAAAACACTATTTATCATTGGGCTTCGATTACGAAGACCTTTACCGGCGTCGCGATCATGCAACTGCGCGATCGCGGTTTGCTGAAGCTCGACGATCCGATAATTAAATACCTGCCCGAACTCAGCGCGGTTCACAATCCCTTCGGCGAGATGAGTCAGATCACGATCGAGCATCTGCTGACGCACACCGCCGGTTTTCGCGCGCCGACCTGGCCCTGGGGCGGCGACAAAGACTGGCACCCGCACGAGCCGCAACACTGGTCGCAGCTCGTGGCGATGATGCCTTACACAGAAATTTTGTTTAAGCCGGGATCGAAATTCAGCTATTCCAACCTGGGCATAATCTTTCTCGGGCGCGTCATCGAGCTGATCACCAAAGATGATTACGAGGTTTACATTGACAAGAACATCTTCAAACCACTCGAAATGTATCGCGCCTATTTTGACACGACCCCACAGCATCTGCTCAAACACCGCTCGCACAGTTATTATTTGAAAGAAGGCAAACTGACGCCGGGCAGGTTTGATGTTGACACCGGCGTCACCGTCTCGAACGGCGGTCTGAACGCGCCGCTGCCTGACATGGTCAAATACATCGGCTTTCTGACGGGAGATGCGAGAAGACAAGCGATATACGACCAGGTGCTGAAACGCTCTTCGCTCGAAGAGATGTTCCGGCCGCAGATCATTATCGATCCGGGAGAGGTCATACAGCCGGAAGGACAGAATCGAAAAGACGCCATGGGATTGACTTTTTTCGTCGAAGACAATTTCGGTCAGCATTTCATAGGCCACAGCGGCAGCCAGAATGGTTTCATTTCGCACTTCTACATTCGCCCGGATACGCGAATGGCTTACATCATCGCGTTCAACACCCACGCCATGTCAACCGAGAAAGATTCTAGCCAGGACACGAGAAGACTGGATCGGGAGATAAAAGACTACCTGTTTCAGAAAATCATTCCTCTCTTTGTTCTAAGACAGGGAACTTGAAGCCGCCGCATTCGTTCCATTGTATTGACAGCGCGTGGTGAACGGCTACCATGCCTATTGATTTCGCCGTGTTAATGGCCACTTGATAATAAGAACGGGGACTAATAACGACTTTTATGAGCTTTGCTCTAACGCTCCTGCAACAAGCGCCGAGTCCGGAACAGGTGAAATACCTGATTCATCCGATTTTGCGGCACGGCCGCGACAATATCAGTTATCTCTATTCGCTCGACGCTTTCGATTGGACGATAGTCATTCTCTATTTCACCATCCTGACGCTGCTCGCAATTCTCGGCGTTTATCGCGTGCGGATGGTTTATCAATTCTGGCGATACCGCCACATCAAACCGACGCCCAAACGCCGTTTCGCTGAAAGCGAACTGCCGCGCGTCACCGTTCAGCTTCCGCTCTTCAACGAGATGTATGTCGCCGAGCGGCTGCTCGAATCGGTGACCAGGATCGATTATCCGCGCCATCTGATCGAAATTCAGGTGCTCGACGATTCGACCGACGAGACTAACAAGATCGCCGAAGCCGCCGTCGAAAAACATAAACAGCAGGGATTCGATATTCAATACATCCATCGCGCCGACCGAACCGGATTCAAAGCCGGAGCGCTCGAAAATGGGATGAGAATAGCGAAAGGTCAGTTCATCGCGATCTTCGACGCGGACTTCGTGCCGAAGCCGGATTGTTTGCGACAGATGGTTGATTTCTTCACCGACGAGCGCATCGGAATGGTTCAGATGCGGTGGAGTCACATCAATGCGAACTACTCGCTGCTGACGCAGATTCAAGAAGTCTTGCTGGACGGCCATTTCGTCGTCGAGCAAACGTCGCGCAATCGAACGGGCGCGTTCTTCAACTTCAACGGCACCGCCGGCATGTGGCGGCGCGAAGCGATTGAATGGAGCGGCGGCTGGCAACACGACACGCTGACCGAAGACACCGACCTCAGCTTCCGCGCGCAATTGATGGGTTGGAAGTTCGTCTACTTGCTCGACGAGGACGCGCCCGCCGAGCTCCCGGTCGAAATGAACGCGTTCAAAACTCAGCAGCGGCGATGGGCGAAAGGCTTGGCGCAAGTCGGGCTGAAGCTGATGCCGCGTTTGTGGAAGCACCCCCATCTTAGCTTCCAACAAAAAGTCGAGTTGTTCTTCCGGCTTTTCGGGAATTGCGCGGCGATGTTGATGATTGTGTTGAGCATTCTACACATTCCCGTGCTGATAGTGCGGTTCAATCAGGGGCTGTTCCACATGCTGATGCTTGACCTGCCGCTGATGATCTTTGCGACTTTTTCCGTCGTCAGCTTTTACGGCACGGCGATACTCTATCGTTATCCGAAAGAGAAGTGGCGGTTGTGTTTGATTCCTCTGGCGATGGCGATGGGCATCGGTCTTGTCTTTTCAAACACGCGCGCGGTGCTGGAAGCCCTGTTCGGAGTCCAATCCGGCTTCGTGCGCACGCCGAAATACAACGTCGAAAGCCGAAAGGACAATTGGTTGAAGGCCGCGATGAAATACCGCCGTAAGCGGGGATTCCTGCCTTATCTTGAGCTCGCCTTCGCGCTTTATTTCGTCTTCGCGGTCTATTACGCGTTTCGCAGCAACATCTATGCGACGATCCCGTTCCTGCTCATCTTCCTACTCGGTTACGGGTACATGGCGGTCATGTCGCTCTTCCAGGGGAGCATACGAAAAGCCCTTCAGGTGTTCAGGCGAAATTAGATCAATATACGTGTTAAACTGCGCTCCTGAAGTGGATGACCTAAGGAGACACAATGTTCTGTCCAAGATGCGGATCAAATCAGGGTGAGGGAAAAAGATTCTGCACCGTGTGCGGAACGAATCTCGCAGCGGTTTCGCAGGCTCTGACCGGGCAGCTTCCACATATGAACTATGCGCCGCCGGCGCCACACCCGATCGAGATTGAAAGGCAGCGCGCCACGGCGAAGGGGGTTCGTTTAAGCATCATCGGCGGTGGCATTGTGGCGTTTAATTTCTTCGGATTCATCTTCTCCGCTCATCGCGGCGGCTCGCCTTTCGGTTTCTGGACCTTAATCGGTTTCGTCCTGCTGGCCGTCGGAATCTCGAAGATTATCAGCTCTCGCCCTCCGGGGGCCGCAAGTACGCCCGCGCCGAAGCCGCACGAAACGGGCTCAATCAATCAGGCCAATCCGCATCCCGTCTTCTCCGCGCCGGCGGCGGTTGAACCGGCGGCGCCGCGAACCACCGAGCTAGAACCAGTCAGGAGCCCTTCACTGAGCGTGACCGAGGACGACACCAGACATTTGCCGCACAGCAAGCCGCCGCACGAGCTTTCGAGATAGAGGAGAAAACGTTCATGTACTGCCCATCCTGCGGAACCGAAGCCAGCGATCAGACGAAGTATTGCACCAAGTGTGGCGTCAATCTCCGCAGAGTAAGAGGCGTGCTGGGCAAGGGCGGCGCAAGCATTAGGAAGGGAGATGAGTGGGAGTCGGCATGGGTGGAAGATCGGAGAGCCAGAATCGAGGCGCGGAGAAAGAAGACACCGGAAGAGAAACGTCTCGAGGAGATAAAGGGCGGCGTGATTACCAGCAGTGTCGGCTTCGGCTTGATGGTTTTTCTGAGCTTTCTGTTCGACGCCATCGCCACCACAGTTGACGGACCGGCGTCGAACATACTACGTACTCTCTGGGTTGTCGGCCTCATCCCCTTTATGGTTGGCTTGGGCGTCCTTTTCAACGGTCTGATCGTCAGCAAGCGGATCGTCGAGGTGAAACGGCGGCAGGAGCAGAAGGATCAGCAACTACCTCTATTTTCAGCCCCGAATACTTCTCAGGTCGCGCGATTGGTCGAGCCGTCGCAATCTCCGATCTCCGATTTCAGCATTACCGAAACGACGACCACAAAATTGCGCGAACCTGTTTCTGCGCCTTCGCCTCGAGACACCGATTGAAAGGCGCCAATCCGCAAAAGCGATTGAAAATAGATCTGCCAAAATCAACTCTGTCGAAATTGACGCAGGAGGACATTGTCTATGTTCTGCACTCGTTGCGGGGCTAACAACCTCGATACCGATCAGTTCTGCCGGTCCTGCAGCTCGCCGCTGGTAAAACCCGGTGGCGCGCCGAGGCAAGGCGTTGAATCAGGGACGTCCCAACCGCCTTATTACCAACCCTCATCCGGATGGAATCAGCAACAACCGCCGCAAGACAGTCCGCCATATCCAGGTTATCAGGGCTACTCTCCCCAACCCGGCTATCAAAACTTCGCAATGGCCGCGCAGGATTGGCGCGCATTAGGAGCCGATAAAAAGTTACCGGCCGGTATCCTGGGAATATTGATAGGAGGATTGGGTATTCACAAATTCGTTCTAGGGTATAAGACCGAAGGGTTAATCATGCTGCTTGTAACTCTGCTGACTTGTGGGTTCGGAGCGATGATATTCGGACCTATCGGGTTGGTGGAAGGAATATTGTACTTGGTCAAGAGCGATGAGGAGTTTGTGAAGACTTACATCCAGAACAAGAGAGGCTGGTTCTAAATTATGTTCTGCACTCGTTGCGGGGCTAGCAACCTCGATACCGACCAGTTCTGCCGATCCTGCAATGCGCCGCTGGTAAAACCTGGTGGCGCTCAGGGACAGGTCCCGTCTTCAGGATCGGCTCAACAACCCTATCCATATTCAACGCCCGACCCCGGTCAGCAACAGCAGCCGCCACAGGGTTATACTCCCTACCCTCAATATCAAGGATACCCACCATCGCAATACGGTTATGTCAATCAGATGTCCGGGCAGCAGGGCGGCGCCAGCGGACGCGCGATCGCCGCGCTGGTGTTGAGCATTGTTGCGCTTGTCTTGTGCTGCTTCGGCTGGCCGTTTGGCATTGCCGGAATTGTATTGGGGAAGATGGAAATGAATGCGATTCAAGAAGGTCGCGCTCCACAATCCGGCGAGACTATGGCGAAGGTCGGATTTTATCTTGGAATCGCAGCAACCTTGATTTCTCTGCTGTTTATCGCCCTTTACTTCCTCAGCACGTTCGCCAGTCTTTTTAACGTCAACAACTAACGGCGATGTGGCGATTTTTGATCTTACAAGATCATCCTCAAGATTTTGAGAATTGTCGCTTGGGGTTTACCAGTAGAGATCGGATTCAGTATCTGGTGGTTATCGGTTTGGCGGCCGCGTTGTTGCTTATCGCGCGACTACTCCGACCTTCGGCGGATGGGGTTGGCACTCACCGGCAATTGGGGCTGCCACCTTGCGCGTTTCTGCATTTCACAGGCATTCCGTGTCCCAGTTGCGGGTTGACGACGAGCGTCGCGCACGCGGCGCGGTTCCATTTTTATCAATCGCTCACCACACAACCATTCGGCCTCGTCGTTTTTATTTCGGCCGTTCTGAGCATTCCGCTTTCGATCTATTTTATTCGCCGCCGCGTCCCGTGGTCGACGCTCGACGGCTTGCGCGGCAAGAATCTTGTGATCTATATGTTAATCGCCCTTTTCATTCTTTGCTGGTTATACAAGATAGCGGTGATGAAAAGTCTCTTCACGCACGGCTAGCAAGTTGGCTGTCGTTCCTCTACAATCCGCCTCGCCAAGGGGGTGTATCGAAATTAACAACGGGGAAATCGAACTATGAAGCTGGCCTTCGTCTCCATAAGCCTGCTGCTAATAGGCGTCAACGCTTCGATAATTATGCCAATCACACAGAACGATCAATTGAAATCGCGCGCCGAACAGACCAATTACGAAGAGACCAGCCGTTATGAAGACGTGACGCGGTTCATCGGCGAGCTGCAGAAACGCACGGACAAACTGCGCGTCGAATCCTTCGGCAAAACTGAAGAAGGCCGCGATCTGCCTCTGATGATCTTCGCCGATCCGCCAATCGCGCAGCCGCGAGAGGCGCGCGCCTCGGGCAAACCCGTCATCTTCATTCAGGCCAATATTCATGCGGGTGAAGTCGAAGGCAAGGAGGCGACGCTGCGCTTGTCCAGGCGCATTGCGACCGGCGATCTGAAGGCTCTGCTCAACAACCTGATCATCCTGATCGCTCCGATCTACAACGCCGACGGTAACGAGAAGATCGGCCCGAACAACCGCGCCGCGCAAAATGGTCCGATCGGTGGCGTCGGCGCGCGCGAAAACGCGAAAGGTTTCGATCTCAACCGCGATTACATGAAGCTCGAAACGCCGGAAGCCAACGCGCTCGTCGGATTGTTCAATCGCTGGGACCCGGACCTGACGGTTGATCTGCACACGACCAACGGCTCCTATCATGGCTATCACCTGACGTACGCGCCGACGCTCAACCCGAACGCCGATCCGCGATTGATCGCTTTCGAGCGGAACAAGATGCTCCTCGCGATCACGCGCGCGACGCTCAAGTCCCACCAGTTCCGAATCTACTACTACGGCAATTTCGCGACGAAGGAGCGAATGAACCGTGAGATGAACTCGTTTGAAATGCAACGGTCGGGTAGCGAAGCTCAGCCGGCTGATAAACCCGAAACAAAAATCTGGCGGACGTTTGATCACCGGCCGAGATTCGGTAACAACTATTGCGGTTTGCGGAACCGACTGACGATTCTCTCGGAGGCCTACAGCTACCTCGACTTCAAAGGCCGCGTCGCAGTGACTGAAGCTTTCGTCGAAGAGATTTTTAAATACTCGGCCCTGCACGCGGACGAGATCAGGGCCTTGATCAAGCGCGTCGACGAAGACGCGATTCGCGGGCGCGTCGCGCAACAGGGAGTGGAGTTTGAATTGAAGGCTCTGGACAAACCCGTTGACATCCTGGTCGGCGAAGTCGAGAAGGTCAAAAATCCTCGTTCGGGTAAAATGATGACGGCGATGATCGAAAACAAGTTCACGCCTACGCCCATGCCCGATTACGGACTCTTCGCCGCGACCAAGAGCGCCGCCGTCCCGCGGGCTTACATCTTCCGCAACGAGGACGGAATGAAGACCGTGATCGCCAAACTCGTCGCGCATGGTATTGCGGTTGAAGAATTGACCGACACTCTAAAGGTCGAAGTCGAAAGCTTCGTAATCGATGACGTGAAGAAGGCCGCGCGCGCTTTTCAAGGCCACGCCGAGGTCAAGCTCAAAGGCCGTACACAAAAAGAGACGGTTCAATTCCCTGCCGGCTCGATTCTGGTTCGAACCTCTCAACCTTCCGCGCCTCTGATCTTCTACCTGCTCGAAGCGGAGAGCGATGACGGATTCGTGAACTGGAATTTTCTCGATCCCTACCTGGAGAAAGGGAAGACCTATCCGATTTATAGACTGGCGAGCGAGGCGCCAACGCCAACCAGGTTGAAGTGACAAATCATTTCAATCGAATGAAATCCTATGGCCGGCAGAGTTCTTATCCGAGACGCGACGATCATCACGCTCGACGGCGCCAACCGCATCATTGAGGGCAGTGTGGCGATAGAGCAGGGCCGCATCATGGCGGTCGAGCCTTCAGGCGCCGCGAGTTTTAACATTGTCTTTGACGATGTGATTGACGGGCGCGGGCGCGCGCTCCTGCCCGGCTTCGTTCAAACTCATATTCATCTCTGCCAGACGTTGTTTCGCGGCGCGGCTGACGACCTGGAGTTGATTGACTGGCTGAAACAACGCGTCTGGCCGATGGAGGCCGCTCACACGCCCGAATCGCTTTACGCTTCGGCGCGGCTGGGCATCGCAGAGTTGATCAAAGGCGGAACCACCTGCGCGCTGACAATGGAGACGGTCAATCACACCGAGTCCGTCTTCCGCGCAGTCGAGGAGTCCGGTTTTCGGGCGACGGTCGGAAAATGCATGATGGATCAGGGCAACGGCGTTCCCGCGGCCTTGAACGAAGAGACCGAAGAATCGATCTCAGAATCGCTCGATCTGCTGAAACGTTGGAACGGTCGGGACGATGGTCGCATTCGTTACTGCTTCGCCCCGAGGTTCGCGGTCAGTTGCACCCGGGGATTGCTCGAACGAGTCGCGAGTCTTTCTCGCGAACTCGGCGTAATGGTTCACACGCACGCTTCTGAAAACCGCGAGGAGATCGCGATGGTCGAAACCGCGACGGGGAAGCGCAATATCGAATACCTGCGCGATGTCGGATTGACCGCGCCCCATGTCGTTCTGGCGCATTGCGTCCACCTCGATGACGCCGAGATGGAGATTTTGCGATCGACCGGCGCGCACGTCGCGCACTGCCCTTCATCGAACCTCAAACTCGCGTCCGGCGTCGCCCGCGTCGCCGAAATGCTTGATCGCGGCGTTTCGGTCTCGCTAGGCGCAGATGGCGCTCCCTGCAACAACCGCCTCGATATGTTCACCGAGATGCGCACGGCGGCGCTGTTGCAGAAAGTACTACGAGGTTCGCGCGCGTTGCCGGCTGAAACCGCGTTGCGACTCGCGACGATCAATGGCGCGCGGGCGTTGGGACTGGCCGATCAAATCGGCAGCGTCGAAGTCGGCAAACGCGCCGATCTTCAGTTGATCAATCTCAACCGGTTGCACACTACACCTCAACCTGACCCAATTTCGACGATTGTTTACGCGGCGGAAGCGAGCGACGTGGAAGCGGTAATTATTGATGGACGGATGGTGATGCAAGAGAAACGACTACTCACATTCAAAGAAGAGGAGGTGATCACGCAAGCGCGCGAACAAGCGCGCGCCTGCTGGAATACTTATGATGCGCATTGAAAATGGAGGTAATCATGAAGTTCCAGCGATCCCTGATTTTGCTTTCAACCGCCACTGTAGCGCTTGCGCTTCCATATAGAGGCATCTGCAATCGCATCAAATTGGTGGCTGAAGCTGAAGAAGACTTCGCTTAAGTAGGAATAGCAAAAGATGATGGCGGTAGGGCAGAACGTTTTACGAAAAGAAGGGTACGAAAAGCTGACCGGCTCGGCGCGCTACATTGACGACATCGCGCTCGACGGCATGCTTCACGGCAAGACTGTACGCAGCGCGATTCCTCGTGGCCGCATCAAGGCGATCACCTTCGATCCGGATTATGATTGGTCGCGCGTGGTGATCGCCGATTACCGTGACATTCCCGGGGGCAATTACGTCGCGCTGATCGAAAACGACCAGCCGCTCCTCGCCGAGTCTGAAATTCGCCATTGTGAAGAGCCGATCATCCTGATCGCCGCCGAAAGTAAACAAGAAGCGGAGATCGCCGCTCAACGCGTCAGGATTGAATATGAGGAATCGGCGCCGTTGCTGACGATTGAACAGGCGTTGAACTGCGACGAGATCATTTACGGCTCGGACAACATCTTCAAAAGTTTTCTGATCGCGCGCGGCGATATTGACGAAGGCTTCAAACAGGCCGATCACATCATCACCGGCGAGTACCGTGTGCCGCATCAGGAGCAGCTCTATATCGAAACGCAGGGAATGATCGCGATTCCGGCCAAACACTCGATGACGGTGATGGGATCGATGCAG
>Ga0126383_10003565_pt1 | contig 10333 bp, 6 predicted proteins | sample PanSoiMetPlot_35_FD_96882 | JGI IMG/M metagenome (GOLD analysis project Ga0126383, IMG submission 96882) | Tropical forest soil microbial communities from Panama - MetaG Plot_35 | ecosystem: Environmental > Terrestrial > Soil > Tropical forest > Bulk soil | place: Panama | collected 2016-02-17
GTCTTCCATGATGTCCGCCAAGTCGGCCGGGTGCAGATCTTCCAGTTTCTCGTGAGTAATGCGCAGCTTCACGCGCCGCAGCGGGTCCGGCTCAATCAAATTGACGAATTCCCACCGGATGGTGCTCGGCGGAAGCTGGTTCTGCAGCCTGCGAACCACACCGGACGGAACCACGCCTTGGAGAAGCCGCCGCACCGCTCCAGGAAGGCCCACGTCCACTTGCGTTAAGCGCAACTCCACATTGCCGTTGGAGCGCTGCTCGGCCAGATCCAGATCGTTCACGCGCACCACTTTTCGCCCGCGCGTGTCGATAATTTGCTGGTCGAGAAGGTCTTTCCGCACGGCCAACCAGGATTCGTTAGGTTCATAGATTTCCAGCGACTTTTCCCCTACGTTGAGTTGGATCTTCCTGTCGGATACCGACGCAATTTGGTTGTGCTTGGCCACCAGCGGCTGAAAATGGCCGCGCGACAGCAAGAAATGGGAGATGCGATTCGGCGCTTCGGCGGGCTCGATGAAAAACTCGCGGACGCGCCCCACGTAGTTCCCTTGCGAATCGTATGTCTTCACGCCGAACAACTCTGTGGCGTATAGCTCCATCGGTTATTACCTCCTGCCTCTGCTCGCGGCCGGTCTGAAACTAGCTTGTTCGTCGGGTCTCCGGGCGCAGTGCGCAACAAAAAACCCGCGCACCGAAGAACCTCGGCGGCGGGCAAGTGCCTGACAAAAATGGACTTACCTTCAGCCGCCGGTGAACCCTCCCCACCCGACGCGTCGCGCCTTGGCCTGAACCTTGAGCGACTCCATCGGCATACTCAGCTGATGAAGCAAGTCTGCAGCACAATGTTCTCCGCAGCTTTTAGGGCCAGGGTCGGGTTCGTTGCTCGTGCTCATCGAGAGGATCCATGCATCTTTGTGACCATTCTATGGTCCCAAACGCATTGATAAGCTGCGAGTATCGTAATGTCAAGTGTAGAATGACGTTTTAAGCAATTTTTTTTCTTGGAGTCACCGGCCAGGTGAGACCCCGGCGCGAAATAGCATATGGATTGGCTGCTCGCCGCGCCGGCGGCACTCTTCGACATAAAGGGTGAGGTAGTTCTTGAGGACATAGTCGCGTTTGGAATAGCCCAGCTCCGTGGCGGCCCGGTCGATTGCCGGGGCCGGTCCTTCGAGCTCTACAAACGTGCCGATGGGCGTCTCGTCCAACTCGATTAGCAGGCCGCGCGCCCAAGCTTTCGTCGCGGGAAACCGAAAAGTGGTGCGGAACTTCTCATAACGGAACCAGCTGCTCATTCCTAGACCTTCAAAGATGGTTGTCAGAGTGGCGGCATCGGTCACCTCCATTTCAATTTCTTCGCGCACTTTGTGGGAGCCATCCGCTGGATGCTTCGCGTCCGCCTCCGATGGCCGCGTGATGGGGCGTTTGAAAGTCAGAACAACTCGCGGTTTCGACTTGGATTTTTTTGAGTTGCCACCGCCTTCGGGCGTTTGGGTGCGGATTCTCAAGAGTTGCCCATGCTTCGCGAGGCCGCCTTGCGGCGTGTCAAAGATGACGTTTTCTTCATGTACGCGGCCGGAAGCATTGCCGACGGGCTGCGCGCCGAGCTTCTTTAGAAGGCGCTGGAAGGCCTTCACGTCTTCGATCTTGAGTTTGATTTCCGTTTCGCGCGCCACGCCAATTCCTGTGCTTTCGAGGCTTACTTTCGCCTACATTCGACTTCCGCTAGTATAGCGAAGGTATTCGCATCATTCCGGATCGCCCTGCGGTCCTTGCCTAAAAGAAACTTGTGAAACCTGAGTCTGAGAAGCTATCGCCAGCGATTTCTGAGGAAACCGCACCCGACGCAACGCCTGCCCCGCCTGTGGCCCGGCGGGAACCCATGGAGCACCTCCTTCATGGTGACCGCCGCGTGGACCATTACGACTGGCTTCGGCATAAAGACTGCCCGGAAGTGCTAGCGTACCTGGAAGCCGAAAACGGTTACACCGACGCGGTTCTGAAGCTTAGCGAGGGTTTCCAGGAAAAGCTCTATCAGGAAATGCTTGGGCGAATCCAGCAAACCGACATGTCCGTGCCGTATCGCCTGCGCGGCTATTTCTACTTTACGCGCACGGAGGAGGGCAAGCAGTATCCCTATCACTACCGCAGGCGGGAAGAAGGTGCACGGGTGGAACTTCTTCTTGACCTAAACAAGCTTGCCGAAGGGCATGGGTTTCTCGGGTTGGATGCCTTTGAGTTGAGTGATGACAATCAGTTGCTCGCGTATTCCACGGACACCACGGGCTTTCGTCAATTCACTCTCTGTGTAAAGGACTTGCGTACGGGCGAGTTGCTCCCTGAGCGCATCGAACGCGTCACTAGCGTTGCCTGGGCTGCTGATAACAAGACGCTTTTCTATACTATCGAAGACGAAACGACCAAGCGCTCTCACCGGACCTACCGGCACATGCTCGGAGCGAGCAATCCCGACACTTTACTTTACGAAGAAACCGATGAGCGTTTTCACGTCGAAATTGGACGCACACGGAGCGGTGGATACCTGCTGCTCACCTCGGCGAGCCACACGGCCAGCGAAGTCCGTCTTCTGCGGGCGGATGATCCGTTTGCCGAGTTCCGGTTGATTACGCCGCGCGAGGAGAATCACGAATACTACGCTGACCATCATCCTGGCGCGCTGCCCGGCGCCAGCGAAGAAGTCTTCTTCATTCGAACGAATTCGGGCGGACGTACCTTTCGGCTGGTTGCCGCGCCCGTCCGCAATCCTGGCCAAGAATCCTGGCGTGAAATCGTTCGGAATCGGCCGGAAGTCATGGTTGCGGGCGTCGCCGCTTTCCAGAACCATCTGGTCTTGTTCGAGCGGGAAGGTGGGCTGCCTTATCTGCGCATCGTGGACTTATCTGGAATCGCAAGCCAAGGAAACGCCCTGGCCGCTTCGCATCGCATCGAATTCTCGGAAGCTGCTTACAACGCGTCTCTAAGCGACAATCCCGAGTTCGACGTTTTTCACGTCCGGTTTCAGTACGAATCGTTGATCACCCCGCGTTCCATTTTTGACTACGATGTCCGCACGCGCGAGCGCGTCCTTCGCAAGCAGCAGCCCGTTCTTGGCGGCTATGCTGCTTCGCAGTACTTGAGTGAGCGCCTGCACGCCACGGCCTCGGACGGCACGCGTGTTCCGATTTCGATCGTCTACCGGCGCGACACGGCGCGCGACGGAATTTCTCCGCTACTGCTTTACGGCTACGGCAGCTACGGCATCTCCATGCCCGTCAACTTCAATTCGAACCGCCTCAGCCTGCTCGATCGCGGCGTAATCTTCGCCATCGCGCACATCCGCGGCGGAGGAGAACTGGGAAAGCCCTGGCACGACGCCGGCCGTATGAAGCAAAAGCAAAACACGTTCACCGATTTCATAGCGTGCGCTGAAAGCTTGATCGCACAGCGATACACTTCTTCGGAAAAGCTCGCGATCCAAGGTGGCAGCGCGGGCGGACTACTCATGGGGGCAGTCACAAACATGCGACCCGAGCTTTTCCAGATCGTCATCAGCCAGGTGCCGTTTGTCGATGTCCTGAACACGATGCTGGACGCTTCGTTACCGCTCACCGTTGGCGAATACGAGGAGTGGGGGAATCCGCAAATTGCTGAGGACTACTTCACGATGAAAAAATATTGTCCCTACACGAATCTCGAGCAAAAAGCCTATCCCGCAATGCTATTGAAAACGGCGTTGAACGACAGCCAGGTGATGTACTGGGAGCCCGCCAAATATGTGGCAAAGTTGCGCACGCTCAAGACCGATTCGAAGCCTTTGCTCTTGAAGATCAACATGGGCGCGGGCCACGGCGGCGCTTCTGGCCGCTACGATTACTTGCGCGAGATTGCCTTGGACTACGCTTTTCTGCTGACTCAGCTTGGCATTCGCTCGTGACCAAAGGCAGGAATGAACACGACGGTTGCGCTCCGCCACTCTGCTCGGCAAAATGCACCATCGCCCCGCGCGGTTTGGTGTGGATTTCCGGCACGGAAAATTTCAACAGGCCATCGAAGAATTCGATTTGCGTTTTCTGAAACAAGCACTTACAACTAAAAACTAAGAACCCTCGAATGTCCGAGCCGGCCACACCCTTGATGCAGCAATATCACACGATTAAAGCGCGTTATCCGCACGCACTGCTGCTTTTCCGCCTGGGCGATTTCTACGAACTCTTTTACGAAGACGCCATGATTGCCTCGCGCGAGCTGCAAATCACGCTCACATCGCGCAATCGAGAAAAAGGCCAGCCCATTCCCATGTGTGGCGTTCCCTACCACGCCGCGGAAGCTTACATCGCGCGATTAATTCGCGCTGGCTTCAAAATTGCCATTTGCGATCAGATGGAACAGCCCGGCCCGGGCAAAAAGCTCGTTCGCCGCGAAGTCGTGCGCGTCATTACGCCCGGCACCGCCACGGATCTCGGCGTCCTTGACGTTCGTGAAAACAATTTCCTTGCTGCGGTCGCGCCGCATCCTTCCGGTTCGCCCATCGGGCTCGCGTTTGTCGATCTTTCTACCGGCGAGTTCCAGGCCACGGAATTTTCCGGTCCTCGCGCTGAGGAAGCGCTGCGCGACGAACTCCAGCTACTTCACCCGCGCGAGACTCTTCTTCCCCGCCCGCAACAGCTTTTCGAAACGGCGAAGACTTCCCTTCTCGAAGGCACGGGCGGCATTGAATCGCGCCTGGAAGACTGGACTTTTCAGCGCGACTATGGCGAGCGCATCCTGCGTGAACAGTTTGGCGTGGCGGAACTTACCGGCTTTGGCCTCGATGATCATCCGCAAGCGCTCTCCGCCGCAGGTGCCATCATTCATTACCTGCACGAAAACGCGGCGCGCGGTGATCGCTCCGGTGAAGCCCGCGAAATGCCCGACGCTCCCAGCGTCGAAGCTCTAGGCCATCTCGATCGTGTCCGCTACTACGAACATCATGACACGCTCCTCCTTGATCCCGTTTCGGTCCGCAATCTCGAACTGCTCAATCCTATTTTTTCCGAAGAGCCCGGCCGCTCGTCAGGCCCTACAACCTTAGTCGCAGCTCTCGACGTCACCGTCACGGCCATGGGCGCGCGCCTGCTGCGCTCCTGGCTCCTGCGCCCGCTGATTGACCGCGACACCATCGAGGCGCGCCTCGCTGCGGTGACTCATTTGGTTCAGCAAACAGTCGTGCGCGGAGAAATCCGCAAAGAGCTGCGCGGGATCCTCGATCTCGAGCGCCTCACCAACCGCATCACCTTGGGTCTCGCGACTCCCCGCGAACTCGTGGCGCTGCGCAAATCGCTCGGCCAGCTTCCTGTGCTCAAAAACTTCGTCACGCCGCCACCCGTGGGGGGAAGTGACCTCCTTCGCCGTCTCCACGACGAAATCGACGAACTAGCCGACGTCCGCGACCGCCTCGAACGCGCCATTTCTGATGATCCTCCCGTCCTGGCCACAGATCCGGGCATCATTCGAGGCGGCTATCACCCTGAACTCGACGAGCTACGGACATTGAGCAAAGACAGCAAGCAAATCATCGCCGCCATGGAAGAGCGCGAGCGCAAGCGCACCGGCATCGGCTCGCTGAAAATCCGGTTCAACCAGGTTTTTGGCTACTACATCGAGATTTCCAAGCCCAACCTGCATCTCGCGCCCCCCGATTACGAGCGCAAACAAACGCTGGTCAACGCCGAGCGCTTTACATCGCTCGAACTAAAAGAATACGAACGCAAAATCCTGGCCGCGGACGAACGCATTCTTGAAATCGAGCGCCAGCTCTTCATTGACGTCCGTTCGTCTGTTGCGGCCAAGGCCGCTCGTTTGCGCCGCACGGCTTCGGCCGTTGCTCAGCTTGACGTTCTGACCGCGTTTGGCAAGCTTGCGGCCGACCGCGGCTACGCGTGTCCCGAATTCAATTCCATCGGCGAATTGCTCATCATCGGCGGCCGCCATCCAGTTATCGAAGAGCTTTTGCGCCAGCGCGGCGAGCGTTTTGTCCCCAACGATCTCTGCTTCGAGCCGGGACGCCAACAACTGCTTCTCATCACCGGCCCGAACATGGGCGGCAAGTCCACCTATCTTCGCCAGGCTGCGCTGATTATTCTTATGGCGCAGATGGGTTCGTTTGTTCCCGCACGCCAGGCGAAGCTCCCGATCACCGACCGCATCTTCACCCGCATTGGCGCTAGCGACAACCTTGCCCGCGGTCGCTCCACTTTTCTTGTCGAGATGAGCGAGGTCGCCGCCATCCTTAATTACGCCACGCCTTCCAGTCTCGTCCTCCTTGACGAAGTTGGCCGCGGCACGGCCACGTTTGATGGCCTCTCCATCGCGTGGGCGGTCGTCGAGCATCTGCAGAAGCACACTCGAGCGCGCACGCTCTTCGCCACGCACTATCACGAACTCACCGAATTAGCGGATCTGCTTTCCGGCGTGAAAAACGTTCACGTCTCCGTCAAGGAGACGCCCAGCGAAATTATTTTTCTGCGCCGCGTCGAGCCCGGCAGCGCCGACAAAAGCTACGGCATCGAGGTTGCCCGCCTTGCTGGCCTTCCGCGGAGCGTCATCGAGCGCGCCCGGGAAGTCCTGAAGCGCCACGAACAGAGCGAGCATCAACTCAGCGAAACGCTTTCTCCCGGGGTGTCAGGCGAAGGCCCCGGAAGCAACGGCCATCAACAAATCCTTTTCACGCCGCTCGACCGCGCCGTCCTCGACAAGCTCCGCGACGCCGACCTCGATCAATTGAAACCCCTCGACGCCCTCAACCTCCTCGCCGAATTAAAGAAACAGATCTCTTGATTTCTCCGTGTCCTCTGGGCCCTCTGTGTTAAAACTTTCCTGCAATGACTTCCAAGCCGCTCATGATCGTCGGCCTCATGTCCGGCACTTCTGCCGACGGTATTGACGTTGCTCTAGCTGGCGTCTCCGGGGCGCCGCCAGATCTAAGCGCCAAGTTGCTCGGCCACACTTCGTTTCAATTTCCTGCCACGTTGCGCAAGGAAATTCTTCGCGTAGCCGAGCAACAACCGATTTCTGCTGGAGAACTGAGCCAGTTGAATTTCCGCCTTGGGTACATTTACGCCGACGCGGTCCTTGCTTCCTGCAAAAGGTTCAAGATCGCCCCTAAGCGCATCGACCTCATTGGCAATCACGGCCAAACGATCTTCCATCAAGGTCAGCCTGCGCCCCATCTCAGTAAGCCGACCGCCTCTACTCTTCAAATCGGTGAAGGCTCCGTCATCGCGGCCCGCACCGGCATAACCACCGTCTCCGATTTTCGTCCCGCTGACATGGCACTGGGCGGCCAAGGCGCTCCCCTCGTTCCTTACGTCGACTACCTTCTTTATCGCCATCCCAAGCTCGGTCGCGTCTCCCTCAACCTAGGCGGCATCGCCAACATCACCGTCATCCCCGCCAACGCGAAGCCTTCGCAAGTTTTCGCCTTCGACACTGGCCCGGGCAACATGCTGATCGACGCCCTGGTCCAGCATTTCACACACGGCCACAAGCTCTTTGACAAAGACGCCCGCCTTGCTCGCTCGGGCCGCGCGATTCCCGGTCTTCTCAACGAATTAATGAGTGATCCTTACCTGAAACTCTCGCCGCCCAAATCTACCGGCCGCGAATACTATGGCCGCGCTTATGTGCAAAGAGTCGTAGTCTTAGGGCGTCGCCATCACGCCAAGCCCGCCGATCTCGTCCGCGCTGCTACCATTTTCACCGCCCTCTCTGTGGTGGACGCCCTCCACCGCTTCGTTCCCCGCAAATACAAAATCCTCCAGCTCATCGTCTCCGGCGGCGGCGCCCGCAATCCGCTCATCCTTGCCCAACTTTCCGCGGCTCTCCCCGAAGCCGAAGTGCTGCCGTCCTCGGACTTCGGCATCCCCGCAGACGCCAAAGAGGCTTTCGCCTTCGCTCTTCTCGCGTACGAAACGTTTCATCAGCGCCCGGCGAATCTTCCTTCCGCCACTGGCGCGCGCGCGCCCACCATCCTCGGTAAAATCTCTTATGCCCCGCCCCGCTGACGCCTTGAAGATCTTGTCATTGCGAGGCCGCGTTTCCTGAGGCCGAGGAATCCCTTTCTTCTTTGCACTCTCTGGGCGCCGAACTCTGGGCCCTCTCTGTTAAATCTTTTTCTCTCTCCCGCCCGCCCACCACGCGTTGACCCGAGCGTCGTTTGCGAGGGGCCACTGGTCACCTTTCTGGTCGCCTCAATCGCATGTTTCGTCGCGGTCTGCTCTCAACCCAACCGCGATCCACCAACTCTCACCATTCCTCATCGAATGCAATCCCACCAACCTCGACACACGCTTCGCCGCCGACTCGCAATCCCAGCGCCTCGACGGCCTTCCTCGCCGCCCTTCATCCTGTCGACCACTAGCCGCACCGTTTTTGTGTGTCATTCCGAGCGAAGCGAGGAAATTCTGGCTTGATGTCACGTTACCGAGCCCCGTGCGAGCAACACAAAATGCCGATGCAGGACCTTCCGCCAATCATGCGCCACTCATCCCTTATCTCCGTCCCTAATCCCTTCCTCACCTTTCTTTCATCGCCTTCTCAATCTCCCCCACCGGGACCGCACCCTCGCGCCCAATCTTCCACGCATCTCCATTCAACTCCACGATCGTGGATGGCAGCGTCGCGCCCGTCTCTCCCGCATCCAACACGAGCGGCACACGCGAGCCGAGTTGCTTCATCACTTGCGCCGCGCTCGCGCACGAGGAAAACCCTGAGATGTTCGCGCTCGTTCCGGTCACCGGCCCGTCGAATTGCTCGATCAAGCCACGTACGACTTCGCTCCGCGGCCAGCGCAGCGCCACGCGGCCCGTCCCCGCCGTCACCTTCAGCGGAATCTTGTGCGACGCATTCACCACCAGCGTCAGCGCGCCTGGCCAAAACTTCTGCGCCAGCCGCATGAAGCTTCCCGGCGTACCTCGCGACAGCGCCACCGCCTGCTCGATCGAATTCACCAGAATCGGCAGCGCCCGCTGGTCTGGCCGCCCTTTCACGCGGTAGATTTCTTCCACGGCCGCCAGATTGAACGGGTCCGCGGCCAGCCCGTAAAACGTGTCCGTGGGAATGGCGATGACACTTCCGCGCGAGAGAAAGTCCGCCGCATACCGCAGCGTTTCGACTTCCGGGTTGATTGGATTGACGCGCAGCAGTTCAGCCGGCAATGGTTTGGCCTTTGGCGAAGACGTACCGCCACCTCGCAGCGCTCCCCTTCGCGCTGCCCGTATTTCGCCGACGCTACCACACCCGTTCTCCCCCGCGCAATACCACAGCGCTTTCAAACGCCGCATCGCGTTCGCACTAAACGCTTTCGTCGGTATAGACTCCGATGCGACGCGGGCCCTGGAACTTAGAGCCAAGAAGATCAAAAAGCCGCCCCAGGTCTTCCCGGGAGAAGACCTTGATATTTACACGGATTGCCTTCTGCATCTTCCCCGCACGGGGATAAACGATTAGGGCTCGATATTTGCCCTTGCTTGTTCCGAACAAGCGCGTTTCGGCCCTTTCGATATCGGAAAGATTGATTCTGCGAGTCCCAAAAAGTGTCTTGTAGGAAAGCTCCCATCCACAACTCGCAGCCGAACGGAACGCAACCAAAACACCACAAGAGCCAACGATCCAGCAGGAACATACACGAAATTCCAGTCGTGAGCTGGAGTACGAATAGCTGCATAGAGTCCGAAAAGTGTCAAAGAAAAGGGAAATACCACCCAGCGCCAGGTAGCCGCTCCGATCGGCTCTTGCGTCAAGCTCGTCCATCCGCATCTGCGGATCGTTTGACATCGCCCGAGAGTTTAGCCCCCTGTGCCAAGAATTTGCTAACCTCCAAGCTATGGCTACTCCAAGTAAACCCGCGCGAAACGTTCGCCCAAGCGACAAGTCGGCAATCCTCGCCAGTCGAGACAATCGCTGGCTCAAGGAGTTTCGCATGGCCCTCCGCGGCGGTTTGCCCACGGAATCCGGCTTCGTGGGAGTCGAAGGCGTGCGCCTCGTCGAAGAAGCGCTGCGCTCTGGCTGTCCCATCCGGGCTGTGCTCCTCAGCGAATCCGGTCAGCGCCATCACCAACGCCTCGCGCCTCTGATCGACCGCCCTGAGATGGCGTTTCCCACCCTGCGCACCACCGACCGCCTCTTCGAAGGCCTTGCCGACACCGAGCACCCGCAAGGCGTCGCCGCCCTGGTAAAACCGCGTGAAGCTTCCTTCGACGACCTTGTGAACAGCGCCGGTTCCGCGTGCGCTCAGCTGCTTGTGGTCCTCGCGGGCGTGCAGGATCCTGGCAACGTCGGAACGATCCTGCGAAC
>Ga0126383_10003567_pt1 | contig 10332 bp, 12 predicted proteins | sample PanSoiMetPlot_35_FD_96882 | JGI IMG/M metagenome (GOLD analysis project Ga0126383, IMG submission 96882) | Tropical forest soil microbial communities from Panama - MetaG Plot_35 | ecosystem: Environmental > Terrestrial > Soil > Tropical forest > Bulk soil | place: Panama | collected 2016-02-17
AGGCTCGTCGAGCCCGCGTTGACGACGAGGACGGGGCCTTCCGTCAGTAGGGCCAGGCCCAGTCGCGGATCTCGGGATCGTCCTCGCCGTGCTCGCGCGTGTACAGGCGGGCCCGCAGGCGCCGGTCCTCGAGCTCCTGCCGGAACCGCCCGTGCGACGCGGCGAGCCCGGGCACGCGGTCGATCACGTCCATCACGAGGTGGAAGCGGTCGAGGTCGTTGAGCATGACCATGTCGAACGGCGTCGTGGTCGTGCCCTCCTCCTTGTAGCCGCGGACGTGGAGGTTCTCGTGCCCGTGGCGCCGGTACGTGAGCCGGTGGATCAGCGTCGGGTAGCCGTGGTAGGCGAAGACCACGGGCTTGTCGGGGGTGAAGAGCGCGTCGAACTCCGTGTCCGGAAGCCCGTGCGGGTGCTCGGCCTCGGGCTGGAGCCGCATCAGGTCGACCACGTTGACCACGCGCACCTTGAGGTCGGGAAGCCGCTCGCGGATGATCGCCGAGGCCGCCAGCGTCTCGAGGGTCGGGATGTCGCCGCAGCAGCCGAGCACGACGTCGGGCGCGCCGTCGTCGTCGTTCGAGGCCCATTCCCAGATGCCCGCGCCGCGCGTGCAGTGGACAATCGCGTCGTCCATCCCGAGGTAGGTCAGCGCCGGCTGCTTCCCGGCAACGATCACGTTCACGTAGTCGCGGCTGCGGAGGCAGTGGTCGGCAACCGAGAGGAGCGTGTTCGTGTCCGGCGGCAGGTAGACGCGGATCAGCTCGGCCTTCTTGTTCACCACGTGGTCGATGAAGCCCGGATCCTGGTGCGTGAAGCCGTTGTGGTCCTGCCGCCAGACGTGCGAGCTGAGGAGGTAGTTGAGTGACGCGATGGGCTGGCGCCACGGGATCTTGCGCGTCACCTTCAGCCACTTCGCGTGCTGGTTGAACATCGCGTCGACGATGTGGATGAAGGCCTCGTAGCAGTTGAAGAGGCCGTGTCGGCCCGTGAGCAGATACCCCTCGAGCCAGCCCTGGCAGAGGTGCTCCGAGAGGACCTCGAGGACGCGGCCCTCGGGCGCGAGATGCTCGTCGGTGGGCAGGGTCTCGGCCTCCCAGGCGCGGTTGGTCGCCTCGAAGACGTTGCCGAGCCGGTTCGACTCCGTCTCGTCCGGACCGAAGAGCCGGAACGTCTGCGGATTGCGCGCGATCACGTCGCGGAGGAAGGTTCCGAGGACGCGCGTCGCCTCGGAGAGCTCCGTGCCCGGCTTCGTGACCTCGACGGCGTACTCGCGGAAGTCGGGGAGCACGAGGTCGCGGAGCAGCGTGCCGCCGTTCGCGTGCGGGTTCGCGCTCATCCGCCGGTCGCCCCGCGGCGGCAGTTCCGCGAGCTCCGGGATCAGGCGGCCCTCGTCGTCGAAGAGCTCCTCGGGCGCGTAGCTGCGCATCCAGTCCTCGAGGATCCGCAGGTGCTCTGGATTCTGGCGCACGTCGGCCACCGGGACCTGGTGCGAGCGCCACGTGCCCTCGACGGGAAGGCCGTCGACCTCCTTCGGACCCGTCCAGCCCTTCGGCGTGCGCAGGACGATCATCGGGAAGCTCGGGCGATCCGCGTCGAGCGCCTCGTCCAGGGCGGCGGCCAGGGCCTGGTGGACCGGCTCGGGCTCGTCTCCCGAGACGAGCAGCGGCTGCCATCCGCACCCCTCGAGGAAGGAGACGAGCTCGTTCTCCGGGATCCGGGCCAGCACGGTCGGATTCGCGATCTTGTAGCCGTTCAGGTGGAGGATCGGAAGGACGGTGCCGTCGGTGCGCGGGTTCAGGAACTTGTTCCCGTGCCAGCTCGTGGCGAGCGCGCCGGTCTCGGCCTCGCCGTCGCCGATCACACACGCGACGAGCAGGTCTGGGTTGTCGAAGGCCGCGCCGACCGCGTGGGCGAGCGCGTAGCCGAGCTCTCCGCCCTCGTGGATGGAGCCGGGCGTCTCCGGGGCGGCATGGCTCGGGATCCCGCCCGGGAACGAGAACTGGCGGAAGAGCCGGCGCAGGCCGTCCTCGTCCCGCCCGATCTCCGGATAGATCTCGCTGTAGGTGCCCTCGAGGTACGTGTTCGCGACCACGCCTGGTCCGCCGTGGCCTGGGCCCGCGATGTAGATCGCGTTCAGGTCGCGCCCGACGATCGCGCGGTTGAGGTGCGCGTAGAGCAGGTTCAGGCCGGGAGTCGTCCCGAAGTGGCCGAGCAGCCGGGGCTTGATGTGCTCGGGCCGCAGCGGCTCTCGAAGCAGCGGGTTGTCGAGCAGGTAGATCTGCCCGACCGAGAGGTAGTTCGCGGCGCGCCAGTACGCGTGGATGCGGTGCAGCTCCTCGGTCGAGAGCGGGGTCCGGGTCTCCGCCTGGAGGGTCAGCGCGGGGCTCGCTCGAACATGACGAGGACGCTCAGCCGCTCGTAGCCGACGAACCGGTGCTCGGCGCCTGCCGGGACGAAGACCGCATGCCCCTCCTTCAGCTCGACGCGCTCCGGTCCGACCTCGAGCACGCCGCTGCCCTCGAGCACGACGTAGATCTCGTCGTCTTCGTGCGGCTGCTGCCGGTCCGGCTCCGGGGCGACGAGGACGTACACGCCGAGCTCGAGTCCCGGCGAGCGGTGGACGATCTCGTAGCCGCCCGTTCCCTCGGCCAGCCGCTGCTTGGCCTCCTCGATGTCGAAGGCATGGGCGGCGGGCAGCGGGCCGGGCTCGGCGAAGGGCTCGGCGGGCACGGCGACAGCCTACCGCTGCTTACGCTCGGCCTCAGTCGCCGGGCTTCTGCCAGACCGAGACGTGCTTGCGGCTCTCGCTCGTGAACGGCTCGCGCTTCCAGCCGCTCCAGCGGTCTCGGAGCCGCATTCCGGCGAGCTCAGCCATGAGATCGAGTTCCGCGGGCCACGTGTACCGGAACGGCATCGACAGGAGTTCCCAGCGCCCGTCGACGAGATCGAAGTGATGCGAGGTCAGGCCCTGGCTCGCGACGTCGTACTCGTCGATGCCCCAGTGCGTGTCGCTCCGGTCGAAGACGACGAACCGCTCTCCGGGCGGGAGCCGCTGCAAGTCCGGGAGTCCGACCTCGATCACGAAGCAGCCGCCGGGCTCGAGGTGCGCGGCGACATTGCGGAAACATGCGACCTGCTCGTCCTGGCTCGTCAGGTTCGAGATCGTGTTGTAGACGAGGTAGGCGAGCGAGAACGCCCCGTCCACGTGCGCCGTCGCGAAGTCGCCGATCGTGACGCCGATCTCCTCGCCGCCCGCCTTCTCGCGCAGCCTCGCGACCATCGCTCGCGAGAGATCGATGCCGTGCACAGGCACGCCCCGCCGGGCCAGCGGAAGCGCGATCCGCCCCGTCCCGATCCCCAGCTCGAGGGCGTGTCCGCCCCCGGCCAGCTCGACGAGCAGCTCCACGACCGGGTCGATCGCGTCCGGCTCGAACATCTCCCCGCCGTCGTAGCGGTCGGCGACGCGCTCGTCGAAGAGGCCGTCGTCGTGCACCGCCCGAATCTATGCGCTCAGGCGCGTGCGCGGCCGAGCATCGCACGGGCCCACTTCACCTCTGCGCGCGAAACGCTCGCACGAAGCGCGTTCGGCGCGGTGACGCTCAGGGTCAGCTCGGTGCGGCGCCGGCCGACGAGCACGAAGTCGGCGAAGACGCGGACCTTCTGCCCCTGCGCATGCACCTCGATCACGGCCCGGTAGAGCCGCGAGTACCGGGCGAGCCGCGGGAACGCGGCCTGCCGGAACGAGACGAGCCGCTCGCTCGAGGTCAGGCCCTTCGCAAGCGTCGTCCGCAGGCACGTGATCGCCCGCCGATCGACGACGGTGCGCTGCCAGTCCCGTGCAACCATGGCCGGCGTCCTGAGCACCTGGGCGAGGCTCTGGAGCTCGATGCCCGAGCGGCCCCAGACGGTCTCGGCGGCTCCGGTCAGCACGAGGTCGGACTGCTTGGGCTCGTAGCCGGGACAGCTCATCTTCGCCGACATGTCCGGCTTCGTCCGCCCGCCGCCCCAGCCGGAGCCGAGATCGGCCTTGCGGAGGACCGCCGCACGCGCCGCGGCCTGGTCGGCGCGGTTGAAGCGGACCTGCTCCGCGTTCCGCGGGCCCGCCGCGACGGCGACGGGGACAAGCGCAAACGCGAGGACGGCGACGAAGAGCGTGCGCGGCATCGCGACCAGCATCGCCGGGGAGGCGGACGTCGTCCATGCCCCGTCCGAGGGAGTGTCCCCCTAGCATTTGGCCGAATGCGGGACCCCGGACGGAAAGCGGCTTTTCTCGTTGTCGTCCTTGCGGCAGCGACGGCGGGCTGCTCGTCCGGCCACCGCCAGCGGCACGTGGCCCCGGCGACCACCAGCACGACTCCTTCCGCGCCGGAGCCGGGTCGGCCCGACCCGCGACGCTTCCTCTCCTCCAGCCGCGCTAAGAAGACGGCGCGCCTGACGATGATCGCGTCCCTGGGATCGTCCAACAACGGCTTCAACTTCGACGACTACGGGCGCGGCGAGCTGATCGCCTACGTGCCGAAGGGCTGGCGCGTCACGCTGCTGTGCGAGAACCGCGGCTCACGCCGCGCTTCGTGCGCGGTGGTTCCCGGCGCCCGGAGCGCGACGATCGCGTTTCCAGGGGCGTCGGTGCCGAGCCCGCTCCAGGGGCTCTCACCGGGCACCAGGGCGCAGTTCACGTTCACGCCGACGCACGCCGGCTCCTTCCGAATCGTGAGCCTCGTCCCGGGTCAGGCCGAAGCCCGGATGTACGCCGTGCTGGTCGTGACCGGCGGAGGCCGGCCATCGATCACCGCGCGGCCGGGGCCCTAGCTGGCGACGTCCTCGTCGAGCTCTTCGTCGAGGTCGCTCTTGCGCAGGACGAGTGCCCAGTAGAGCCCCACGATCGCCAGCAGCGCGATCGGCAGCGCCCACGTCAAGATCGCGGCGGTGGTGAAGCTGGAGGCGATGGCCTGTTGCAAGCGTGCTCCTCTCGTCAGTGATGGCCGGCCGCGCCGAGGCGATGGCCGTTTCGTCGTGCGAGAACGGATGCGTCGGTCCCGGGGTCGAGCCAGCGGTAGATCGCCCAGATGAACGCGATCGTGAACGGAATGGAGCCCGGCACCCACATGATGCCGCCCGCGATCTGCTGGTCGGCCAGCGCCGAGAGCCCGCCGGGCCTGTGCGCGAGATCGGCATACGCGCCATAGAACGGCCTCGAAGAAAGGGCGAAGATGATCGCGAGCACCCAGCTCACGAGCAGGGCAGCGGTGAGGTAGGCGGCACGCAGGGCGGGCGCCAGCCGGGCGCGCACCGGCGGCGAGTCGACCACCTGGAGCCAGAACAGGAGCCCCGCGGTGACGAACATCGCGTGCTCGAGGTCGTGCACGGCCTCGTTCGAGAGCGTGGCGTCGTAGAGGGCCGGCACGTGCCAGGCGACCAGGACGCCGTTGAAGAAGATCCACGCGGGGAGGGGCCGGGACGCCGTCTTCCCGAGCGCCCGGAGCGGCGCTGCCCAGCGTCCTCGCGCGATGCTCTTGGCGACGGTTCTGCGGAAACCGAGTGGCAGCGGCTGCCACAGCCGCAGCCAGGGAGCGGAGATCACGATCAGCGCAGGCGCCACCATCAGCAGCAGGAGGTGCTGGGTCATATGCGCAAGGAAGAGCTTGTCCGAGAGCGGGTCGAGGGGAGTGTCCACCGCGAGGACGATCGTGAGCAGGCCGCCGTAGAAGGCCGCCGAACGCCAGCGCCGCTCCGACGGATGCCGATGGCCCGGCCCCGGCCGCCGCCCCCCGAGGGCGTAGAGCACGGCCGCGGCGAGGACGACGAAGAACGGCGCCTGCACCGGCCAGGCGGCTGCGCTCGTCAGGCTCGGCACAGAGAGCCGCCCTCAGAGGAGGTAGAGGACGACCCAGGCGATGACGACGAGGGCCGCGAAGTACGACCAGAAGAAGCCGACCGCCTCGAGCGTCGCCGGCACCAGCGAGAGCGGATCGGCGATGTCGTGGCCCTCCCGGTACCGGTCGCCGGACGCCTCCCCGGCGGCAGGCGCGCCGGACAGGGTCTTGCGGTAGCGGACCGAGATCGCGAGTGTCGTCTCGAGCCAGTAGATCGCCCCGACCCCGAAGAGGGCGACGAACGAGGTCCAGCCGAAGTAGACGCTGGCGTAGCCGCCATCGGCAGGGCCGAAATCCGCGACGAACCATTCGACCACCTGCAGGACGACGGCTGCGATGCCGAGCACGAGGGCGATCGCTCCCTTCCAGCGCCACTCGGTGCGCCGGTCCGCGCGGCGGTCGCGGACCCCGAGCCAGAGCACGACCGCTCCCAGGGCCCACGCGGCCGTCGACAGCGTGCCGAGCGTCATGGAAGGCTGGATGTGCTTCGGATGCCAGAGGTTGTTGCTGTTCAGCGAGCGCAGGTAGAAGTAGGCAAAGAAGAACGCGAGGAAGAACATCGCCGTGGCGCTCGCGAGCAGGTGCGAGGCGGCGCGGAGGTTGCGCGCGAGAATGCGCGGGTGCTCCTGCTCGAGGATCTCGTAGGCGACGCCGCCTTTTCTGACGAGCTCGGCCATCTCAGCGCCCCCGGGCCGGGACTCCTACCGGCCGAGTCACCGGCCCGGCGCCGTCACCGTAGCCGTACGGATCGTTCTGGAATACCGGGATCGTGTCGAAGTTCTGGACCGGGACGGGCGAAGGCAGTTGCCACTCGATCGAGAGCGAGCCCCATGGGTTTCGCTCAGCTCGGACGCGGGCGAACAGCAGCGAGTAGACGAGGTTGTACAGGAAGACGAGCATCGAGAGCCCGAGCACGAAGGCGGAGGCCGAGACCCAGTCGTTGAGGAACTGCAGGTGCGGGGCGTAGGTCACGACGCGGCGCGGCTGGCCGAGCAGGCCGACCGCGAACAGCGGCAGGAAGGTCGAGTTGAACGCGAGGAACATGCTCCAGAAATGGATCTTCCCGAGGCGCTCGTTGAGCTGGAAGCCGGTCATCTTCGGCAGCCAGTAATAGATGGCGGCGAAGAACGTGAACACCAGCCCGCCCATGATCGTGTAGTGGAAGTGGGCCATGACGTAGAAGCTGCCGTGCTCGGTCGTGTCGCTCGGCGTGTCCGAGTTGAAGATTCCGGACAGCCCCCCGATCAGGAAGTTGAAGAACCAGGCGAGTGCGAAGAGCATGGGGACGGTGAAGCGGATGCTTCCGCGCCAGATCGTCAGCAGGCCACAGAGGAACGTGAGCCCGGTCGGAATCGAGATCAGCTCCGTCGAGAGCATGTAGAACGGCCGCAGGCTGCTGTTGATCCCGCTGACGAACAGGTGGTGCTGCCAGACGAGGAAGCTGAGCAGGGTCACCCCCATCATCCCGGCCACGGCGAGGCGGTAGCCCCAGAGCGGCTTCCGCGAGAAGACCGGCAGCAGCTCGAGCAGGATTCCGAAACCGGGCAGGGCGAGGATGTACACCTCCGGGTGCCCGAAGAACCAGAACAGGTTCTGGTAGAGGTACTGGCTCCCGCCCCCGCTCTGGAGGTAGTAGGTCGTCTGCGCCGTCCGGTCGAGCAGGGACATCGCCAGGGCGGCGACGAGCACCGGCGGCGCAAGCAGGTTGAGGATGGAGGTCGAGATGACGCCCCAGACGAAGATCGGCAGGCGGGACCACGTCATGCCCGGCGCGCGCATCGTGATCACCGTGGCGAGCATGTTCAGGCCGAGGAGGCACATCGAGATCCCGACCAGCGCGAAGAACATGATGTACGAGTCCATCCCGTAGTTGGCCTGGTTGCCCAGCGGCGCATAGCCGGTCCAGCCAGTCGGGAAGCCTCCGAAGAAGACGGTCGTCATGAGGATTCCGCCGGCCGCCATCAGCAGCCAGAACGTGAGCGACTCGATGCGCGGGAAGGCCATCCGCCGCGCGCCGATCATGATCGGGACGAAGTAGTTCGCGAACGGCCCGAGGACCGCGCTCGTCATCATCCCCATCATCATCGTGCCGTGAAGGCCGACCAGCGTCAGGTAGTTGCCCGAGTTGAAGACGGGCGTCGGGCGGAGGAGCTCGAAGCGGATGAGCATGGCGTTCAGGCCGGCGATGAAGAAGAAGAGCCCGACGCCGAAGAGGTACTGGATGCCGACCACCTTGTGGTCGGTGCAGAGGCCGAAGTACCGGCCGATGCCCTCGGTCTCCTTCTCGCGCAGCGAAGGCGGGTAGCCGCGGAGACGGGCGATCGGATACTGCAGGAACCCCATGCCGATGAGGAACCCGACGACTGCCGTGAAGTAGCCGAGGAAGAGCGCGATGTCGTTCTGGTCGGTGTCGGAGAAGTAGGCGATGCTGGCCCCGCTGACCTGGTGGCCGAGCCACCAGCCGAGGTACCAGCCGCCGATACCGAGCAGCACGCCGGTAAGCAGGTTGAAGCCGATCAGCCGGCGCCAGACCGGCGGCTGTCGCACGGCCACCGTCTGCGCGGGGCCGCCGGCCGTCTGCACGCCCTCGCTCATCCTGCCCTCAGCGTGGGCTCGGGGCTATAGCTGGTCGCGAAGGGCGGCAGGAACTTCGAGACCGGCCCGTAGATCTTCTGCTGTGCCTTCATCAAGGGCTCGAACGCCGTCTTGGAGACGACCCGCCCTTGCAAGTCGAACATGTATCCGTGCCACAGCCCGCAGAGCTCGGCGCAGCGGATCTCGATCTTCGTCGGATTCCGCGTCTCCACGTAGGCGATGTTGTCGGTCCCCGGGTTTGCGTCCGCCTTGACGCCGAGGTTGACCGCCCAGAACGAATGGATCACGTCGAGCGAGGTGACGTGCAGCTTGATCAGCGTGTTCGCCGGGAGGTAGAGGTGCGGAATCTCGATCCCGCCGAACGTCGGGTAGCGATAGGTGAACTCCCATTGCTGCCCGATTACCTGCACGGGCATCGCCGTGTTGTGATTCGGGGGGAGGAAGGTTGGGCTCGGGCCCTGGCCGCCGCCAGCGCCGTCCTTCACGAGCTCGTAGGTCCCGAAGGCGGCGAGGCCGAGGACGACCGCTGTCGTCACGACCAGCCAGTAGACCTGGAGCTGCGCATCCCCGCGGATCGGCAGGCCTTCTGCGGCCGGCTCGCGCTGGCGAAAGACGATCAGCGAGTACACGAGCACCACGAGGACGAAGCACATGATCGGAGCGGAGACCGCAATCAGCACCTGGTTGTCGAATACCTGCCCCATCCCCTGGACGCTGTCGTTGCCCGGCGGGATCAGGGGGCCGATGACGAGCGCGGCGATCGGGGTCGTGATCACGCTCAGCACGAGCCAGATGGCGATCACCCGCCGTCCGTGATGCACATCTCCGCCGCGGGTGGTGGTGTCGGCCGCTGCCACCGCCTAGACCACGTTCAGGAATCCGTCCATGTACCCGATCGTCTGCATCGGGCCCCCGAAGCCGAACTGGAAGCCGGCGGCGCACGGGACGAAGCACTGCCAGCGGTATTTGCCCTTCTTCCCGGTCCGGAAGGTGAACGTGATCGTCTTGTGCGCCATCGTCTTGGGGTCGCACGGCGCGTAGCCGCACTGGTTCTTGGCGGCATCGGGCACGCCCTCGAGCGGGACGAGCACGCCGAGCTGCGGGATGGCGAACGTGTGCGATGCGTTGTCGGGCTTGATCTGATCGAACGGCTTTCCGTCGAGCGTCGCCGTGCCGACGAGCCCCTGCGTGTGGGAGAGGAACGGATTGCGCAGGCCGCTGTCGCCGTCGAACTGGTAGACGGTCACATGCACCAGCGTGTTCGCCGGGACGGTCCAGATCGTGCTGTGCTCCCACGTGCCCGACTTCCGCACCAGGTACGAGACCCACTCCCTGTTCGGTGCCTCGGGCCCGACGGCCGCGACGGTCTGGATCGTGAGATGAGCCCCGGACCCGGAGGTCTGCGCGTCGACGTTGGGCGGGCTGCTCAGCAGCCAGTTCGAGATGTAGAAGCCGATGAGGATTCCGGCGACCGCTACGCCTAGACCTACTCCGGCGAGCTTCCACACCACAGCGCGGTGGATCTTGCCACGATGTAGTGCCAGCGTGCAACCGGGAAGTGGTGCGCCCCCTTAGCCTGAGACAGAGGGTGGCGCACCAGCCGGGCACTAGGCCGCGCGGTCGAGCTCGGTCTTCCCGGTAGCGGGGCGCACGAGATCCAGCTCGAGCGGTTCGCTCCAGTGGCCGCCGGAGCGACCGGAGCCCGCAGCCCGATGCGCCGCGGACATGACCGCGGCCAGTGCGGCGAGCAGTCCGAGCACGAGCGCGCCGTTCAGGATTGCGATTGTTGTGATCGTCATGCCTCGCATCCTCCGCGGCGGGCATGAGAGCGGCCTGAAGGCCGCCTAAGAGGTCTCTGAGAATTCGG
>Ga0126383_10003568_pt1 | contig 10331 bp, 9 predicted proteins | sample PanSoiMetPlot_35_FD_96882 | JGI IMG/M metagenome (GOLD analysis project Ga0126383, IMG submission 96882) | Tropical forest soil microbial communities from Panama - MetaG Plot_35 | ecosystem: Environmental > Terrestrial > Soil > Tropical forest > Bulk soil | place: Panama | collected 2016-02-17
TCATGAACAATGCCGGCTGTTCGGCGGCGGCCAAATCGGCCCAATGCCGCAGACGCCGATTTGCGCTTACGAAGGGGGCCGCACCCGCTGCGAGCTCCCACAGCGCAGCGTAGATTGCTTCTCGAACTATCATCGATTTCGAAAGATCGGCTAACGAACCTCAGCGTGCCAGCGCGCTGCGCAACGCCGCCTCCACTTCATCGCGGATTTCGGGTTCCATATCCTCCAACGCTGAAAGCATAAAGGACGCCTCGGGCAGGCCGGTCCGCTGGCGGTAACTACGCATGTTGAATGCTTTCTCGGATCTCACGCGGCCAAACGCTTTCGTGCGACGCTGCAGATCCGCTCTGATGTCGGAACGGGCGCCGGCATATGCATCGCCGGCGGAAACGGTCGCTGCGATGCGATCGCGCCACCCCAACGAAATCCTGCGCTGAAGATCGATACTCAGAGCGGCGATCGTACGGGCGATCCCGGAAGCGGCCGCGTCCGGAGTGCGGCGCAGCCACGCCAGAACCCTGTCGTCTCCGACCAGGCGAGCAGTTATCACGGCGCGCTGCCTCGCTAGGATTGCGGCATCGGCGTTGGCCGTAGCGCGACGATCGGCGCGACGAGGCGATATTGCTGCAGCAGCGTTTTGATCGCGTCGCTCATGTCCTTTTGCGAGTAGGCAACGGTCTCGGCGCCGCCTAGTGACCTCGAGACTTCACCAATGCGTGTACGTTCGCGATAGCGAAGTGCGACGAGTTCGATGCATGCCTGCGCGACATCGGGCGGAGTTGTCGAATATCCCGCTGTGTAGGAGACAACGACATTCTGCGCGCCCCGATTGAACCGGTAACCGCAAACCGAAAGCTGCGTAGGACTGAAGCTGTATCCTGCGACCCCGAAGGAGCTTGCAGCGGGTATGGCTTGGCCGTCGATTGTCAGCGACAGCACGGCGGTGACCGGAAAGCACGCGAATTGCAGCCGGTCGCCGCCAGTCCCGTCGCGTGTTTCAGCGTAGTCGGCGAGCGCGATTTGCCGGTTGAGCCAAGTTTGAATGTATTGGCTCGCAGCCGTGATGAGGCGGGTCAGCAGCGCGTCGTCAGTGGCTGGAAAGGCGGTCTGACCCGTCTGCAGCCACGCCTTGACGTCGGCAAGCAGCGTCAAATCGGGGAAAGCCACTCGCTCATTCCCTCGTCGCGACGACGAAACCGCCCACTGTGGTCAGGGCAGCGACCGCGTCGCGGGGTACCCATATCAGACCGTTGTCGTTGACCACATAGCGTTCGGCGCCATGACTGGCCTCGTCCTGACCGAAGGCAGCATGAAGACAGATCAGGTCGCTCCCGGAGCGAGCCCCCGGGCTGACGCCGGGGGCCGCGAAACTGGCAGTCCGGGCGGCTGCCATCATCCGTTTCCGATATTGCAAATAACGCCCATTGCGAAGGGCGCATAGACCGCGAGCACCTCTTCGGCATACACGCCGACCTGGCGCTGACGGGTCACCAACGGCCAATCGATTTGGTAGTAGTCCTGCCGCGTCTTCACTTCGGCCACGTTAGGCACTTCGTTCGACTGGTACTGGATCGGCAGATTCTCCGCCCATCCGATGATCGTGCCGGGCGGAACCCGCGGGTGGATCCTGATCGGAATGCGCAACCCGCCCTGGATCGCGAACGGGTTGTAATAGTAGCTGACCACGCCCGACGCAGTGATCTGATACTCCTCGCCAGTTTCCCCGCTGACATCATAGCGCACCAGCGGTCCCGAGGCGTTGGACAGCACCTTGTTGGTGATGTTCCGAAGCTCCTGCGCATTGACATAAAGCACAGTGGGCGACAGTTCAAAATTCTGCCACATGGACTGGAACATCGCGTCGATCTCGACGACCGAGCCCCGGCCCGATGCCGTCAGTGGTGTCCCTGTCCCCGCCGCGCCCGTTGGCATGATGTTGACATATGCGTTGGAGCCCGGCTTGAAGGCCGTCGTCAACAGCCCGTCGAATGCATAATTTGGATTGGCCGAGTTGTCGGCGGTTATTGCCGCCTGCGATTGGTTCGCAGTGCCGAGCGGCGTACTGATCGCCAGACTGTTGACGGTCGTAATCGCCTGCAACGTCTCGGCCCCGCTCGAGGTCGAGACATACCACGCGTAGGCGACCGCTCCCGTGACCGGTGCCAGAGTGCAGTATAGCGTCTGGCCAAGCGTCACTGCCTGGCTGGCCTCAGCGCTGATGTTCGAAGAGCCGCCGGAAAGCGTGAAGGTCTTGCTGTCGGCCCCGGTTACGGTTTTGGAGGCGGCAACCCCGCCGAAGACACTGGAATTCTGGTAGCCTTCGAGCGTCAGAGCTACGACCTTGACGTAGTAAGTCGCGGCTGGAAGAGTGGCGCCGGTGCCCGACGCCGACAACGTCGGGGTCGACGGCGTGCCGAGCGCGAGGGAGGCGTTGCCGGCGAGAATTGCCATCTCCTCCTTCAGCATCATTTTTTGCAAGAGACGAAACCCCATCATCGCTTGGACATCCTCGAAGGTGCGTCCGGCGGAAATGGCTTCGAAAGTTGCCGCGTCCTCCTCGCCGATGGTTACGAACGTCGACGTTTTGGTCGAAGTCGAATAGGACATCTGGCCGGAACGCTGGCCTTCAGGCACCCAACCCATCGCGTCGAAACCCGACCCGATAATCGCGTTGACCTGACGCCAGTTCGTCGCGGAGCCGACGCCGCCGCCGACCCGCGGGATGATGTTTCTGAGTGGTGTGACAAAGGGATAAAGGTTCTTTGCCGGTGCTTGGAGGTCGTAGGCCAGTAGCCCGGTTTGTGTCGAAATCGATTTGGCGATCGTGTAGTCGGGCTGGGCTAGCGCGCCCTTCATGAGCTCCAGCGTTTCCTGAGTGATTGCATTCATCAAGTCTTCCTCCCGAAAACGGGGGCAATGAGTGGCCTAGCCCCCACCCTTCCCTCCGCTCCCCGGGCTTGACCCGGGGTTTGCGGGAAAGGGTTAGGGAGGAGGCGACGGCCGGTGGGTTTAGTGTCGCACTGTTGGCAGACAGCCGGGCCATTGGCGCGGCTTTAAATCATTCGCCCGCTCCAGTGCGAATTGGATTGGCGTAGCTTGCTTTGATCAGCATCAAAGTCTGCTCTTCCTTGCTCATTTTGGCCAATGCCGAGGCAATGGCCTCGCGCGAGAGCACTGGATCACGGTCGATGCTGCCACGATCCTGCTGCTTTGATACTGAGACTGTGCCCTTTGCGATGGTAAGCGGCGGCAGTGGCGTTCTGGCGATGGCCTCTACCCGCTCCGTCAGACGCTCGAGCATCGGTACGATCTCAGTCAGGACCTGGCCCAGTGCCAGGTTTTCGGCGCGCTCGACAGCCAGTGCTTTCGCCAGTTCCTGCGTCGCAACCGCCTTGCCGGCCGATGCATCCGCTTGCGCCGATGCTTGGAGTGCAGCCCGTCGTGCCGCCTGTGCAACGACATCACGTGCGTCCCGGGTCGACCCCCTCACTCCCCCTCCCCCGCTCGCGGCGGGGGAGGCCAGGGTGGGAGCTTCCGGCTCACTCCCCGCGTCGCCAGTTCCCAACGGCAACAGCGCGTTCAGGAATTCGCACAACTCGGCAACAATTTCCAGCGCTCGACTTGACGGTTCATTCTCATCATTTTCGACCATTGTATCCACACCGAGCGCCTGCCCTAGCCACTCGAGATCGCTGACCATACCGGCGATGCGGTCGACATCTGCGCGCGTTTTGGCCAATGAAACGCCGGCGCGCTTTTCTGTCTCGCGGGCGGACGGGGGGCCGTCCTTGTCGATTTTCTCCTGCCAAGCAGCGACGATCGCAGCCTTGATCCGCTCGAGCTGACCCGTCGTGTATTTCTCTGCATTGGCTGGTTTGTTGATGTAATTCCAGGCCGCCCGGATGTGCGCGATCGTGTCGATTGGGTAACGCTTTTTCTTGTCCGCCTGGAAACCGGGATCAGCGCACCGCACATCGCCGCAAAGCTCGCTAGGCTCGGAGGAGCTGGAGCGCGTGATGTCGGCGCGTTCGCGATTTGGATCCGCAACTGCGCCGCCGGGATCGCTTCCGTGAGCCTGCTTTTCGATGCATTTGACCGCATCGACTTTGGCGAAATGACAATGATCAGTCACTCCACAAGCCCAGATCTGGATCGGTGGATTGAATGGAGCTCGCAACTCTGCCTCTTGCATTGAAGGCATCGAGTTGGTTTCCGGACCGGGACCAAGCGCCTGGGTGAGACGGGCGTTTGCCTCGAGCGCCGCCTTCCAGCAGTCGAACACGGCTTCGGGGTTGGCCGGGCGATCGACCAGCGAGATCTCGTTGAGCAAGAGGCCGGTAATCGTCTTCGGATTGCCGGGCTCGCGCTGCAGGACGCGGCCGCCGATCGAGAAGCCTCGATATACCCCGTTTTTCACTTTGGCCACAGCGATGGGGTCAACAACGTGAGCGACGATGCGGGTTGTGGCATCGTCGCAGACCTCGGCTTCGAGCGTGGTTCCGGCAGCCGACAGCTGATGCATCTCGCGGAGCGCGGGGAACCGCATATATTCCGGTATTGCCGCGCGCATCGCATCGGCGCGTACGATTTCTCCCTGATCGTCCACCGCCTCGGATGTTGCGATCCCGTACACGCGCACGGTGCCGTCATCCTGGGCCTCGACCTTTTGGATTGCGCCGTAGAGTCGCATCGTTCGAATTCCGTTTGGTTGCAGATTGCGCTTTATCGAGGAGTTGGCGGCGGCCCCGGGACGGCCGCCCGCCAGAGCGGGCGTTCCGGGGGAGTGTCAGGGCGAGGTCTGCGTGTAACCCTGGAGGCCCAGCTTGGCGGCGCTGCCGTGCGCGCTCACAAAGATGCACACTTGATTGTAACCGTTGCTGCCGAGAAATCCGGACGATTTTGCGACGCTGCTCAGTTGATTGTAATTGACGCCGTCCATTGAATAAGTTTCGATGGCACTCGTGCCGTCATCGCGAATTTGCAACCACATCGTGGTCTGAAAAGTCGTGACCGCGCCTTCGCCCGAGGCATTGTTGTTGACTGGATCGAGAAAATCGATCGAAAAGACCGACGGGACATTCTGGTCTGTGCGATTGAGAACGCCGTAGCCGATCATGTGGCCGTTCGCATTGTCGCGCCATGCAAAGCCGCCCCAGCTGTCGGCGCCCTGCCCGTACGCGGCCGTGAGGCTGAATTTGCCGGTGAGCGTGTAGGGCGTTGCCGGAGCGTTTTTGCACACTGCTCTGATCTGGTCGTGCCCCTGGTCGCTGTCGGCGAGCGTCACCCCGATGCTCGAATTGCCGATCGTCGCCGTGCCCTGCGTCGTCGTAAACGACAAAAAGCCGGTGCCTGCCATCGTCGGAACGCTCGCGCCGCCTCGGGGCTGTGACCCGAGCGTGGTGATTTGCTGCGCAAATGCATCTCCGTCATCGGGTCTAACTCCGGGGATCGAGCAGAGCAGCACCAGCGCCAACGGGTATCGTTTTCTCATTGTGCTTCGACCGCGATGAAGGCGTGGCCGGCAGTCGCGCCATAAATCGAGACCGCGCCATTCCATGGCCAGCATACTTGCGCGCCGGGCGGCAAATCCTGCGAGGCGGTCGATGCGATGCCCCCGAACGCGACGAACAGATCCTCGGCCGCACTATTCGGGTTCTGCACACAGCGCATCTTCGCCCCCGGCAGTGCCCAGCTGATGTGTTGCGCCTGCCCGCCGCTGACAATCGATCCGCTAGCGTAGTTGACCTGCGCATAGACCACTCCCGGCGGGAAGGATTGCGCGGCAGCGGTCGCGGCGGCCCAGACGAAAACAACCGGCGCCAACACGAATTTCATCATGGTATCTCCGAGTATCGTAATGTTTTGCAGCGCCACGCAGCCCCCTCCCATTCCCTCCCCCGCACGCGGGGGAGGGTTAGGGTGGGGGTTTCGGCTATTGCAGCCAACCAGTAGCCTCGGACCGTGATCCGAGGCGATCAAAGGAATATTATCTGCCGCCCTTTGTGGCTGGCTCGCCGGCATTGCGCAATGGAATTGGACCTTGCGATGTCAGGAACATGGGTTCCTCGCCCCCTTCGACCGGCGCCAGTCCCAATATGTCGCGCGCTTCATTCAGTGTGTATATGCCGTCTCTCACGTAACTGCCCAGGATTGTCGTCTGATCGGTGGGGTCTGCCGGTCTGACATCGGACCAGATGAATTCGAGATCGCGGTGGCCCATCCTGTCCTGAACGACCCCGTCGATCAGCCGCTTTACCCACCCGAGCAGCGGAGCCAGCCCTTCCTCATGGGCGGCTTCCTGCGCTGTCTGCGCAGTGGCTCGATTGACCTGCGGCGTGAATGCGGTCGGAGGCAATGAGAACGCGTAACAGACGATTCGGGCCAGCCACTCGTCAAAATCGTCCTTATACGGCGCCTCCTTGAACGCTTGGTATCTGGCGCCGCTCGGGCCCCAAACGAGCCGGGTGCGCGAGCCGGTGTTCCCAGCGAGGATCGCATCGAACCATTCTTGAAACTGGCGGATCTGTTCTGCAGTCCAACCATCCGGAGCATTTAAGAGCCCGGGTGGGACATTGCCCTCCGTGAAATGCTGTAGCTGCATCATTTGGCGGCGCAGTCCGATGTTCACTGTCAGCAAGATCTGCTCAACCGGGCTGAAGCCGTACGCCTTGTGCGAGCGGGGATTGCGCGGCGCATAGATCAGCTCGTCGCTCGTCAGCAGCCGCCACGGCCGCCCATGGATGATTTGCTCATAAGCCGGCGCTGGCGGTGCCGGTCGGCGCCCGGTGTCGTCGATCAACACCTTGACCGTCGCGCCATCGACAACGTCGAGTCCAATGATCGCGCCACTGCGGTTGCGGCGGATCTCGAAGGCCGGCGCGTCGAGCACCAGGACATCTTCTAACGTCTCCCTGAGCCAAGTCGCGAAAGGCTGTTCGCCGTCGGGTTTGCGCCAGAAGTCTATCAGCTCGTCGATGCGGGATGCCGTTCCAGCGGCCGGTCTTTTCTCATTGCGGGGTCTGATCGTCCATTCCAGCTTCTCGATTTGGTCCTTGCGTGTCTCGATCGCCAGCCGCGTGATGTCGTGGTTCTCTGCCAGGGCCCTGAGCTCGTCGAAACCGACGGCCTCGTAAGAGCGCGGCGTATAGAGCGTGTTGTGCCCGACCGGAAAATCCCACAGCCGCACCCGCTCACGTTCGGGCGGCACCAGCGGGTAGCCGGGCGAGAACATCCCTTGCTCCGGCTGAAACACATCGCGGAACGAGGTCAAATCGTTCTGCGATCCCCAGCCGCCCCAGGTATAGGATGCTATTGCACTCCGCTTGCCGTTGGAGACGGGCATCAGCTCACCTGTAGAAGCATGAGCACAACAGGAAGCGCGAGTAAACCGTCTATTGGCGTGCTCATTTATAACCCACACATTGGTAGACGAGAGTGTCGCCAGCGTTCAGCGCCCCGATCAGCGCAATGCTGCTCACCGAACTCGCCGACGGCCGCACAAGAACTCCGCTGGTCTCGTCGAACGCCGAGCAAACCGGCGGATTTGGCCAGGGCGCTACAAACGTAATCGTGCAGCGGCCGCCATTGGAGGCGCCGACGGTGACCCGGCCAGCGCCGTCATTGCCGCCGATCGATGGCGCCGTTCCGCAATCGCCGGGTCCGGCGCCAACCGTGGGCGTAGCGCCGCTAACGATCTGGTGCCCCAGCATACCTAACGCCGCGGCACTGCGCGGCGTGATCGAGGTGATGCGAAAATTGCTGCCGTCGAACTGCAAGGCTAAGTATTCGTAATTAATTCCGGCCAGCGCGATCGAGGTATCCGAAGTGCCGGTCGCCCCGCCGGGATAGAGTATTCGCGCGGGCGATGTGCTGTTGACCTGGACGGTCAGCGCTTTGCCATTGTCGGTCGCAAAGCCCATCGTCCAGCCGGCGCCGATCGCCGTCGGCGGCGGCAAGGTCACGGTCAGCGAAGCCGTTGGCGTATTGTAGCTCGACAGCGCGGTCCCGGCGTCGCTCTGGGAGGCACTGTAGCTGCTGACCGCCGGAAAGCTCCACCGATTGACACCAGGAGCATTGCCGGTCAGACCCAGTAAAGTGGCTGTCGCCGGCGTCGTCTCGATCACCCGGAAATTGCTGCCGTCGAATTGCAGAACCAGAAGCTCGTAATTGACGTCGGCAAGCGACAGGGAGGTTACCTCGCCGCCGCTGCCGGGATAAAGGATATGTCCACCGGATGTGGGATTGACCTGTACCGATGCCGTCTTGTTGCCGTCCGTCGTAATACCGATCGTCCACCCCATTGCGAGCCCCCCCCGTCGGCGGCAGCGTCACCGCCATGAACGGAGCGGGACTGTTGACATTCGAGATCACGTTGCCGTTGTCGGCGCTGGTCGCGGCATAGGCGCTTGCTGCCGGAAAGCTCCAATGGGTAATCGCCGCTGCTCCAATCATCCCGATCGCTTGGGCGGTCGCAGGGGTTGCATCGAGGATGCGGAAATTGCCGCCGCCGTCATATTGCAGCACCATGAACTCGTACGCACCCTGGCTCGTCTCCGGCATCGACAAGAATGCCCGCGACGCTCCCGATCCGGGCCATACGATGTGCCCGCCCGAGGTGCTGTTCACCTGCACCGTCAAACTTTTTCCATTGTCGGTCGCGAAGCCCATGGACCAGCCGGCGGGAAGACCCGTGGTCGGCGGCAGCGTGACCGTCAGGACGCCGCTGCTATTGTAGCTCGATACGATGTTACCGTTGTCGCCGAGCCCCGCGGCATAACCCGAACTGCTCGGATAGAGCCAGTTGCTTGGCCAGGGCGGCGGCTCGAAGCCATTGGCCAGACGTGTGTTCCGAGTGGAGGAGAGGATGCGGAAATTATTGCCGTCCGATTGCAGCCTGACATACTCGTAGTCGCCCGCCCCGAGGACGATCGACCCGACACTCTTGCCTTCCGAAATTATCGAGCCGGTGGCGCCCGTGATCGTCATGCCTTTGCCATTGTCCGATGAGAAGCCCATGCTCCAGCCGGCATTGAGGCTGGAGATCGGCGGCAGGGTCACCGCCATTGACGCGCCGGGGGCGTTGTAGCTGGAAATGCTGAGTCCATCGTCGATTGGGCTCACCGCGTAGGACCCGACTGTCGGAAACAGCCAATTGCCGCGCGATCCGGTACCAACCACCGATATTCCGCTGGATAGCGGGCCGTAGTTGATCGTCTCGCCGCCATAATTGGGATTGACCAGCACATTGCCTCTACTGGCGGTGGCACTGACCGCGGTAGCGCAATTGAAGTATGGGGAGACGAACGTATTGAGGCCATTGTGGTCAAACGTAATGGCCAGGCAGATCGGCGATACCTCCAGATCCAGCGCAAGAAAAGTATTGCTGAAATTATAGCCGTTTTCGAGTACAAGACTGCGCCCGCCGACACCTGCCGCCGTTCCGGCGCCCGAGATGCGGGAAAATTGAACCTGCTCGAGCGCCAGCCCGGCGGCACCGCCGCCGGCAACGCAGACGACATACGCATCGCTGTCTAGCACATAGTTGAATTGGCAACCTCCCGCGTTAACCGCGGAGCTGCTGTTGTTGACGATCAGGTGGTCGAGCTTTGCCGAGTTATGAGCGTCGGAAAAATCCGTCTTACCAATTACGACGGCGTATGCGGGCGTATCGGCGTCGATGAATAAAGTGCCCTCTTGCTTGAAATAGAAGCATCCGGTCGGACTGCCGGCGCTCCCGCCGCCGCACTCGATTTGCAGCACCGGCCCAGAGCTAATCGCTCGTCCGTCGATCACCGCTCCCTCGGAGATGAGCCGAAACCCCTCGCTCGCCTGACCGGCATAATCGATCGTCAGTTGCGATGTGACCTTGTAAGTGCCAGCTGGCAAATGCACTGGCCAGTTATTCGCAACAGCCGCCGAGATGGTCGTGTTTATCGCTGTCGTATCGTCGTGATTGCCGTCCCCGACCGCGCCGTTGCAACGCACGTCGATCCATGGACGGCCCGAGCACATAAACACATCCCCCTGCAACATGGATTGCCCGGTAACGTTGAGGGAAGAGCCGCTTATGGTCTGGGCGAGCGTTGGGAGCGCGACCCCTAGCCCAAATGCAAAAGCGGCGCCTCGCAGGAACCCAAGCGTAATCCGCAAGTCGAATCTGGGCTGCCGTCGGTCCCATACCGAGCGGGTGATAGGCCTCCTCATCACTGAGTACATCTCCGAGCCTGTTGTGCTTGCCCCATTGTTAATAGCGGGTTCGATCGCATTAACCAGCGTAGCGCCATTTGCAGCGAGCGAGATTGCTTCGTCGCCTGCGGCTCCTCGCAATGACA
>Ga0126383_10003569_pt1 | contig 10330 bp, 11 predicted proteins | sample PanSoiMetPlot_35_FD_96882 | JGI IMG/M metagenome (GOLD analysis project Ga0126383, IMG submission 96882) | Tropical forest soil microbial communities from Panama - MetaG Plot_35 | ecosystem: Environmental > Terrestrial > Soil > Tropical forest > Bulk soil | place: Panama | collected 2016-02-17
CCGCATCGCGTCGGGATATATCGCCGACTTACCAAACTCGCGATCGCACCCAGTTCAGGGCAATCGGGATAGCCAATGCAACCAGCAACGACATGAGAGGCTCCAAACCATACAGCCATGATCGCCAGCGGCCACGCGATCGCAGAAACCGGCACGCGGAGAAAAACCCATGCCAGCGCGAGCCATCCGGCACCGGCGACCACTCGCGCCACCCGCTGACGGCTTGTGATCGCGTGCGAAGCGCCCGCATCTTCGCCAATCGTGCACTTGGAACAGTACGCCATTTTCATGGAGGGTACCTCACAGAACTAATGTAATCCCTTCGCAGCCCTTAAATCGTCGATCCTTGACCTCAGGCGGATAGTTCTCATTCAATCGAGTGAGGTCAACAAGCGCTATAGAGATGTGACGCCAGTTGTGGGTTACTGCACCTTTTGGCCCGGTTCGATCAGATCGTTCAGATCAACTTCCATCCACGAGGGCGCTCATCAAATGGATGAAACGAATATATCTGCCCCGTTTGCTTATCCCGATACCAAGTTTCATCTGTGCCATTCATTCGCGGACTGAGGGATAATTCTCGACATTTCGTATTCAAGAACCGCTGGGTCGTTTGGGTATGGCTCGGTTCGTCCGGTTCTGGTGAATCCCAGTCGCTCGTAGAACTGGATAGCGGGTTCGTTGTTGCTTGTGACCATCAAAAGCACGGTGTGGGCATTCCGTCTACGCGCCCAGTCGAGTACTTCTTTTACTAGTAGCCGACCTATGCCCTGCTGCCGGTGGGTCGGAGCCGTCCACATCGAGATGAGGTGTGCTCGCGTTGGATCATCTTGATCCAGAAACGACCCAACGATGCCACACGCGGTTTCGCCATCCATAGCCAAAAATCCGGTTCCTCCGTGACCATTCATACGTTCCACTCGTGTCTGCCATTCAGACTCGGCAAATTGTGACTCCTGTGCGTAAGTTGAGCCGAACGCGTAGGGAGCTTCTTGGAGAGCACGAAGGCGAACAGTTTTAAAAGCGGACGCGTTTAGTTGTGTAATTGGTTGAATTTCGATCATGCGAGTGTAGAGTCTCTATTGACGTGTAATCCAGTGTACGACGCGGTTGGTGGAGTCGGATGGTGTACTCAGTGAGTGTTTCTATGAGATTCTGCAACAGCTACGCGCTTACTTGTTTGATGGGCACAGGGGGACTCGCTAGAATGTGCAGCCTCGAGCACACTCTGGAGTGCGCAAACGACACCAAGAACTGGTATGGCAAAGGATGGAGGAAACGTTCTTTGCTAACGGGTTGCAGGAGGCGTGAAATGCGAAAATACTGGATCGGGATCGCTGTGCTGACCTTCGCTGTCTTTGGTTTGTCCCTGCGCACAGCTCACGGTCAGTTAGAATCAGCGCCTTCCAGCGCGCCGCTGCAACCTTCCGCTTACAACGACCAGGTCTCGCCACCCAGCACTACTTCTCCGGCAACGCAGAAAGTTACTGCCTACACGCTCCCTCCCGATGTCTACAAGAAAGCCCACGACCGCTCCGCGATTCGGTTTCGTCTGAGGCTGATCAGCTTTCTGTACGGGCTGGCCGTTCTATGGATCATCTTGCACTGGAGAGTCGGAGTGAAATACCGCGATTGGGCAGAAAGGGTTTCATCTAAGCGCTTTCTTCAAGCGGTAGTGTTTGCCCCTCTGCTCCTGCTCACGATCGCCGTTCTGACGTTGCCTTTGGACCTTTATTCCGAAGTTGTCGAGAAGAAATTCGGCATCTCTGTGCAGGGATGGGGCTCCTGGAGTTGGGATTGGATCAAAGGACAACTGATCTCGGTGGTGATTTTCACCATCTTGATCTGGCTGCTCTACCTCGTAATTCGGCGGAGTCCGAGGCGCTGGTGGTTCTATTTCTGGCTGGTTTCGCTGCCTATCATCGTGTTTGTAATCTTTATTACTCCCTGGATGATTGACCCGTTGTTTCACAAGTTCGAACCATTGCCGCAGAAAGACGCAACCCTCACGGCAGCCCTAGAACAACTGGTGCAACGCGCCGGAGAGAACATTCCGCCGGAGCGCATGTTTTGGATGGGTGCCGCCGAAAAAACGACGGCGCTGGACGCCTATGTCACGGGAATTGGTGCGTCAAAGCGAATTGTGGTCTACGATACCACCATAGCCAAGGCCACCGTGCCGCAAATCGTCTTCACCACGGGCCACGAAATGGGCCACTATGTTCTGCTCCACGTCCCCAAAAGTATTGCCTTTCTTGCCGGACTCTTCCTGATTTTCTTCTATTTAGGTTACCGGCTGATCGGATGGGTGCTGGCGCGCTGGGGGAGCAAGTGGGGGATTCGGGGTCTCGACGACTGGGCATCTTTGCCGGCTCTGCTTTTCTTATTGTCAGTTTTCTCGTTTGTGGCCAATCCAGTGACGAACGCCTACAGCCGGCATCAGGAGCACCAAGCAGATCAATATGGCCTCGAAGTAACGCACGGTCTCACGCCGGATTCGGGTCAGGTCGCAGCGCAAGCATTTCAGAAGCTCGGCGAAGTAGATTTGACCGATCCGGATCCGAATCCAGTGGATGTCTTTTTGTTCTACGACCATCCAACTATGCCCGACCGCGTTCAGTTTTCACTGACGTATGACCCATGGGCAACGTGCCGGTCACGCGAGTTTGCTAAGTAACGCTTTCTTAACAACAACTGCACTTGCAACGCCACTCGGAGAAAGTGAGTTTCGGCAACGTTGCTGCGTGAAAGGCACACCAGCTGCTATGGTGTCGTAAGTCACTCCACTTCGCCGGGCGGATACTATCATGAGGCGGGTGTCGATGCTTTACGAAACCAAGGCGTTTACACTCAACCCGCCCGCCCAACTTTGAGATTTTGCACTAGTCTGACAAAGCAGCTTGTACTTTCCGGTTTGCGAGTCGGTTACCATCGCCGTCGAGGGAGTGCGACCTTGCTTTTCCGGCAAGGCGGGAGTCTGCAACCTGACGGCTTCGTTCTTGGATGTAATCGTAGTGCCTGGGATTCGCAGCGCTCGGGCGTAAGATATTGCGCATGACTTTACGACACGGTGTCGTTGCACTCGTCCTATTTGCTCTTCCCGCATTCGCTCAGCACGGCGAGCCCGCTACTCCGCCAGCCGATGCCAGCGCAACTCCCGCTGCGGCAAAACCCGCCGAACCGATCAAGAATCCGCTGCCTGCGGACAAATCGGTGCCGCAGACAATCACGGTCAACGGCAAGCCGCTTCAATATACGGCGACTGTGGGCACGATCGCACTGAAAAGCAAAGACGAGAAAACCAATGGCGTGGTGATGTATACGGCATTCACGCTGGACGAGAGGAGAGGTGATGCAAAAGGCGAAGGCAAGGGAGGTGGTACGCACCGGCCTGTCACTTTTGCGCTGAATGGCGGGCCGGGAGCTTCGTCCGTCTTCTTGAACCTGGGGGCGATCGGCCCGAAGCATGTTGTGTTTGGGAATGAGGGTGATTCTCCTTCAGACCCGGCGATGCTGATGGACAATCCGGGAACGTGGCTCGACTTTACCGACCTGGTTTTTATCGATCCCATCGGCACGGGATTTTCGCGGTCTCTAGTGGATGAGAAGGAGACTAAGAGGCTTTTTTATGCGCCGACGCCAGACATTGAGTACCTGTCTCTGGTGATCTACAAGTGGCTGGTGCAGAACGATCGCCTGCTCGATAAGAAGTATCTGGTTGGCGAGAGCTATGGCGGGTATCGCGGGCCCAGGATGACACGCTACTTGCAGTCAAGGCTGGGAGTGGCAATGAACGGGTTGGTGCTGCTGAGTCCGTATCTGAACCCGGAGAGAGGCGATCCCAATCTGTCGCCGATTCCGTGGATGATCGACCTGCCATCAATTACTGCGGCGCATCTGGAGTCCGAAGGCAAGCTGACTGATTCCGCGATGCAGCAGGTGATCGCGTACACGCGCGGAGACTACTCCCAGGCCCTGCTCAAGGGGCGCACGGATCCGGCCGCCACCGACACGATGATCGCGCACATAACCGAAATGACGGGACTGGATCCGAAGTTTGTGAAATTTTCCGGTGGACGGATAGACATTGCAGCTTATCTTCGCGAGGTCCACCGCACTGAGAGGCTGATAGGCAGCGTGTATGACTCGAACGTGACTGCGCCTGATCCTTTCCCTTACGCGCCGACGCAGCAGGCTGGCGACCCTATTTTGGAGCGTATCGTCGCGCCTACCACCACGGCCATGGTGGACTTCATCACGCGGACAGTAGGATGGAAAACAGATGCGCGCTATGAGGCGCTGTCGTATGAAGTGAACGAGCAATGGGACCGCAACGCCGATCTGCGCAAGGGTGCGGCGACAGACCTTCGCGAGTCCGTTGCTGCCGACCCCAAGCTGCGCGTGTTGATCCTGCATGGGTGGAACGACCTTTCGTGCCCGTTCATGGGATCAGTGCTGACGGTCGACCAGATGCCGATTATGGGTGACGCCAGCCGGGTACAAGTGCACGAATTTCCCGGCGGGCACATGTTTTATACGCGTCCAGTAAACCAGGACCCGCTGCACAAGTTGGCAGAGACGACTGTAGAAACGCACTGAGACCGCGTGTGAGTGAGAGTCAACCAGCCTTCACATCCGCGCGCCCGCTCACGCCGACGTGTAAGACCCACTGGGCTACCGGTCATTACACTTGGTTCCTTCTTCAACAGCCGCAGTGATGTCACAACTTAACGCCTTCCGTTCGCCTTTTAGCAGGTCGATGAGTGTAAAATTTTTCAACAGTGCGGATCTTATCGCGATTCATTCCTTTAGACGTCCAACGGGTTAGATGCGGTTATCCGGGTTCTTGTCCCATGAGACGAACTGATCCCAGAGGCCGTTCATGATCACAAATTGCCGGATTCTAGTGTGCAACAATGCGTGCAACTGGAAGGAAAGGTGCTGATAAGCATCACGCGCATCGCGGTCAACAGTTGCGCACACAGCCATGTTCACAGAATCAATTTGCATCTCGTTCGCTGACAGGCTGCGGAAAGGAATGAGCTTTTCTAACGCCGCTCTATCCGCCTGACATTGCTGCACAGTTGGTGTACTCTGCTGACAAGCGACTGGAATCACAAGAATCAGCAACAGCACGACGATTGTCGGGAGTCTTTCACAAGCTGTCGCCTGTCGGAAGAATTAAGACCCCAGGATTATTGCATTGCAGCTCTGCTGTTCCCTCACCTAAATTGACGCAAGGCGTTATCACTCACTGATGCTCAGGACTGCGTCCGCAGCTCTTGCACTATCTTCGTCAAATCCTGATGGTCTAGCTGAAAGACGATCTCGAAGGAGTCGGCGATGGTGGAGAGAACGTAAGTGGCTAAGCTCTTGCGCGTTACGGCGTCTCCGTTGTTGGCCCGAAAACTCATATTCCAGACGGTCTTCACCAACATGTACTTGGAATCCAGCTCGGAAGTTTCCACAGAATCGACACGCGAAGACAAGAGGCCCGCTGCCTTCATAAAGTCCTTTCGTCGCGGCAGAACCTTGACGAAATCCTCTTTCTTCACTACCTGAACACCTTGCGGGTTCCCGAAGAGGAAGGTGTCCGCGTAAAGCGTCGCGATCAAGTCAACATCGAAATCATTGTTGGCCCGCTCGTAGCGGCGAAAGAACTCTTCAACTGTGATGGCCGTGTGTTATGGAATCACGGAATTCGACAGAAGGCTAGTTGATATTCGGCCCTTCGAGGGAGATCAATTTATGAAATCAGCCGATTACTCAGCCTTTTTCTCCGCAAATACGGCTCAAACACTTTAATGGAGAGACTCTCGAAGCTGCCCAGCGTTCCAACCTCAAAAAATAGCTTCTCGTTGAACGTGCGCTTGAGAAAAATCTCTTGCGTTCCCGCGTCTTGAAATTGAGAAATCAAAGCAACGAGAATTTCGTTGTTTCTCGCCGCAAATTGGGATTATGCCTTCAGAGATTTCGCCGCCGCCCTCTTCCATGCCGAGCCTTGGCGGACCCGGCACGAGAAGACACCAACGAAGGGAATAATGTCGCCGAAAGTTGTGCGGATTGCGCAATCACGGTGCGCGACCTGTTCTGCGCGGGCACTGCCTGATTCGAGCGAGTCGTAGCCGAGGCTACTTCCCTTCGTTTGCCACTTGGAGCTGATTGTCGACGCTGAACACAAGGGGAACTCCACTGGCCCGGATCCCAGCCATGGCCGCATCGCTTTCATTGTTTACAACGCCCGTCAGGGTGACGTTGCCGTTTTTGACGATGATGTGGATGGCGTGAAAGCCGAGTGGAGGATCGTTTGTGATCCCGCCCGCAGCTCGGGCGACGGATGGCCTGGGTCGCCGTCCACGATTGGAAGTGTACTTCTGTAGCGGAGGGAAACTATAGATGGCGGCGTAGACTGCGGCACGAATGCGGTCGTCATTAGGCGAGAGAGGCAATACCTCAATCTGGTTATCCACCTTCTCCACGCCCTCGATCTTCTTGACCACGTTTTCGGCGCTGGATTTAAGGATGGGCCGCGACGCTTCACCGCGAAGCACAACTGTACCGTCGGGGCTGATCCCAAAATGGATGTTGTCAAAGACCCCGTACTGCGGCAGGGTGACAATCTGCTTGCGAACTTCCTTCGCGATTCTTAGAAGTTTGTCCTGACTAGTACCCGGACTTGCGTTCGTCTGTTCCTGAGCCCTCGCCAAGGAAACACAAAGGGCCAGGGATAAAGTGGCTATGCCGATAACGTTTGTAGATCGTCGAGTCATAAGTTTCAAGAACTGCTTACAAAATGCCATCGCCCACGTGCTGGAACACCTGTCATTTGTGACAGGCGAGCTTGGGCTCGCCTAGTTGCTGATCGATTGTGAGTCCCAACAACCTTCCGTTGTTTTAAGGTGACGATGATGCCAAGTACTGTTTTGCGGCCTTCATCCAGCCCAGCATCCTCGCTTTCATCTTTTGTCATCTGATACCCTACTCAGTCCTTATGCTGTTCTCGACACCTATGCCTGTGGGCCGTAAGGCTAAGCCCTTCAATAATCCAGAGTGGATATTCGAGCTGAAGTATGACGGCCTCCGTGCGCTTCACCTTTTGCTAGCACCCGATCATGTGTCAAGTGCCTCCGGGCCTGGGGCAAGGTAGCCCTCAGTAGGGGGCACAATTTGAAGTACACCATAACTGACCGGTATCGTCACGAAGGGCCAAATTGCCGTTACCGATGGGCGGCGGACATTGCAGTTACTTGGATGTTGCGGCATCGATTGTTTGGCCCAGATGGAATGCATAGGATTCCAGACCCTCGCGATAGGGGCTGACCTGGTTTGCGAGGTCCTGCGTGATTTGCTGCCATCTGATAGCGTTTGTTCTCAGATTGGGGCTGGCCGTCGTTGCTGCGAGCTCTTCCTTAGAAATATCGGCCATTACAGTTGAGCCTGAGATGTTGACAATGTGCTCATGCAACCGTGCCAGGTCGAAGGCCAGAGCAATAACCTCAGAGGCTTTCGGAGTCTTGATTACCGTCGTGGATGCCTTGTCGATATCAGCGAGCAATTCGTTTGCGCCGCCCAGCAGTGCTTGGATCTGCTTGTCAAGGATGAAGTTCCGGTTCAGAAGCGATGGGCTGATTTGGCTTAGTGTCCTTTTCCACTGTGCAGCGTCGCGCTTTAAATCATAAGCTGTCAACAGAAGCTGCATGTCTGAGACTTGCTCGAAGGAACTGGCGGAAAGGTACGGCTCCGCCTCCACGGGTTGCGGGGTGCCCTGTGCGCCAGCTTGGGGAGCACGGGCAAGAAACAAGGAAAAAACCAACGCCAATGCGAACAGGTGATGAGTGAATGACTTCACTGGAGAGTCTCCTAGGTAAGTTGGGGAGAAAGCTAGTAACATTACCCCTGCCAGTGGCGAGTGTCAATGGTAAGGAGTGCTCTGGAGTTTGACGCATGGACACGGAATGACACGCGAAAGCCCTGTATTACGGGACTGTTGCAGCGGCTGTTCGTCGGTCCGGGCACTTGACTGTGGGCGTACCCTTGATTCATGAGGGGCAGGCGAATCCTAGGGCTCAAGAAGTATCAGGGCCGCAATCCGCACGTCCAACTCCGTCCGGACGTACCCTACAATCGCGTTGTCGATGATCTTCGTTACGCTCGGATCCATACCTTCTGCGCGCACGACCGACGCTCAATCGTGCTCCGACACGAAACGCTGACCCTCGCCATGAGCGGGTACATCTTAAAAAAGCTCCGACGCTGTTTTACGTCATCGCCCTGTATGGCATTTGGATAATTGAAGAAGAAGCGAACGGTGTAGTTCCGGTCAATCGGAGGCACAAGGTTGGGGAGTAGGTGGTGGAAATCCTTAGTGCAGGGGCCGCGTAAAGGTCGCCACCTCTTGAAACTCGTCGTGTGGAAGTTGCGATGGACCGCAATAGAAGTTTATTCAGCGGGGCGCGAAAGAGCGCATCTCCTATTCATACTCAGCCGAAACTTTTGTCAGCACCAGATCCCGTTTCCGGGCGAGACCCCGTTAGTGCCTTCAAGGCCATCGATTTCCAACGGCTCACCCCGTTCTGTGACCCGCCGTACAATCTCATTAAGGGCCGCATCAAACAAAGCCTCGGCGTCGTGATCAAACCAAACGATTTGTCCTGAAAGCTTATCTCCAGAGTGAGCCTGCATCATTTTAACCACGTGGATTACGCGGTGATCCATAAGGTTCGATTCAATCCAATTCGGTCTGAAGAATCATCGGTTGCTATTCTTGTCGAGTGGATAATTTCTTCATATTTTCTTCTTGGAGCTTCCGGAGCTCACGCCAGCGGGCGTATCGGCCGGCTTTGGAGGGATCGGGATCTTCTTCATCGTTGAGCCAAAAACGAAACCAGTCAAACTTGGTTGTTTCCGAATATAATCTTTGTTTGGGGTTAGTCATTATATGTTTACCAGATGGCAGCATGATCAAATCGACTGGTTTTTTCAGAGATCGAAAAGCTCGCATAAGGCTCCCAATCCCAGAAAACGGCTTCTTTCCGTGGTCGGAGTAGCAATAGCGGCGTTCTCACCTTTTCCATGTTGAAACCTGGCGCATTCACTTGCGCCGTCGTTGCCGCACAGTTTACGTTGGCCGACTTCGAGGAGGGGTGAGGTGCGCATTTCCAGATGGTTCTTGATTGCGATCTTGTTTGTGTCTGCGGTCCTGTTGGCACAGAACACCGGGTTCCAGAGTTCCGACCTGTACAAGTTGCATTCGGTGACGGATGCCGCGATTTCGCCGGACGGCTCGCGTATCGCGTATACCGTGCGCACGAACTCGCCCGAAGGCCGTGGCTACGGAGAGCTCTTCATCTACAATGTTGGCAGCCGGAACTCGGTGCAGCTCGGCGGGGCCGACGCGCGCGGCGGGAACGCTGTCTGGTCTCCCGATGGACGCTCGATCGCGTTCCACGGAAAGGTCGGAACCGGCAAAGCTGGCCTTTACGTCTGCAACGCGGATGGCTCGTCTCCGCGCTTTCTCGCCGAGATCGACGGCACCAACTCGCCGCTGCAGATCGTAGGCTCGACCACAGCCTGGTCGCCCGACTCGAAGCAGATTGCGTTCGTCAGTGCGACGCCCGGACCGGAGACGAAGGACGCGACCGGCGATCCGATAGTGATCACGCGCTACCTCTACAAGCCCGAGGCGCCGGAGGGTCTCTCGCACTTCAACGACAACAAACGGTTGCACATCTTCGTGATCGCGGCGGCGGGTGATGAGGTAAAGCAACTTACGCAGGGCGACCGCTACGAGCACTCGATCGACTGGGGCCCGAACGGCGAGATCTTGTATGTGCAGAACCCCGAACCGAATCCGGAAGAGTTCTTCAACAACGACATCTTTGCGCTGAATCCCGCGACCGGCGCGGTGCGGCGGCTGACCGCGACTGAAGGCGTGGAGTACAACCCGAGGTGGTCGCCGGATGGAAAGATGATCGCGTACCGCGCGACGAAGCGCGGGCTCACGGACCTCGAGACAAACATGGAGGACACCCACGTTTGGGTGATGAACGCCGACGGATCGAACCGGCGCGAGGTCGGAAGCGTGATCGACGACCGGCAGGGCGCTCCGATCTGGTCGGCGGACGGGCAGTGGTTGTCTTTCACCGTCCAGGAACGCGGGAGCAATCATTTGTACCGGCTAGCGGTGAATGGAGGGCGTCGCGAATTGCTGACCGCAGAGCCGGGATCCGTGTTCGGCTACAGCATCGCCAAGGACGGCGCGATCGCCTATGCGATGGCTGTGCCGGATGATGAAGGCGATCTGTTCGTGGTGCACAATCGTCCAGCGGAG
>Ga0126383_10003571_pt1 | contig 10325 bp, 12 predicted proteins | sample PanSoiMetPlot_35_FD_96882 | JGI IMG/M metagenome (GOLD analysis project Ga0126383, IMG submission 96882) | Tropical forest soil microbial communities from Panama - MetaG Plot_35 | ecosystem: Environmental > Terrestrial > Soil > Tropical forest > Bulk soil | place: Panama | collected 2016-02-17
CTCTGGGCAGAGAGAAATGGCCTCCTGGACGGGTCCTAAGACCAACGTCCGATTGAGACTCAGACCTGGTCGGTGGGAAGCTGCCGGCCATGAACCCCGCAACCGAGCACCGTGCTCCGATAGACACCTGGTACGAGCTGATAGTCGAGATCCGAGAACTTGAGCAAGCCGGTCTTGTCGCCGTCTCAGTAGACGAAGGAGCCGAGCTCCGCGTCGCGCTCACCAGACGCGGCTACGAACACCTGGGGGCCGATTCGGTCTAGCTCCAACCATGGCGCGCTCGATGTGGAGGGGCGTGATCGGCCTCGGGATGATTTCGATCCCGGTGCGGCTCTACCTGGCAACGGAGTCTCACTCCATATCGTTCCGCCAGTTGTGCGCCGAGCACCTATCTCTGATTCGAAATCGGCGCTGGTGCGACGCCGGTGGGCACGAGGTGCCCTATACGCACGTCGCTAGAGGCTACGAGGTGTCACCCGACAAGTACGTCGTAATTCAAGGTTCGGACCTCGAAAACCTGCCCCAACCAGCCGCGCGGATGATTGCGATCACCACGTTCGTCCCAGGCGACGCTATCAAAGGTGGGCTCTACTTCAGGTCCGCCTATTACATCGAGCCGGAGACAGTCGCGCACAGGGCCTACCGCGTGCTCACGCAGGCTCTGGTCGACACGGGGATGATGGCGGTTGCCACTATCGCCTTCCGCGACCGCGAGCACCTCTGTTGCATGCACGCGGTCGGAGACCTTCTTCTCCTGAACACGCTTCACTGGCCGGACGAGATCCGACCACCGGATCGACTGCCGACCTCCAGCGATTTGACGATCAAACCAAGGGAGCTGCAGATGGCGAAGACACTTGTGCAGAACCTGGCCGTTGAGACGTTCGACCCCCGCCGTTACCGCGACGAATATCGCGACGCGTTGGTGCACAGGGTAAACGTCAAGCTGGAGGGTGGGGAGGTGGTCCGCGCGTCACCCGTCGACGTCCCTCCAGTCATGAATTTGATGGATGCGCTCGTGGCGTCGGTCAAGGCCGCCAGGATCCAGCACGCCTCCAGGGGGGCTTCGGCCGGCAAGACGCGTCGGGGAAGACGAGCGGGTACTGGCTAGCGCGTGCCCTGACGTGCCACAAAGGATGTTTCCTGGCGCTGCCTCAACCGGACGATGCAGGCCTCATGAGAAGCGCCGCCTGGCGTGCACAGCCCCAGGAGAGCATCACCCCGACGCTGCCATGACCGTAGTCGTGCACGACCCGAGCGCCATCGATCTCATCAACGTCCAGCCTTACGCTTGGCCGGCCAGGTCGTAGCCCCACCCGGTGTCCCAGGACCCGGGCGCCGGCGAATAGGGGTTCGACCTCGGCGCAGCGGCGAAGAATCGCCTCCGATTGAACTGGATCCGGGTCGAGGTTCCAGTCGTCCACCGCGGCCACTCCTCCGAGCGTGACGTGGTCGCCGTGCGGGTGATATCCGATCCAGGCCGGCCCACGGGGAGCTTCTATGAAGAACGTGTCGAGGCCTGGATTCTCGACGATGACCTGCTGGCCGCGAACTGCGCGAACCAGCGGGTCTGGCACCAGATCGCGGGCCCCGACGCCTGCACAGTTCGCCACCAGCGGCGCCTCCCGCGCTGCTTCGGCGACGGAACCGACCGGATGCAGGTCGATCGTCCCACCAAGGCTCTCGAACCGGCCGGCGAGGTAGGCGAGGTAGCGCGGCATGTCTACGAGCGGCAGCGTGGCCCAGAACCCGAAAGAGAAGCAGTCGGGGAGCTCCTCCGGAGTGCAGGTCTCGAACCCCGGGACCGGCTCCTCAGGCGCTTGCCTCGCCGCGAGTCTCCCGCGACAAAGATGCACGCCGGTGTCCGGAACCTCGGCAAGCCTCCTGAACTCCTCGATCGTGACTTGCTCCCAGCTCGATGCAGTGTCTGCGGGTGGATTGAGCGCCGGACCGATCATTGCGACTGCTGCTGCCGACGTTGTGCGCCGTGGAAGCTCAGAGGTCCAGATTCGGACCTTGAGCCCGCTCTCAGCCAGACAGATCCCGGTGCTCAGCCCGATGATGCCGGCGCCGACCACGACCGCGTCTACGGCTCTGGCTGTCATGCGGCCATGCTACTGGGACGCCTGTGGACGGGAGGATTCTCAGCGTCTTCCAAGCTACCTGTAACCGTTCTCCAAGGGGCGACCTGTTGAATGAGGCCGCTGTCCGGCTGACAGGGCCCCATGACGTACACGCGAGGTTGGCGAACACTGCGATTCCCGCGGCTGGCGGTCGTGCCTCGCTGGTGAGACTCCCTTCTTCTCTCTGGTCGCCGCTTCCGGCTAGATCGGCTGGAGCGGCGACCTTCCACCAGCCCGCCGCAAGTAGATGATCCTTGGGCCCTTCCCGTGTGTCCGGAGGGCGACGCTGGCAGACGTGGCGTCGATCGCGCGTCTGTCGGTCAGCGGCAACCGGGAAGCGTGGGGCGGCGCGCCCCGGCCGCATGTGGCCGAGCCTTCTTCCCCTGACATCGCGCTGAGGCTGCTGGAGGATCTCGATGACGGTCACGTGCTCTACGTTGCGGGCTACCAGCGCTGCAACGTCGGCTTCGCTCATGTGACCGGGCCAACCACCCACGGTGGAGATCAGATCGTCGAGCTGGAGTGCCTGTACGTTGCTGCGGAATATCGCCACCACGGGCTCGGCCGCCAGCTGCTGCGCTGTGTTCTACGCGACCTGAGGAACCGCCCGAAACCGCCGGCCCTGCGGGCCTGGGCCGCCACCGCATCGTCGCCGGCGCGATTCTTCTCGGTGGCCGGCGGCCAACCTGTCAGCGAACGCTGGAAGGTGAGGCAAGGAACATTCGCTGTCCGCGGGGTCGTTTTCGACTGGCCTGGCCGTGAAGCCCATCGAGCACGTGAGCGGGTCGGCGCAACCGCGGGGTGACGTGTAGCCGGCCAGCCTCGGCCGCGATCGAGGCGGTGTCGCCGGCGACGATCCGAGAGCGTGGCTGGACCGCAGCGGGCCGTTCAGGGCACGCACTAACCTGAGCGCCATGTCGACTGTTGAGCACGTAGCCGCTATCGCCGGCGTGGCGGAGTCCGACCTCGGGGACGTGGCACCCAAGACTTCCATTCAGCTGCAGGCCGAGGCGGCGCGGGATGCGCTTGCCGAGGCGGGACTCACGTTCTCCGACGTGGACGCCCTCTTGTCGGCCGGTGGTGAGACCTTCGCCCCGTCGATGGCCATCGGCGAGTACCTGGGGATCCGGCCGCGCTTCACCGACAGCACCAATATTGGGGGGGCCTCGTTCGTGGCCCACGCGGGCCACGCCTATCAGTCGATCGCCGCCGGCCTCTGCGAAGTGGCGCTGATCACCTACGGCTCGACGCAGCGCTCGCAGGCGAGCCGCAGCCTTGGGCGCGGCGGAGGGCTCCGAGGACCAGCTCAGTTCGAGGGCGTGTGGGGGCTGCCGGCTCCGGTCGGCGCCTACGCCCTCGCGGCCACTCGTCACATGCACATGTACGGGACACGCCCTGAGCAGCTCGCCGAGGTGGCCGTCGCCACCCGCAAGTGGGCCAGCCTCAACGAGAGGGCGTTTATGCGCCAGCCGATCACGATCGAGGACGTGCTCAACTCGCGCTGGATCTCCGAGCCCTTACACGTGCTCGACTGCTGCCTGGTTACCGACGGCGGAGGCGCCGTCGTGATCATGGCACGAGCGCGAGCGCGTGACCTGCCCAAGAGGCCAGTGTGGATCCTCGGTCACGGCGAGACTCACACCCACCTCGGAATCAGCAGCATGCCAGACCTTACGACGACGCCTGCGGTCTACAGCGGCGCCGCAGCATTCGGGATGGCGGGACTCGGGCCCGCTGACATCGACGTGTGCGAGGTTTACGACAGCTTCACGATCACTGTCCTTCTGACCCTGGAAGCACTCGGCTTCTGCGGCCGGGGCGAGTCGGGCGACTTTGTCAGTGGCCAGCGAACGGCGCCCGGCGGCGAGTTCCCGCTCAACACCAACGGCGGCGGGCTGTCCTACTGCCACCCCGGGATGTACGGCATCTTCACGCTGATCGAGGCTACCCGCCAGCTCCGCGGCGAGTCCGGGGAGCGCCAGGTCGATGGCGCCCGGGTGGCTCTGGCCAACGGAACCGGCGGGGTGCTCTCGTCCGCAGCTACGGTGGTGCTGGGCCGTGACTGAGCGGGCATTCCCGGTGCCAGACGCGATCAGCGGGCCGTTCTGGGAAGGCATTGCTGAGGGCGTCCTGCGTATCCAGCGCTGTCAGGCGTGCGGACGCTACATCTTCTATCCGCGCGCTGTCTGCCCTCACTGCACCGCGGTCGACCTCTGCTGGGTGGAGGCTCGCGGAACCGGCCGCGTCCACTCGTACACGGTCGTCCACCGGGCGCCGCCCGAATACCGCGACGAGGTCCCATACGTCGTCGCGCTGGTGGAGCTGGACGAGGGCGTTCGGATGATGACGCGCCTTGTCGATGTGGAACCGGGCAGGGTCCGGGTCGAGATGCCGGTCGAGGTGGCCATCCAGGGAGACCCGCGGCTGCCCTATTTCCGCCCCACAGGTTGATGTGACTGTTGGGTGCGACCCCGAGGCCAGCCGTAGCGGGTCGGACAGCCGCCTCGTGGCCCTCGCCTGGCCGTTCGAGCGTTGCGGAGTGTGAGCCCGCGGCAGCGGACGCTGTACAGTCCTCCCTATGTCGACACCCCACCGCGCCGAATGGACCGCACCCGGCTACGTAATCGGCTACCTCGTTGTGATTGGTGCCGGCCTGCTGGTCGGAGCCGTGGGCGTCTGGCTCAACTACGGGAGCGATGAGCTGTTCGTGACCATCCTCTGCGGTCTCGGCGGTGTGACGATGCTTGCCGGCGCTGTCGGTCTGCTCGCAGTGGGGCGCGGGCGCGCCTAGGCTGCCGGACCGCGCCTTGGGCAACTGCCGGCCGGCGACAAGCCCGGCGCCAGGGCGCCGCTGGAATTCAAAATTGGCGATCTGAGCGCCTAGCTCCTGGGTCCTATTGAGACCTTCGTATCGAACCGGGAGCAGCAGGCGTGGGGAGCTGGGTACCAAACCGGTCATGGGTCCTGTCCATTGGCGGTGGGTAAGCTATGCACGGTCGGAGCTGGATCGGCCGTCAGTATGGCCGTCAAACACCTCCGAAGCCACGCGCCAGGGTGGTCACGGAGCCAGCAACCGAGTTCAGATTTGCCCAGTAGCCCCCGTAGCTCAGGGGACAGAGCAGCGGTTTCCTAAACCGCGTGTCGGAGGTTCGAGTCCTTCCGGGGGCACCATTTGGGACAGTTCACGAACCCCGCGAAGGGGGAGCCGGAAAGTCGGCCGAATGACTCGCCGGCTCTCGATTCTGACCTCCGCCACCAGTTCCTGGAGGACTGCCTTGCGGAGGGTAACGGGCCCGTGGTCGATCGCACCCCGGATCCTGCCCCTGAGCGCGTCCAGCTCCTCCGGGCTTGGGCCAGTCAGCTCCTCGTCCTCGATGGCGGCGCCCAACTCCGAATTGCGGGCTCTCAGCGCCCGGAGCCTCTCGGTCAAGGCTTCGATGCGGGGCCGGCAGAGATCGTCGTCCATCTTGCCTGCCTCGAAGGCGTTGAAGTAGCGATCGAGTGCCTCTTCCGACCTCCTGATCTCGGCCTGGACGGCAGCCAGCTGCTCCCGCTGATTCGGCCTCGCGGCGCGGGACCGTGCAAGGTACCCTTGGACCGCCTCCTCCAGCACCCGCTCGTCCTCATACGTATGCAGCGGCGCCTCCAGCACGGCTTCGTCCAGTCGGGCCACATCGACCCGCTCGGCGGCGCAGGTGTCGCTGCCGTAGCGCTGACGCGAGTAGTAGGTGTAGTAGCGGTAGCGGTAGATCTTGCCCTGGGCAGCGGTACCGAGGTGGTGGTGGCCGCAGGCCGCGCACACGACCAGGCCGCCCAGGAGGTAATCGGAAGGATTGGACCGCCGCCTGGCGTGATCTTCGCCACGCTCGTCGAGTAGCGACTGGACCCTGTTAAAGACCTCTGCGTCGACCAGCGGGTCGTGGGGGGCCGGGAACCACCGGTCCCGGAAGAACACCTCGCCGAGGTACACGCGGTTGCGCAGGACGGTGAAGATGAGCTTGAAGCTCCATGGTTTGCCGCCGCGGGTTCGGTGCCCATGCTCGTTCAGCCAGTTGGCGATGTTGCCAGCGCCGAGTCGCCGGTTCAGGTACAGGTCGAACATCACCGGCACGAGAGGTGCCTCGTTCGGGTTGACCTCCAAGAAGCCGGTCTCCCTGTTAACGCGATAGCCCCAGGGCACGCCGCCGCCATTCCATCCGCCCCGGGCAGCTTTGCGCTCCATGCCGGCAACGACGCGGTCGATGATCGTGGCCCGTTCGAACTCGGCGAAGACGCCGAGCATCTGGACCATCATGAGACCCGCGGGCGTGCCGGTGTCGAATGGCTCGGTCGCGGACCGGAAGACGCATCCGGCCCTGTCCAGATCTTCGAGAACCTGCGCCAGGCCACGTACTGAACGTGCAAGCCGGTCGACGCGGTACACGAGGAGGACCCCGTAGCGGTGGAGACGGGCGTCCGAGAGAGCGCGCTGCAGGCCCGGGCAGTCGAGTGTGCTGCCGGACATGTTGTCCGAGTACTTGCGGTAGAGCTCCCAGCCCTCCTGGCTCCGGATGTATGCGCCGAGGCGTTCGTCCCGGGCCTCGATCGAGTACGGCTGGTGCTCCTCGTCGGTGGACCGCCTGGTAAGCGTCGCGACCTTGACGATCGAGGGAGACCCGAGCTGCGATGCAGACGGCGAGTCGGCCATCGTCGGGAGCAGTTTCAGCACCTTGGGCACGGCCTGGCCTCCGTCTCAGCTGTGGCGACGTGCACTTCCACTCCCGCATCCGGGCAGCTGGTCATCGCCAGGTCGCCTGAAGATGGGCGCGAACGGTCCCCAGGCCGTCCGCCTTCGTCACCTGGTCGCTCACAAGGTCGCGGACACCGCCAATCAAACGGTCGGCTTCCGCATCCGATGCAGGACAGCGTCGTCTACCGCGCCAGCCCTGACTACGACATCGTCCAGCCCTTGGGATGGGTCGACCTGTTGGAAGAGCAGGCGGACGGCTCGGCTGGGGCAGCAGGCCAAGTTACCCTAGGCGCAGTGATGAAACAACCAATCGAGCTGCTGCGCTCGCATGCTCGTTCCACCGACGGACATTCACGCCTGCAATTAGTAGCCACAGGCAAAGCGATCCTTCACCCGAGGGCCGGCGTGATTCTTCCGATCGTCTATGAGTCGGCGAGGCTCGTGGTGGAGTTGGTCGTGATGGAGAGTGCCGACGGGGCAGTCTTGCGCCGCGAGGAAACTGAGCGCGTTTGCATGCCGTGCCGAGAGTAGCGCCCTCGCTTTTGTCTTGCCCGCGCCGCTCTGGACCTCACCCGTAGATAGGGCAGGAGGCCGCTGAGCGGCCTCCCGAGCGTGCGTCTCCTAGATGTCAGATGAACCCCACTCTCCACGAAACCCAGAGCGATTGCCAGGGCGCGACAGCATCCGGGTCGCATCCGCCGCCGCACAGGATCAGCCGGCTCCTCGCGCTCGATTACTCGTGGATCTCCCGACGCGTGTCATCTACGCGATTGCTCCGCCTGATCGAAATCTTCGATCGATCCGAATTCGAAATCGAGGGTGGTGGGCCGGGAGGGAGTCGAAACCCCAAGCTTTGCAGCGGCCTTAACCCCCATTGCCCTGGGAGCTAGGTTCTGGGAGCTGGCCGCCATCGCCACGCAGCACCCTATCCATTGCGTCCGCCGCCTCGCGCGCGAGGGTGGGCGCCACTCGCATGTAGACCTCGAGCGTGGAGCTCGCGCTTGGGTGGCCGAGCAGCGCCATCGTTATCGCCGCGGGCACTTTCTGCGGGCGGGCCAGGGCGGCCGCGTTCCCGGCCACCAGGCCCTCCACGATGGCGTCATTGAGGCAGGCCCGCAAGGTGGCTCGAATGTGGTTGCAGGTTTTGGCGGCGACGCCGGCACCGTGCCCAGCGCGAAGGAGTTGCTCGACCTGCTGAGGCTCCAGCTTCGACAGCCGGATGCGGCCCAATGCCGGCACCACGTGCTTCTCCAGAAGCTGGCGATAGCGCAGACTCGTCTTCACCCTCACGCGGCCGGCGGATAACGACCCCTCCACATACTCTTGGAGCGTGGCGGCTCGGCCCCGCGCAAAGGTCAGCTGACCGCGGCCCTCATCCGTAAGAGCCTGGATCAGCCTGGCTCGCGCCTCATGCTCGGTGCGACCGCTGTGGGCCCTTTCGCGCCGGCTAGAATCGTGGACTCCGACCCGCGTTACTCGGTCTCGTATTCGTCGTGGCTGCGGATCCAGAGCTGGAAGCCATCGCCCTCGTCGCGGCCTTTCGGCGCCCGGTCGAGGATCCCGTCGTAGCCCATCAGGAACTCGACCCCGCGCTCCGCGGTCGAAGAGGCGTGGTAGACGTCGCCGTCGTGCAAGACGAAGACGCGGAAGCTCTCGGTCAGGTAGCGGGCCAGGTCGGTGCCGGTCTCCCTCGCATTGCGGGCGGCGATCGGCGGCAGCTGCTCGAGCGGGGATTGCGGGCGCCGTTCGGCGGGTTCGATGGGCGCGGCCTGCAGGGGCGGGCGCCGGTGCACCGGCATCAATCGAGCCACCCTCTACCGGCACGGGCTAGGCGAGCCGACAGCCTAAGCGAGATGCCTCGGCGGGCTGGGGTCCTGCGGGAGGCCTGGGCCCGAAAGCGCCTGCTACCGACGGCCCAGGTTTGACCGGCGGATAGCGAGGTTGTTGCTACGGCCCAGGCGTTGTTTTCGCAACCGTTTCTGTCGCCGTTCTGCCTAGCTCGGCCCAGTCGTAGGCGGCCTCGGGCTTCGCGCGCACCAGCGCGTCGAGCATCTTGGCGTCCTCGCCGACGAGGATCCGCCAGGCCCCGGCTCGTATTCCGTCGAGGATGATGGTCGCCGCCTCAGCCGCGCTGAGCGGCGCATTGTCCCGGAACTGAGCATTCGCCCGCACGAGGCTTTGGCGCAGCTCATCGATTGATGCGTTCTCGGTCGCCCAGCCGAGGCGGATCAGGCCGGCCCGGGCTGCCTCCAGCGCGGCATCATTCATGAGCTCCGGCTCCCGGCCAAGAATGCGAACGGTGTTCGAGACGATGTCCGTGCCCACGTGCCCCGGCATCACGACGGCGACTCGGACATGGGGCGCGTTGACGCGAAGGTCTTCGATGAGCGCCTCCGAGAAGCCCTTCACGGCGAACTTGGCCGCGCTGTACGCGGTGTGCGGCACGCCCGGGCGCAGTGCCGCCCAGAAGCCGTTAAAGCTGCTGGTGTTGATGAGGACGCCGTCGCCGCTCGCGATGAGCAGTGCCAGGAACGCGCGTGCGCAGTAATAGACCCCCCACCAGTCGATGGCGAACGTGCGCTCCCACTCCTCCCGGCGGTCGCGAATGAAGCTGCCGCCGCCGCCGATACCAGCGTTGTTGAAGACCAGATCGACGTGGTCGGTCGCGTGCCCCTCTAGCACCTCATCGCGAAAGCGCAGGACCTGCGCCTCGTCGGAGACGTCGCAGGCATGGCTCGTGACGTGGACGCCGGGCGGGGCGCCCGTCCGCGCGATGGCTGCGGTCTCCGTGACCGCGTGCGGGTTCAAGTCGCATGCTCCGACCGAGCACCCCTGCGCCGCCAGCTGGCGGACAAGCTCGCGTCCCATGCCGGAGCCACCGCCGGTCACCACCGCGAGCTTCCCGGTGAACGAGTCCATGGCCTGACAGGATTTCGCGACACTGTTGTCAGGTCAATGGGATATTTGTCCCTCACCAGCCGAGGGCAAGGATCTGACTGGAATCAGGTCCGCTCGCGTCGATATCACTGATTGTTTATATCGCCAGGGGTACTGACGCCAGTCTGGGGAGGTCGGGACGTGTCAAGCGAAGCCGGACAGCGCTCACGCTTTGTAAGCCGCGCAACGGCAGTTCGGCAGCTCCATCTCAAGGCGCCTGATTCAGGGCGCCTGACTCTGGATCAGGCGTGTCGGATGCGGCCGGCCAGGGTTTCGTAGGTGTCGGGCCGAATCAGTTCGGACCCGCCATTAACGGCGTCGGTCCCGGTGCTCGCCGGTGCGGCACGCTTGCTCACCCGGGTCGATCGCGCCGACCCGGACGGTGGCGGCGGGGTTCGTATTCTGTGACCCCGGGTCCACCAATCGGGACAGTATAAGAACCGGCCGGAGGGGTAGCCGGAAGGTCGGTTTGATGACCCTCCGGCTCTCGATCCTGACCTCCTCCACCAGCTCTCGGAGCAGTGAGGTCGAAGCAG
>Ga0126383_10003572_pt1 | contig 10324 bp, 6 predicted proteins | sample PanSoiMetPlot_35_FD_96882 | JGI IMG/M metagenome (GOLD analysis project Ga0126383, IMG submission 96882) | Tropical forest soil microbial communities from Panama - MetaG Plot_35 | ecosystem: Environmental > Terrestrial > Soil > Tropical forest > Bulk soil | place: Panama | collected 2016-02-17
CGACGTAATGGGTGCCCGTGCTGGCGAAGCCGGTCTCGCCGGCGCGAAAGTAGACGTGCACGCTGAAGAGCAGGTGCGAGATCGAGAACGGCGAAAAGCGCACGCCGTAGACGTCGACGTAGTCGGTGCCGTTCGGGTCGTCGGTCGGGTCGGCGCGAAAACCCAGGAGGTACCACGCACCCGTCGCGTCGCGAACGAGCTTCGTCTGCGAGGCGCCCTGCACCGGGAACGGGAACATGCTCTGGGCGGCGGCCGGCTGCAACGCGTTGACGTTCAGCCGACCCGGCGCGCACTTCGGGAAGAGGTCGCGGGCACGTGCGGTGAGCAACGCGCCCCAGCCCCAGTTGGTCGACGCGATCCCGAGGTGGTAGTCGTCCCCGACGAGGTCGAGCAGGAGGAGGTTCGGGCCGCCCGGCGGGAAGCCTTGCCAGATCTCGCCCTGCAGCTCCAGGTCCTCACCAGGCCGCCAACGGTAGACCGCGACCGTGTGCCGCACGTACTCCTGCGTCACGAAGAGGTAGCCGCCGTCGAGCCCGTTCACCTCCGGCAGGAAGACGATGTCCGAGGGGTGCTGCTCGTCGAGCGGTACGAGCTGCTTCATCGGCGCGACCGTCAGCGGCGAGGTCTGTTGCACGTGCTCCTGGTCGAGCGGCCCTCCGTAGCGGTACTGCGAGATGCTGCCGCGGTCGGCCGGGCGCCCCAGCAGGGCGGGGTCGGTTTCCGAGTGCGAGAGGAAGAAGTAGACCGAGCCGTCGGAGAGCCGGTGCGTTCTCGCGAGCCCCTGGTGGTGGTCCTCGCCCTCGGTCGAGAGAAAGTCGTTGCTCATGCCCTCGACGGTGTCGAGGTAGAAGCTCGCGCAGCGGCGCCGGTTCGCCGCGATCGCCTCCAGCTCGCCCCTGATGTCACGCGCCGTGGGATGCGACTGCGGGTAGCGGCAGGGGGCGGCCCGGGCGCTCACCGGGTCAGCGTCTCACGTTTCGGCAGCGAACCGCGTTTCTAGGTCATGCGCCTCTTCGACTACCCCGCGTCCTGCAACTGCTACAAGGTTCGGCTCCTCCTGGCGCAGCTCGGAGTGCCGTACGAACGGGTGCCGATCGACATCTTCGACGGCGACACCCTGACCGACGAGTTCGCGGCGATCAACCCGGCGCGCACGACGCCGGTCCTCCAGACGGACGACGGGCGCGTGCTACCCGAGTCGAACGCGATCCTCTTCTACCTCGCGCAGCGAACTCCGTTCCTGCCCGACGACCCGTTCGAAGTCGCCGAGGTCGTGCGCTGGCTGATCTACGAGCAGACGGATGTGATCCCGACGATGGGCGGCCTGCGCTTCCGGCTGTTGGTCGGACGGCTGCAGCCCGGCGATCCCGATGCCGTCCGTCGCAAGGACGGCGCATTGGAGGTCCTGCGGCTTCTCGACGACCACCTGGCGACTCGCGTGTTCTTCGTCGGCGGCCGTTACACGATCGCGGACATCGCGCTCTACGGCTACACGCATCTCGCGCACGAGGCCGGAATCGAGGTGGCCCCGTACGCGAACCTGCGTGCCTGGTTCAAGCGGGTCGAGCAGCAGCCCGGCTACGTCGAGGACGTCGAGCCGTACGGCGCGAACGCCGCGCCCGGGGCGGGCCGCTCCCTCTACGGGTAACCGTTCACACGATCTCGACCGTGTCGCCGTCGGCGAGGACGTGGTCGCGGCCGACGCGCTGGTGGTCGAACTTCACCGACGACCCCGAGACTCGCGCCCCGGCGCACGTCTCGCCGAGGGCGTGGTGCACCGCGCGCGCCGCGTCTGCGACGGTCGCCCCGGGAGCGAGCGCCTGCGGCTCGGCGTCGTCGTCCCCGTGGCGCTGCAGGTAGACGCGAATGAGGCCCGTGAGGTTCCAGAGCGCCTCCCGGAAGCGCTCGATGCTTTGGTCGTCCAGCACCGAGACGCCGATCGCCGGCAGCCCGAGCCCTCGAGAGATCTCGGCCACGACCTCCGGGCCGGCCTCATCGAGCTTCGTGACCGCGACGACGGTTCGTTTTTCGATGCCAGCGGCCTCGAGCCCAACCGAAACCGAGCGCAGTCCGTCGAGTGGCGCGGTCGCGTCCTGGCACAGGACGATGGCGTCCGCACCGCGGAGCACGCCGAGCAGCGCCCGCCCGCCGCCGCGATCGCCGGTCGCGCCCTCGATCAGGCCTGGAATCTCGACGAGCTGCACCGGCACGCCGTGGATCCGCGTAACGGCGGGCATCGGCCGGGTCGTCGTGAAGGCGTAGTCACCCGTCTTGATCTGGATGCTCGAGAGCGCCTGCAGCAATGACGACTTGCCGGCGTTCGGCGGGCCGACGAGGGCGATCTGCGCGGCGCCCTCCCGGTGCACCGCGATCGAGTCGCGGTGCACCGCCTTCTTGCGCACCCGTGCTTCCTCGATCTGGCCGGCCACCCACTTGCGGATATCGGCATACGGCCCGCTCTTGTAGCCCGGCAGCTCCGCGAGAATCGCGCGTAGCTCCTTGATCCGCTCGCCGCCCTCCTTGCCGACGAGCCGGCGCTTGATCACCTGCATCTGCGTGCGATGCGGCATCGGCATCGCGATCACCTTCCTCTCGAAAACTCATGCGGGGAAGGCGCGCGCCTTCGGCGGCCGCGAGAGCAGCCGCATCGAGCGCGTCCCTGTCCCGCCGCTTCCTCGGACGCTGAGCTGGAAGCGGCGGATCAGCCGGTTTGCTGCAGAACGATCGCGTACCAGTGAGCCATTGCGCAGACGAGTGTACCCAGGCCGGCGCTCACTCGTACTCGTCGTGGCGGCGAACCCAGAACTGGCTCCTGCCTCCCTCGTCCCGTCCCTTGGGGACGAGGTCGAGGTAGTTGTAGGCGGTGTTCAGCAGGTCGATCCCCCGCGAGTACGACGAGTAGGTGTGGAAGAGGCTCCCGCGCTTGTCGCGGAAGAAGACGCTCATGCCCTCGCGGTCGGGGCCTCGCGGCTGCAGGGTTCCGTAGTTGTAGACCGGCTCCTCCAGGTCCTCGCGCTCGAAGGAGGCGCCGAAGTCGAAGTTGAAGTCGGTGTCCGCTGACGAGACCCACTTGAAGCTCCATCCCATCCGCTCCCTGTAGGCCTCGAGCTTCGCGAGCGGCGCCCTCGAGATCGCGGCGAACGAGACGTCGCGGGCGTTCAGGTGAACGACGTTCGGATCGAAGTTGTCGGCCCAGAAGGAGCAGCTCTTGCACCCTGCGTCGTCCTCGGGGCCGAACATGAAGTGGTAGACCACCAGCTGGCTCCTGCCGTCGAAGAGCCCGGCCAGCGTCTCCTTGCCGTCAGGGCCGTCGAAGACGTACTCCTTCTCGATCGCCTCCCAGGGCAGCTCTCGGCGCTCGCCGCTCAGTTCGTCGCGAAGACGCGTGAACGTCTTCTCCTTGGCCAGCAGGGCCCCGCGCGCCGCGATCCACTCGTCGTGAGAAACCACCTCATGCTCACTCACGCCATCCTCCTTGAGAGTGCGTCCGCTGCTTGCAAAGCTCAGCACAAGCGATGCCTGCGGATGTTCGCACTGGAACGGTCCTCGCCGGCTTTCGCGTGCTGTCACCTCTCGGCGAGGGCGCGATGGGGGCTGTGTACCTGGCCGAGGAGATCACGACCGGTCGACGCGTCGCGCTCAAGGTCCTCGCACCGGAGCTGGCTCGCGACGAGCGCTTCCGCCGCCGCTTTCTTCGCGAGACCGAGCTCGCCGCGAGCCTCCGCCACCCGCACGTCGTCGAGACATTCGCCTCCGGCGAGGCGGACGGCGCGCTCTACCTCGCAATGGCCTACGTGGACGGGTCGGACCTACGGGAGCTCCTGCAGCGGGAGGGCAGGCTCGAAGCGGAGCGCGCGGTCCGACTCGTAGGGCAGGTGGCGGCCGCGCTCGACGCGGCACACGGTGCCGGGCTCGTGCACCGGGACGTCAAGCCGGGGAACATTCTCGTGGCGTCGACCGACCACGGCGAGCACGCTTACGTTTGCGACTTCGGCCTCGCGCGCCACGTCTCGTCCGTCAGTAGCCTGACCGGCGAGCGTGGCTTCGTGGGGACGATCGACTACGTCCCGCCGGAGCAGATCGAGGGCGGCACGATCGACGGCCGTGCCGACCTCTACTCGCTCGGGTGCGTCCTCTACGAGTGCCTTGCGGGTGCGCGTCCGTTCGACCGGGAGAGCGAGCTCTCGGTCGTCTTCGCCCACCTCAACGAGCAGCCGCCGCGGGTCTCGGATCTCAGGCCCGAGCTGCCCGAGGCCTTCGACGGTGTCTTCGCGACCGCGCTGGCCAAGTCCCCGGACGACCGCTACGCGACGTGCGGCGAGCTGGCCGCGGCTGCTCGCGCCGCGTTGCGCGGCAATGCCTTCACGCGCCGAAAGCTCCGGCGCCGGCGGGTGCTCGTCGCCGCCTTCGCGGTCCTCCTGGCGGCCGTGGCAGCGATCGGCGCGGTCATCGCCTCGCGGCCGAATCACGCGCGCGGGCAATCGGCCGCGGCGACGATCCCGCTCAGGCCAGCTTCGCTGAACCTGATCGACGCGAGGACGCGACGTGTCGTCGGCCGGGTGAGCTCAGCGCACGCCGGCTTCGCGAACGGCGTCACGGGCATCACGTTCTCGAAGAACGCCGCCTGGGTGACCACGACCAACCAGGCCGTCGTCCGCGTCGACCTCGCGACGCGCAAGGTCACTGCGGTTCGCCCGATGCCGTGGATCCCGACCGGCGTCGCGACTCATGGCAACGCGGTCTGGGTGCTTCAGGACGTGGGTCAGGAGATCATCAGGCTCGACGCTCGGACCGGCAAGATCGCGCAGCAGTTCCAGGTCCACGGGGACCCGAAGGGGTTCAATGCGGGCGGAGCGGCTTACGCGGACGGGTCGCTCTGGCTGGCGCGCGGCAACGGCGTCGTCCGCGTCGATCCACGAACGGGGCGAGTCCTCCGCCGGTTCCCGACCGCCTCGCGCTGGCTGGTGTTCGCCGACGGTGCGATCTGGGCGGCCGAACCCGGAAGCGGGCGCGTCTGGAAGATCGATCCGGGGTCCAACCGGATCGTCAAGGCGAAGCTGCACGGCTGGCTCAGCGGGCTAGCCGTCGGCGGCGGCTCGGTCTGGGCGCCCGTCCTCCCGGATGGCGTCGTCTTCAAGCTCGGCGAGGATGACCTCAGCGTCCAGGCCAGCCCGGGCAGCGGCCCCGATCCCGAGAGCGTCTCGTTCGGCGGCGGGCAGCTGTGGATCGCCAATACCGCCTCGAACAGCCTGTCCTCCCTCGACGACGTGTCGGGGGCCAGACGGGAGGTCGTCGCCGAGGCGAGGCCGACCCTCGCCGTCTACCATCGAGGCCTCGTCTGGACGGCTGCCGCCGCAGCTCCCCCCTCCCTGCCGCCGATCAATGGAGAGGAGCTGCGCGTCTCGACGCCGACCGACACGGCCGTCGACCCCGACCCTATGGGTGGAAAGGGCGAGGTTCGCCAGCTCATGTACGCGACCTGCGCGAACCTCCTCTACTACCCGGACTCGGCGGGGCCGCAGGGGACGCGGCTGCGCCCCGAGATCGCGGCCGCGATGCCGACCGTCTCGCCGGACGGCCGCACCTACACGTTCCGGATCCGTCGCGGCTACCGGTTCTCGCCCCCATCCGGCGAGCCCGTGACGGCGGAGACGTTCCGGCACACGCTCGAGCGTTCCCTTTCGCCGAAGAACGTGTACTCCGCGGGACCGCAACTGGCGTCCGACATCGACGGCGTGGCCGCGTACCGGGCAGGAAAGGCCGCGCACATCACCGGAATCGGCGCTCACGGCAACGTGCTCGCGATCACCCTCGTCAGGCCGGCGGGCGACTTCCTCACCCGGCTCTCGATGTTCGCGTTCTGCCCGGTGCCGCTCTCGGTCCCGATCTATCACCGCGGCTTCGCCGAGAAGCCGATTCCGAGCGCAGGGCCGTACTACATCCGGTCGATCCAGGGCGACCGGACGGTGCTGGAACGGAATCCGTACTACCCGGGGCAGCGCCCGCGCCACGCCGAGCGCATCACCTACACCAACGACATCCCGACGGCCAAGGCGGTCGTGCTGGCCGACGACGGAGCCGTGGATCTCCTCCCGCAGGACTTCGACAACACGACGCCCTTCTTCGGGCCCGGCGGGCCCCTCGACCGGCGAAAAGGCCCCGGCAGCGCCGCGGCCCAGGCCGGCAAGCAGCAGTACTTCCCGTACGACGCACCGCTCGTCGACGCGATCGCCTTCAACACGGCGCGTCCGCTCTTTACCGACGTCCGGCTGCGGCGCGCCGTCGACGACGTGCTCGACCGCAGCGCCCTGGCAGCCGCATACGCGGACGCACCTGCCTCGGCCATCGTGCCGCCGGCGGTTCCAGGATTCGGTTCCGGTCACGTGTACCCGGTCACGCGACCCGATGTGGCCAGAAGCCTCGCCGGAGGACGGAAGCGCCATGCGGTCATTGCGATCTGCGGCGACCCGCGGCTGTCGAAGCTTGCAGGGATCGTCCGCTCGGACCTCGCGCGCATCGGGATGACGGTCTCGATGATCGAGTCGCAGCAGTGTCCCGGCCGGTACCAAAGCGCCGACCTGTTCTTCACGACGATCGGGGCCGACGGCCTCGAGCTCGACCCGGCGCCGTACGTCGACCAGGCCCTCGACAGCAGCGCTTACGGGTCGCCGCTCGGCCCTGGACCGTGGCGCGCTGCTGCGTTCACCGGCGAGCTCCGGCACGCGCGCGCACTGCGCGGGCAAGAGCGCCTCACGGCGTACCACCGCATCCAGGCAGAGCTCATGCGGATGGCGCCCTTGGCCGTCTTCGGCAGCTACGACTGGGGCGAGTACGTGTCGCCAGCGGTCAAGTGCCGAGTCCAGCAGGCCGAGTTCGGCTTCCTCGACCTCGGCGAGCTCTGCGAGCCGCGCTAGCTCTCGAGCGTCCAGGTGAAGCGTGTGCGCGGGTCGCGCGGAGCGAGGCCGCCGGGACGAGGGCCGCGGTGGACGAGAAGCGTCGGCGCCGTCGCGCTGCGGACGAGCTCGCGCCGCACGTCCCCGATTCCTTCGTGGCGCCAGCGCGGGGAGATGCCGATCGCCACGAGCTTAGCGTCGCCGACCGCCGCTGCCAGCTCGGCCGACTCGACGAGGAGCGGCTGGGAGTCCACGCCCGCGACCCGCTGCACGGCGAGCGCGGCGTCGGCCAGGAGGCGGCTCGCGTCGCGCCGGCCTCGCTCGGGGTCCGCCTTCGAGCCGACGAGGCGAAGAGGGGCCCCGGTGGTCGCGGACAACCACGCGCCCAGCTCGAGCGCCGCCCAGTCATGGTCGCCTCCGCTGAACGGAACGAAGATCCCGGTGCCGCTTCCCGGCTCGCTGCCTACAAGGACGGCGACATCGGCCGGTGAGCCCTCGAGGAGGTCCGCGAGCTCGACGGGCAACTGGTCGCCGTCCACATCGGCGGGCCCGTCGACGAGCACCAGGTCGACGTCGTGCGCAGCGGCGAGCCGGGCAGCGTCGCGGCCTGGCTCGAGCGACGTGAACGCCGCCGTACGCGCACCCGCCGCCAGGGTCGCGCGGCGCGCGCCGAGGGCCTCCACCGCGGGCCCGAGCGCACCTTCGCCGTCGACGAGGCGGGCGATCATGAGCTCTCGCTCAGGGAGCCCGGCGAGCGGTTCGGCGATTTCGAGTAGGCCGTCGAGCCGGTCTTCGCGAGACGGAAGCACCAGCACGGCGCGCTCCGGCGCCGCTGAGAGTCCGGTCGGGTCGAGCGATGGATCCTGCGCGAGAATCGCCCGCTCGAGCTCATGCAGCGCCGGCGAGGGCTCGAGTCCGAACTCCCCGACCAGCTGCTCGCGCGCTGCTCGATAGACCTCGAGCGCCTCGGCCTGCCTGCCGGAGCGGTAGAGCGCGAGCATCAAGTGGCCCTGGAGACGCTCCCGCAGCGGGTGCTCGGCGACGAGCTGCTCCAGCTCGGCCGTGATCTCGGCGTGGCGGCCGAGGGCGAGCTCGGCCTCGAGGCGCTGCTCGAGGGCCGCCAGCCGGAGCTCCTCCAGGCGTTCGATCGCCGGACGTGCGAACGGCTCGTAGGTGAGGTCGGCCAACGCCTCGCCGCGCCAGAGGCCGAGCGCTTCCCGCAGGAGTTCCGCGGCAAGCTGCGGCTCCGTCCTGCTCGACTCGTCCGCGAGCCGCTCGAAGCGGTGCAGGTCGAGCTGCTCGGGCGCGAGGCGGATGACATAGCCCGGCGGCTGGGTGGCGATCGCCGAGTCGGAGCCGAGCGCCTTGCGGAGCTCGGAGATCTGCCGTTGCACCTGGGTGACGGCCGTGACCGGGGCCGCTCCCGAGTAGAGATCGTCCGCCAGCCGATCGACGGAGACGACGCGGTTGACGTTCAGGAGCAGGATCGCAAGCGTCGCCCGCTGCTTCGGGCCGCCCAGGCTGACCGGGCCGTGTTCCCCGACGACTTCGAGCGGGCCGAGGATGCGGAATTCGAGCACCTCGCGCGGACGGTAACGCCTCGATAGCGGTTCGGTAGCGGCGCATCCCATCCTCGACGTATCAGGCAGGGCGCATACGAAAGAGGGAGGGAATCATGCGCAAGCTGATCATGCTCTTGCTTCTCGCGGCCGCGGTCGGGGCCGTGAGCGTGAGCTCCGCGGGGGCGACGCTTCGCGGCAACAACGGCAAGATCGTCACCAACAGCGACAACCTGGTGACGGGCACCGAGCAGGTCTACACGGTCGACCCGAACGGCACGAACGAGCATCTCGTCGCCGACAACAGCGAGGTGGGCCAGTGGTCGCCCGACGGCACGAGGATCACGCTCTTCGGCGACCTCGGCGAGCTGCTCTTCAACGTCGACGACGGAAGCTCGGTGAACCTGGGCCTGCCAGGCGACCTGTATCCGGACCTCGCGCTCTTCTGCAGCGTCTGGTCGCCGGACGGTGCCCGGCTCGCCTGCGAGGGCTTCGGGCAAACCGACGGAAGCCTGAACGGCGTCTACACGCTGCGGGCCTCCGACGGCGGCGATCTGCAGCGAGTCACCTACGAGCCGAACGGCGACGACTGCCCGAGCGACTACTCGCCGAACGGCAACCGGCTCGTCGTCACCCGGACCAACGACGACAACACGATCCACGAGATCGACACGGTCAAGCTGGACGGCAGCGGCCTGAAGCGGCTCACCCCGCCGGGGATGGACGACTTCAACTTCTGCAACGGCAGCTGGTCGCCCCAGGGCAACCAGATCGTGTTCTCGGCGCACGTGCCGAATCTCGCCAACCACAGCTCGGTCTGGGTCGTGCACTTCGACGGCAGCGACCTCCACCGGCTGCCGATCGCCGGGCCGTGCGGCGGGCCGTTCTCGGACCCTTCGGCCTACGGCTGCCTGAATCCGGCCTGGTCACCCGACGGCACGAAGATCGCCTTCGCGCGCAACCAGGGCAGCGCCCAGCAGGATCTCTACACCGTCAACGCCGACGGAAGCGGCCTCTTCAAGGTGACGAACACCCCCGACATCGCCGAGTTCAACGGCGACTGGGGCACGCACCCGGTCACCCCGTAACTCCTGAAAAGCCGCGCGGCGGGACGCCCTCTCGCCGCGCGGCTCCTCTTTAGAGGATCGCGCGCGGGTACGTCTTCGCCGCGACCACCGCGGTGACGACGAGGAAGCCGGCGACGACCACGAAGTCCAGCCAGAGCATCCCGCCGGCGGAGATCCCGAGCAGCAGGTCACGCATGCCATGTACCTCGTAGCTCAGCGGGTTCGCGTGCGCCACGACCCGTAGCCAGACCGGCATGATCGCGATCGGATAGAGCGCGCTCGACGCGAAGAAGAGCGGCATCACCACCAGCTGCCCGATCCCCATGAAGCGCTCGCGGGTCCGCACGAGCGAGGCGAGGATCATCGACAGGCACGCAAAGCCGCCGGTGCCGAGCAGCAGCAGCACGAGCGCTCCGGCAATACGGGGCGCGCTCCAGTGGATCCCGACCCCGGCGATCGCGATCACGATCAACAGCACCGTGCCCTGCGTCAGCGCGCGGACGCCCGCGCCCGTCGCCTTGCCCAGCACGATCGCCAGGCGCGGCAGGGGCGTCGCGAGCAGGCGCTGAAGCTGGCCGACGTCTCGCTCCCAGATGACTCCGAGCCCGAAGAAGATCGCCACGAAAAGCGCCGCCTGGGCCATCACGCCGGGCGCGAGGTAGGCGCGGTAGTCGTGGAAGCCGCCGCTGAGGGTCTGGTTCCGCCGAAGCGCGGTCCCGAAGATGAAGAGCCAGAGCAGCGGCTGCACCGAGCGCGTGAAGATGTCGAGGTGGTCGTGGCGGAGCTTGCGCATCTCGGCCCAGCC